>Ga0222714_10000744_pt1 | contig 37002 bp, 37 predicted proteins | sample C33_3DmetaG_FD_165048 | JGI IMG/M metagenome (GOLD analysis project Ga0222714, IMG submission 165048) | Estuarine water microbial communities from San Francisco Bay, California, United States - C33_3D | ecosystem: Environmental > Aquatic > Marine > Unclassified | place: USA: California...
GATGGCGCGACCAAGGTCCCCTCCACTGCGCGGTACTCCCGGCGCAGGTCGCGCGCCAACGCTCGCAGAGCCACGGCATCGACACCGCCGAGTGGCCCCATCACGAGGTCGACGGCTGCACCCACACCCAAGGCGGTCGGATCCACCGCCGCCTGCAACGCCGACAGGAGTACGGCGACCGCCGGCTCCTCCGGCAGCGGCAGCGCGTCGGTGGCCACGCGCACGGGCACCCCGTCGGCCTCCAGTGCGCGCCGCAGCACGTCGATATCGCGCGAGGTCGGGAGCAGGACCGCCATGTCCGACCAGGGCGTCGGCTCACCCGACAACCCCAGGTGGCGCCGCCGCAGGTCGCGGGCTACGTGGGCTGCGAGATCACCCAACGAGTCGTGGCGGGTGATCGACACCGTGCCAGGTCCCGTCTCCGGTGACTCCACCGGCTCCCGGTAGGTGCGCAGGACATCGGCAGAAAGGCCGGGCAGGGCGGGGTGACGGCGTACACGTTGGTAGGCCTGGTGCACCGGTCCCACGCCTCGGTGGAGGGTGCCGAGGCCCACGATCGGTGCCCGCACACGCTCCGCCAGGCGGATCACCCCCAGCGGATCCGCGCCACGGAAGGCGTAGGCCGTCTGGTCGGGACTTGCACAGACGGTTGCGACGACGCCCTGCTCGCACAGGGCCTCAAGCAGTCGGCGCTGCAACGGATCGGCCTCCTGGAAGTCGTCCACGAACAGGTGGGTTATGCCGCCGGTGAGCGAGGGTTCCGCAATGAGCAGGCCGATCGCGACCTCGAGCAGCGCGGTGTAGTCGACGAGGTCTTCGAGCGCCATAACATCGGCCTCGTGTCGGGCGAACTGCGCCAGGGCGGTCCACTCGGGTCGATCCAGGGTGCGTCCGGCCTGCGCAAGTTGATCGGTGTCAATCCCCAACTCACGCACCCGCGCGAGGAACGCGCGAACATCGTTGGCCAACCCGATCGTCGGAAGTGCCGCGGTGAGGTCTTCCGGCCACGGGATCTGACCGTCGGCGACAGCGCCGCGCAAGAGGTCGCGAATGCGCACGTCCTCCTCCGCGCCGGAGAGCAATCGCGGCGGGGACGCATCGGGATCCCCGACGCTCGCGCGGCCCACAATGTCGAAGGCCAAGCCGTGGAATGTGGTCACCACCGGGAGTGCGCCCTGCTGCATCTCGGCGGCCAGGGCGGTGCGCAGGTCGCGGGCTCGGGCTCGGTTGAAGGCCAGCAGGCGGATGTCGGCCACCGGCACCCCATCGAACAGGCGCGCAGCAGCAGCCCGCACGAGCGTGGAGGTCTTGCCCGTGCCCGGGCCGCCCAGCCCGACGCATGCCCCGGGCCGTGCCGGGCCCGTCGCTGCCCCGTGGGCAATGAGGCGCTCCTGGTCGGCGTCCGGACGCCAGAGCACGCGAGCCGGCGGCGGCGCGGGCATCAGGAGGGGCGGGAGCACGGGGACATCTCATCAGAGGGATCCGACGCTCGGGGGCGCTGGCGACGCCCCCAACACCGGGCACACCGATCTCCCCCACCGTGACACCCGACCCTCGGCCGGCTCAATCTGTCCACCAGCGGCGCCTTGACCGGCCCCACCGGGCAAAGATGGGACCATCAGGGGGTGAGCGTGGAGGAGGAGCGGGTGCCGGGGACCGGTGAGCCGGCCGCGAACCCACCGGTCGAGCACGCCACGGTGGCCCTCACGCGCGGCCCCGACGGGGCCCCGATCGGGCCCGGCGGGTCACCGACGCCGCAGTCGGGATCGCCTGGCACGACCGTCGTCATCGAGGATGGCGTCATCCCGCGACGGCTACGCCGACCGCTCGACCTCGCGCGGTTCCTCGTGGCCCTCGCGGCCATCGCTGTCACCGTCGGTATCGCCTATTTCGCCAGCGCGACCACCCAGGGGCTGGAAGAGGACCTCACCGGTGGCGCCGAACTCCTGCCATCCATCGTCATCCTGGCGCTCAACGTCATCGGCGGTATCGGCCTGCTCGGCCTCCCCATCGCCGCCGCCGTCAATCTCGTGATTCGACGTCGCGTCCGCCAACTGTCCGACGCCCTCATCGGCCTGCTCGTCAGCGTTGTCATCCTCACCTTGACGTCGTACCTCGTCGAGACCTACGGCAGTGATCAGCTCATCGTCGCTCTCGCGGGTTCCGTGGGCGGTCAGGCTTCGGTGACCGCACCGGTGATCGGTGGCCTCGTCTCCTTCATCACCATCACGCGCCTCATGGGTCGACGGCCCTGGAACGTGCTGTCGGTCCTGGTCGTGGGCTCCCTGCTCATCGTTGCCCTGCTCAGTGGGTCGGCGACTGTGGCGGGGCTGCTCATCTCGTTCTTCGCCGGGTGGGGACTGGGTCTGCTCACCCGCTACGCCGTGGGTACGCCCACAACACGCCCATCCGGTGGCGAGGTCGCCGCCGCCCTGGATCGCGCTGGCTTCCCACTCGCTGTCCTGCGCGCGTCACGTCTGACCGACGTGGGTCGGCGCTACGTCGCGACCACGCGCACCGGCGACTCCCTCGAGGTAGTCGTCTTCGACCGCGACCTCGAAGGGGCGGGCCTCGCCTCGGCGGCCTGGCGGGCACTTCGCCTGCGCGACGAAACCGGTCGCGGCGCCTTCAACATGCGCAGCGAACTCGACCACGCGGCGCTCATGGCCTACGCCGCGGAATCCGCGGGAACGCCTGTCCCCAAACTCGTCGCCACCTGCGAGGTCGGTGCTGACGCCGCGCTGCTGGCCTACGACTACACCGTCGCAACCCGATTCGCTGACCTCGATGGCGAGCAGATCACCGACGACGAGCTCGAGGCCGCGTGGCGAGCCATGCAGACAATGCATGCGCACCAGATGTCTCATCGGAGCCTCACGTCCGACAACATCCTGCGCGATCGGGCCGGCAAAGTTTGGCTCGTCGGCGAATCGGCCGGCTCGGTGGCCGCGAGTGACGTCGCCATGCGCATTGATGTCGCGGAGATGCTCTGCAGCCTCGCGATGATCGTCGGGGCCGACCGCGCGGTGCGCACCGGTCGCCGCGTGCTCGGTGTTCCCGGCTTGGCGCGCGCTCTCCCTGTCCTTCAACCGGTTGCCCTCGCGGCACCCACGCGTAAGGCCATGCGCAAGCGCAAGGACCTGATGGTGCACCTGCGCGATGCCCTCGTCGAGATCCGTCCCGATGGCGAACTCGAACAGATCAACATCGAGCGGATCAAGCCCCGCACCCTCGTGATGATCGTCGTCGGGACGATTGCCGCCTACGTGCTGCTGTCGCAACTGGCCCAGGTCGACCTCGCCGAACTGCTCACGACCGCGTCCATCGAGTGGATGGTCGTCGCCGTCGTTGCCGCCCTGATCACCTACATCGGTGCCGCGTGGTCACTCACCGGATTCGTACCTGAACGCATCCCCCTACATCGCACGATGCTCGCTCAGGTTGCGGGGGACTTCGCCACCCTGGTGTCGCCACCGACCCTCGGTGCGGTGGCCATCAACCTGCGCTTCCTCACCAAAGCCGGCCTGCATCCGGCACTGGCCGCGGCGAGTGTGGGCGTCTCCCAGGTGTTCGCCTTCGTCGTCTACATCCTGCTGCTACTCGGATTCGGTATCGCGGCGGGAACCCAGTCGGACTTCACCTTCGACCCACCGGCCTGGGCCGTCATCGCGGCCATCCTCGTCGTCATCCTCGTCCTGTCGGCGTTCGCCGTGCCCAAGTTGCGCCGCTACGTCTTCGGTCGGGTTCGCCCGCTCATGCGCGAGGTCATTCCGCGCATGGTCACCGTGGCGCAGCGGCCCATGAAACTCGTTGAAGGCATCGGCGGCAATCTGATCTTGAACTTCGCCTACATCACCGTGCTGCTGGCCTGCGTGCGCGCCTTTGACGGCGATCTCAACATCGCCGCGGTCGCGGTGGTCTACCTCGCCGGCGCCACCATCGGCCAAGCCGCACCCACTCCCGGCGGCCTCGGTGCGGTCGAGGCCGCACTCGCAGCCGGACTCACGGCCGCGGGCCTGCCCGGCGGCATCGCGGTCTCCTCCGTCCTGCTCTACCGACTCATCACCTTCTGGATTCCGACGGTGCCGGGCTACTGGGCCTTCACCTGGCTCACCAAGAAGGGCTATCTGTAGACCCACCACGCAGCGCGCGGGTTGAACGCACCCTCGGTAAGGTCGCGGCATGAGTGACGATCGCGTGAGCATCACCCCCCTGAAGGACGGCCCGCTCGAGGTCAAGGGCGCCGTACGCGTCAATGCCTCGGACGGCGCGGAGATCAAGGAGGCCGACACGGTCTACCTGTGCCGCTGTGGCGCGTCCAACAAGAAGCCGTTCTGCGACGGCACCCACAAGAAGATCGGCTTCACCTCCGACGTTGAGGCCTAACACCCCTCCGATGTCCGACCGTTGTGGTGAGTTTGCGCGGCGCGAAACCCACCACGACGGTCGGAAACCGAGTTAGGCGAGCACCGCTCGGCTAGGTCGACGGCCCGCGGCGAGCGTGACGCGCTGGCAGCGCAAGCAGGATGCTGCGCTCGGGCAGCGGTGGCTCTAGGGGCACGACCAAGACGCCGGTAGCGGCGCCTAGGCGCTTTTCATGCTCATACCTTCGGCCCTAATGTCGTGCCACACCCTCGACCCCATCGAGCCCACCACAAGGGAGAGCCCGTGACTACCACCACCGCCCCGAGACCCGTGGCCGACCTCGTTAGCGAGGACGACATCGCGGCCTTCCACCGCGATGGTGTCCTCGTCGTCCGAGGACTGTTCACTCCGGACGAGGTGCTGACGATCGAGCGCGGCATCGAGCGCAACCTGGCCGATCCAGGACCGATGTTCAAGGTCGCCAGCCAGCCCGACGATCCCGGCCAGTTCGTGGAGGACTTCTGCAATTGGCATCGCATCGAGGAGTTCCGCGAGGTTGCGTTCACCTCGCGCGCCGCCGATGTCGCCGCTGCCATCATGGGCAGTGACGTGCGGCTCTATCACGATCACATGCTGGTGAAGGAGCCCGGCACGCGTCAGGAGACGCCGTGGCATCAGGATCAGCCCTACTACAACGTCGATGGCGTCAATAACTGTTCGCTGTGGGCCCCCGTGGACCCGGTCGCGCCGGAGTCCGCTCTGGAGTTCGTCGCCCGCTCCCATCACGAGGGCTGGCTCATGCCGCGTACCTTCATGGACAACCAGGCCAAGTGGTTCCCGGAGGGTTCACTACGCGAACTGCCGGCCATCGAGGCCGACCGCGACTCCTTCTCGATCGTCAGTTGGTCGATGGAGCCCGGCGATGGTGTCTTCTTCCACATGCTCACGCTGCATCACGCGTACGGCGTACCGGGCAAGAACCGGCGGCGCGCCTTCTCGCTGCGCTTCCTCGGCGATGACATGGTGCACGCGCCCCGCGGCTGGCGAACCTCGCCGCAGTTCGACGGTCTCGACAGCGAGATCCCCGCTGGCGCACCCATGGAGCATCCGCTCTTCCCGATGCTGCGATCGACAACCTGACGACCTGACTGACCAATACCGCCTACAGCCAGGCGGCGACCGCCAAGGTCAGCAGTGGGGCGACCACGAGGGCGGGCAGCAGGTCGGCGACCGGCAAGCGGGACACCTTGAGCAGGCGCAATCCCACCCCGAGGAGGAGTACTCCCCCGGTCGCGGTGATGGCAGCGACTGCGGAGGCGGCCAACACCGATCCCACGGCCGCACCGAGCACGGTGAACAGGCCCTGCACGATGCCGACGGCGAGGGCCGAGAACGCCACCCCCCAGCCGAGGGATGCCGCGAAAGCAATCGAGGCGAAGCCATCGAGCACCGACTTCAAGGCCAACTGGTCGATGCCTTGACCGAGACCGTCTGAGAGCGAGCCGAGAATCGCCAGCGGACCGATGCAAAACAACAGGGACGCGTCAACGAAGCCCTCGATGAAGCGGGCCCGCGCCTCGCTGCCCTCCGATCGACCCACCTTGGCCTGCAGCCACCCGCCGAAGCGCTCGACCTTGTCCTCGATGTGCAGCAGCGAGCCGAAGATGCCGCCGACAACGACAGATCCGAGCACGATGAGCAGAGGGGCTGAGGAGCCCACATCGGCGATCCAGTCCGCGTCGAGCAAGGCGACGACATTCAGTGCCGCCACGACGAGAGTGATCAGACCCAGCGCCTGAGTGATGAGGTCTCGCGTGCGCTCAGGCAGTCGACCGCCCACGAGGACGCCGACCGCGGAACCGACGATGATCGCTGCCATGTTGAGCAGCGTGCCGAGTCCGATCACCTCACATGCCTCGACGGCCGACGGCGAAGTACGCGATCGGGCCAACCGGCTGGACGAACAGGCCGAGCGCCCACAGGGGCTTGGGCCCGCGCACGCAATCAGCGGGGCGGCGGATGAGATCGACCAGCGCGATCGCCGTGAGGACACCCTCGATGACCGCGCCCGTGATGATCAGCCGCTGCTGCGTCGGGCTGAGCTCAGCCCAGGACTTCTTGGTCGCCACGGCGCGATCCTAGAACTCACGCCGATCGCGACGGACGGCAGGAGAAGCGCCGATCAGTAGTACGGCGTGTCGGGATCGACCTGAAGCGACCACGCGTTGATGCCGCCGCCCACGTGCACTGCGTCGGCGAACCCCGCCCCGTGGAGCACGGCGAGGACTTCAGCAGATCGTCCACCCACCTTGCAGTGCAGAACGATCTGCTTATCCTGAGGCAGCTTCTCCAATGCAGAGCCGTCAAGGAACTCACCCTTGGGGATGAGCTCCGCGCCGTCGATAGTCGCAATCTCCCACTCGATGGGTTCGCGGACATCGATGAGGACGAAGTCTCGCTCCCCGCGCGAACGCGCATCCAGCATCTCCTTCAGATCGTGCACGGAGATGGTGCTGTCCCGGGCGGCCTCGGCCGCGGCATCGGAGATGACGCCGCAGAAGGCGTCGTAGTCAATGAGTTCGGTGACGCTCGCGTTCGGACCACACACCGCGCAGTTCGGATCCTTGCGGATCTTGACCTCGCGATAGTCCATCTCGAGGGCGTCGTACACCTTGAGGCGACCGAGCAGGGGATCACCAATGCCGGTGATGAGCTTGATGGCCTCGGTCACCTGGATGGAACCGATCGAGGCACACAGCACGCCGAGGACGCCGCCCTCCGCGCACGACGGCACCATCCCGGGCGGCGGCGGCTCGGGGTAGAGGCAGCGGTAGCAGGGGCCGTGCTCCGCCCAGAACACACTCGCTTGGCCATCGAATCGGTAGATCGAACCCCACACGTATGGCTTGCCGAGCAGCACGCAGGCGTCGTTGACGAGGTAGCGCGTGGCGAAGTTGTCGGTGCCGTCGACGATGAGGTCGTACTGCGCGAAGAGGTCCAGCACGTTGGACGAGTCCAGACGCTCTTCGTGGAGGATCACGTCGACGTACGGGTTGATCTCCTTGACCGAGTCACGTGCGCTCTCGGCCTTCGACCGGCCCACGTCGCTTTGGCCATGGATGATCTGCCGCTGCAGATTGGACTCATCGACGACGTCGAACTCGACAATGCCCAGGGTGCCGACCCCCGCCGCTGCGAGGTACATCAGCGCTGGGCTGCCCAGGCCCCCGGCGCCCACGCAGAGCACCTTGGCGTTCTTGAGTCGCTTCTGACCGGTCATCCCGACGTCGGGGATGATGAGGTGGCGGCTGTAGCGCCGGACCTCGTCGGCGCTGAGAGCGTCGGCGGGTTCAACGAGCGGCGGCAGGGACATGCGGTGACTCCTCACGGGGTTCGTTAGCGCCATAACAACGGCGGCGCCGAATCTCATCCCACCACTACCGGATAAGGTCGGCACCACCGGGCCAGGGCTCATCGCCGGCCACGGCTCCACACCCCCGACGTCGATCCGTCATCCGGCCATGTCAGCCCCGGCGGCGCGTCGACCCACCCACCGGGGGCCCCTGAGGGCGCACCGGCAACCGGGCCGACCGCACCGCACGCCGGATGATCTCGGCGAGGTCCTCGTACTCCTCACTGCGCGCGCTGGTCGATCGGTACGCCAGGACCATCGTGCGACCCGGTGCCGGGTCGGCGAAGCGCGCGATCTCCACCGATGTACGACGTACCTCGACCGGGATGGCAGAGTCTGGGAGCAGCGTGACCCCGAGTCCGGCATCGACGAGTTGAACGACCGTCGACAGCGAGGTGGCGCGTGTCGCTTGCGCGTCGGCGCCGGACAGGCCAGCCGCGACGGATACGGCGAGCGTCTGATCGCGCAAGCAATGGCCCTCATCGAGCAGCAGGATCGGCAGGTCCGACAGATCGTCGACGGCGAGTCCCTCCCGCCCGCCGAGCGGGTGAGTCGCCGGGACCGCGAGCGCGAAGTCCTCGGTATAGAGGGGAATCTCCACCAGGGTCGGATCACCCACGGGCTCAGCGACGATGGCGACATCGAGTTCACCGGACCGGAGAGCGGCGAGAAGGCGCGCCGTCTGGTCCTCGCGAATGACCGGCTCGAGATCGGGTGCTTCCTTGCGCAGCGCCCGCAGCAAAGCGGGAAGCAAGTAAGGCCCGACGGTCGGGATGACGCCGATGCTCCGCGGCCCGGCGAGCCAGGCCCTCTCCCGTGCGATGGCATCCGTAATCGCCTCGGCCGCTTCGACCGCGCGCTGCGCCATCGGGACGAGCCGCTCCCCCGCATCGGTCACCAGGAACGTACGGGCATTGCGCTCAATGAGTTGTACGCCGAGGATCTCCTCCAGCGACGACAGCGCCTGCGAGAGTGTCGGTTGGGCCACACCGAGCGCTCGCGCGGCGTCACCAAAGTGCCGGTGTTCGACAAGGGCCAGGAAGGCCCGCAGTTGCGCGAGCGTCGGAGTTGCCGCCACACGCCTGCCCTGCCACGTCGAAACCGCGGCGTTGTCCTTGCCTTCCGCGCGTGCCACGGGACGAGTCTAGGCACCGTGCGTCAGACTGTTCCGATGAGCACTGCCCGACCCGTCATCGGCATGACGACGTACGTCGAACCCGCCCGCTGGGGTGCCTGGGATGTACGCGCGGCCCTGCTGCACGAGTGGTACCTCGACGCCGTGCGCGCGGCCGGCGGTCGTGTCGTCCTACTGCCACCCGACACCGACGACACCGACGTCCTCGACCGCCTCGATGCCCTGGTCATCATCGGCGGTGCCGATGTCGGGCCTTTGCACTATGGCGCCGAGGCACACGCGACCACCGACGCACCTCGCACCGAACGAGACGCCAGCGAGATCGCCCTGTGCCGAGCGGCCATCGAGCGCGACCTACCTCTCCTAGGCATCTGCCGAGGCCTTCAGATCATGGCCGTGGCCCAGGGCGGCGCCCTCATCCAGGACCTCCCCAGCGAAGGATTCGGCCTCACCCACCGCGAGATGCCCGGAACCTTCACCGAGCACGCGGTACGTCTTGCCCCGGATTCGCTTGTCGCATCGATCTACGGCGCCGCCGACCTGACGGTCAACTCCTCACACCACCAGGGCGTGGCCGACCCAGGGACGCTCACCCCGACCGGTTGGGCGCAGGACGGCCTCATCGAGGTGTGCGAGGTGCCCGGGGCCCGCTTCGGCCTCGGGGTTCAATGGCACCCGGAGCACCCGGATCGACGTACGGCCGAATCGCCCCTCTTCGCGGCACTCGTCTTGGCCGCACGCCGCACGGCAGCATCTGCAGGCAAGCCTGCCGGACCCGCTAGAGCGGAGTGACGTACGCGCCGGAAATACCTCCATCGACGAGGAAGTTCGATGCCGTGATGAACGATGAGTCGTCACTGGCCAAGAACGCCACGGCCGCCGCGATCTCCTCTGGCTCACCGAAGCGCCCGAACGGGATGTGCACGTAGCGACGGGCGGCTCGCTCCGGATCCTTGGCGAACAGCTCCATGAGCAGCGGGGTCTTGACCGGTCCCGGCGAGATGGCATTGACACGCACACCCTGGCGGGCGAACTGCACGCCGAGTTCGCGCGACATGGAGAGCACCCCGCCCTTGGACGCGGTGTAGGAGATCTGCGATGTCGCTGCACCCATGGTGGCCACGAACGACGCGACGTTGATGATCGAGCCGCGTCCCTGCTCGAGCATGTAGGGCAGCACTGCTTTGCAGCCGAGGTAGACCGAGGTCAGGTTCACATCCTGAACTCGCTTCCACGCCTCAAGTCCGGTGTCGAGGATCGAGTCGTCGTCGGGCGGCGAGATGCCGGCGTTGTGGAAGGCGATATCGATGGAGCCGTAGGTGTCGACGGCCACCTTGTACATGTTTTCGTTGTCCTCGGGTGAGGTCACGTTGGCCAGGACGAAGGTGCCGCCGACCTCGGCCGCCGCCGCGGTTCCCGTGGACTCGTCCATATCGGCAATGACCACGTTCGCGCCCTCGGACGCGAGCCGACGGGCCGACGCCAGACCAATCCCACTGGCACCGCCGGTGATGAGCGCCGTGCGACCCTCGAGTCGCCGGCAGACGAAATCAGCCATGGTTCCCTCTCACGAAGAGACTGACGCGGGGTGCGTCAGTCGGCGGCGATGAAGACGTTCTTGGTCTCGGTGAACGCCTCAGCAGCGTCCGGGCCGAGCTCGCGGCCGAGCCCGGACTTCTTGTAGCCGCCGAACGGCGTCCAGTAGCGCACGGACGAGTGCGAGTTCACCGAGAGATTGCCGGACTCCACGCCGCGCGCGACACGCAGGGCGCGCCCGACGTCTCGGGTCCAAATCGATCCTGACAGGCCGTAGTCGGAGTCGTTGGCCATGCGGAGTGCGTCGGCCTCGTCCTCGAACGGCACCACGACCACAACCGGACCGAAAACCTCTTCCCGGTAGACGCGATCGGCCTCCGCGACCGGCGCCAGCACGGTCGGCGGGAACCAGAAGCCGGGACCCGTCGGACAGGCACCACGGAAGGCCACCTGCCCGTCATCGACGAAGGACGCCACGGTCTCGCGATGTGCCGCGGTGATGAGCGGCCCCATCTCAGAGGTCTCCAGGTGAGGATCCTCGACGCGTACACCGGCCACCGCGGGTTCGAGTAGTTCCATGAAGCGGTCGAACACCGATCGCTGCACCAGGATGCGCGAGCGAGCACAGCAGTCCTGCCCGGCGTTGTCGAAGACACCGTACGGAGCAGTCGCCGCCGCGCGCTCAAGGTCGGCGTCGGCGAAGACGATATTGGCGCTCTTGCCACCGAGTTCGAGGGTGACACGTTTGATCTGCGGCGCGCAGCCCGCCATGATCTGCTCGCCCACCTCGGTCGAACCGGTGAAGACGACCTTGCGGACGAGCGGATGGGTGACGAAGCGATCCCCCACCACCGAACCCTTGCCGGGGATGACGGTGAGGACGCCCTCGGGCAAGCCGGCCACGAGGGCGAGTTCGCCAATGCGGATCGCCGTGAGCGGCGTGACCTCGGCCGGCTTCAGCACGACGGTGCACCCCGCCGCCAGGGCCGGGCCGAATCCCCAACCGGCGATGGGCATCGGGAAGTTCCACGGGACGATTACGCCCACGACACCGATGGGCTCGTGGAAGGTCATGTCGACACCACCCGCCACCGGGATCTGTTTGCCGAAGAGCCGCTCGGGGGTGCCGGCGTAGTAGGCCAGCACGTCGCGGACATTGCCCGCCTCCCAGCGAGCGTTGCCGATCGTGTGCCCGGAGTTCGCCACCTCAAGTTGCGCCAACTCCTCGAGGTGATCGTCGATCACCTGGCTGAATCGACGCAGCAAGCGTGCCCGGTCTCCCGGGGATACCTCTCGCCAAGTGGCGAAAGCCGCGTGGGCCTTGGCGATGAGCGCATCGACTTCGTCGACCGGAGTCGGCGCGATATCGGCAATCGGTTCCCCGGTGACGGGGCTGATGACGGCGGTCACAGGCGTTCGAACCCCCGATACCGCTCCCAGTCGGTGACGGCGCGACCGAAGGCCTCGAGTTCCACGCGGCCCATCCTGGCGTAGTGCGCCTGGACTTCTGCACCGAAGGTCTCCCGCACCCATTCGGAGTTCTCCCACAGGGCGACAGCCTCAGCCAACGACGTGGGAACGCGTGCGGCCTCGGCCGCATAGGCATTGCCCTCGAAGGCCGGCTCGAGGGGCACGTGGCGATCGATGCCGTCCAGCCCGGCGGCGATGATGCCGGCCACCGCGAGGTAGGGGTTGACGTCGCCTCCCGGAACCCGGTTCTCCAGACGCAAGGAGTGACCGTGACCGACCAGCCTTAGTGCGCAGGTGCGGTTGTCGTGACCCCACTTGATCGCCGTGGGAGCGAAGGATCCCTCGACGTACCGCTTGTACGAATTGATCTGCGGGGCAAAGAGGAGCGTCAGTTCCGCGAGGTGCTCGATCTGGCCGGCGATGAAGGCGCGGCCTAGGTCGCTCAGGCCGTCTGGCGAGTCGTGGTCGGCCATGACCGCTGAGCCGTCAACCCCACGAAAGGAGAGGTGGATATGACAGGAGTTGCCCTCGCGCTCATTGAATTTCGCCATAAAAGTCAGCGAGTGATTCTCCTGCGCCGCGATCTCCTTGGCTCCGGTCTTATAGATCGAATGTCCGTCGCAGGTCGTCACTGCTTCTGCGTATTTGAAGGCGATCTCGTGCTGGCCGAGATTGCATTCACCCTTGGCGCTCTCGACCACGAGGCCCGCGCCGGCCATCCCGAGCCGGATCCGGCGCAGCAGCGGCTCGACCCGCGCGCCGCCGAGGATGGAGTAGTCGACGTTGTAGAGATTGCCCGGGGTCAGGTCGCGATAGCCAGCCTCCCACGCTTCTTCGAAGCTATCGAGGAAGACGATGAACTCCAGCTCCGTTCCGACGAAGGCCGCCAGTCCTCGATCCTCCAGGCGGGCGGTCTGCCGCTTCAGTACCTGCCGAGGAGAGGCAGCCACGTCGGAACCGTCCTCCCACAACACATCGCACAGAACCCCCACCGCACCCTCCTGCCAGGGGATGCGGTGCAGCGTCGAAAGGTCCGGTCGCATGACCATGTCGCCGTAGCCGGTGTCCCAGGACGACATCGCGTAGCCAGAGACGGTGTTCATATCGATATCCACGGCCAGGAGGTAGTTGCACCCCTCCGTGCCGTGGTCGAGGACGTCGGCGAGGAAGTGGTCAGCGTGGATGCGCTTGCCCTGCAGTCGGCCTTGCATGTCGGTGATGGCCACGACGACCGTGTCGATGGTGCCGTCCTCGACCTCGCGGCGAAGCGTATCGACGTCCAGTGGTGCGGGACGAGGCATGGGATCTCCCTGATCCAATCGAATGAGGTTCCGGGGTGGGGCTCGGAGAGCCCCACCCCGGACGTAACGCCGCCGACCCTAGCCCTTGGGCGGGAAGTAATCCTCCTGCCCGGACTCCTCGAGTTGCTCGGTGACGTCGTAGCCCTCCGTCTCCGGATGGCCATGGGCTCCCCCGGTGACGGCGTACTCCTCCTCCGGTGAAAGCACCAGCCGCTTGCGTCCGAAGAGGGCGAAGAGCACGAGCCCGACGACGTAGACAGCACCCACCCACAGCACCACGGATCGGTAGTCGGTGTTGAACGGCATGAGGATGAGGGTGATCAGAGCGATGACGCCGGCAATCAGGGCACCGATGATGCCCACCGGGCTGCGGTATGGCCGGGAGACACTCGGATACTTCTTGCGCAGAAGGAGGAACGACACCATCTGCAGGACGTACGCGATCACCGCACCGAAGACCGCGATGAGCAGCAGCGCGTTGGCCGCATTGACATACGGCGCCTCCTCCGAACCGTACGCAATGGCACCGAGCCCGAAGATGAGCACGATGCCCACGACGGCGCTGGCAATGAGTGCCACGTACGGCGTCTTGCGCCCGCCGGTGAGCGACAGGAACTTCGGGTAGTAGCCCGCCCGCGAGAGCGAGTAGACGTTGCGTCCCGCGGCGAACATGATGCCCTGGAAGCTCGCGATGAGGCCGGCGAGGGCCATGAGCGACAGAAGCGCCGCGATATTGGAGTCGGGGAAGATCGCCCGGAATCCATCCAGAATGGGTTCACCACTCTCGGCGATCGTCGCCGCCCCGAGAACACCCGGATTCAAGATCAGCACGAGGAAGGCGGTGACCAGGAGGGTGAACATGCCGGCGATGGAGCCCTTGGGGATGTCCTTGGCCGGGGTGTGCGTCTCCTCGGCTGCCAGCGGTAACTCCTCGATCCCGAGGAAGAACCAGATGGCGAACGGCATCGCGAGGAAGATGCCGAGGAAGCCGTAGGGCAGGAACGTCGAGCCTCCTGCCTCGGGGGCGATGTCCCACAGGTTGTCCACGCTGAACTTGCCGGAGAACAGGGCGGCGATGAAGAACACTGCGAGCACCGCCAGCGAGATGATGGCAATGACGAAGGCGAACCGGAACGATGCCGCAGCACCGGCCGCATTGAGGGCGACGAAGATGACGTAGATGATGACGACCCATAGCCAGATCGGCCAACTAATGCCGAAGAGTTCCGCCACGATGGAGTCGGCGTACAGCGCGGCAAAGGTGCCCACGACAGCCGTGGTGATCACGTACTCCACGGTCTCGGCGAATCCAGTGATGAATCCACCCCACGGCCCCATGGCCGAGCGGGCGAACGAGTATGCGCCGCCCGTGTGCGGCATCGCCGCCGACATTTCTGCGATGCTGTAGATCATCAGCAGATACATCAGGCCGATGATGATGGTGGCGATGAGCATGCCGCCCCATCCGGCATTGCCGATGCCGAAGTTCCAGCCGGAGAAGTCGCCGGAGATGACGGCAGCGACGCCGAGGCCCCACAGTGATGCGGCTCCGGCATAGCGCTTCAACCCGCGCTTCTCGAAATACTCCTTGCCCGCGTGTGTGTACTGCACACCGGACACCGACATGTTTTGGTCCACTCACCCTCCTTGGGGGCATCCCAGACCACCGGGGCCTGGTCCGATGGCCGAAGAGTAGAGATCAATATCGGCCAGTGTGCGAAATTGGCCCAGGACACGCGAGAGGATTCTCGAGTGATCCGCGGGCGATATCGAGGAGGTCCTGACCCGGACACACCACCCGAACCCGCCTAGGGTCCCGGAAACGTCACGACACTGGGAGGCATCATGCAGGTCGAAGTCCGCCACAACCCCGCCTTCGCCATCGCTCGCTGCACGCTGGCCAACGGCGAGCATGCCAAGGTCGAGTCCGGCGCCATGGCCGCGATGAGCGACGGCGTCACGCTCGACGCGAAGATGGAGGGTGGCTTTCTCAAATCGCTCGGACGAAGCGCGCTCGGCGGCAACTCCTTCTTCGTCACGACGTACACCAGCTCGGTCGACGGCGGATGGGTGGACGTCGCCGCCATCCTTCCCGGAGACATCACCGTGCTGGAATCAACACCCGAGCGACCCCTGGCCGTGACACGCGGCTCCTGGCTCGCCAACGAGCAGAGCCTGTCCATGGACACCAAGTGGGGCGGGGCTTCCAACCTGTTCGGCGGAGAGGGCGGCTTCGTCTCGCGCTTCGACGGCACCGGCAAGGTCGTCGTCGCGTCCTACGGTGCCCTCGACATGCACGCGCTTCACCAGGGTGAGCGCATGGTGGTGGACTCGGGCCACCTCGTGGCGTACGACGCCTACATCGCGATGCAGGCCCGCACCACGGGAGGCATCATGAAGTCGTTGAAATCCGGCGAGGGCATCGTGGTCGAGATCACGGGCCCGGGCCTGGTCTGGACCCAGTCACGCAATCCCAACGGTCTGGTCACCTGGTTGACCAACGTTTTGCCGTTCTCACGTTCATAGCGACACGGACGCGGCGAGCACGCGCGAGCGGAAGAGATCTGCGACAAGGTCCGGGTGCTCCATCTGCGCAACGTGACCGCAGTCGGGCACCAGCACGACCTCGGCGTTGGGGAAAGTGCGCGCCGCACGGCTGGCGGCTCGGGCATCGACGAGCACGTCGTCCTCACCGTAGAGAGCCAGCACCGGACCGGCGTACTGGCTGGCGAGTTTCCACGGCCGTCGCGGTCCGGCATCGACGAAGGACGCCATGAGCCCGCGCAGTGAGGACAGGAAGGCATCCTGCGCATAGGGCAGCGCATCACGCTGACGTACCTCATCGATCAGGGCTTGGCGCACATCGTTGTCCAGTCGACCCGGTTCGGTGAAGCACGCGTCAACGGTGGCCTGCATACGCGCCTCGGCCGGGACCTGGGCGTAGCGCTTGACGAGGGCATCGCCGACGCCGGGGATCGCCACCACCGGCAGGTGGGCGTTGCCGCGGCCGACGCGACCATGCGGCATGGCCGGGGAGATGAGGGTGAGGGACTCGACGAGATCGGGCCGACGACCCGCGATTTGCACACTCACCGCGCCACCGAGGGAGTTGCCCATGAGGTGGACCGGACCGCCGGGCTGAAGGGCCTTGACGAGCGCAACCACGGCGCGACCGTGGCCCGCGGGGGTGTAGTTGCCATCACGCGGCGGCGGTGAGGCACCGAAGCCGGGCAGATCGAGAGCCACCAGGTCGAACTCACCTTCGAGATGGCGCATGAGCGCGACCCAATTGAGAGATGAACCCCCCAGTCCGTGGACCATCACCAGCGTCGGGCGATCGGCGGCCGGGAGCCGCCGCACCATGAGGACGCGCTCTCCCAGATCCCATTCCTGCGCCTCAATCAACGTCATGGCCCCATGAGATCACGCGGTCCTCGGTCAAGCACGGCGGATCGGCCGGGTGGTCCACGTGCGTTTGGCCCGGCCCGACGTGAGCGACGTCTAGGATGGCGCCATGACCGTGGCTGATGATGCGACCGGACGTCGCACCGAGTCGGCCACTCGACTGCCCCGTGAGGAACGCCGGGCCCAGGTGCTCACGGCGGCCCGCGAGGTGTTCGTCGCGCAGGGCTACCACACGACCGGCATGGACGACATCGCCGAACGCGCCGGAGTGAGCAAACCGGTTCTGTACCAGCACTTCCCCGGCAAGTTCGACCTCTACCTGGCCCTGCTCGATGAGGGCATCCGCTCCTTGATCGAGGCGTTGCGTGAGGCGCTGGAGGCCACCACTGACAACAAGCAGCGCGTCCGCGGTGCCGTGTCGGCGTATTTCGCCTTCGTCGACGACCCCGACGGCGCCTTCCGCCTGGTCTTCGAAAGCGACCTCACGAATGAAATCGCCGTGCGCGAGCGGGTCGAGGCAGCCGACGATGTGTGCTCATCCCTCCTCGGCCAGGTCATCGCCGAGGACACCGATCTGCCCATCAAACAGGCCGAGTTGCTCGCCTCCGGACTGCTGGGCACGGCCGAGATTGCTGCACGCCGATGGCTGCGTGACGGTGATCGCATCGCCCGCGAGGATGCGGTCGAGTTGATCGCGAGCCTCGGCTGGCGCGGCATTCGCGGGTTCCCCCTGTCGCACCCCCCGCAGGCGACCTGACCTATCTCGGACTAGCCTGACCACAACGCGAAGGAGGGGCCGTGGAGGTCAAGATCGGCGTACAGCAGTCGGCTCGGGAGATCAGCCTGGAGTCGGACCGCTCGGCAGAGGACATCACCGCGGACGTGCGCGCAGCGCTCGCTGACGGTGGCGTGCTATCCCTCGAGGACGACAAGGGACGTCGCGTTCTCGTGCCCGCCGATCGCATCGCCTACGTCGAGATCAGCCCGGCAACGGCGCGACGCGTCGGCTTCGGAAGCTAGCCGGACAGGCCCAGGGTCTGCATTCGGCGGGAGCTTTCCGCCGTCACCGCACTCATCAGTGCACCTACGGCCTGCAAGTCCAACCGCCGCTCTGGCGCACCCCCGACCTGCCCCATGAGCAAGGCAGTCAACGCATCACGTTCCGCCGCGACATGTTGCGCTTGCGAGATCGCTTCCCCGACCAGGCGCCGACCCCAGAGCGCCAACCGGCCACCCACCCGCGGGTCCTGCGCGATGGCGGCACGCACGCGATCCACGACGAAGTCCGACTGCCCGAGGTCCTCACACACATCGAGCACGAGTTCACGGGTCTGCGGGTCGAGCGAGTTCGCAATCTCGCGATAGAAGTGCATGCCGATCCCGTCACCGATGTAGGCCTTGACCAGGCCCTCCAGCCAGTCGCTCGGAGCCGTCATCGCGTGGAACCGATCGAGTGCCGGGCGGAAGGGTGCCATCGCCTCGCTCGGGGCAACGCCCCACTCTTCGAGGCGGTCACGGAGTCGCTGGAAGTGCCGGAACTCGGCGACCGCCATCTCGGCGAGGTGGACCTCATCATTCGGATCCGGCGCCATCGCCGCATCGCCGGTCAACCGCTCGTACGCCGTCAATTCACCACAGGCGAGTACGCCGAGCAGATCGATCACGGCCGCCCGATATCCGGGGTCGTCGAGGGCGTCAGGCTCCATGGCGGGCAGGCTAGTGCGTGCCGAGGACTGCTGGGGAGCCGGTCCGGGGCTCCGAGCAGGTAGACTGCATCACATCACGGGCGCGAACGGCGCCCACGATGCGACGATCCGGCCGGATTGTCGAGGGGCGTGAGCCCCATCCGCCCCACATCGTGCGTCGGCGCCCCCGGATCACCGGGTGCGGTGCCCGCGGTGAAATTCTTGGAGTACCTCCCTATGTCCGACCTCGCCCCTACCTTCCTCGAACTCGGCGCCGATCCTGATATCGCGCGCGCCCTGGCCGAATCCGGCATTGAGCGTGCCTTCCCCATCCAAGCGATGACGCTGCCCCTAGCCCTCGACGGCAAGGACCTCATCGGCCAGGCCAAGACCGGCACCGGCAAGACCCTCGGCTTTGGCATTCCGCTCCTGCAGCGCGTCACCCCGGATTCCACTCCCGGCGCGACGCCGCAGGCACTCGTCGTCGTCCCGACGCGCGAGCTGTGCGTCCAGGTCGCCGGTGACCTGGAACAGGCGGGGTCGCATCGCGGCATCCGTGTGCTGTCCGTCTACGGCGGCCGCGCGTACGAGCCGCAGATCGAGACGCTCGCCCGCGGAGTCGAGGTGGTCGTCGGCACCCCCGGGCGCCTCATCGACCTCGCCCAGCGCAAGGCCCTCGACCTGTCTCGCGTGCGCGTTCTGGTCCTCGACGAGGCCGACGAGATGCTCGACATGGGCTTCCTTCCCGATGTCGAGCGCATCGTGGCGCAACTGCCGGCCGTGCGACAGACCATGCTGTTCTCGGCGACGATGCCCGGCCAGATCGTGGCCCTGGCGCGTCGCTACATGACCCAGCCCACACACATTCGTGCGAGCGAACCCGGCGATGACCGCGCTACGGTCGATGCGATCGAGCAGCACGTCTGGCGGGCCCATCCGCTCGACAAGGTGGAGCTCCTCGCGCGCGTCCTGCAGGCCGACGGCCGTGGACTGACCATGGTCTTCACCCGCACCAAGCGCAAGGCGCAGAAGATCGCCGACGATCTCACCGAGCGCGGGTTCGCCGTGGCGTCGGTGCATGGGGATCTGGGTCAGGGTGCCCGCGAGCAGGCACTCCGCGCCTTCCGCAACGGCAAGGTCGATGTGCTCGTGGCGACAGATGTCGCGGCGCGCGGTATCGACGTCGATGGCGTCACCCACGTCATCAACTACGAGTGCCCTGACGATGAGAAGACCTACCTGCACCGCATTGGCCGGACCGGCCGCGCCGGTGCCAGCGGCGTGGCGGTCACCCTCGTCGACTGGGAGGACGTCGCACGCTGGCAGATGATCGACAAGATCCTCGGTCTGCCGTTCAAGGATCCGCTCGAGACCTATTCGACATCGGACCACGTCTACACCGGACTCGGCATCCCCAAGGACGTCACCGGACGCCTCGCCAAGAGCCAACGCACCCGCGAGGGCTTGCAGGCTGAGCAGATCGAGGACCTCGGCGAGACCGGGCGCAAGCCCAAGCCGCAGCGTTCGGGCGACCGTGATCAGGGCGGGCGCTCCCGCCAGCGTCGCTCTAGTGGCGGCGACCGATCCACCAGTGGCGCCAAGCCCGCCGAGACCACTGCCGACAAGCCGCGCTCCGCCAACCGACGTCGGCGTCGCACCAAGCGCGGCGGCAGCACCACGGCCCCCGCTGCGGAGTAGACCTCAGCGGGGCAACGCGCCCCACTGCGCCAATGCCTCCACCAGCCCCGGCGAGGTGGACAAGGACATCAGTTCGCTGCGGGTGACCCAGCGAGCCTCGTCGGCATCATCGGCGGCGACCGGACTCCCGTCCGCGCGGAGCAGGTAGTCCGCGATGACGTACGTCGACCCGTCGGGTGCGGCGCGTTCGACAACCCCGGCGAAGCCCACGACCTCACCGATCAGGCCGGTCTCTTCCTGCATTTCGCGTGAGGCGGCTTGCGCGAAGGATTCCCCCGGCTCGACGCGACCACCGGGAATCGACCAGGTGCCCTTTGCGGGCTCCTGGCCCCGTCGCACGACCAGGAGCCGCCCGTCGGTGTCATGGGTGATGGCTCCCGCGCAGGGAACAGACCAGTCCACGGGTGTGCCAGACGGCGGGCTGGTCCCCCACAGCATCTCCACGCCGGCGGGAATGTCGGTGCCGGGCAGACTCGGCCATGTGGTCACCTGAAGCCGGAAGACGTGGCGTTCGCTCACATCCACGGGTTCGAGCGCCACGTGGATGAAGGGCGCCTCCACGGTCGCCTCGGCACCGAGCCGCGCGCATAGAGCGCTGATCTCGCTGCGCTGTTCGGCGGTGAGATACATCCACATGGCCGAGTGCCACAGCACCAGCGCGCTGCCCTGTTCGAGGCGCAGTCCGCGCACATGCTCGACCGCATCGGCTCGTAACACATCCGCGGGCACCCGCGCCGCTACCTCGAAGGCACCGCGCAGCCGTTCGAAGCGATGGACGTGATCGGGCCAGATAAAGGAGGTGAGGTGCAACCTCCCCTCAGTTGTCGTGATGTCGACAGGAGCGACGTCGACTCCGACGCGCTCCACGATCGGCGGAAGTTCGCCCCACTCCGGCCGCGTGTCCGGGACCACGCCGTCGACAGCGAGGGCGTCCGCGCGCAGCGACAGCCCCGCGGAGGTACCGATCTCATGGAGTCGCACCGGCAGTCCGAACGCCGCGGAGACGCGTCGCAGAACCGCGACCAACCCTTCGGTCCGTCCCACCTCGTTGGTCTGGGGGAACCACGTCAGCCCGTCCGCGATCTCGTCCGCGCGCTCGGCCACCACCGCGTCGAATGCCGCAAGGCACTGCTGCTGCGCCTGCGGACTTGCCGGCGGCGTCCCACCCACGCTGGCGAAATACACCGCCAACTCCGGCGCACGACGTTCGAGGACCAGGCGATGAATCGATCCTAGGAAGCGCAACGGCACCATGTCAGCGACCGGTGCCTGCGCATAAGGCCGGAGCAGTTCGGCCAGCGGACCCGGCCGATCCACCTGCTCGCGAACGTGGTCGGCGAGGAGCGCGTAGGTCGGGGCATCCAAGCGGGCGCAGGATTCAGACATGTCGCCGAAGAGGGCGCCCAGCCCGGGCCGCTCCTCGCGACTCAATCCCATGCGCTCACGCTAGTGGCACGACCCGCCGAACACCTTCCGCGAATCCCCCACTCGCGCACTGATCCGGCGTAGCCTGCTCGTCCATGGCCGTTGACACCGTGAATGCCGCGCCCTGGCGGCGCCTCCTCTTTGCGCTGAATGCCCTGGTTGCGTGGTCCGGACTCGCGTTGTCCTTCACCCTCACCGTGCTCGGGACCTACCCCAGCCAGAACACCGACCCCACCATGCTCGGCAACCCTGATCAGGGAGCCATCGGTCGCATCCTGGACTTCTTCACCTACTTCACCATCTGGTCCAACATCATCGTGGCGATCGTCATGACGATGCTCGCGATCAATCCCACGCGCAATACCTTCTGGTTCCGTGTCGTCCGCCTCGACGCACTCCTCATGATCACGGTGACCGGAATCATCTACAACGCGATCCTCGCCGCCAGCGCCAAGAACGAGGGCCTCGAGGTCATCTCGAACTTCCTCGAGCATGTCGCGACTCCCGCTCTCACCTTCGCCATCTGGCTGGTGGCCGGGCCTCGCGGCTGGATCAATTGGCGCACGATCTGGGCCGCGCTCATCATCCCCGTGGTGTGGTTGGTCTGGGCGCTCGCACGCGGTGCCGTCATCGACGCGTACCCGTACGGCTTCCTCAACGTGGCGGCGTACGGCTATCCCACGGTCCTGCTCAACGTGCTGTACATCATCATCATGGCGATCATCCTGTGCCTCATCTTCTGGGGCCTGGACTGGGTCGTTCGCAAGATGGTGCCGGAGAAGCAGACCGAAGCCGCGTAGCAGCGGCTGGCCGTCCTCAGCTACGAGTCTTGTAGTCCTCAAGCAAGCGTCGAGCGATGATCATGCGCTGGATGTCCGCCGTGCCTTCGCCGATGAGCAGCATGGGGGCCTCGCGGTAGAGGCGCTCGATCTCGTACTCCTTGGAGTACCCGTAGCCGCCGTGGATCCGGAAGGAGTCCTCCACGACGTCACGGCAGTATTCGCTGGCGAGGTACTTCGCCATCCCGGACTCGAGGTCATTGCGCTCGCCGGAGTCTTTCTTGCGGGCGGCCATGACCATCATCTGGTGCGCCGCTTCAACCTTGGTGCCCATGTCCGCCAGGCGGAAGGCCACGGCCTGGTGGTCGGCGATCGGCTTGCCGAAGGTCACGCGCTGCTGGGCGTACTCGACGCCGAGTTCGAAGGCACGGTGCGCGAGGCCACAGGCACGCGCCGCGACGTTCACGCGCCCAACCTCGACGCCATCCATCATTTGGTAAAAGCCCCTACCCGTCTCACCGCCGAGCAGGTCATCGTCCGACAGGTGCAGGTTGTCCATGACCAACTCGGTCGTGTCGACGCCCTTGTAGCCCATCTTCTCGATCTTGCCGGGGATCGTGAGGCCCGGACGGACCTCGCCGAAGCCCTCCGGCTTCTCGATGAGGAAGGTCGACATCTTCTTGTAGACCGACGCTCCTTCATCCGCGTCGCCATCGGTACGCACGAGAACAGCGACGAGCGTCGAGGATCCACCATTGGTCAGCCACATCTTCTGGCCATTGAGCACCCACCCGTCCCCATCGCGAACGGCCTTGCTTGCGATCGCGGAGACATCGGAACCGCAGCCGGGCTCCGACATGGAGAAGGCGCCACGCACTTCACCGGTCGCCATGCGCGGGAGGTACTTGTCCTTCTGCTCCTGCGTGCCGTGCTGCATGAGCATGTAGGCCACGATGAAGTGGGTGTTGATCACACCGGAGACGCTCATCCAGCCGCGCGCGATCTCTTCGACCACCAGGGCGTAGGTGAGCAGGGACTCGCCGAGGCCGCCGTACTCCTCGGGGATCATCAGCCCGAAGACACCCATCTCCTTCAGACCATCAACGATGGCTTTGGGATATTCATCGGCATGCTCGAGGTCGTTGGCGACCGGGATGATCTCGTTGTCGACGAAGTCACGGACCGCCTCGAGGATCGCTTCCTGCTCCTCGGTCAGTCCTTCGGTCTGGGCCAGACGCGCCATCTCAACCTCCTTGAACTACTCGCCTGATGCTAACGGACGTTAACTCGCCATAGCCCGGCGCCGGGGTTGACCAGGGCGATGGCGGCGACGAATGGCACCGCGATGAGCGGCAACGCCTCAATGAGCGGCAGGCCGAGCAGGGCCGCCCCGAGGAGCTGGAGAGCGACGACCGAACCCCAGCTGACGGACCGGGTGACGATGACATGGCCGTGATCGGGCCGGTCGAGGACCGCCTTGGAGACAGCCACGCTCACCGCGGTGGCCGCGACGGCGACCAGCGCGATGCCCCACGGTTGGCCGCTCAGGGGCACCGCCCCGAGGGCCACCACGAGCAGCAGCGAGGTCACCAGTGCCGACCACCAACTCGGCCGCCGGAGCACCTGCGACCAGGGCCGTCTCGGGCGCGGAGTCGGTGTGTCTGACTCCTGGGCGACCGCCGGGTCCATCGGGACCGGTTCCAACAGCAGGGCCCGCGCCGCGCACAGACGGTCGAAGGCTTCCGGTGATCCGCCCTGATCGGGGTGGGTGACCGCTGCCCAGAGTCGGAAGGCACGGCGGACCGCCGCCGGCTCGGCATCCACCGAGACGCCGAGGAGTCGTGCGGCATCGGCTCGGCGCATTGGCCAAGCCGCCCTCGCCGAGCTCAACCGCTCTTCACCGGCCATGCGTGCACGATACTGACCGATTGAGCCAGCGGCATCCGGTCAACTCTCAGCAGATCGTCAGCGCCAGCGGCGCTATCTCAGTGGAAGAACGCTGACAACCGCCGTGACTAGCCCTCGGGCGGGGTGAAGGTCTGCGTCCGGGCCATCCCCGCCGCGCGACCCTTGGCGGCGATGACGACGGCCATCTTGCGCGATGCCTCATCGATCATCTCGTCGCCGAGCATGACCGCACCCTTGGCCCCACCCGCCGCCGAGGTGTAGTACTCGTAGGCATCGAGGATCAACTCGGCGTGGTCGTAGTCATCCTGCCGCGGGCTGTAGACCTCATTGGCCGCCTCGACCTGACCGGGGTGCAGCACCCACTTGCCGTCGAAGCCGAGTGCGGCGCTTCGACCGGCCACGCGCTTGTAACCCTCGACGTCCTTGATCTGCAGGTACGGGCCATCGATGGCTTGCTTGTCGTACGCGCGGGCCGCCATGAGGATGCGCATCAGGATGTAGTGGTAGGCGTCTCCCACGTCGTAGCCGGGCGGCTGCTCACCGACCACGAGCGACTTCATGTTGATGCTCGCCATGAAGTCTGCGGGGCCGAAGATGATCGTCTCTACGCGCGGAGAGGCCGCCGCAATGGCATCAACGTTCGTCAGTCCCATCGCGTTTTCGATCTGGGCCTCGATCCCGATGCGACCAATCTCCAGACCGTGGGACTTCTCCAATTGCGTCAGCAGGAGGTCCAGGGCAACGATCTGATCGGCGGTCTGCACCTTGGGCAGCATGATGCAGTCGAGGTTCGCCCCGGCACCCCCCACGACCTCAACGACGTCGGCGTAGGTCCACTGGGTAGTCCAGTCGTTGACCCGGACCGCGCGGACCTTGCCGTCGTACCCGCCCTCATTAAGTGCGGCAACGATGTTCCTGCGGGCCTCCGGCTTGGCCAGCGGTGCGACGGCGTCCTCGATGTCCATGAAGACCTGATCGGCTGGCAGACCACGGGCCTTGTCCAACATCTTGGGGCTGGAGCCGGGGACGGCGAGATTCGAACGGCGGGCGCGCAGTGGTCGGGACACCGGCATGGCGCCCCCGGAGGTCATCGACGACATGCGCCGACCCTACTCGCCACGGTGAACGATCGCTTGTGGCCCATGGCGGAGGCACTCGGTGGAGGGAATCGCGAGTACCCTTGGGCCACGTGACCACTCCCACCCGCGTCTTCGTCGCCCGACTGGCGCGCGCTGAGGTCTTCGACCCGCGTGCGGACCAGGTCGGTCGGGTGCGCGATGTCGTCGTGGCGCTGCGAACCGACTCCCAGCCACCGCGCGTAGTCGGGCTCGTCGTCGAGGTCGTGGGTCGGCGCCGGATCTTCGTGCCGATGACCCGCGTGACGGCCATCGACAGCGGCCAGGTCGTGGTGAGTGGGGTCGTCAACCTTCGCCGCTTCGAGCAGCGCCCCATGGAGACTCTGGCTCTCGGTGAACTCCTCGATCGCCGCGTCACCCTCATTGACCCGTCACGTTCGGCCGACCCCAAGACGGTGACCATCGTCGACCTCGGGATCGAGCAGCGCCCAAGCCGAGACTGGTACATCACACAGCTCTTCATCCGCGAGGGCGGTGGCCTGCGACGCAAGGGCCAGACCCGCATCGTGGACTGGGCAGCGGCCGATGGCTTAACCCTGCCGCAGGAGCAGGGCGCCGAGCACTTCCTCGCCACGATCGACGACATGCGCGCCCCGGACCTGGCGAACACGCTGCAGGACATGTCGGCCAAGCGGCGCCTGGAAGTCGTCCAGGCACTGGAAGACGATCGTCTCGCCGACGTGCTGGAAGAGTTGCCCGAGGAGGACCAACTCGAGATTGTCCAGGCGCTCGAGGCGGAGCGTGCCGCCGACGTCCTGGAAGAGATGGACCCTGATGACGCCGCCGACCTGATCTCGGAGCTGCCCCCCGAGCAGGCGGCTGACCTGCTTGAGCGCATGGAGCCGGATGAAGCCGAGGACATCCGACGCCTGCTGGTCTACGGCGATTACACCGCCGGCGGCATGATGACGACCGAACCGATCGTCCTCGCACCGGATGCGACGGTCGCTGAAGCCTTGGCCCGGGTGCGTTCCCCCGAGCTGTCCCCGTCCCTGGCCGCACAGGTCTATGTGACGCGGCCGCCCACTGACACCCCGACGGGTCGCTACCTCGGGACCTGCCACCTGCAGCGCCTGCTGCGTGAACCGCCATCGGCACTGGTCTCGGGCATCGTCGACACCGTGCTGGAGCCGATCGGACCGGAGACGGACGTGCCGACCGTGGCGCGCTACTTCGCGACGTACAACCTCGTTGCCCTTCCCGTCGTGGACGAGAACGATCACCTCCTCGGTGCCGTCACCGTCGATGACCTCATCGATCACATGCTGCCGAAGAACTGGCGTGACACCACGGAGGCGTCGTGAAAACCCCGCGTCGCCGACGCGGCGAACTGCGGATGGATCAGCCGCTGGAGCGGGGGCGTCTGCGCGGTCCCTCCTATGACCCCGAGCAGTGGGGGCGGCTGAGCGAGCGCATCGCCCGCTTCATCGGCTCCTGGCGGTTCATCGCGTGGATGACCGTGGTCATCGTCGCCTGGCTGGCGTGGAACATCTTCGCTCCCGACGATCTCAAGCCCGATCCCTATCCCTTCATCTTCCTGACCCTGCTGCTGTCCCTCCAGGCCTCGTACGCCGCCCCCCTGATCTTGCTCGCCCAGAACCGGCAGTCGGACCGGGATCGCGTGCAGTACCTAGAGGATCTCGCCACGACCGAGCGGCTGGTCTCCGACACCGAGTACCTCGCTCGTGAGATCGCGTCACTGCGCATGGCTCTCGGTGAGATGGCCACCCGCGACTATCTGCGCAATGAATTGCGGGACCTCTTCGACGAGCTCGGCGAGCGCCTCACGGAGCAGGAATCGCCCCAGGACGAGGACGGCCCTAGCATCGGGGTATGACCACCATCGATCGCGCCCTCGTCGACGCTGCCCTGGCACGGGTCGAGGACCCCGAAATCCATCGACCCATTACCGATCTCGGCATGGTGAAGTCCGTCGACATCGACGGCGATCGGGTGAAGGTGGCGATCTACCTCACGGTGTCCGGCTGCCCGATGCGCGACACCATCACCCAGCGCGTAACGCTGTCGGTGGGTTCGGTGCCCGGTGTTCGCCATGTCGACGTCGAACTCGATGTCATGAACGACGATCAGCGGGCGAATCTGCGCCGGACTCTGCGCGGCGACCAGGAGGAGCGCTCGATCCCCTTCGCAGACCCCACCTCGCGCACCCACGTCTACGCCATCACCTCGGGCAAGGGTGGTGTCGGCAAGTCGTCGGTCACCGTCAACCTCGGTGTGGCCATGGCGGCCCAGGGCTTCCGCGTCGGCATCGTCGACGCCGACATCTACGGCCATTCCGTACCCGGGCTGCTTGGACTTACTACGGCGCCGCACATGGTCGAGGGCATGATCATGCCGCCGGAGGCCTACGGTGTGAGCGCCATTTCGATGCTGCCCTTCAAGCCCGGCGGGAGCGCCGAACCGGTCGCCTTCCGCGGCCCGATGCTTCATCGTGCGCTGCAGCAGTTCCTCTCCGATGTGTGGTGGGGCGATCTGGACGTCCTGCTGCTTGACCTGCCCCCCGGCACCGGTGACATCGCCATCTCAACCGCCCAACTGCTGCCCGGATCGCAGGTCATCATCGTGACGACTCCGCAGACGGCAGCCGCGGAGGTCGCCGTACGTGCGGGGATGCTCGCGGGGCAAACCCACCAGAAGGTGGTGGGTGTCATCGAGAACATGAGCGGGTTCCCCTGCCCGCACTGTGGCGAGCCGATTGACCTGTTCGGTATCGGCGGCGGGACCGCCGTAGCGGAGCAGCTGTCCGCCGGACTGAGCACCACGGTGCCACTCCTTGGTCGCGTGCCCTTCGACGTACGACTGCGCGAGGGCGGTGACAGCGGCTCACCGCTGGTCCTCAGCGATCCGATGGCTCCCGCCGCGGCAAGTCTGATCGAGATCGCCGGGCAGTTGGCTCGCACGCCTCGCGGACTGGCCGGTCAGTCCCTCAACATCTCCCCCGCGGGTCGCTAGAGCGGATCCGCGTTTGCTCGGGGCGCAGTCCTAGGTTGCGTCGGGATCGAAGCGTGCCGGTTGTGCCTCGGCTTCGGGGGCGGACCCCGGCGTCTTCTTGCGGGGGGCGGCATCCACCTCATCGTCGTCACCCTCAAGGAACGACTTCGCCAGCCGCTTGGGGTGCAGGTCCCGCAACTCATTGAGGGCGTCCTGGGCGTCCGACAGATCCACTCCGGCCGAGTCCGCGAGATCCTTGCGGGCGTTGCCCGCCATCGCCTTGACGTTGCGCAGGGTGCGAGCGGCGTCGGCCGCGGCGCGGGGCAGCCGTTCGGGGCCAAAAATGAGCAGCCCGATCACGGCCAGGATCATGATCTCGCCGAGGCCGATGTCGAACACCCCGTCAGGGTACGCCGATCTGGCCGATCAGGGGCGGCCCGGGACTAGGCTGCCCCCTGTGACCGATGACGCGCTGCTCCCCCCGAGCCCCCTGACCTGGGCCTACGTCGATGGCTGGGCCGAGGAGGAGCCCGAACTCGCTGAGGCCCGCGCCGTCGCCCAGCGACTCGGGGTACCCGTCGTGAGCCGGGCGACCGGTTCCGCGCTGCGCTTCCTCGCGGCCGCATCCGGCGCTCAGACCATCGCCGAGGTGGGTTCGGGCGTTGGCATCTCGGGAGCCTGGCTACTCCAGGGCATGGGGGCCACAGGCATCTTGACGACCGTCGACGCCGATGCGGAGTTGCTCACCACCACCCGGGACACACTGTCGCGAATCGGCTACCGCCACACGCGCGTGCGCGCCATTGCCGGAGATCCGTACGCCGTCCTCCCCCGGCTCAGCGACGCGGGATATGACGCGGTCGTCATTGGTCCGGGAGTACCCCTGACTCGCGGTGAGGAGCACGATCTGCTGCGTGAAGCCCGACGGCTGCTGCGCCCGGGCGGCATGTTCATCGTCACCCACGCCCTCGGCGAGGACGGTGCCGATGCCGACCACCGAGACCTCGCCATGCACCTGCGGGACGATCCGGATTGGATCCCGGCCCTGCTCACGGTAGGCGAGGGCATCCTCGTCGCGGTGCTCGCGGCCGCGCCCACCGAGGACAGCAAATAGGCCCAGTGAGCAGATCCCGCGTTTCCCGACCGACGTTGGGGTGCTGAACGCCGCGACGCCCCAAATAGCGGGCGGGAAACGAGACTGAATGTTCCCCCGGGCATGCGGAAGGCCCCGTCCCTGTCAGGGACGGGGCCTTTCACGTGGTCAGCTAATGGCGCCGTGCAAAGCGTCGCCGAGTTCCTTGACCTCGGTGGCATTGAGTTCGACCACCAGGCGGCCACCACCTTCCAGGGGCACTCTCATGACGTAGCCGCGACCCTCCTTGGTGACCTCCATAGGACCGTCACCGGTCCGTGGCTTCATCGCAGCCATGGTCTCCCCTTCCGTGGGCAAAACGAGGCTCCATTATCGCCTACGAGGGCGGATGAAGGCTCACCGGGTGCGTTCGCGCACGTGGCAACCGGCCAGATGGTCATTGACCACACCGATGGCCTGCAGTGCGGCGTACGCCGTCGTCGGACCGAGGAAGCGCCAGCCACGACGCTTGAGATCCCGCGATAAGGCGGTCGACTCGGCAGACGAACTCGGCAAGTCCACCAGTGTCTGCGGCGGACGCGCCGCGGGCGCCGCGGACGCCCACACGCGTGCGTCGAGGACTCCCTCGCCTTCTACACGCTGCCAATCGGTCAGGACCTGCGCGTTGGCAATCACCGCCTCGATCTTGCCGCGGTGTCGGACGATGCCGGTGTCGGCGAGCAGTCGCTGGATGTCCGCTTCGTCGTACTGAGCCACGACCGAGGAATCGAAGTCCGCGAAGGCCGCTCGGAAGTTGTCGCGCTTGCGCAGGATGGTCAGCCAGGAAAGTCCCGACTGGAAGCCTTCGAGGCTCAGCCGCTCGAAGATTGGCCGATCACCGCGGATGGGCCTGCCCCATTCGTCGTCGTGGTAGCGACGCATGTCGGCCGGGGCGTCACCCCACGGACACCGGGCCAATCCGTCATCACCAACGATGGCGCCGCTCACGCGTACTCACGGGGAAGCACACCGGACTCCACGAGTTCGGCGAAGGTCTGCAACGAACGACGCACCCCCACCGAGAATCCCGGCCGAACCACCGGCCAGCCGAATCGGCCGAGGGCGCCCAGCGGCACGTCGAAGTTCTCGGTCCAGACCACACGAGACATGCCGTGCGGTAGCTCGAGGATCTCGGCACTCCCCCGTCCTTTGACGAAACGGCCCACGTGCTCGACTTCTACGCGTCGCGGCGGGTCCCAAACCGTGATCACCATGGCGTCGACAATGGCGAGGGGACCGGCGCCCGCCGTGGCTTCGATGCGCGACCCCACGCTGCGGCCGTCGCCGTCGACGACACGGGCGCGCGTCCCGACCATCCACAGGTCGCGACCCTCCCAGTCGGTGATGGCCGCGAATGCCGCCTCTGCCGGCGCTCGCACCACCGCGTCGAGGACGACGCCTTCGCTCACGGCGTCTCCGTTGGGGCGCCTTCGCTCGGCGCAGCACCGTCATGGACGTCGGATTCCGCCGGTGACTTCGGTGTGGCGGGTGCACCATCGCCGCGCAGGCGTGCAATCTCCGCGTCTCGCACGGCGATCTCCGCGCCGAGGCGGTCAACGAGGGCATCGACCTCGTCCATGCGATAGCCACGCCAGGTCTGATCGATGCGCACCTCGTCGAGGTCGGTTGGTGCCAGTTCGCCGACACCGGCGGCGGGGAGTCCCTGGAGCGCCTCCGCGGGGGGCGCGTCGGGGAGCTCGTCGCGTAGACGTCCGGTCGCCAACAACCAGATACCCGTGACAACGGCAACACCGGCCACGAGGAAGACGAACGCCGACCATGCCGCTCCCATGGGGCCATCGTGGCATGCGCGGGCGGACAATGCTTACGGGACCCAAACACTGCACTCATCCTCATCGCACATCCGCCGCGCAGGATGGGTCCAGATCGGAAGGGATCCGACGGAAGGGGATAGACCCGTGAAGACCTCACGCATTGTGGGCATCGTTGCTGCCGCCACCCTGGCAGCCGGTGCCGTCACCGGAACGACCGTGGCCCTCGCCGCCGACAACGGCAACGGCAATTCGCAGAACGGCAACAACTCGCAGCGGCAGGACGGCTTGCCCGCAGCACCTGATCTCGGCATGGGTGCCCAGAACCACCGTGATGGACAAGGTCGCGGCCCCCGTGGTCCCGGTGGCATGGGCGACCGCGGCCCCGGCGGCATGGGCGACCGCGGACCGGGCGGACCCCGCGGCGAGATGGGCGGCCGCATGCTGCACGGCGAGGGTGTTGTCGAGGATGCCGACGGCAACTACATCACCGTGCGCATGCAGACCGGTGAGGTGACGGCCGTGTCTGCCACGTCGATCTCGGTCAAGAGCGCCGATGGCTACACCTCGACCTACGCCATCACCGATGCCACCGAGCAGGATCGCGACCGCACGGCCGAAACCCAGGCGAAGGTCGGCGACACCGTGCACGTCCGCGCGACAGTCGATGGGGGCACCGCGACCGCCGACGACATCCACGCGATGTCACCTGAGTTCGCTGCGCAGATGGAGGAGCAGCGTGCGCAACACCAGGACGGCATGGGCGGACGCATGGGTCATCACGACGATGACGCCGACGACGACAACGCTCAGGGCTGATCTGCGCTAGATCGGCGCGCAAAGGGCGGGTACCGACCCCAATGTGCGCATCCGTACCCGAGGGATATAGTTGAACCCTTAACTACCACCCCAAGGAGCACCGTGAGCACTGACCTATCTCCCATCACCGGCACCTGGGAGTTCGACCCCTCGCACACCAACCTCGGCTTCAATGCCCGTCACGCCATGGTCGCCAAGGTCCGCGGCGGGTTCTCCGAGGTGACCGGCACCCTCGTGCTCGACGGCGCCAATCCCGCCGCCTCGACGGCGACGGTCACGATCCTGGCCGCCAGCCTCGACACCAAGAACGCCGATCGAGACGCTCACCTCAAGTCCGCGGACTTCCTTGACGTGGAGCAGTTCCCCACCATTACCTTCACCAGCACCTCGGCCAAGCAGGTCTCGGACGATGAGTTCGAGGTCATCGGCGACCTCACCATCCACGGAGTGACCAAGCCGGTCACCGTGAAGGTGGAGCTCACCGGGGTCGGCCAGGACCCTTGGGGCGGAACCCGTATCGGCTTCGAGGGCAAGGCGGAGATCAGCCGCAAGGACTTTGGCATGGTGTGGAACGTCGCGCTCGAGGCAGGCGGTGTCCTCGTCAGCGACACCATCAAGCTCGAGCTCGACGTCGAGGCCGTCAAGCAGTAGCGCCGTCAAGCAGTAGTAACGCACGGCCGGTCCGGTCACGCGGCCACTTCGATAGCCTGCCCATCATGCACAGTGAGCCCGTGACCGGACCGGCCAGCGCCCATGGACTGGCGACGTACTCAGACGGCGTCCTCCTCGATGCCTGGTACCCCTCCCCCGTCCTCGACCGCGATCCCCTGCCGGTCCTCGGCATCGACGCTGCCCAGCGGCACGACGAGATTCGCGGAGTCGACGTCCGCACCATTACGACCGTGATCGAGGACCTGCAGGCTCCCCCGGCGGACGCCGCCGATGCCTACCTCAGGCTGCATCTGCTGTCGCACCGACTCGTCCAGCCGCGCACCATCAACCTCGATGGCGTCTTCGGTCTGCTCACCAACGTCGCCTGGACCACGCGCGGCCCCGTCGCCATCGATCAGATCGACGCCGCACGCATGCGAGCCCGCTCCCATGGCGAGTCTCTCAACGTCTTGGGCGTCGACCGCTTCCCGCGCATGGTCGATTACGTCGTCCCCTCCGGAGTGCGCATCGCCGACGCCGATCGCGTCCGGCTTGGTGCTCATTGCGCCGACGGCACAGTTGTCATGCACGAGGGCTTCATCAACTTCAACGCCGGCACGCTCGGCCACTCCATGGTCGAAGGTCGCATCTCGGCCGGGGTCATCGTCGGCGACGGATCCGATATCGGTGGCGGCGCCTCAATCATGGGCACGCTCTCCGGCGGCGGCCAGGAGATCATCAGCGTCGGCGCCGGCTGCCTCATCGGGGCCAACGCCGGCATCGGCATCAGCCTGGGCGATGGTTCCGTCGTCGAGGCCGGCACCTATGTGACCGCAGGGGCCCGCGTGACCCTTCCCGACGGCGAGGTCGTCAAGGCGCGCGAGCTCTCCGGCGTGCCGAACCTGCTCTTCCGCCGCAATTCGGTGACCGGTGCACTCGAGGTCGTGCCGCGGACGGGTTCATGGGGTGGTTTGAACGCCGCCCTGCACGCGAACGACTAGGACTTCTTAGGCGGTGCGGTCCTCGATCGGGACGTAGTCGCGCAGGGGCTCACCGATGTAGACCTGACGCGGTCGGCCGATCTTGGTGTGCGGGTCGTTGATCATCTCGCGCCACTGCGCAATCCAGCCCGGGAGGCGACCGAGAGCGAAGAGCACCGTGAACATCCGGTTCGGGAAGCCCATCGCCTTATAGATCAGCCCGGTGTAGAAATCGACATTGGGATAGAGCTTGCGCTCGATGAAGAAGTCGTCAGCGAGCGCAACCTCCTCCAAGCGCAGGGCGATGTCGAGCAGCGGATCCTTGACGTCGAGCGCAGCGAAGACGTCATAGGCCGCCTTCTTGACCAGCGCGGCGCGCGGATCGTAGTTCTTGTAGACGCGGTGCCCGAAGCCCATGAGCTTCACGCCGTCCTGACGATCCTTGACCTGGCGGATGAAGGTGTTGACCCCACCACCGGAGGCGTGGATCTTCTCGAGCATCTCCAGCACGGCTTGGTTAGCTCCGCCATGCAGTGGGCCGAAGAGTGCATTGATGCCGGCCGAGACTGAGGCGAAGAGGTTCGCATGCGACGAACCTACGAGCCGCACGGTTGATGTCGAACAGTTCTGCTCGTGATCGGCGTGCAACAGAAGCAGCATGTTGAGCGCTTTGGAGACGGTGGGATCGACCTGGTATTCCTCGGCGGGGACACCAAAGGTCATCCGCAGGAAGTTGTCGATGAACCCCAGGGAGTTGTCGGGGTACATGTACGGCTGGCCGACCGACTTCTTGTAGGAGTACGCCGCCAGCGTGGGCACCTTGGCCATGAGGCGGATCGTGCTGATCTCGACCTGCTCGGGGTCGAACGGGTCCAGCGAGTCCTGGTAGAACGTCGACAGCGCCGAAACCGCCGACGAGAGCACCGGCATCGGATGCGCGTCGCGGGGGAAGCCATCGAAGAACTGGCGCAGCTCCTCGTGCAGCATGGTGTGCCGCTTGATCTGGCCCTTGAATTCGCCGAGTTCGTCGACCGTCGGAAGGTAGCCGTAGATGAGCAGGTACGCCGCCTCGAGGTAGGACGACTGCTCGGCGAGTTGCTCAATCGGGTATCCGCGGTAGCGCAGGATGCCCTTCTCCCCGTCGATGTAGGTGATGGCCGACGAGCATGAGGCGGTGTTGACGAACCCGTGGTCGAGGGTCACGTTGCCGGTCGTGGACAGCAGTTTGCTGATGTCATAGCCGGACTCACCGATGGTGGATGGCGCTTCGGGAAGTGGTAGTTCGCCCCCCGAGTACTGCAACACCGCATCCGACACCGAGGGCCTCCTGCTTGCACGCACCCCTTGTGAGGGGCTGAAACCGGACTTGAACTGGTGCGCCCACCGTATCCTCGCCGGGTTCGGCGAACGAACCCGGTCCTGCGATCAGGCGCTGAGGGACTCCGCGGCCGCCGCGATGGTGTCATCGGTGGCCGTGAGAGCAACCCGGACATGTTCGTGCCCTGCTGCCCCGTAGAAGTCGCCCGGGGCCACGAGGATGCCCCGCTCGGCGAGCCAGCGGGCCGTCTCCCAGCAGTCCGCCCCACGGGTGGCCCACAGGTAGAGGCCTGCCTCGCTATGGTCGATGCGGAAGCCGGCCCGCTGCAGGGCCGGGAGAAGGATTGCGCGCCGGTGGAGGTAGCGCTGCCGCTGCTCCTCGACGTGGACGTCGTCCGACCAGGCGACGACGGCGGCCCGCTGGACCGGCAACGGCACCATGAAGCCCAGGTGCTTGCGCACCTCGAGCAACTGCTTCACCACCACCGGGTCACCGGCGACGGCGCCATAGCGATAGCCAGCCATGTTCGAGCGCTTGGACAGCGCGTGCAGGGCGAGGACTCCGGACGGGTCCGTTCCGGTGACCTCTGGGCTGAGGACTGAGGGGGGCCGACCCGCCCAGCCAAACTCGATGTAGCACTCGTCGGAGGCGACGAGCGCTCCTGTGGCCCGCGCCGCCGCCACCATGTCCCGGAGCTCGTTCGCACCCATGACCCGGCCCGTCGGATTGCTGGGAGAGTTCAGCCAGACGAGCGACGCACCCTCAACATCAGCCGGATCGTCGGAGACGATGATGTCGCAGTGGGCGAACAGGCCACCCACGACGTACGTCGGGTAGGCCAATTCCGGGACGATCACCTTCGCGCCATCGCGCAGGCCCAGGAGGATCGGCAGGAGCGCGACAACCTCCTTGGACCCGATCGAGGGGATCGTCGCCACGTCAGAGACGACCCCGACGCTGCGGTGCAGCCAGTCAGTGAACGCTGTTGCCGCCTCGGGCAAGCCGGCGACCGTGGGATAACCCGGCGCGTTCGCCGCGGATGCGAGTGCCCGCTGGACGGGCTCAGGCGTGGGGTCGACCGGGCTGCCAATGGACAGGTCGGCAAACCGGGGATGCGATCGCGCCTGCTCAGCGACGGGCGCGAGGCGATCCCACGGGAAGTCCGGAAGCTTCAGCTGTCTTCCTTCGGCGGCACGGTCGCGATGAGGGCCGCGTCGAACTCCTGTGCGCCGAGCTTGGCTGCGCCACCGGGCGAACCGAGGTCGTTGAAGAACTCCGCATTGGCGGCGGTGTAATCGGTCCACTCCTCGGGGACGTCGTCCTCGTAGTAGATCGCCTCCACCGGGCACACCGGCTCGCAGGCACCGCAATCAACGCACTCATCGGGCTGGATGTAGAGCATCCGCTCGCCCTCGTAGATGCAGTCGACGGGACACTCCTCGATACAGGACTTGTCCTTCACATCGACGCAAGCCAAGGTGATGACGTAGGTCACCGGACTGCCTTTCGTCTCGGGCGACGCCCCGCAGGACGCGCACACCGCACCCGACCGGTCGGTCGAGTCGACGATCACTCGCCGGGGGTCACGTTAGCGCCCCGGGTGCGTCTGCCGGTGTCGCGGGTGCCCCGAGCGCACGAGGTGTCCCGCGGACGGGACCACCGACGAGCGAGTCTCAGGCCTGATCGTCTCCGGCGTTCGCGGGTGCGTCCGCACTGGGATCGGTGGCGGGAACGTCCGTCGGGTCAGCCGTGGGTTCGTCGGTTGGCGCGTCCGTGGATTCGGGGTCCGGCTCATCGGGCTTGTCCGGCTTGGGCTTCTCGCCGCAGATCACCCGTGGAGAGGGGGTGTAGGCGGTAGTGAAGGTCTGCCGCTCGACTTCCTTGTCACCCTCATAGAAGACGCGATCCACGTCAATCGTGAACCCCTCGGTGCCGGACTGCGGCGAGCACTCCTCATCGGGGTTGTAGATCGTCTTGAAGTCCCTCGGCCAGTACCGCTCGCCCACCTCCGCCTCGATCGCCGTGTAGATCTTGGTGCTGTACATCCGCACCGTCATGGACGTCTCGTCGGACTCGGCGGTGATAAAGACACCGTAGGGCGTGTTGTTGCGGAACTTCATGTC
>Ga0222714_10000745_pt1 | contig 36989 bp, 56 predicted proteins | sample C33_3DmetaG_FD_165048 | JGI IMG/M metagenome (GOLD analysis project Ga0222714, IMG submission 165048) | Estuarine water microbial communities from San Francisco Bay, California, United States - C33_3D | ecosystem: Environmental > Aquatic > Marine > Unclassified | place: USA: California...
ACGAGTTGAGCTTCTACAGGTTAAAAAAGAACGCCAGGAGGCGATGGAACGTGAATTATATGCTAAAGAAGAGTTGTCAAAGCTAACGCAACGACGACGCAAGAAAGAGGCGGTAAATGGCAAACACGATACAGCACAAGCGATCTAGCACAGCCAGCGACGTTCCAACATCTTCAGACCTATTGGTTGGTGAAATCGCCGTTAATACCGCTGACGGCAAAATATACACAAAGCACACAAACGGCTCCATCGTAGAGCTAGGCGGCGCATCTGGCGCTTTATTGGCAGCAAACAATCTATCAGATTTGAATAACGCCGCGACTGCGCGGAGCAATCTTGACGTAGACCAAGCAGGCACCGCCGTGGCGCTTGCCATAGCTCTGGGGTAGATAAATGGCAAACACTTTCAAGCGCAAGCTATCTAGGTCAATTGGAACATCTCTGACAGCCGTTGGAAGCTATACCGTTGCATCGTCAACGCAAGTTACCGTGATTGGTCTGGTTCTTTCAAACACAAGCGCATCACAGATTTTAGTTGATGCAACCGTTAATGATGGAACGAATGACACCTATCTTATCAAAGAAGCGCCGCTACCAAGTGGCGGTGCAATCGTCATAATAGGTGGCGATCAAAAAGTGGTTTTGGAAACGAATGATAGTATAAAGGTTAAGTCGGATACCGCATCATCTGTTGATGCTGTCATGTCTATTCTGGAGATTACTTGATGCCTTATATTGGTAATACTCCCGCCGAATCTTATTCAAGTGTCGTAAAAGACACATTCAGTGGCAATAACTCTGCAACAGAGTTCACGCTATCACAAAGCGCAACCACGAACGGTCTGCGCGTAGTTGTTGATGATGCGCTACAGGAGCCAACTGTAGACTATACCGTATCAGGAACAACCTTAACATTTACATCAGCGCCTGCTACTGGAACGAATAACATTTATGTCATTCACCTGGGTGCGGCTGTTCAGACTGTTTCGCCGCCATCTACGATTGAGATTGACACCACATTCACTCAAGATGTTTCTGTCACTGGGAATATTACCGTAGGCGGAACTGTAGACGGTAGAGACCTGGCAACAGACGGCAGCAAGCTAGATAACATTGAAGCCAATGCCACCGCAGACCAGTCAGCTTCTGAAATCAAAACAGCGTATGAGTCAAACTCTGACACAAATGCGTTCACTGATGCAGAGAAGACAAAACTAAGCGGGATTGAGTCTGGGGCAACCGCAGACCAGTCAGCTTCAGAGATATTAACGGCAATCAAAACCGTAGACGGTTCTGGCTCTGGTTTAGACGCTGACACGCTTGATGGTATTGAGGCTGCTAGTTTCCTACAAGGCAACCAGACTATCACGCTCAGTGGCGACGTGAGCGGCTCTGGGACTACTTCTATTTCCGTTACAGTAGCCGATGACAGCCATAACCACGTTATCAGCAATGTTGATGGTCTACAGACAGCATTAGACGCCAAGGCACCCCTAGCAAGCCCTGCGCTAACTGGGACAGCAACGGCGGTTAATCTATCGATAAGCGGAGACCTGACGGTCAACGGCACAACGACAACGCTGAACACGACTAACACCGTAGTAAGTGACAACCTTATCGAGCTTAACAACGGCGCATCTTCCAACGCAAACGATAGCGGAATTGTTATTGAGCGCGGCACCACTGGCGACAATGCTTTTATGGGCTGGGATGAGTCGGCTGACAGCTTTGTTCTAGGAACTACAACCGCTACTGGCGCAAGCACTGGTGACCTAACAATTACCGCAGCGCCTTTGAGTGTAAGCACTCTCACGACTTCAGGAAATATCACGGTCGGCGGCACGGTTGATGGTCGTGATGTAGCAACAGATGGAACCAAGCTAGACGGCATTGAAGCGTCAGCGGATGTTACTGATGCCACAAATGTTGGCAATGCGCTAACGGGTTTCACCACCGACACGACATATGCCAGCACAGACCTTATTCCTGTTTACGATGTTTCAGAATCGCGCTGGGAAAAAGGTACTGTTGCTAACGTAGCTCTTGCTGGTCCCACTGGGCCAACTGGACCAGCGGGTCCCACGGGACCAACTGGACCAGCGGGTGTAGCTGGTTCTGACGGAGCGACAGGCCCTACTGGTCCGACTGGTTCAGCGGCGACTATAGCGGTTGGAACAACTACAACTGGTGCCGCTGGTAGCAATGCATCAGTAACAAATAGCGGTTCAAGTTCTGCCGCAACTTTCAATTTTACTATTCCACGGGGAAACACTGGCGCAACTGGTCCCACAGGACCAGTTGGACCAACGGGAAGCACTGGTCCAGCGGGAGCCGCTGGTCCCCCAGGACCAACTGGCGGCACTGGTCCATCAGGCCCGCCTGGTCCAACTGGACCATCTGGCGGCACTGGTCCCACTGGGCCAACTGGACCAACTGGACCAGCGGGTCCGTCTGGAACACCTTCAACAAATTTTGCTGCTATAGGTAGTTATGCGTTTTTTCTAACAAGATGGAACAGAAACTATACTCAGTATGTAAATGTTGGAAATACAAGAGCGGGTTCACAATTAATATATTTGGCAAACGGATCTAATGAGATGTGGCTGGTTGCCGATTTTGGAAATACTCGTAATGTCCGATTAGAAAACACAGGTATAAACGAAAATAATTTAAGTGGTAATCAGTCTTTGTCAACTGGTACATGGCGGAACATGGGTCCAGGCAGTTCTTTTCCGTATTACAGTAGTCCATACAATCAAAATTTTATGTCGTTTAATTTATGGTGTAGAACAGCTTAATAGGAATTATTAGAATGGCAGTGAGAACTATAAATAGTGTTCGTAATTTGCAATGGGCAAACAAAGAACACACGATGATTGATATGGAAGTTGATTTTGACGAACTAGACGAAGAGTATGTTCCTTTTACAGCCGTTGAAACAGGTGATCCAGAACCACATACAGCCGTTCTTTGGGCTAACGCTATTGCAGGGGTTTATGGTCCTATAGCGGAATGGATTCCGCCTGAAGACGTTACGGGTGTTCATGCTATGGAAAGAGTTCGTTCTATACGAGACAGTTTATTAGCAGAAACAGACTATATTGAAATGCCAACAAGATGGTCAAGATTAACTACAGAACAACAAGAAGAATGGTCAACATATCGTAACGCTTTGCGGGATTTGCCAGCCACTTATCCGAATGTAGAATTAAAATGGGATGCTGACTATACAGATACTGAATGGTTTAATATTGTATGGCCAACAAAGCCAGAAGAGTAAAAAATGACACCATACAATATCAGCAATTTTATTTACGTTAAACCTAACGCTCTGTCTAAAGAAAACTGTGAAAGCATAATTGAAGCTGGATTACCTTATATAAATTCAGAGACTGATTATGTTTTTCGCGGTAAAGATCAATTAAAAGAACGCGCTCTTGCAAGAGATGACATTAGAATTACTGTGCCGCGTGTTTTAGGAGAGTGGTACGACATCATTCAAGAATGTATATTCAAAGGGTATGATGAATACGCATCTGAGGTATCATCTCTTTCTTTGCTTACTGTGTCATCGCTTGCTTTTAATTGGCAAATGACCAAAATAGGCGGTGGGTTTTCCATATGGCACATTGAACAAGGTGCTGGTAATGCTTGTAACAGAGCCTTAGTCTGGTCAATATACTTAAACGACATACAAGAAGGCGGTGAAACGGAGTTTCTTTATCAGCAAAGAAAAATAAAGCCAGAAACAGGCACGCTGGTAATTTGGCCCGCTGGAATAACCCATCCACATAGGGGTAATCCGCCTTATTCTAATGATAAATTTATCTTAACAGGGTGGTTTGAGCTTCCACCAAATAACGGTTATTACGAAGCATTGCAGTATTATAATATGAGTAAAGTCAATGCACAGAGATAATTGGCAACTTTTTGTAGCTGCCGTAGGAAAAGATTTCTGTGAATCAATGATTGACACATTTTCAAAACTTGAACCTGTAGATGCTACAATATTCAATCAAGTGGATGAGCATAGAAAATCTAAAGTCCGATGGATAAATGAACCACATCTTGAAGGAATTTTTTTAAGATTAATTAATGAAGCAAACGCTGTAGCCTTTAATGTAGACATTCAACAAGAAATGCGTGAGATGCAATTCACTGAATATCACGCAGATTACAGTGGAAAGTATGACTGGCATCACGATATTGATTGGCAAAATAACAAAAACTACGATAGAAAATTATCTATGGTATTGCAGTTGTCAGACCCAGATACCTATGAAGGCGGCGGGTTTGAATTCCACGAAGTTCAAACACCAAATTTTGAAGACTTTAGGAAGCAAGGGTCAGTCCTTATTTTTCCGTCTTATTTACAGCACAGGGTGACTGAGGTCACAAAAGGGATTAGATATAGCCTAGTCTCGTGGGTCAGAGGCCCAAGATGGAGGTAGCAGGCAATGCCATATTTAGGTAGAACACCAAACACAGGCATCAGAAACAGGTTTATCTATACGGCTACAGCTAGCCAGACGACATTTAGTGGCGCTGATACAAACGGCGCGACTTTGAAATATCAAGATGCCGCCTATGTTGATGTATACCAAAACGGCGTTTTATTAGCTCCCGCAGACTATACCGCCACAAGCAAGACTTCAGTTGTTCTTGATACTGGTGCTACCGTTTCAGACACGATTGAAATTATTGTTTATGACATCGGTAGCGTTCAGGACACGGTTTCAAAAGCCAATGGCGGTACGTTTGAAAGCAATATAACAATCAACGGAAACCTATCAATTAGCGGAACTGTTGATGGAAGAGATGTTGCCACTGATGGAACAAAGCTGGATGGTATAGAGGCAAACGCAACAGCGGATCAAACCGCCTCTGAAATCTTAACAGCAATTAAGACGGTTGATGGAACAGGCTCTGGCTTAGATGCTGATACTGTTGACGGCATAGAGGCGTCCAGCTTCTTACAGGGTAATGAAACAATAACGCTGTCAGGAGACGTTAGCGGTTCAGGCACTACATCGATTGTGGTGACCGTTGCAGACGACAGTCATAACCATGTTATCAGTAACGTGGACGGGTTGCAGACTGCGTTGGACGCTAAAGCTCCTCTTGCATCCCCAACCTTTACTGGAACGCCTTTAGCACCTACAGCAACATCTGGAACCAATACGACCCAAATAGCCACAACGGCATTCGTTCAAACGGCTGTTTCTGGTTTGGTTGACAGCGCTCCAACTACACTTGACACGCTTAATGAATTAGCCGCTGCTCTGGGTGATGACGCAAACTTCAGCACAACCGTCACGAACAGCATAGCTACCAAGCTGCCTTTAGCTGGCGGTACGATGACTGGCAATATAGTCATGTCGGGCGCACAGACGGTAGATGGCAGAGATTTATCGGTTGATGGGGCAAAGCTGGATGGCATTGAGTCAGGCGCTACAGCCGATCAAACAGCCTCTGAAATATTGACCGCAATTAAGACAGTAGATGGCGCGGGTAGTGGTTTAGATGCAGATACGCTGGATGGTATACAGGCCGCTAGCTTCTTGCAGGCCAATCAAACTATCACGCTGTCTGGCGATGCTTCTGGAAGTGGAACGACAAGCATAGTAGTCACTGTTGCTGATGATAGCCACAATCATATCATAAGCAATGTTGATGGCCTACAGACAGCGTTAGATGCTAAACTTGCCTCGTCTAGTTATACCGCCGCTGATGTTTTAACTAAGATTAAAACTGTAGACGGTGCAGGGTCAGGTTTAGATGCTGACTTATTGGACGGGCAATCTGGTGCCTATTATCTTGATTATAATAATTTTACCAATACACCTTCTGTTTCTTCAGATGCCAATACTTTAGATGGGATTGATAGCACGCAGTTCCTTAGAAGCGATACGGCTGACACTAAGACGAGTGGTGACCTTTCATTTAGTGACAATGTGAAGGCTACTTTTGGAAATTCGGCAGATTTACAGATTTATCACGATGGGTCGAATAGTGTTATTAAAGATGCAGGAACAGGTAACCTAAACTTTTTATCTGACCAGTTTGCGTTTAAAAATGCGGCTGGAACGGAAAATCAATTTGTTGCAGGTCAAAATGGTGCAGTAACACTTTACTATGACAACGCAGCCAAAATGGCCACAGCTAGTTACGGCGTAGACCTATCGTCATCTACTGAAGCACTCTTGCTTGCAAAAGGGACGACTGCTCAAAGACCATCAACAGCCGTTGAAGGACAGTTGAGATTTAACACAACAGAAAACCAAGTTGAAGTTTATAATGGCTTTAACTGGAGCCTAATTGGTCCACCGCCACCAAGTCCAATTCAACGTGACAATAACACTTGGTTCTATATGGACATGAGTGACAGTTCATCAATATCAGGCAGCACCATAGTTAATAAGGCTATAGGAACATCAGCTATTTCTGATACACTACCATTGACATCATATGGTTCGTTTGGTTCTCTTGGCGGAAACAGTGTTCTGCAGTTTTCAGCAGATCGATCTGATATGACAACAAACTTCTCTGCGGCAGATCCATTTGCGCCAACTACGCACGGTATTTCTATTGGATGTCTCTTTTATCATAATCAAGGCACTACACAAAGTGGCTTAATCCACTATGGTGATACGGGAACTGATAATCATTTATTTGTTCGTATGAACTTTGAGAACGCTGGTGGTTATGTTTATGTTGGAGAAGATACAAACACTAGTGACGTTTGGACCCAAATAGGTACAGGCAAAACAGACGGAAACTGGTATTTTTTGGTTGTTACCGTTAGTAGTTCGGGAACGCTAAAGTCTAGCTGGAACGGCGCTACATTAACAACGCATCGCACAAATGGAACAGCACCAAGTCCAACAGACGCAAGATTTGGTTTGTGTGGAGACGCATATGGCGACAATGCATCGTCGTTTAGTTATGCAACGGCGTTTTGGTACAAGGGCGAACTAACCCAAACACAAATCACGAACGAATATAATTGGCTTAAAAAAGTCTGGACGGGCACGAACATTTAATGATTAAGGAAAATTACATATAGTCTCGTCTCGTGGGTAAGGGGTCCACGATGGCGATGATGTATAGGAGATAATCATGGCAACTACGTTCCAACATAGGCGCGGAACAACTTCTCAGCATAGCACGTTCACGGGCGCAGTTGGCGAGATAACAGTAAACACGACAAAAGACGTGGCGGTTGTTCATGATGGCTCTACCGCTGGTGGGTTTGAGATGCTTAGAAACAACCTCTCAAATCTCTCTATCGATGGATCAAGCTCATCTGGAAACGTAATTCAATCTGATGGTGATGGAACGTATAGCTACAAGTCAATTACAGAAGGAAAAGTTCTTCAAGTTAAAAGCTATACTATGACGGGACCAGAAACATTTACGAGCACCTCATACACGCAGTCAAGTCTTGCGGTATCAATAACTCCATCATCAACATCCAGTAAGATTTTTGTGTTTGGTTTTGCCAATATTGGTTCGATTGCAATAGACGGTTGGGAAGAATTTTCTATGCGACTGCGTAGAGGTACGACTGATTTATCTGTCGGAACGCACACTGGCAACCAGCACACAGCACAAGCTGGTGGTTTATATGCTTCTGGTCATCATTTACACGGTGTCCAGAGCCACTCTTTCGCAGAGTTAGACTCACCAAACACAACATCAGCAATTACTTATAATATTGCGATAAGAGTAAGCACCAGTGGATATGGAGACGTCGCTTACCTTAATAGACCAGGTAACCCGAATACGGTTTATTCTGGCAATGGTGTTTCAACGATAACTGCTATTGAATTGGCAAGTTAAGGGAATTGAAATGGCTACAATTTTTGATGCGCTTCAAGCACTGGAAGTAAAAGAGTACACCATGCTCGGTGAGCCTTCTACTGAAGCCGAATTTTTAGAAGCATTCAAAAAAGTTACAGGTGAAGACGCTGATGGCTACTCCATCTTGTCAAGCGACCCGAATGACTTTGGTGTTACTTGGGCTGAAATACAGGCAAAAATCACAGAACTTACACCTTATGATGCCGTTAGAGAGCTGCGGTTAAGAAGAAATATGTTATTGCAGTCAACAGATGTGTGGGCGCTATCAGACAGGACTATGACCGCAGAGCAGACCGCTTATCGCCAAGCGTTAAGGGATTTGCCTGCTAACAGCCCAGATGCAGCACTTGATGCAAACGGAATGCTTACAGGGGTCACTTGGCCCACAAAGCCACAATAAGGTAAACATGATAGGCGTTTGCATGGTATAAGGGGCCTAAATTTATATGAGGTAATGAGATGTCAGGAATTACAGTAGTCACCAAACCCGCAGATGAGCCATTGGGCCTGACTGAAGTAAAAGACTTCCTGCGTCTCGACGATCAAATAGATGATGGCTTCATTAGAGGTTTCATCATTGCTGCCAGAAACTTTGCAGAGAACTACACAGGCAAGGCGTTAATCACGCGCACGCTCAAGTTCTCTATCGATGGCATCTCAGAGGTTGATAGCGGCTTGTGGGAGGGAATGAAGACTGGTCCCTACATGACCTACTACCAAGACTACATTGAGCTGCCAGTGGCTCCCGCAATAGCCGTATCAAGCATCGTTTACTATGACGACGCTGACACGCAAAGCACCTGGTCATCTTCAGCTTACTACGTTGACACGGTTAGAGACCCAGCGCGTGTGGTTTTGAGGGACGGTCAATCGTTCCCAACAAACCTACGCAAAGCCAACGGCATGGAGATAACTTACACGGCTGGCTATGGCTCATATCCAACGGACATTCCAGAATCAATCCGCGTGGCGATGATGCAATATATTGTGCATCTATACGAACACAGGGGTGATGATGAAGGTAGGGTTATTGAATTCCCGCCGCTCATACGGTCCCTTTTGCAACCATATAAGTCCATGAGGTTTGGGACAACGCCTTACATGGCAACCTATAAATCAGGAATAGCGTGATGGCTGTTTCGATTGGAAAGATGCGCCATAAGCTAAAGCTGCAAACGCGCACAAGGACGGCAGATGGTGGCGGCGGTGCTGCATCAACCTGGTCTACCTCAACAAACATTTTCGGCAATATACAGCCAAGGACAGGTAGCGAACGGTTCTTTGGCGAGCAGCTAGAAGAGAGAATAAGCCACATAATCACCATAAGGCATAGGCGAGACGTTACCCACGCCAACCGCCTTGTCTATGAGTATTGGGTCCAGGGCAAGAAATACACCAGGACGTTTAATGTTCAACGCACTATCAACAGAGATAGCAGGGATAGGTTCCTTGATATTCTTTGTGAGGAAGGCGTTGCAACATGACAGCGATAAAGACAAAAATAATAAGGAAAGAAACATATAAGAGGGTAGAGGCAAATTATCGAAGAGCACTGCAAATGGCGGTATTTCAGTCAGCGGCAATGGTTAGAGAAACCGCTGTTCAGAGTGTCGCCTCTGGAGCAAAGTCTGGTATCACTTATGAGAAATACAACCCAAGGAGAACCCATATAGCATCAGCACCAGGTCAAGCGCCTGCTACTGATACTGGCTACCTTCTTTCAAATATTGTGCATCAGATTGATTCTGATGGTTTAGGTGCTTCAATAGAAAGCAGGGCTGATTATTCGGCTGCATTAGAGTTTGGAACAAGTAAAATGCAAGCGAGGCCATTCTTGCATCCAGCTATTGAGGAAAACAGGCCAAAGATAAAACGCCTTATAGCAAAACTTGCGAAGGGGGCTAACTGATGGGCTTCTATTCATGGCCTTTGCAACAGGCGATATATAGTGAATTAAGCGGCGCTGGAATTACTGGCGTGAGCGGTTCTGCCGTTAGCGTTTATGATGATGTGCCAGAGGGTTCATCGTATCCCTACATAGTCATAGGCGATGAAACGTCAAACAATATATCAACAAAAGGCAAGGATGCTCACGAACACACTCTGACCATTCACGTCTGGTCTCAGTACAGAGGGCGCAAAGAGATAAAGACTATCATGCAAGATATATATTCAAATCTGCATGATAATGATATAAGTGTTACTGGTGCTTCATTGGTAAATCTCAAACAGGAGTTTGAGACGACTTTGATTGAAACTGATGGAATTACACGGCACGGTGTCATCCGGTTTCGGGCCGTTGTGTTTGATAGCTAAGGAGAGAAGACATGGCGGCTCAAAAAGGCTCTGCCTTATTACTCAAAATCGGCGCTGATAATACAGCGGCGGCAAGTGCTGACACCTACACGACTGTCGGCGGTCTACGTTCAACCTCAATCACCCACAATGAGGAAGCGGTTGACGTAACAACCAAAGACTCAAGTGGTGTTCGTGAGTTGTTAGCAAACGGTGGCATTCAAACCGTTTCAATCTCTGGCTCTGGCGTCTTCACTGATGCAGCGTCAGAAACAACCCTAGAAGGTGCGTTTGCTGCTTCAGCGTTCAGCAACTACCAAGTCATCGTTCCTGACTTTGGAACGTATGAAGGCAAGTTCATGATTGCCTCGCTTGAATACGCTGGTGAGTATAATGGCGAAGTGACATATTCTGTTACGTTGGAATCAAGCGGTTCAGTAACATTCACCGCCGCATAGGCCGTGAACAATGGCTTGGTCTAAAGTAACGATCAAGACGGATAGCGGGGAGTGGGTAGCTCAACAGCAATCCACTTCCTCAAATCCTGTCTTTAGCGTGCCGTTTGTAGCGGCAATCCAAGTAGATGATGCCTTTACCGCTAATGGCAAGGGCTTCATTTGTGTCAACTCAGTGGACTTAGCCCAACGGGGCGAAACACTATTGGTAGAAGCCAAGGAGTCTAAAAATGGTAAACAAAAAAAGAGGGGAACTGGAGATAGTTCTGGGGACCCAGAAGTGGCAATCGAGGGTGACTCTTGATGCAATTATGCGAATTGAGTCATCACTAGGAAAAGGTGTCGTCAAAATAGCTAACAGTTTGCAGGAGGCAGACATTTCGATGACGGAGATTGTTGGCATTCTTACCCCAGTCATTCGCGGCGGCGGTAATAACGTCAACGAAAAAGACGTTGGTCTCGCTGTTTTCAATGCTGGTCTTGCAGAAGGCATGAGATGCGCGGCTGAGGTCTTAGCAACAGCGTTGTCGGCTGGCGATACGGAGGGAAACGAACAAGAGGCGGAGCAGTAAAGCTAGAGGAGCTACCGTGGAAGGATTTTATGGAACTAGCTCTGGGGAAAATGCGAATGGACCCCGACGTGTTTTGGGGCATGAGTTTCCAAGAATTCTACGCTGCTTGTGATGGCTTCATTGATTTCAACTCAGGAGGAAAACCGCCGCCTCTAGGTAAAGATGAGTTACAAGACTTGATGGAGAGGTATCCAGACTGATGGCGGTATCACCACCTGTAGACACACTGTTAGTCCGAATCCAAGCCGATATGTCGGACTTGCGGCGTGATTTAAAGCGTGTTGAGACCGAAACAAGAAAAGCAACAGACAAAGTAAATGAATCTCTGAAAAGAATGCAATCAGGCTTTAGCGGGGTTGGTAATGTACTGCGTCGCTTGGGTCCGTTAATTGCTACTGGTTTCGCTGGTGTAGCTGTCAGGTCGTTTGTTCGCACTGGTGCGGAAATAGAAGGTCTGAAAATAAGAATGAATTCCCTCTTTGGTTCTGTTGAAGAGGGCACAAAGGCATTCAATACGCTCACAAAATTCGCGGCGAAGGTTCCATTTTCACTTCAAGAAATTCAACAAGGCGCGGGCTCTCTATCAGCGGTCGCAAACAATGCATCACAACTTAATGAACTTTTGACAATTACTGGAAACATTGCTGCTAACTTTAAAATCCCATTTGCGGAAGCAGCTTCTAATGTTCAAAGAGCAATGTCTGCTGGTGCAGCTTCAGCAGACACTTTTAGAGACAGAGGCGTCTTAGCATTTTCTGGTTTTCAGGCTGGCGTTTCATATACAGCAGATGAAACAGCGAAGAAATTGCAAGCAACTTTTGGAACAGGTGGCACTGCCTCTGGTTCAATGGATCAATTAGCGACGACATTCGATGGCACAATGTCAATGCTTAATGATTCAATATTTAAATTTCAAAGTGCTGTTGCGGAAGCTGGATTGCTTGATGCATTCAAAGAGCTTGCTGATATGTTACGAAAAAACATGGATGGAGCGCAAAGGTTAGGGCAAATTGTTGGAAGTGTATTAGCTGCCGCAGTAAGGACGGTAAGTGCAGCAATAGAATTAGCTATAAAACATACTGACACGCTTCTAGTAGGAATTGCTGCACTCACGGCACTAGCAGCAATTAAAGGTGTTCTTGCTCTTGGGGCAGGTTTTGTCGCCTTGGCGACTAGCATAGCGTCAGCAAAGACAGCTTTGGCGCTTTTTAATGCGGTATCAAAAAAGGGGCTTCTTGGACCTTTAGCCATAGGTTTGGCTTTCTTGGCACATAAAAGCGGTGTGTTAGACCAAGCAATTAAAACAGTAGAAGAAGAGTTTAATAAATTATTTCCAACGATAAAAAGCGGAAATGAAGAAGTAGACCAATTGATTGGTCAATTTACAGAACTGGCTGGTAATCTAAAGGGTGGAAGTGCGAACGCGGCAGATTATAAAAAAGTACTTGATGCTCAAAATGAATCGTTGGCAGAATCAACCCTTTTACTGTCTGGTTATACCAAGGAACAGATTGCAGCACTAAAAGCCACTGGTAATCTAAAGAATGTAAAAATACGAGGAAAAATAGATTATGAAGCCAAAGGCGGTCCAAAAGGGCTAGCTAAAGTTCAAGTGGCTGATTTAAATATGAGTTCCGCTGAATATGCTGCGCTGCTTGATAAACTTGAAGCAGTAGCAAGGGCTGATAAAGCTGTAGAAGAGCACAATAGAAAAGTCCAAAATGCACAAGAAATAGTTAAAGGATTAGTGACTGAAGAACAAAACCTTAAACGAAGCATTGATGATGTCAGATACGCCATGGAAAATGGCAAAATTACAATGGAAGAAGGCAACGCCGCTATAGCTGACTTGCAGATGAAGCTGGCGGAAACAGATCCATTCTTTAAGTCATTCAAAGACCGCATGGAAGAACTTGGCTCATCTATATCAGAAACCCTTGCAGATGCGGTTATTAGTGGGAAATTAAGCCTGAAATCTCTGCTTAGTAGTTTCATGTCCTTTGTCAGAGACATGATAGCTGAAGCGATAAAAATGTTTCTTGTTAAAAAGCTGCTTGGCGGAATTTTTGGAGCATTCACTGGCGGCGGCGATGCTAATTTTATTGGCGGCACAGCGGGTGGCGGTGCCGCTAGGGGCTTCGCTGGTGGCGGTAGAGCTCCTATGCTGGTTGGTGAGCGTGGCCCAGAGCTATTTGTTCCACACTCTGCGGGCAGCATTAAGAATAACATGGATACCAAGAACATTCTGGGCGGCGCTGGAAATGGTGTAGTGGTCAATCAGACAATCAATGTAGAGACTGGCGTAGCGCAAACAGTGCGGGCTGAGATTATGTCTCTGATGCCGTCAATTAGACAAGACACGTTGCGGGCGGTTGTAGATGCTAGGCGCAGGGGTGGAACCTTCGCGCAGGCTTTCGGAGGTTAATAGATGGCGGCTCCTAGTTACCCACTAAGTCATCCGACAGACGTTGGCTTTACATCAACAAGGTTTGCAATGTCACGCGCTGTTGCTGTAGCACAATCGCCCTTCACGGGAACGACACAAGTTCATGAACACGATAAAGCGTTATGGATGGCAACCGTATCTCTGCCACCCATGAAGCGGGCAACGGCTGCAAAGTGGCTGGCGTTCTTCATGAAGCTACACGGCAGAAAAGGAACCTTTCTGTTAGGTGATGCCGACTGCAAAACTGCCCAGGGTGTTATCTCAGGAAGCGTTACGTTGAACGCCGCTATAGCCGTAGGCGATTATGATATAGAGCTTTCTACATCGCTTAACAGCACATCAAATGTTTTTAAGGCGGGCGATTATATCCAGATTGGGACTGGCGCTGCATCTAAGCTGCATATGATAGTTGAAGACGCCAGCACAAACGGAAGCGGAGTCGCGACTGTAACAGTCGAACCGCCAATAAAAACGGCAGCAAGCAGCGGAACAGACGTAACTTATAGCGATGCCAAAGGCTTATTTAGAATGGACGCTAATGAGCTAGGCTGGGATGCTGATTATCTTTCGAGGTTTGGTGTCACGTTTTCCTGCACGGAGGCTTTCTGATGGCTAGAAGCCTCACCGCAGGCATGGTCACTGAGATAACGGCGACCGTTCTAAAGCCATTTATAGCTGTTGAAATTGTATTTGAGACAGACACTACAAGAGTTTGGTCTGGTATTGGAACCGTAACTATCGGCGGCGAAATATATTATGGGGTCGGCACGTTTGGATCAATTAGCCCAATCAATGAGACGACAGAGAACAAAGCAACTGGAGTGGAACTGCAACTATCAGGAATACCACCAGAACAGATAGCGACGGCGCTTGGTGAAAACTATCAAGGCAATGCGTGTTCAATTTATCTTGGCGCTCTGGACGAAGACCACACGGTTATCGTTGACCCATATAAAATATTCAGCGGCAAGATTGACACAATGGCTATAGGTGAAGCGGAAGACAGCGCGACTATAAGGCTTACCGCTGAAAGCCGAATGATAGATATGGAACGCTCAAGGATTAGGCGATATACGCCGGAAGACCAGAAGGTTGATTATCCATCAGATAAGGGCCTCGATTACGTCGCATCATTACAAGAAACTCCTGTAAAGTGGGGAGCGTAGTCGATTGAGCAATGCGGTCATAGGAATGCGGCGAGTTGAGGATTGGCAGGCAAGGCTTCGCTCAACTATAACGCAATGGCAGAAGAAAGATTTTGTCTGGGGACAGACTGACTGCTTCTGTTTTGCCGCTGCTTGCGTTGAAGCCTTAGTTGGCAAGAATCCTATGCAACCTGTGCTTGGCAAATACAAAAGCCAAAGAGAAGCCTATAAGCACGTCCTCAAGGGCATTAAAGGAAAAGATGGTACGTTTTATAAGGCCGATGGCATCACGGGCTACATAGGGCTGGCTATGGGCCAGGAGAAGCCTGTTTCGATGGCGCAGAGAGGTGATGTGGTTCTCTGCAATGTTGAAGGCGCAAACGTAACGGGGATTATGTCTGAAGATGGAAAGCGCATCTGGGCGATGTGCGATGAGAAAGGCATGGTTTTGCTTCCGATAGAAATGGGAGTTAAAGCATGGGGCGTCTAATAACATTCTTCCTGGTTGCTTGCGCCGTTCTATTGCCATCATTAGCAATGGCTGATTCAGCTACTGTTAGTGCCGTGTCAACTTTTGCTGTCACGTTTGCGGTAACTTTCTTTCAAACTGGGGGAAATATATACGCCGCCGCAGCGATAGCTACAGTTGCTGCCGCCGCTACATATTATCAAGCTAGTGAAGCCCAAAAACAAATAAAAAGAGCAAGCGCGGCCTTGGCCTCTGAGGGTGCAAATAGGCTTGCAATGTTTAGACAACCCATTACCGCTAGGCGCATGGTTTATGGGCAAGTCAAGTTATCAGGTCCAATCCTGTTCATGCACACAACCAATAACGATGATATTCTTCACCTTATCATCGGCATAGCTGGTCATGAAATTTCAAGCTATGAATCTTTCTGGATAGAAGATGAAGAGATAGAACTGGATGGTGACCCAACCACAGGGCTTAGAACCGTCACAACTACAAAATATGCGAACGATGTAAAGATTCAGGCTTATCTTGGAACCGCTGGGCAATCAGCAAATGCTAATTTAATTTCAGAGGCATCAGATAAATGGACATCAGACCATAAGCTGTCTGAGATAGCCTACATTTATGTTCGTATGACTCACAATCGTGAAGACTTTCCAAATGGAATTCCTACTGTCAGAACGATTGTAAAAGGGAAAAAGGTATATGACCCAAGGACAGCAACAACTGGTTGGACAGACAACGCAGCTTTAATCCTCAGAGATTACCTAGCAGACACAAAGTATGGCATGGCTGCAAGTAATGATGAATTAAACGATACATCATTTACCGCTGCGGCAAATCTTTCTGATGAGATAGTCACCATAACCTCTAAGTCAGCGGAGGTGCAGTCTGTCTCAACAACGAATAACACTGTTTCAGTTCTTGCAACTGATATGGTTTTTAGGAGCGGTGAGCGCGTCACAATAACAGGCTCTGACGTTCCCGCAGGGCTTGTGTCTGGAACAACTTATTATGCGGTTGCCTATGGCACTAGCACACTTGGTTTCGCTACATCTTTAGCTAACGCAAGGGCTGGAACAAAAATATCTATCACTGACGAAGGTTCAGGAACCATAACGGTTGCTAGAGATGGTGAACCACGATTTGAAATAAATGGAACAGTAGATACTGAAAAAGACCCAAAGTCTGTAATTGGTGCAATGATTATTTGTCAGGCTGCCACCTTGTCATATGCTGGCGGAAAATTTCAACTAATCCCCGCTTCTTATTCAACCCCAACGCTTACCTTAGATGAAGATGACCTAGCAGGCGGTTTACAAGTAAGCCCTAAACTTAGCCGCAGAGAACGCTTTAACAGCGTCAAGGGTGTAATTATTGACCCAAACAATAATTGGCAACCAACTGACTATCCAACGGTTTCAAGCAATGCGTTTTCTGTCCAAGATGGTGAAGAAATTGTAAGCGACCTAGCATTTGACTTCATAATATCTCCATCAATGGCGCAGCGTGTAGCCAAGATATTCTTGCTAGACACAAGGCAAGAAATGGTTGTGAGCGCAATGTTCAAGCTGTCAGCTTTGCAGTGCCAAATAGGTGACGTGATTTATCTGAAAAACAAGCGGTTTGGTTTTACTGAAACCACAGAGACGATAAGCAGTGCGGCAGCTTCAACAGATTTAATCACACTGAGTGCAGCAACAGCGTTTAAGACAGGCGATAAAGTAACTGTTGATTCATCAACTGATGACCCGCCAGGTGGTCTGTCAGAAGGCACAGAGTATCGGGTGATTAAAGTTAGCAGCACTACAATCAGGCTGGCCACTACATTCCAAAACGCTATTGATGGAACTTACATTGACATCACTGATGCTGGCACTGGAACGATTACCCTAACCAGACCGACTAAGGCTTTCCGAGTCATAGACTTTGCGTTGTCTCCAGTCGCAAATGGCGATGCCATATATCTTGGCGTTAATATTACACTCAAGGAAACTGACGACAGCGTATATGACTATCTAACCAGCGAAGAGCAAACGGTTGACCCGTCACCTAACACCACGCTTCCAAGCCCATTCAATACGCTACAAGCGCCAACCAATTTGGTTCTTGCATCTGGTACTGCTCAGCTTGGTGTAGCGGGTGATGGGACAGTTGTTTCTAGGATTAAAGCCACTTGGACGGCTCCAGCGAATAGCTTCGTGGCGTTTTATGAAATAGGCTACAAGCGTTCATCAGATACCAACTACACAACTACAGTCGTATCAACTCAGATTGAAGAATACTTCATAGCCCCTGTTGAAGATGGCGTTGATTTTGATGTGCGTATTAGAGCCATCAACACTCTCGGCTTAAAAACAGCCTATGCAACAGTCACAAATCACACGGTAGTCGGTAAGACAGAACCGCCACCAGACATAGAGAGCTTCAGCGTTTCAAGGTTGCCTGATGGAACTAGGCGATTTGTTTTTGGTACGTCAAACTTCCCAGCGGATGTGAAAGCTGGCGGTGGTGTTCTTATCAAGTACAGCACAAACCTATCTGCGGCATGGGAAAGCATGACCCAAATTCGGGACATATTCCGCGCGTCACCATACGAGACAAACGAGCTTGCGGCTGGCACATACAAGTTCGCTATCAAGATGATTGATTCATCTGGTAATGAATCAGAGAACGCGCATAGCCTAACAATCACGCTAGGTGACCCACGCATTAGAGACGCGATAGCCTATCGAATCGAAGAAGATTACAGTTGGAACGGTACGCTCGGAACGTATGCGTGGATAACAAATGAAAACACGTTGTCTAGTACAGCATCGCAGACGTGGGCTGACTTGCCTGCAACATGGGCCTCATTACCTGACACATGGGCGGCAATAGTAGATTCAAACACACCACTTGAATATGAAACTCCAGTGATCGATTTAGGTGCTAATTATACATTCACGGCTTTGGTCAACGCTCAAGGACAAGGAACACCAACCTATTCAATGAAAACAGGGACAACCGCTGATGGCGGCGTGACAGGAAGCTATGGTTCGCTTGGTAATGTTGAGGGAAAAAGATATATACAGATTAAAGTCAGCATGGCTGGCACTGACCCGTTCATAACTGGCATGACAACCATTCTCGATGGCGAATACGTTAGCCAAGATAAAGAGGATATAAACCTTGCCACTTACAGTGATGCCAACTTCCAGAAAGTTGCCACGGGCCATTTCAAAATAGCTATCACAAATGGTGCAGCGAACATTTCAACAGCGTACATAACAGCTATTCAGGGTTCAGGAACCACCGCACTATTCAGTAACCTGGTTAGCAAATCAGAAACAGTAAACAGCAATCCAGCCGCAGAGTTTAAGGTTTTCAATTCTAGTGGCACTTTAACTGATGCGACCGTGAGTGTATTCCTCAAAGGTCCGAAAGGTGTATAGGAGTTAGATTATGGCGCTACCCGCTGATGCAACGAAGAACCATCTGGACTCATCAACAGATGACCCAAAACAAGCAAGGGGTGAACTTGCAGACTTAGTTGATAAGTTCAACGCTCTCAAAGCTGCATTGGGTGATATGGTGGAGCTAGACAGAGGTCAGGGCCTTACCACGTCCAGCGGCACGTTAAAGGTTCAAATCCAATCATCGGATAGCATCACAATAGACTGCGGGAGCATCTAACGGTGACCATTGAACCAGTCATTCTTTGGAATGTGATTATTACGCTCATCATCGTTCCAGCGGGCTGGTATATCGCCAACATGGCGAAAGAGGTTCAGCGCATTCAAATTCTTCTCAATATGACCCGTGAAGATTACATGAAGCGTGCTGAACACTCAGAAGAGACCGACCGAGTGTTAGACCATCTGCGGCGTCTGGAAGATAAGGTTGACCGCCTTATTGAAAAGAAATGACCTGGTTTGACCGCTTTATCATTGCGTTTGCAATTTTCGCGCTGATTGTAGTTGTTGCATCGTTCAGTGCGATGGGTCAGGACACCATCTACACAGACACCACTACACGAAGCACGGTTGAAACTACTGGGTCTATGAAGACCACAGTTAAGTCACCACCACCATCAGCTATAGCCCCACAGTTTAGTGGCGGCGCAAACTCCGACCTCTGCACCGTTGGTGTCAGCGGCGCAGTGCAGACTCAAATCCTTGGTATTAGCATGGGCCAGACGGTTCGTGATATGAACTGCGAAAAGCTGAAGAACGCTAAGACGCTTTATGATATGGGGATGAAAGTTGCGGCAGTGTCTGTCATGTGTCAGGACAAGCGTGTCTTCGATGCGATGATGGATGCTGGCACCCCATGTCCTTATGACGGGATGATTGGGGCAGAGGCAAAAGCTGCATGGGAGTCTGACCCTGGTAAGAAGCCAGGTCAGGAGAAGACGGAGGTGTTAGGTGAAGGCACAAAGACGCTCTTTGGCGCTGGCGGTGTGCTTGGCCTCTTGGCCCTGCTACTCCTTCTCTGAGCCATACGAGTACGGAATAACGTACAACGCCGCTGCTAATGGTATGTCTTGGAGCATGACGACCGAAACGCTTGGCGTGCCTGCGGCTCCTGGCATGGAGATAAATGGCGTTCTCTATCGGTATAGGACAGTCAAACAAACCAACGATGATTTTAAAGTCACCATAAGCAACAAAGACACCCAAGGCGGCTACATATTCAGGGAGACTGATGACTGGTCTGGTGTGCCTGGTAATCGCATTACCAAATTCATTCCAGTTGAGTTGTCACCTATAGCGCGCTGGGGTGAAGGGTCTATCACAACGGAAGGCGTTGGTCAGGTGCAAGACCAGTTCGTTGTCTACACGTTTCGGTTTGAGGAGTGTGTCAATCCTGAAACCACACCAGGTTGCCCAGGGTATGTAGACCCTCTGCTTTATCAAGCAAATACACCACAGATTGAAATCTATAACACACTGGAAGATGAGAGCGTAACTAACGCGCTGGACCCGACCAATCCTGACCTCTACGAGGAAGACAAAGAAGAGGCTGCTAAAGAAGACGACGAAAAAGAAAAAGATAAAGATGACATGGAAAAGGCTCTTGCTGCTTCTCAGAATGCCATCACTTTAGCTAGCACCATATCGCAGGAAGCGCTGGTAAATGCTATGAATGCGACAGTAAACATGACCACCTATTATGCCGTTCGCATTGATGGTGGCGCTTATAAAGAGACACAAAAACTTGTGGACAGTCAACTCCCAGAGAACCGCAAAGGACTGCGGAATGGATTGGCTCAACAACTGCTACATGACCAGATGGTTGATGCTCAATACAAATAGGAGATTTGTGATGAGGATAACAACGATTGCTGCGCTTGCCCTGATTATACCAGTGGCAGCAATGGCGGAAACAACCATTGAAGGTAACATAGCGTCCAAGTGCATAATTAACACTGATACCCAGGGCGTCTATGGAAACCCCACACCAGACAAGCTGAGTACAGCCACAACTGATGGCGGCGTGCTTCCTATTATTCGGTATGATGTGGCGATAGCTGACTACTACACCGCTAAGATAACGACGCCAACCAGCTTTTCTACCAGCCCAACGCTTTCAGATACCGTTGCTTGGTCTGGTTCCACGTCTGTTTCAAACACCTCAGACGCTTCTATGTCTGGTTATGAAACCAATAAGGTAACATATGAGGCCACGACAGAATTTGACCTGACTGTGGCTGGCACGGTTTGGTTTGAGGTGAGTAGCACTGCGGAATATGGTTACAGCAAAGCATTCCCAGGCGGCACCTATCGAGCCATTGTGCAGGCGGAGTGCATAGCGAATTGAGAACGCTGGCGCTTATGGTTGGATTGATTACAGCGGCTTCCTCGGTTGCCGCTCACGAACTCACGCCTACCTATCCAAAACTGATGCCATCGTATGTGGACGGGTTGGTAAGCGCCAAGATGCGTATGTTTAACGCCAGACAAGATATTGATTACTATGAGATTGGTGTGTTTACGAAAGACATGGTGGCCATTCCGTTTGCCACAACCAATCAAATTATCAAAGTTCCACATGGCACCAGCTATGAATTTGAAATCTTCATAAGAAACAGAGACAGGCCAGCCGCCGTTTACATTTGCACGATGTCAAAGTTGCGGTCAGACAAAGCACAGAATGCAATCATATCGTCAAAGGTTTGTTCCAAGTTTGATGGCGAGTTGCAATGAAACGATGGGGAGTGCTGTTGATGCTTGTTGCTTGTCCCGCATACGCTGACTCTTCATCTCTAGCGTTGCAGCTTCCAAGCTCGCAGGGAACCTATGCCCAGGATGCTTTCCGAGCTGGTGACAAAGATTGCAAGAACGCGATAGGCGGCAGCGTTAATTTTGAGTTCGGTGTCCTGGGTGCGCTCAACAATGTTGGCGGGTCTTACGATTATCAAAGTCAAGCCTTCAAGGACCAATCAAAAGACGTTGGTGTCTTTGCACGCATGGTCATACCGCTTAACGCACCGCGAGAACGCATCAACTGCAATACGCTTTATCAGCTAGAGTTGCAGCAACGACGCCTAGAAATTCAAAAGCTACAGACCGAGCTGCAACAGCTCAAAGCAATGACAAAAAACACGAAGTTTGAGAACTGACATGAGCGACCTTGGAGATGAGATTGAGAAGATCGAAGCCCTCTCTGACAAGAAAATGTCACTCGGCGGGTTTCGTTTTACTCCTGCTCAGTTGGGCGTCGCTTTTGCTGCCATTAGTTCTCTCGTTGGCGCTCTTTATGCGGGCTTTGTCATGTACCAAAAGATTGAGGAAGTGGCGGGGTTAGACCTTGGTGCATACGAGCAGAAGATGGAGGTTATGGATGCAAAGGTTCAGGAGTCGTTGGACTACGCCAGGGACATCAAGAACGGTTTGCGGGATGACATTCTGCGGATAGAGAAACAAGCAGACCGTGTAGAAGACATGGTGCGAAACACTGAGGAAAAAGTAAGGGTAATGATTGATGACGCGGAAGGGCGTTTTGAGGTAAAACGTGAGCAGCTTCGCACATCGCAGACGGCTGACATGAAAGAACTTGAGAACAGGCTAAACGCAAAACTACAGCGGGCATTAGACAACCCACTGGCTAAGTAGGAGTGCAGATAGTGAGAATTATTTTAGCAGGCATGACCGCGCTGTTATTGTCAGGCTGTTATCTGACACTGCCATCGTTTTATGATGACAATGAATCTTTGCTTGCTGTTGATGTGAGAATGTCCGTTGCCAACCTTGATTGTGCTGGTGAGGTAAAGCCTCAGGTTGTTTCTGTTGATCGATCAATTCAACGTCTAGCTCTCTATTCAGAATCAAAAGGCTCTACCGATGTTGGCGAGATGATTGGCCTAATGCGTAAAACAACTGAAGGCATGTTGCAAAAGGACATCATATCTCCAGCGTTTTGCGGCATAAAAAAGAAGGTTCTGGAGAAACAATCGGATGACGTGGCAAACGCAATCATGGGGAGATATTGATGGCGAGTTTAGAAAAGATTGAGGCGCTTGTAGCTGAGTCCAAGGCGCTATTCGATAACGGCGAAATCACACAAGAAGAATTTGCAGAAATCCTGGAGGACATCAAACGAACTGAGGCTGTAGAAGAAATGTCAGACGACGTAGTTCTCAAAGCCCAAATCATCACTGTTTTAAGCATTGCAACTTACCTAGCATAGAGGAGCCACCATGTCTGAGATACTCGACAAATATGATGAGAACGGTAATGGGAAGATTGACCCGCACGAACTAGCTCTCATTGAGCTTGAAGACCGTAGGCGCCGAATGGAAGACGATGACGCGCAACGCGATCAACAGCGGAAGATGATTTGGTACGTGCTGTTCGGCATGTTGGGCTATCCATTGTTCGTCTTGGGTGCATCCATTGCTGGGGTAGATAAAGCTGCTGACCTTATTGCTTCAATGGCTACAATCTATTTTCCATCAACCAGCTTATTGGTTGGCGTATTCTTTGGTGCTGAAGCAATGAAAAAGAATGCCAGCGCCACTGCGGAAAAGAAGGCTTAAAAGTGTTTGGCTTTGGCGCAATCGTGCCGATGGTGCTTGTGCTGACGACGCTTGGTGGAGGTGTTTATTTTTATTACACGTCCACCCAAGCAACGATCCAGCAATTGCGTGAAAACAATTACGCCCTTGAGGCGGCTAATAAGACCAATCAGGAAACGATAAGCCAAATGGAGCAAGCGGCAGAGCTTTCCAAGAAGTTGAATAAAGAGTTATCGGATAAATACAATCAGTCTGAGTCGCGGGTGAACTCATTGCGGGATAAGTTGATCGACCATGACCTCACTAATCTTTCGATGAAGAAACCAGGTTTAATCGAAAAGAAGATAAACAATGGAACGAAAAAGGCTTTTGAGTATCTTGAGCGTGTCACTGCTATTGACGGGGTGCAGCCTGTGGTCGAAACCCGAGCCGATAGTAGTGACGGAAACCAAGATAAAACCAATCCTAATTGAGATTAAGGACCGTCCTCGTCCACTTTCAATGAAGGGTGTTTCTTGGTTTGTAGTGACTGAAGAAAACCTTGAAGAGTTCAAAGCTCGCTTTGTTAAGGAAACGGGTGGTCAACTTGTGTTTTACGCAATAGCGGTTGGCGACTATGAACGAATGGCGATAAACCTGGCAGACATCACGCGCTACATAGAACAGCAAAAGCAGCTCCTTGTTTATTATGAGACTTCAATCGAAGCACAAACCAAAAAGCCAGAAGAGGTGACAAAGTGAAAAAGTCTAAAGTGAATGCTGTTGAAGCCTGGAAGCCTTTAAGACATAAACACGCGACCAGCATTGGTCATGGGACGCATTCAAGACCAAAGAACAAGCATGATAGAAAATCGTGGAAGCGCTACAGAGGTCAAGGCAAATGAGCGAAGCACTAAGAAGACTTCAAGAGAAGATTGGCGTCACCGCCGATGGTGGCTTTGGGCCAAACACCGCAAGGGCTATCGCAAAGCACTATGACTTTTCTGTTTTGCGTGGCGCTCATCTTCTAGGTCAGGCAGCTCATGAAAGCGGTTCATTTTATTTCACTGAAGAGAACTTGAACTACAGCGCTGAAAGCATCGTGAAGGTGTGGCCTTCCAGGTTTGCAGATTTAGAAAGCGCTGAACCGTTCGCCAGAAACCCAAAGGGCTTGGCTGATGCTGTCTATGGGGACCGCATGGGCAATGATGGTGAAGGCTGGCTCTGGCGTGGCAGGGGTTTCCTACAGCTTACTGGTCGCAACAACTATGAAACATTCGCAGAAGATATGAATCTTCCAGAGGTTATGGATAATCCTGATTGCGTCTGCACTGAGTATGCGATGGAAACCGCCATCTGGTTCTTTGAAAAAAATGGACTGTTTGAGATAGCTGACCTTGGCATCCTAGAGGACGTGATTGAAAGAATCACAAAGCGGGTGAATGGCGGAACCCACGGTCTTGATGATAGAATAAAGAAGACCCAACAAATATACGGGTGGCTAAGTGGGTAAGCTCTCAAATACTCAAAACACCAGACTGGGTGGCCTCATAGCCGTTTTAAGCGGTCGCGAGCCCTATGAACACATTCTGACGGGTCTTTTAGCGTCAGAGTTCGTTGTGGCCACTGACGGGGCTTATACGCTTACGGAAAAGGGTATGCGTGAAAAAGATAGGCTAGCCACCCTAGCTGGTCTTATGGTGGAAAAGGATTATGCGGCTCCTCTTCCTCGCAAGGCTCAAGAACCCTGAGCGGTTCTCCGCATAACGCACAAACCCATTGGCTCTCTGAGTGCATGACTGGGATTGTGTCAGCAAAGCATTTGGCGGGGTCAACCATCTCATCGCACCAGACGCACTTTTTCAAATCTGTGTTCATCGTTCCCACCTGTAGAAGACGTGGTTGTTGATGGTCACTGTTTTGGTTTTGCTCGCTGCCCACGATGGTAGCACATAAGTCGCGTGATAGTGAGTTGCTCCCTCAGACAGGTCTGGCATACTGCCATCCATCACCGCTCTTGCGATTGTGACTGAATCCTCAAAAACTTCTTGGTTTGCTGCAACATCTGATTTTCCATCACAGTAAAAACTGAACTGGCACTTGTTCTTGACTGGGTAGTCCTGTTTCCAAGAGTACGTTGGACCTTGGGTGACCACATCGCAGACCGTATCTGGAAATCTGGTGTCGTCTACTCTATTCATAATTGTGTGCGCTACAGCAATTTTCCCAGCGAGGGGTTCGCCACGGGCTTCGAAGTAGATGGCGGTTGCCATGCATATTAGGCTGCTTATCAGCATTGCTCATTTCCCAAATGGCGGGACAAAAATCTTTAAGAACTCCAGCGGGTACATGCAGGAGTTATTCGCCGTCCAATATTCTCGGTCCCAAGATTCGCAACCAAGCAGGAAGTTGATGATGATGTAGAGAATAAAAAGACCCGTTCCAAGCAGAGCGGAGCCCTGTAGCAGTAGAGACGGTAGGTAATAGCGGAGTTTGGTCATTTTCTTTCCTTCGTGTTTTGGTTAGCGAGCATTTCCATTAAGAGACTTAGCCGTGGTGAAATCTCACGCTTGCCAGATTCAAAGAGGCTGACTGAGGCTCTGTTCTCATAGCCTAGCATGGCAGCCATCTTATGCTGAGACAGGCCAAGACTTTCTCTAACTTGCCTAAACCTGCCAGCGGTCATTTTTTGTTGCTTGTTACCTTGCATAGTGCTTCCCCTCTATCAGAGTGTCTAAAACTTCAATCAACTGGTCGAAATAAACGTCATCAAACGAACCGCAGATTTTAATTTCACCCTTGCGAATTTTTATTGTTTCTACGGTGTAGGTGTCGTTCCAACAAAGGCTAATCCGAACTATACCTTTGTGCTTGTAGCCATTAACGCGGAACTCTAAAGCCGCGCGGCGCGTTTCTGTTTCGCCGTGTGCCAGAAACTTCTGAGCTCCATATGACATCAGAGCCATAGGTGACTGAGCTACAATCTGATTCTTTATTTCTTGAGCATAAATCATGTGTTCACTGGTCATTGGTCTTACTCCGTGGTGTTTCAATAAAAAGAAGATAGGGTTATTGTTTGCGTTTGTCAACAATAAAAACAATCAACCCCAGTCTTTTTTATGACCAATACTTTCGTTGTGAATCCAGCCGTCTTTGTAAGCGGCTAGTTCAGCTTCTGTCATGTTTTCTTTGGAAACCCTTAAAAGCGGAGAGGTATCCAGCTTGAAGTAGTGAGGGTTGAACGGTCTGCCGTAGTAGTTGTCGGCTGCACCTCTATCCCATGGGCCATTGTGGCGTTTATATTGCGCTGAGTTTTTGTTCATTTACGTTTGTCCTTCTCCCGCTATGGGTGGGGCCGTTAGGCCACCACCTCTGCTTTTAAGATTTTATTTTTGCAAGCGTTGCGATTCCATTCCTGGGTTCCAACAACGTGCCAAGCCCAGATGCCGTTATTGTCCTGAGAGCCAAAACGCATTTCACCAAAACAAAAACAAATCGCGCCAACGCCAAAGTCTTCTGGCTTTATAGAAACTAAGGTTCCACTGTCGTGGTCGAAGCGAGCTGCATCCGTTTGCCATGTCCATTCTTCGTTAGATGGCCCATGGGTTTTTGTCAGGGTAACTTTGAAGGTTTTATCGCCCTTCTTTACCAGCCAGCCACCAGTTTGGTCGCAGCGTTGAACAGCGCCAAGCAGTTCGCCTTTTTTGCCGTTGCTAAAATCAAATATCTTCATGGTCTTTCTCCGTGGTTAGTGAAGAGAAGATAAGGGCATTGTTTGCATATGTCAACAGTTGTTTTTGATATAAGCAAAAAAAAGAGGGGCCGTGGCCCCTCAAGTTGAATCTTGTTTCTAGTTATTGTCTGTGGCCCATAAGAAGAGCATGAGCTTTTAGGTAATTTTCTTCAAAGGCTTTTGATTGTTGGGAGCTGTCGCCAATCACTTTAAGAGTTGCCCTGGCACTAGCACAAAGGCCGTTGCATTCGCCGTTAAAGCCGCCTACTCCCTGCATGTCTACATAGTACTGGGCGCGGCTGCGAAGCTCTGAAAGCTCTGGCCCTTCCTCTGCGCTTATCCAGTAATGCTGCTTTGTTTCTTTAACTACTGGCGGTGCCTCGCAATCGCACTCGACGTGGTCGATGTAATAGCGCTTTGGAATTCGATATAATTTAGTCATGTCATTTCTCCGTGGTTAATAAAAAGAAGATAATGATTCTGTTTGCATATGTCAACAAGCAAAACAAAAAATAATCAATAAATTTTACTGGTTGGTATTTTCCCACTTTCAACAGCGGCTCGGAATTGTTTGAGGGTAACAATATCAATTTTTCCAGGCTGACTCATGTAAGCATCGCCAAAGCAATTATCGCTTTCTTTAAGGCATCCAGTTTGCCAGGTCCATGGACCTTCTTTGTTGCCAATGTAAAGCCGAACACGGCATATGCTTCCAGCGCGAACGCCAGTGTCAACAATAGGTGCATAGCCGTTCGATAATGCCTTCCACCAAACGATACGTCCTTTCACTTTACCCTTGTTTTTTCCAGAGGTGTAACGAGGCAACAATTCAACTACCTCGTTCATTGTGTCTTCACCAAATCTGCGACAAGCAAACGACCAGCCAAACTCATCTGCGAGCTTGGCTGAGTTTTGATATAAATTGGCTTGTGCGTATCTCATCGTTATGCCCAGTCTTCAAACTTTAGAAAGCAACCTTTGAGGCGGAACCAAGCTGGCCTGCCGTCATGTTCCATCAGAATGGAAACCTGACCCCAAGGCTTATCGCCGCCAACTATCCAGCGCTTGCCAACTTTTTTGGCCCAGGTATCGAGGCCGTTTTGTTTTGCTTGATAACGCATTTTCAATGGTCCTTCGCGGTTTTGATGTAATTATAAATAAGGATGGTGTTTGCATATGTCAACAACTGAATTAAAAAAAAGATGAAAAAAAATCCCCCCGCGTTTAAACGGGGGGCAAAGTACCCGACTGGGTCATTTTCAGGGAGGGACTCAGAAACCGCTAAACGAGTCGATTAACGCGTCTAACTGTTTCACGTCCCAAACTAATCGGCGCTGACTTATTTGTATAGGTTTTGGTGCTTCGTTGTTCTGAACCATGCGCGAAAAAGTGTTAGGCGATACGCCTATGTATGCTGCCGCTTGGGCCTTGCTTAAACATCTTACAGCGACACCATCAGGCATCTTTATCGTGGTTTCTACCACCGCTTCGCTAACCATTTGTCATATTCCCCTTTGAGTCGTGTAAACGCTAGACGAGCATCATCGTCATCATGAAATTCTGTTCTGCTTTTAATGCCAAGTGCTGTTCGTAGACCACTTGCAACTGATTCTGAATCGTTGATGTTTATTTCAGAGAGTCGCAAATTATCGCGCAAAAAGACGCCGAATTCTGGATTAGAACAAAGCATAGCAGCGAGTTTAATCATGTTAGCGCCTTCTTCGTTTTTAATGATTGCTGTTTCTTTAAGCGCCGCTATTGCCACCCACTGCTCAACTGATGCTTTTGGCACACCGAACATGCGAATTGCTTCATCAGCTTGTTCTAGCGGTATCTCTACAACGAACTGAGCGACGTTTCGTGTCTTAACTATCTTGAAGTCAGCATATGTTCCAGAAATAATTTTGTTAGTCAAAATTCTGTTTCCCTGTAGTGAGGGCTTGAGTACCAGAGCTTCATCGCTAGCAGTCTGCCAAATGATTCGTCTCCGGTTTCTTCAGCAAAAAATCGTTCTTCATTTCCCGCATGGTGCAGAGCCCTGTGGTGGTCAGGGCAGAGAGGGATGGCGTTTTGATCGCCTGCCTTCATACCCATGCCCCTGGTGCCGCTCCAGGGCCGCAAAAGGTGGTGCGCTTCCACACCAACCTTTCCGCATAAACAGCACGGCCTATGACGCACATAGTCCAGATGGCTTGGCACCTTGAGTTGTCGTGACATCTGGGATGTCAAAACGGCACATCATCATCGAGCGAATCGGAACTGCTAGCACTATATGTAGGCGATTCGTTTTTCTTTTCTTTTGCTGCCAAGCTAACGCTTGTCATTTTAACGCCTGATTTAGTTTCACGCTTACGACCCCAAATCATGTATTCGCCAAGACTGCCGTCTTTAGGGGTTACAGTCCCGCTCATGTCGGCGTCTCTGTCAGAGCGTTTTCTGTCGTTAGCATAGATTGGTCCTATTTTTTTATAAAATTCAAAATAGGTGTTCCCATCTCTGTCAGTAACTTCAGCAACTAAAGCTCTGTCTGACATCGCCTCGTAAACCTCAAAATAGGTTTTTCCATCTTTGCTTGTGGATTGAGTCAATATCATTCGGCTCTCTTCGCCCTCAATATTGACCTTTCCTTGGCGAAGTATTTTAAGGTCGTCCCAAGATGCTCTACCAAACGGTTTCATATGCTCCGCTGGATAAAGCGCTCCAGAATTTGTGTTATCATAATCACTCATCGACTTATTCCCTCTACCCAAAGCAGGCGATGCTGCTCAGGTTTTTCTGTGTCATCTGATAGTTTATATTTTGAATACATTTTATTATTTCGCTTATCGTGAATCAGCTTTGATTCAATGTTCCACCCTTCTTCTTTGAGCTTATGAACTACAGCGCTAAGTCTAAAGGCTCCAAAGTTGTTCAGAGCTTCCAGCGGTGTCAGGCTTGCTCCGGTTAGAAAGTGCGTAAGGATTTTGTCTTTCTGGCTTTGTTTACGCATCGTTGGTCTCCATCGTGGTCAAGTTTTCAAGAGATGTTAAAAGATTTGTTCTGGCCTTTTCTGTTAATTGCGGATCAACTTTTACGTCTCGAATAACCCTTTCTATTTCGAGGCGGTTGGTTTCGTATAAATCAGGGTTCTTGCTAAGACGGTTTTTCATCATCATTCCCCATGGTTTTATTTCGGTGAATGATTGGATTACTGAACTGTTTTTATCAAACAGACGAAACGGCGCGTCATTGTAGTCGTATGCTATTGTGCTGTCCTGGCCTCTTGTTGGCTTTGAGGTAGCGTCTGCGTCTACAACCACAGTTGTTGCGGTTTGTTCAACCTCACGCACTGGGTTATCTTGTTCGGGGTCATATTCGCCGGTCGGGATTTTGAACAGCGTTCTCATCACAAATTTCTCTGCATATGACAAAGCAGAGCCGCAAGACTGAGCCCCGCCATATTGCAAATAAACAGTTCGCTTAACTGGCACTTCCCAGACTTCTCCGCTTTCGTGCATCACGATAAAAGCGAAACGTACCTTGTAAGTCCTGCCATCAGGTGAAATTGATGCCTCTTCCTCATTTGGAATAAGCATGAGGCCAGCTTGATTGAGCCAAGGCCTAACAGCTTCGTAGTAAGCGTCAATGCTCACATAGTTATAAGACTGGAAATCGTTCTTTGAGTCGTGCGCCAGCTTTTTAACTTGTTTCTGAACGCTGAACATAGCCTCTGCTATCACTTTTGGACATTTCATGGTCATCACATTATCTCCATTTCCCAAATATCACGGGCCGCAGCCCTCGTGGTTTCAGACCACATCCAGTGGTCAACGTCTGGATAGACGCAACGACAACATTCGAAAATGTCATCGCTAAACGAAAGAACTCGTTCCAATGATTTCGCCGCATGGTGAAGCTGACTTAGCCATCCACTTACGTTATCAACGCGAAAAGTTCTTACTTCTTTAGTGCCAACGTAATCTATCCATGGTTCTCTATTGGTAGCGTTGGCATAAATTGCAGCTTGGCGGCAATGTGCAGCTGATACTGTTGATGTTATTCGGCCAACGGTTTTTGTATCGCGCACTTTGTCTGCATATAGAAGGTCGTAATAGCCAATCCAAGGAACAGGAACGCCATCAATTTTTATTGTGACTTTTCCTTGCTCGGCTTCTGGTGGCTCTCCTAGACCGCGATAAAAACGAGCAGCGGTAGTAACATAAGACTCCAGCGCCTTACGTTCTTTCTGTATTTTGTCTTCGGGGTATTCATTGATTGCGTTTGCTAAATTATCATCGAACACCTTATACGCCAGAGTAACTAATTCGTCGTCTTTGACGTCATGTTCGAATGCTGCTTTCGCGGCGGCTCTATCAGCGCCTTGGCCGCGCCATGCAGATGGACCTGCTTCTTCGTCTTTAATGCCAGCAATTTTAAGCAGCGTTAAAGCGGGCTGGGTTATCCATCCATTAATAGTTGATGCGGATAGGTGCATCACTCCGTGACGTTCAAATGCGTTGGTCATTTATGCCTCGTGGTTCTTTCTGGTGCCTTATGATAGCCTTTTGGTGTATTAAGAATCAAGCCCTTTCTCAAAAACATATTATTTTTTAATATTAAATTACTGCAAACAAAATAGGTCCTACAGGCTCTACAGGCCCTACAGGACTGGTCCTACAGGCCCTACGGGTGCAATGGGTGCAACTGGACTGGTCCTACAGGCACTACAGGGGCAATAGGGACAAAAGGGACAAAACAGCAATGATTGCGAGACGAAACAAATACAATAATAAAATCACAACGTATGACGGTTATCGCTTCGATAGCAAAAAGGAAGCGCAAAGATATTTTGAATTAAAGATGCTTCAGCTTGCGGGAGAGATAAGCGTGCTTGAGCTACAGCCTGTCGTTCCATTGCTGGTCAACGGTCAGTGGATTGGTAAATATATAGGGGACTTCAGTTACAGAAACAAAGATGGCGAAAGGGTTATTGAGGACGTAAAATCGCCAGCAACCAGAACGCCTATTTACAATTTGAAAAAGAAGATTCTGGCGACCTATGACCCGCCTATTCATATACAAGAGATTTTTTGATAAAATCACAGGCAAAGAACCGGCCCATCTGGGTTTCAGAAAGGGGGTTCTAATGCAACCCGAAAATATTTTAGATGTAATCAAAAAAGCTTCACGCTCTTACACAGAGGCGTTTGTCTCCTGTTCAATAATGATGGTTCAGTTAGACCTTAGTGCGTTCACCTGGTCTCACCTTGGGACAGCGGCATCAACAGGGCTCTATAGTTTCATTGGTGTCATGATTGCGCTTATGGCGCGTCCTGGTTCAAGTGATTTCTTTAGAGCTTGGGTGACAGGCGTTGTAACGATGCTTGCAGATAGGTTTATTCATCCGCCCAACTTTGGAGAGCAGATGACGGAGGCCATACTGACAGGCTTTGGTGCTTTCACACTCGCAATAATCTTTGATCTAACTCGTAAAAAAAAGGAAACATGAAATGCTGAATAAAGTTAAATCAGCGGTGAGTGCCGTTGTGCAAAGAGGCAAAGATATTTGGAAATACGAAAGACGTGTCGTCTACGGTGCAATCATCGGCTTCGCGGTTGGATTCTTCGTGGCTTATTAAAAAAGGGGGCGTTAGCCCCCAATCACTTTTCTTTGCCGCCGCACCAAACGTGCTTACCGTTGATTTTTCGCCAGTGCGGTTTCTGTTTCCATCCGCCGCGCGGTTTATTTTCAGGTCGGTCTTTTAATTGATTGTATTTATTGCGGTCAGTAGCAAATAGACTCATCAAAACTTTAAGCATTTTTTCACCTTCTGGTGCCTAATTGGTTTAATTGGTCCTTCCAATAAACTCTATTTTTTCAGCGGTTTTGTCAAACAAATACCAGCAAGCATTGTCTTTTCCAGTGTGTTTGCTGCCGTCTATCCACTTCACTCTTCCAATGCTCACGATTTTTCGTAGGCGCGATAGAAGCGGAATGGCTTGTTTAGTGTGAGCCCAATCGGCATCAAATAAAAGCCATGTTGGGGCCATGTTGGATAGGTGCTGAATTAAAGGGTGCAGAACGCTGCGCTGCCATGGTGGGTTTGTTATAAAAACTTGAGCGCCATTTGTTCTTGATAATGAAAAAGCATCCATTTGAATTATTGTTTTTTCCTGTGGCTCAAGGTCTGAAAGCCAGACTGGCACATGACCAAAGCTAGACAAATGACGAGCAAGTCTACCGTCTCCGGCGCATGGTTCAGAGAATTTCGTTTGCGGTTGAAGGTGAGGTAAAAGCGGCAAAACTGCGGCGCGCGGGGTGGGGTAAAAGTCCCGTGGCTTTCGCTCAAATTCGCTACGTTTTCCCATCAGAAAACCTCGCTGAAATTTTTTTCTCCAAAGTGCTATTGGTTCTTTTCATGATTTGCGTATAGTCGCAAGACCACTTAGGCAGACCAACCAGGAGGAAGCATGTCATTCGAAGCGATGTCTTGGGCCGCTAGGCGTCCATGTAAGAACAGCCTAAACAAGCTAGTTCTTCTTATGCTAGCAAATTATGCAGACGAAAATCATAGGACATGGCCAAGTTATAAGCATTTAGCGGAACTGTGCGAATGCACTGAACGCTCCGTTATCAGGGCTTGTAAATCTCTGCAAGAAGAAGGCGCTTTGGCTATATGGCCACGGTTTACACCTCTAGGTAAACAGACGAGCAATTTGTTTATATTGCACGTTCTAGAGGGTGACAAAAAAGGGGGGGTGAGGGTGCCAAAAACAGCACCCAATACTATCAATAATATACTTGAAAATATTAATCAGATTGGGGGTGACAAAAACAGCACCCCTAAAACTGATAAAAAATACTGCCAGGATTTTGAAGATTGGTGGACCTTATACCCCAGGAATGACGGCTCTAAGAAAAAAGCTCATGAGCTCTGGCAGCGTGTCACAAACAAAGAAATTGACGTTGCTAAATTGCAACAAGCGACATTCAAATTTATGAAAGCCAGCATAGGAAAAGATAAAAAGTTTTTACCACATGCAACAACCTGGCTATCGCAAGGTCGATGGGAAACAGTTGAAGAAGCACAAGCAATAACCACGAACCGCAACTCACTAGCTGGATAACAAATGCTACAACTAATAGACCAAGGAATTCGCCTTCGTAATTACGATGCAGGCGACAAGAAGACGACATGCCCGCAGTGTTCGCACACCAGAAAAAACAAGAAAGACCAGTGCCTATCAGTTACAATAGACAGGGATGGTGGTGCTGTTTGGATGTGTCATCACTGCAACTGGACGGGCGGTCTTGGCGGCGATGATTTTAAAAGAAATCGTGAACCAATCCAGAGACGCGAATACAAGAAACCAGAGCCACTAAAGCACATCGCGATTTCAGACGGCGTGAGGGCGTGGTTTCAGGCCCGCCACATATCCGAGAAAACTGTTAATGAATATAAGTGTTACAAATCCAGCATCAGCTTTGGGGACGCTCCAGAGGCCTGCATAGCATTCCCATATTTTGAAGACGGTGAATTGGTTAATGTAAAATACCGCACCAAGGATAAGCGGTTTAGACAGGAAGGCGGAGCGAAGCGCACCTTGTTTGGCATTGATAAAGTTAAAAAATACTGGGCAGACACGGGTAACAAGTACGTCATTTTCGTTGAAGGGGAGATGGACGTGCTAGCGCTATGGGAAGCTGGGTTTGAGTACGCCACAAGCCTACCAGACGGCGCTCCAAAGGAAGCAAAGTTTGATGCCAACGATAAACGGTTTGAGGCTTTGCAAAACTGCGAATGGCTTGATGAAGTAGAGCGTGTCTATATCGCTACAGACGGCGACCAGGCGGGCCAGTCCTTAGCTCTGGAGCTAGTTCACCGCTTTGGCAAGGACAGGTGCTGGAACGTAAAATGGCCAACGATAAACGATGTGGTTTGCAAGGACGCCAACGAGACGCTAGTGGAGCATGGGGTCTATGTCGTCAATGAGTGCATAGACTTTGCCACACCTTATCCCATAGACGGGCTCTACACGGTCTCTGACTACAAGACAGAGGTCTTAAATATCTACAGGGGTCACGTCCAAAAGCCAGTCAGCACTGGGTTTCATAACCTTGATGAGATTTATAAGGTGATGCCCTCGACGTTTGCTTTAGTGACAGGAATTCCAAACCACGGCAAAAGCAATTTCATTGACCAGCTAGCGGTCAACCTTATGCAGAAGGAAGGCTGGAAATTTGCCATCTTTAGTCCAGAGCATTCGAGCGCTAACCACATAAGGCGGCTGGCAGAAAAGGTAGTAAAGAAGCCTTTTGATGTTGGACCCAACGTGCGGATGGATGAAAAAGAGCTTGGGGCGGCAATGGAGTTTTTAGATGGGCGGGTTCACTTCATAGAGACCAACGATAGCGTCCCAAACATCGATTGGCTTCTAGGAAAGGCTAGGGCTGCTTGTATGCGGCATGGGGTAAAGGGAATAATTATTGACCCTTATAACGAAATAGACGCGAGCCGAGACGGTAACAAACGAGAGGACGAGCATATCAGAGACCTGATAAGCCAGTGCAAGAGCTTTTGCCGTAAGCACGAAATCGTGATGTGGATGGTAGCTCACCCAGCAAAGATGCAGAGAGGTTCTGATGGAGCCTACCCACCGCCGTCTCTGTATGATGTCAGCGGGTCAGCGCATTGGAACAATATGTGCGACGTTGGGCTGGTAGTTCACCGTGACTTCGAAAGCGGAGAAACAAGAGTAATCACGCGCAAGATACGTGAGCAAGGACTATATGGATCGATTGGAGAGGTGTTTTTTAGGTATAACCTTACCACTCATACTTATGAACCATCGTATGATATGTCTGCCCATGCGGCACCAAAACACTGGACAGACAACGACTAAAAGACTAATATTTTTACGCTTCCCCAAGCACACGGGATGCCTTCGTGGTTAGGGGGGTAAGGTTTGGTCGCCTTGCTCCCCGCTCCATTTGAGTTGGTGTAGCATTGCGGCAATGCGTTCCAGCAATTCTCTTTAATGAGTCTTACCAGATCAACGCTGGAAAGAAGGCGGTTCAACTCCGCTCATCAACGCCATAAAATATTGCTCACAAAGCGTTCTAGATATAAACTCCCAAGAGTATTGCGGAGAGGCCATGTCTTTTAAGTGTCCAGAATGTAATAACACAAAAACAAAAGTTACTGACAGTCGCCCCATGCTTGACGGTGTTTATAGGCGACGGTTTTGCATGAAATGCGAACACCAGTTCTACACCAAAGAAACCACATCAGATACTATGCGTGTCTATACGCCCCCAAGAGAAAAGCCAAAAGCCAAAGGGCCAGTAGTAACTAAGAAACGGAAGCCCATTTCTGCGGTACAAATACGTCGGCAGGCGAGGTCGGTTACTAGAGACATTCCCAGACCAGTGATTATTGATGATATTCCAGACGTAGACAGAATGACTGACGCTGAGTTAGATAATTTTATCTATGGCTCAAGCGATAGATTTGACGACGACGACCCTTATTGACATTGGATCAAGCTATGAAAGTTCAGCAGAAGCTGATAAGCGAAATTATCCCCTACGCAAGAAACCCGCGCAAAAACCAAGAAGCGATAGCTAAGGTTGCGGGGAGTCTAAAAGAGTTTGGTTGGCGGCAACCTATAGTCATAGATTCCGAAAATGTCGTTATAGCAGGCCACACGAGGCTTATGGCAGCGCATTCATTAGGTATGGAGAAGGTGCCTGTAGTAGTTGCAGACGATTTAACTCCTAACCAAGTGAAAGCCTATAGGCTAGCTGATAACCGAGTAGGGCAAGAAGCTGGTTGGGATGACGACTTGCTCCGGTTGGAAATAAGAGATTTAGAAGACGAAAATTATGACATAAGCCTCACTGGTTTTGATTTAGACGAATTAGGTGATTTGTTTGACGAGCCAGAGGAAGAAAAATACGCTGACGGTCAGAGCGGAAGCATGGCTGCAACCTATGGTGTACCACCATTTAGCGTATTAGATACACGCCAAGGCCACTGGGGCAATTTAC
>Ga0222714_10000746_pt1 | contig 36981 bp, 38 predicted proteins | sample C33_3DmetaG_FD_165048 | JGI IMG/M metagenome (GOLD analysis project Ga0222714, IMG submission 165048) | Estuarine water microbial communities from San Francisco Bay, California, United States - C33_3D | ecosystem: Environmental > Aquatic > Marine > Unclassified | place: USA: California...
TCTTTCGGGTTCGATGTAAATTCAGGATGGAACTGACAACCAAAAAACCATGGATGGTTGTCCTCTTTTAGCTCAATTATTTCACAAAGATCCTCCCCGGGCGTTCTGGATGATACAACCAATCCTGCATTTATTAATTGATTGACATATAAATTATTCACCTCATAACGATGACGGTGTCTTTCATTAACATGCTCACCATAAATTTTATAAGCCAGTGTTCCTTTTTTCACAGAAGCTTTTTGTGCACCTAACCTCATCGTTCCACCCAGATCTGAATGTTGGTCACGCTTCATAATCTCACCTGACTGATCTTTCCACTCGGTTATCAAACCGATTACAGGGTGAGGTGTATTAGAATTAAACTCTGTGCTGTTGGCTAACTTTAGACCTGCAACATTTCGGGCAAATTCAACTACAGCGAGCTGCATTCCGAGACAAATGCCTAAAAAAGGGATGTTATTTTCTCTAGCAAATTGAATTGATCTTATCTTCCCTTCGGTACCACGAATACCAAAACCACCAGGAATTAAAATTGCATTCATACCCTTAAGGCTATCAACACCATTCTTCTCAACATCCTCCGAGTCAATAAAATGAATTTTCACCTTCGTATTATTATGCAAACCAGCATGAATGATGGCCTCAGTTAATGACTTATAAGACTCGGTTAAATCAACGTATTTACCAACAAAAGCTAAGTCAATGGTCTCAGACGCATTATCAAGCATAGTTGTAATTTTTTTCCAGCGTGATAAATCCGCTTTTTTTGCTTTAATTTTGAGTTTATGACAAACAATGTCATCAATACTTTGATCATGCAGCATGACAGGAATGCGATAGATTGAATCAGAATCAAGAGCAGAAATTACAGCCTTAGATTCAACATTGGTAAATAAAGCAATTTTTAGTTTTTCTTCCTCAGGAATAGGTCTCTCAGACCTACACAATAAAATATCTGGCTGAATACCAATTTCTCTTAATTCTTTTACAGAGTGCTGCGTTGGTTTGGTTTTAAGCTCTCCAGCAGTTTTGATCCAGGGTAATAAGGTTAAATGAATGTAGCACGTATTATCGCGTCCCTCTTCAACTCCCATCTGACGAATAGCCTCAAGAAAAGGTAATGATTCAATATCACCAACCGTACCACCAACCTCAACGATGGCGATATCAGCATTATTTGCGCCCTTTCTTATATGAAGTTTAATTTCATCAGTAATATGAGGTATGACTTGAACTGTTTTTCCAAGATACTCTCCACGCCTCTCTTTTTTAATGACACTGTCATAAATTTGACCCGTGGTGAAGTTATTTTTTTTAGTCATCTTAGAGGATATAAATCGCTCGTAATGTCCTAAATCCAAATCAGTTTCAGCGCCATCGTCAGTCACAAAAACCTCCCCGTGCTGAAATGGGCTCATGGTACCTGGATCAACATTAATATATGGATCAAGCTTAAGCATTGTTATGGAGAGATTTCTAGATTCTAAAATTGCCCCGAGGCTGGCGGCAGAGATACCTTTACCCAAAGATGAAACAACTCCGCCAGTTACAAAAACAAATTTGGTCATGATAGGGCTTTAAAAAGATTTCTGACGGAATATAATTTTACGTCAAAGCATGGGTGATCACAATCTAAAATTATTTTTTTCTCCATCGACTGTAGTTATGAAAACGGTTGATTACCTCATTCATATCTTCCCTTGATAAAAGGTTGGGTTTTGATACCTGGTTCGCTAAGATATAAATCTGGCAAAGGTGTTCAATCTCCTCGGCTATATCTGATGCTTCATTAAGATCAGTCCCGGTACAAACCACGCCATGATTTGCGATTATGCATGCCTTACGATCTTTCATCGCCTCTAAAATATTGTTGGATAATTCTTGGGTTCCAAACATTGCATATTTGGCAAAACGAATATCATGGCCGCCTGCAACAGCAATCATATAATGAAAAGAATCAAGTTTAGTTTGAGTTAAACTCATGGCTGTGGCATACGGTGAATGGGTGTGAACGATAGCGTTAATAGCTGAATTTGTTTTTAAAAGATCTTTATGAAAAAGCCATTCACTGGATGGGTTAAAATTATTTTTCTGATTAAGTTTATTTCCATCAAAATCTAGCTCAACAATTACATCTGGATGTAAATCTTTATTCACCAAACCGCTGGGAGTAATATAAAAACCATTTTCCGATCTAACGCTTACATTTCCGGTAGCACCATGATTTAAACCTTTTTCATTTAAATTCATGGCTATTTCACATAAATGAGTTTTTAATTCATCACTCATAATAAATCCTTTAATGAAGATGGATTAAAGATACCATCCTCACAGATAATATTGGATATATATTTACTGGGCGTTAAATCAAAGGCTGGATTAAGTACGGGAGAGGTGGTCAGCGTGACTGTTGACACAGATCCATCAGCCAACTTGCCTGTGATTAGACTCACCTCGCTTCCGCAACGATACTCAATTTCAAAAGGATGATTGTCGCAAATAAATTTTGCATCAATCGTACTTTTGGGTGCGGCAACATAAAAGGGGATATTATTTTCATAAGCTACTACGGCTTTTAAATAGGTACCTATTTTATTGACCACTTGACCATCTACTGAAATTCGATCAGCACCTACAATCACGCAATCTACTTCCCCTTTTTGCATAAGATAACCGGCAGCATTATCTGTAATAACCGTATGTTTGATACCTGCCTGCTCTAATTCCCATGCCGTTAAACTTGACCCTTGATTTCTTGGGCGTGTTTCACTTACCCAAACATGAATATCCATTTCAAATTCAGCAGCATGGTAAATAGGACTTAGCGCAGTTCCATAATCGACAGTTGCAAGCCAACCTGCGTTGCAATGAGTAAGGATATTTAACTTATCTTTTTTAAAAGATTTGAGCAAATCAAGTCCATGAAGGCCAATTTTTTGATTTGTTTGGATATCCTCCTCAGCCAGCTTTTCTGCATAACTCCAAGCTTCTCCATATCGCTTTGTTGGGGCAACTCTTTTTACATGCCCAGCTATTGCCTCAATGGCCCAGGCAAGGTTGACCGCCGTGGGCCTTGCACTAATAAGCTTTTCCTTAACTTTGGTAATAAACTCATCGCATTGATTCTCTTTAAGCGCTATTGCAAAACCATAAGCTGCAGTCACACCAATTAAAGGAGCTCCCCTGACCCACATTTTTTGAATAGAATGAATCACTTCATCTAAAGTTTTAATTTCTTTTAAAACAAATTTGTGAGGAAGCTCGGTTTGATCAATAATTTGGATTGAATTTTTACTTTCTGAGCCTATTATTGTTCTGTAATTAATATTGTTAACTTTCATTGGTATATTCTAACTGACATATCTCAAAAGTTAGTCCACAAAATCTGTGGATAACTTTGTGCATTATTTATGTATAAATTCGCAACTTATGATTTTTAAAGATTTTTTTTACACCGCTTAAAAATTAACCTTAAAAAAATCATTTAAAAACAATAAGTTATTGTATATGATTGATTATATAGAGTTTTTTTCTCTAAGTTAAAGTATTAGATGAATTCATGTGTATAACTTATTTAATTTAGGTAAGACCTTAAGGCAGTTTTGGCTTGTAATACGGGCGATTTCCTCTGCAGGAATATTACGAAGCTGAGCTAAAAAAGCACCGATTTTAGCTAATTGAGACGGTGTATTGGCTGTTCCTTTTGTAAGCCATGATGGAGCAATATCTGGGGCATCTGTTTCTAGCACAATGGCATCAAGAGGTATTTGAGTTGCAAGCATTTGAAGATGTTTAGCTCGATCGTATGTCATTGCCCCACCAAAACCCAACTTAAATCCTAATTCAATAAATTGACTGGCTTGTTGTATGCTTCCATTAAAAGCATGAGCAATTCCACCTCGCACAGAATAACGTCTTAAATTCTTTAAAATCCTATCAATAGCACCTCGAACATGCATAATTACAGGTAAATCATATTTTTGTGCTAATTTTAATTGATGTACAAAAATATCTTCCTGTTGATCGATGTTGTCTTTACGCTCAAAAAAATCTAATCCAATTTCACCGAGGGCAATAATTTCTTCATTTTCAGAAATCCAGTTATCTAAATTTTCTAAATCACCCTCCTTTAATTTATCAATATACATAGGATGATAACCTAGAGCAAAACTCACATGCTTAAATTGCCTTGACAAATCTATGACCGATTCTAAATTACTTGGGTCAACAGATGGAACGACAATATGATCAACTTCTTGCCTCTCGCATTCACGAATAATAGTCTCTAGGCTGCCATTAATACTAATAAAATCAAGATGACAATGACTATCAATCCACATTTTATTGATCTATACGACTAATAATACGAATATCTTGATCAAATTGACGAATGTCATTAAAGCGAAGTTTAATCTTTTCATCCATTTTTTTTAATACAGGTAGGTTAAATATGTTCATCGCATTTCCACCCAAAAGAGTTGGTGAAACATAGAAAACGAACTCATCAATGAGTCCAGCTTGAAGAAGAGACCCATTCAGAGTGGCGCCAGCCTCAACTAAAATATCATTTAGCTCTAATGTCATCATGAACTCAATCAAAGAGTCAAAACTAATTTGTTGATTATTTTTTTCAAGTTTTACAAATTGAGCATTGGATTTTTTCAAAAGATTTAGTTTTGAATTTGGATCATCACAATAACAAACATAAGTATTTTTTTTCTTTAGCAGATGCGATCTAGGATGGATTCTTAACTGAGAGTCCAAAATAATTCTTTTTGGTTGATCATCATCGCTCCAATCAATCACACCCAGATTTGGATTATCAGCATTAACTGTTCCTACACCAGTGAGAATGGCAGAGCTTTTAGCGCGCCAAAACTGTACATCTTGACGAGAGGCATCTGAAGTAATCCACTTGCTCTCACCGCTTTCTATGGCTATATGTCCATCCAATGATGATGCAATTTTAGATCGTATAAAAGGTCTTCCTTTTTTGAAACGGTAAAAAAAGCCTTCATTAATTTTAATGCACTCATCTTCCATCAACCCTTCATAAGTTTCAATACCGGCATCTTTAAGGGCCTTTAAACCTTTTCCATCAACAAGTGGATTTGGATCAGTCATTCCAATCACAACACGACTCACGCCAGCATCTATAATTGCTTTAATGCATGGTGGAGTTTTACCATAATGTGAACATGGCTCTAGGGTTACAAATAAAGTTGATGATTGAGTTTTATTGCCTGCATTGTTTAGAGCAATAACTTCCGCGTGAGCCGATCCTGATTTCTCGTGAAAACCCTCACCTACAATCATGCCATTATGGACTACGAGAGCTCCAACACAGGGATTTGGATGAGTCTTACCCTGGCCTTTTTTTGCGATTGCAATGGCCTGTGCCATAAAAAAATAATCTTGATCTAAGGGTTTCACCTTAGTCTAAATCTTTGATTGCATTATTAAAATCTTCAACATCCGAAAAACTTCTATAAACAGAGGCAAACCTAATATAGGCGACTTTGTCTAATTTCTTAAGTTCATGCATTACCGCTTCCCCAAGATCTCGTGAATTAATCTCCCTTTCGCCAAAAGCAAGCACCTTATTGATGATGTTCTCTACAGCTTGATCAATAAATTCAATGGGTACTGGTCTTTTATGAAGTGCTCGAGTCAGTGAATGAAGTAATTTTTCACGATTAAATTCTTCCCTTTTGCCATCCTGCTTAATAATTTGTGGAAGGGTTAACTCAATTTGTTCGTAGGTTGTAAAGCGTTTTTCACATTTAGAGCATTTGCGCCTACGACGAATTGAGTTCGTTTGATCATTAACCCTCGAATCAATGACTTGTGTATCTTCTGCTTTACAAAAAGGGCACCTCATAATGAATTATTTTTCGTAGACAGGAAAATTGGACGTGAGCTCATTTACTTTTACCTTAACATCTTGAATAACATTTTCTTCATCAGGATGATCCAGCACATCAGCAATAAAATTTGCCACCTGATTGGCCTCATTTTCTTTAAAACCTCTGGTCGTGATTGCAGGGGTACCTAATCTAATTCCAGAAGTTACAAATGGACTTTCTGGGTCATTAGGAATTGAATTCTTATTTACAGTGATATGAGCCTGGCCTAATAATTGATCTGCCCTTTTTCCAGTTAAGCCTTTAGGTCTAAGGTCAACCAGAAAAACATGTGACTCTGTTCTGCCAGAAATAATTCGATATCCTCTTTCTTGAAGTGCGCTTACCATGGCTTGCGCATTTTTAACAACCTGTTGTTGATAGACTTTAAATTCAGGCTTCAAGGCTTCCAAGAAGGCAGTCGCCTTTGCGGCAATCACATGCATTAAAGGGCCACCTTGAATGCCAGGGAATACGAATGAATTGATTATTTTTTCATGCTCGGGCTTGGCAATAATAAATCCCCCTCGAGGGCCTCTAAGTGATTTATGCGTTGTTGAGGTTACAAAATCAGCATAAGGAACTGGATTCGGGTAAATGCCGCCCGCAATTAAACCCGAATAATGGGCCATATCTACCATGAAATAAGCTCCTACCTTTTTAGCAATCTCACTCATTCTTTGCCAATCAAACCTTAGAGCATAAGCTGACGCCCCACCAATAATTAATTTTGGTTTACTCTCTAAGGCAATTTTTTCCATAGCATCGTAATCAATTTCCTCATTGTCATTAAGGCCATAAGGAACAATATTAAAAAGCTTTCCAGATAAATTTGCCGGGGAGCCATGCGTTAAATGCCCGCCATGACCAAGATTCATGCCCATGATAGTGTCACCTGGTTTTAGGATCGCAAAATACACAGCCTGATTAGCCTGGCTTCCAGAGTGTGGCTGAACGTTAACATATTCAGCCCCATATAACTTCTTTAATCGATCTATAGCTAACTGCTCTACTTGATCTACAAATTCACAGCCGCCATAGAAACGCTTTGCAATATAACCCTCGGCATATTTATTGGTTAATTGAGAGCCTTGTGCTTGCATCACTGCTGGGCTTGTATAATTTTCAGAGGCTATAAGCTCAATATGAGCTTCTTGTCTGTCTACTTCGTTGTTAATTTGGCTCCAAAGTTCTGGATCAGAATCTTTTATGTGGTAATCTTTGTTAAACATTTTTGAATCAAATAATTAAGTTAATTAATGTTATATTTTAGCATGAGAGCCCCTAAAGCTAAGGGAGTTTCATCAATTCAATAAAGTAATCGATTATTATGAAATGGACAGATACACAGCTAATTGCAGAGATGCTTTTTGACTTAAAACCAGACATTGATCCAAAAACAATTCGTTTTACTGATCTTTATCAATGGGTTATCGATTTAGAAGGCTTTAGTGATGACCCCAAAAAATGTGGGGAGAGAATTTTAGAAGCTATCCAATTGGCATGGATTGAGGAATATGAGTGAGATTAACCCTGCCATTTTTCGAGCCTATGATATACGCGGCATTATTGATGAAAGTCTTACAGAGGAATCAGCCCGCCTCATTGGACAATCTATTGGTAGTGAGTGTGTAGAACAAAAACAAGCTACTGTTTGCGTCGGCAGAGATGGTCGGTTATCTAGCCCTATCTTATCTCAAGCACTTATCTCAGGCATCTTAAGCACCGGCACTGATGTGATTAATATTGGTGTGGTCGCCACACCCATGCTCTATTTCAGCAACTTTAAGCTAAATACCCACACAGGTGTGATGATTACTGGGAGTCATAATCCTTCTAATTACAATGGATTCAAAACGGTTATTAACAAAAAAACATTATCATCTAATGATATTCAAAATCTTTTAATACGAATTCAGAAAAAAAAGTTTTTTGTTGGGCAAGGAAAAGAATTTAATGAAAATATTAAAGCTCATTACTTAGAGGCTATATTAGATAATGTTACCTTAGAAAGGCCAATGAAAATTGCTGTCGACTGCGGTAATGGAGCAGCAGGTGTATGTGCAAAAGAGCTCTTTGAGGGTCTTGGAGTAAATTCATCTAATCTTTATTTTGAAGTGGATGGCCATTTTCCAAATCATCATCCCGACCCATCTAATCCTAAAAACTTAACTGATCTTATTGATGTCGTTCAAAAAGAAAATTGTGAACTTGGTCTGGCATTTGATGGCGACGCGGATCGTTTAGGTGTTGTGACTAGCTCAGGTGAAATCATTTATCCAGATCGCCAGCTCTTGCTTTTTGCTGAGGCTGTTTTAAAAGAAAAACCTGGTTCATCAATTATTTTTGATGTTAAATCAACACGCTACCTCTTTGATTGGATTAAAGATCGAGGAGGTAATCCCGTTATTTGGAAAACTGGACATTCGCTTATTAAAGCTAAGATGAAAGAGATGGATGCTTCTTTAGCGGGTGAAATGAGTGGGCATACTTTTTTTAATGATCGATGGTACGGTTTTGATGATGCCCTTTATGCGGCAGCAAGATTACTCGAGATATTGAGCCATCATGATAATCCTTCCGAATTACTTGAAGCCTTGCCTAAGGGCGCAAGTACGCCTGAACTTAATATTAATCTCAATGAAGGTGAGCAACATAAAATCATTGAGCAGCTCCAAAAAGAGGCTACGTTCCCAAAATCAAATGACATTATAAAAATAGATGGTTTGAGGGTTGAATATGACTTTGGTTTTGGATTAATGAGGGCATCTAATACAACACCAGTTATTGTATTAAGGTTTGAGGCGGATGATCCTTTGAGCCTATCAACGATCCAGGAGGAATTTAGACATGTTTTATCAAAATACATTGAAAACAAAAAATTACCTTTTTAACATCCTTAGCTTTTTACTGAGCGTATTTTTTTTAATGCCACTGAGTGCTGTTGAAAAATCAAGTTCACCAGATAAAGCCATGCTTTATATTATTTCACCTCAAGACGGTGATACAGTCTCAAGCCCTGTCAAAGTGATCTTTGGGTTAAACGGTATGGGAGTTGCGCCCGCTGGTATAAAAATGAAAAATACAGGGCATCATCATTTACTCATTGATCTTGACCAATTACCAGACATAAATCTTCCTATCCCGAGCGATGACCATCATAAACATTTTGGGAAAGGGCAAACAGAAGCATTGATCGAATTAGATAAAGGGGAACACACCTTACAATTAATATTGGGTGATCATATGCATATTCCCCACGAGCCCCCCATCATTTCAAAAAAAATAAGGATTAAAGTTAATTAGATTCTTTACAAGCAATATCTAAATAGGCTCGATTCACTGTGTTGGGATTTGCTTCAAACCACTCAGATGATTGCCCTTTTGAATAGATAGCTGTGCCCGAAGCGTTATTGCTTTTGTAGATTGAGTAAGCCATAAAACGGATTTTAGTGCTTGAGCAATCAGCCTGTACCAAGCTTTTAAGAGAATGGTAAGCATATTTTTCTGGGGGCTGTGGCTCGTCATAACTTTCCATAACCCAAAGCCTTACCTTATTATCAATCCTCTTAAAATCACCGAGCTTTATATGAAAAGAGGATTTGTTTTGATCGTCTTTATGAATAAGGGTCCAGCTATCCTCTGCAAAAAGATAAAAAGGCAAAAATATGAATAAAAATATCAAACGCACAAAATATTATAAACAAAAAAAAGCCCGAGCAAGTCGGGCTTTTAAGTAGAACAAATAAAATTACTTGTTCATTACGTACATGGTTACTTCGAAACCAAAACGCATTTCTGTAGCAGCTGGTTTAGTCCACATAATGTTTCTCCTAAAAAAAGGTTTATTAATTAGACTTGGCTGAACACATCGGGCAAGTACATTGCCAGCTGTGAAAAAGCCAATCAGTAATTTCTGTATTTTTACAATAATTATATTTCATTAAGAAATTATTTATTGCAAACGTACATTGTTACTTCAAAACCAAAACGCATTTCAGTTGCAGTAGGTTGTGTCCACATAGTATTTCTCCTTGTTTATGTTAAATAAAAGTCATTAAACATAAACCAGATCGTTGAAGATGTAATCCTAGAATCACAAAGGTTCAACTTGAGATTTACAATACAATATTAATTGTAAGAGCCGTGCAAGGCCATGAAGATGAACATGAAGATAGACTAGTGAAAATCATTATCAAAATGATCAGATTTTGATAACAAAAAACCCTAATAACTCAAATTGAGTTATTAGGGTTCGTATTAAGAGGGACTTAATAGTCGCCTAAATCAGCGCCACCGTCAGATGGGTTAAAGCCTCCGTTACCACCAATTAATAAAGCATCAGTTGGATGGAATGGAGCTGCATCAGCAGGAGCCGCAGCATCAAGGTCACCAAGATCGGCGCCGCCATCAGATGGATTAAAACCACCGTTACCACCAATTAATAAAGCATCTGTTGGATGAAATTCTTTTTCTGGTTCAGGTTCAGGTGCAACGCATCCAATAAGTAAACCACCAACTAAGGCAGTAAGTAAAAGTTTCTTCATTTAATTCCTCCCTAATATAATGTTTCTAGCCTTAAAAGCAGAAGCCTTAAAAGCGAAATGATACTCATTCCTAGATGTAATATGACAAGATTAGCCCTTTATGTCAATGAGTGATTTATTTAAATATTTAAATTTTTCTAGATTATCAAGAAAAAATTGTGCATTGGAAGAGCCAAGTGCAGTGGATTCTTGGAGTAATTTTAAAGCTTTACCTCTTTGTTCGGGAACGATAAAGCCATAATAATAAAGTATGCCAAGACTATAGAGAGCATCAGGATATTGATTGCCTGAGGCTTTTTTTAACCATACATAGGCCTTAGGTTTAGGTATAAATTCTCCATTGATATATAAGAGCCATAGTTGATACTGCGCGAACGAATCATCTTCTGAGCCTAATTTCTGTAAATCATCAATATTACTTTGATCAAAACTTATGGTTGAAGCTCTATCTTTCAAAAAGATCTTTAGGTCACCATCAATGCCATCATGGGATATTAAAAAATTTAGGGCTTCAACATTATTTTGTAGGGCTGAAAGCATCATCAAATCAATAGCTTTGGATGGATCTTTAAAATACAACCTTTGACCATACTCATACAATGCGTAAGCCTCGCCATCCTTTACTTTTTTTAAGATGGCTTCATTCGCCGGGGCATGATTAAAAAAAAATGGAATCAAGCAAATTAGTAGTAGTCTTAAATACATATTTAATTGATAAATTTGAGCTTTTAAAGTTTATAATAATAGTATGAGATTATTAAAAATATTTCTTATAGCCTTTACTATACTGTTATCAGGCTTAGTTCATGCAGATGCTAATCCTGAGTTATGGCCATATATTAAAGAGAGAATGTTTAAAGATCGTGAAATCTTAGAGGCAGATTTCATCAAATTATCAGGTCCAAAAAGAGCATCCAGTGGGGCGCAAGTACCAGTTAAAATCGAACTTACCTCTCCTGTTGATATCGAGATGGCCAAGATCTATTTAATCGTCGATGCTAATCCGGGCCAACACGCGGCGACTTATTACCTAAGCAAGGAAACCCAAAATCTAGATTTATCCACAAGGATTAGGATGGAGACAGACTCATTTGTGAGGATCATTGGTGAAGATTCCAATGGAAAGCTTTACATGAGCTCCCAAGCGATTAGAGCGTCAGGTGGTTGCAGTGGTTACATGGATGTTTTTGACCCAGAGCTAACTCGCGATCTCGGAAAAATATTAGCTAAAAGCAAAGATAATTATCTCACAACGCGGATTAAGCATCCCAACTTTACAGGTTTACAAAAAGATCTTGTCTCTCAGGGTTTTATTCCGGAGTGGATCATCACTGAAATGAATTATTCGCTTGATAATAAATTAATCTTTAAGGCAGAGAATAAGATTACGATCAGTCAAGACCCTTACTTAAAATTTAATTTGCCTGCAAACGCAAACGGTGACCTCAATATTATTGCAAAAGATACCAAAGGTCAGGAATTTACCCATGAGGTTAAAATCTGACGTTAGGTCAGTATAAATTTCAAAGCAGCAATAATAAGCACAACGCCTAAGACTTTCCTTAAACCATTTGGGTTAAGTTGTTTGATTCCCAAATGAGTGCCTATGAGTACGCCCATAAATACAGCGATTGAATAGAGAAAAATACTCGGAGGTAAATGGCCGATCGTTGAGAAATTTCCTGCTAAACCGGCCAAAGAGTTGCATAAAATAAAGATAGAGGCTGTGCCAGATGCTTCTCTGATAGTTGTCCATCCTAAGAAAATAATCAGCGGAGACAAAAAGATACCTCCGCCAGTTCCTGTTAAGCCTGATACCAAACCGATCACTCCGCCAAGAAAGAAGGCCAATATAAAATTAACTTTTTGAAGCTCGTCTCTTTGATGAAAAAAATTAAATATGAGCTGTAAGCCGGCAAGTAAAAGCACAAATCCCAATAACACTCTAAAAAGTCCGGATGGAAGATCAATCAAACCTCCAATAAAGGCAGCAGGAATTGAACCAATAACTACAGGTAGAAGTACCGATGGATTTAAAAAACGATGCTTCACAAAACGATAACTAGCAATGGATGACACAATAATATTTAAACTCAAACCAATAGGTTTGATGATTTGCGTTGGTGTTCCCATAAACGACATAATGGCAATATACGATGAGGCACCCCCATGACCCACAGACGAATAAATGATGGCACCTAAAAAAATAAATAAGGCTGTAATCAAATCATTAAGGGTAAAGTAATCTAAAGTCATGACCTATTCAAAACAAGTTCTGACAAGCTTTAGGTTGGATACTTTAAAGGTACCTACACTCTTAGAATTATCCATAAGGTAATGAAAATAAACAGTAAACTGCCCATCATCTAAAATATCCTTAACTAAATCCCTTGGAATAATTTCACTACGTCTTTTATCAAGCTGTGCCGTATTCGATATGAATTCTTTACTTTTAGTTTTAACTGCAACCGCATTAAACCAATTCCAAAGGGTAAAGCTGTAAAAAGGTTTCTTGAGATTCTTGTGGCCAGGCTGGGTACCAATAAAATGCTTATTTAGATCAAACACATGCTTATCATGACTATAGAAAAGTACCTCATAATATTTTTTTCGATCCTTGTCATCATAGTTTTTACGGCACAAGGCTTTTAATTGCAGATAGTTTTCATCAATTGGCGCAAAATAGTTTCCTTCGGTAAAATCTTTAAAGGAGTGCTCCTTGGAAAAAAGTGTGCAACAAAATAAAGCTGTAAGAATTAATAAATTTCGCATTTAAAATAAGTTTATCGTATTTTTTGTTTATAAAACGCATAGCCTATGAAGACAGAATTTATTCAACGATGTATCAAGGGTATTACTCAAGCAATCATTGAGCATGAAAATGATATTGAATCATTAGATCGCGCCATAGGCGATGGAGACCATTATATAAACTTGAAAAGAGGATGCCTTGCCATCAATTCCATGGCAAATGATTTCAATTTAATGCCTCCCAGTGATGTATTCAAGAAAATTGGGATGAAGCTTTTATCCACCATTGGTGGGGCTTCAGGCCCCCTATTCGCATCCTTTTTTCTTGAGTTATCTAAGTCATTAGAAAACGATGGTGATGATCGTGACGGTTTTACGAAAGGTTTTGCATCGGGTGTCCGGGCAATAATGACAAGAGGTAAATCGGATTTCGGTGAAAAGACAATGCTAGATGTGCTCATTCCTATCTCTGAACTGTTAAATAATCGAGTTGATGGTGATATTTTTGATGTTGCCACACAAATTGATCGAAAAGCTAATGAAGCTATGCTCGCGACAAAAGATTTATTACCCACCAAAGGTAGATCTGCAGGTTTGGGTGATCGCGCTCTGGGCCATATTGATCCTGGTGCTAAAAGTTGCCAAGTTATTATAAGTGCAGTATGTCAGGAGATTTTAAAAGGTAAAAAATAATATGAAAAAATTTATCAATGAAGTTGACGATTTTATTTTAGAGAGCTTAAGTGGTCTCGCTCAAGCCCATCCTAATTTAGTCAGCGTCAATCTTGATCCAATGTATGTGATAAGAAAGGATATCGCAAATAAAAAAGTAGTCTTAATTTCAGGTGGTGGTTCTGGTCACGAGCCTCTTCACTCAGGTTTTGTCGGCCATGGAATGCTTGATATTGCATGCCCAGGACATGTATTTACCTCACCCACACCCGATCAAATGATTTCTGCCTTAGAGGCTTACCAGCCTGAGAAGGGAGTTCTTTTTATTGTTAAAAACTACTCCGGGGATGTTATGAATTTTGAGATGGCTGCTGAAATGTCTTCGTATGAAAATAAATCACTTATCATTAATGATGACGCTGCCGTGATTAATTCGAGCTATACAACCGGCAAACGAGGTGTTGCAGGTACAGTAATTATTGAAAAAGTGCTTGGTAGTCTGGCTGAAACAGGCGCTAATCTAGATCAGTGTTTATCCTTGGGTCAAAGAGTCAATAACGCTTCATCCACTATGGGTATTGCCCTTACAAGCTGTACGGTGCCTGCAGCAGGAAAACCCACCTTTGACATTGGTGATGATGAAGTTGAGGTGGGGGTTGGTATTCATGGAGAGCCAGGTCGTCGACGTGAAAAAATCAAAAAGGCTAATTTAATGGTTGACGATATGATCGATGTGATTCTAGCTGACCTTAAGGAAAAGAATGTTAAAACGAATAGCTCTGAAATACTCCTTTTAGTTAATGGTTATGCTGGAACACCGTTGTCTGAACTCTATCTTTTATTTGATGTGGCTGCTAAAAATTTAAAGACCCATAACATTAAAATCGCCCGTTCCTTAGTGGGTAACTATACAACCGCCCTGGATATGGCAGGTGCATCCTTAACCTTGTGTGTACTTGATGATGACATTAAAAACCATTGGGATGCGCCTGTTTTGACGCCAGCATTAAGATGGGGAATGTAATTATTTAAAATTTTTCATGGTTTAATTTTAGGCGCCATTGACCTAAGGGTAAATCTTTTAAGCGAACCTTGCCAATACGCACCCTTTTTAAGGCGACAACTTTTAATCCAACCAGCTCACACATCCTGCGAATTTGCCTGTAACGGCCCTCTGTTAGAGTAAAACTGAGTTGATCTTTATTTTGCCAAAAAACTTTCGCAGGCTTTAATTTTTTTTCATCTAAACTTAGGCCATGGTTGAGAAGCTTTAGATTTTCATCCGAGAGACTACCCTCAACCCTCACAAGATATTCTTTTTCTATCTGGCTTTGCTCACCAATAATCTCTTTAGCAATCACGCCATCCTGGGTCAATATTAAAAGACCTGTTGAATCAATATCCAATCGACCCGCGGGGGCCATGCCCTTTAAATTAAATTTCGTTGGAAACGTATTTTTTTCTCCATAAAAATTTTCTTTATCAATCAGGCTTAAAGCAGGCTTATATTTTTTTTCATCATCATAATGAGAAATATAGCCAACAGGTTTATTTAATAAAATGGTTAATTTTTGTGTTTGTTTTTGTAAACCTGCTTTATTGAGTGTAATTTTTTGATCGCGTGAGGCTTTAGCACCCAGCTCATTGACAACCTGTCCATCAACTAAAACATGTCCATTTTGAATGTGCTGATCAGCCTCCCGCCTTGAGCAAAGACCTAATTCTGACAAAATTTTTGATACTCGAACTTTTTCCATAAATCATTATGACATTTTTCAAAACATGCTAAATTATAAATATGAATAAGCTAAATGACATTGATATCGATCAATTAATAAGTCATGGATACTATGAGGAATATACTAAAGCCGTAAACCCTCTTTACTCTGGAAAGATTAAAAAGGTGCCCTTCAAACATTTCTCAAGTCAAATCCATGAAACAGGTCCCAGCAAAATTCACCCCCTAGATATCAGTCAAGAGCTTGAGTGTGATGGGCCTGCTACCTCACCAGGTTTATGTGCAAATTTTGTTCGCATTTTAAAGAATGAAAATGTCACAGCTAATTTTAATGCGACCTCACAATTAATTTATATTATTAAAGGTTCTGGCTGGTCGCAACATGATGATCTAACCGTCCCGTGGCATCAGGGTGATTTTGTTGTGCTACCCATGGGCAAAAATATTACACATCACGCCCATGAAGAAACGGCAATGTACCTCATCCATGATGAGCCTTTGTTAAGGTACCTGGGCGCTAAAGCCAACTATGCAAAATTTAAACCAACACTCTACAGCTCTGAAAATTCTTTACTTGAACTAAGCAGGGTCCAAAAGGAGGCTGAAGCAAAAAATCGAAGCCGTATCAGTGTGATATTAATTAATGAAGCTTCTGATCAAACGCAGACCGTGACTCACACCTTATGGGCTATGTTAGGCATTTTACCCAAAGGATCCAGCCAACTACCCCATCGACATCAATCCGTAGCGCTCGATCTTATCTTGGATTGCAATAAGGGTTGCTATACATTAGTCGGTGACACGATTGATCAAGAGGGCAAGATTGTTAACCCCACCCGTATTGATTGGCAGGCAAATTCAGCTTTCATAACTCCGCCGGGTTTATGGCATGCGCACTTTAATGAGTCATCTGAAGATGTTAACTTTATACCGATTCAAGATGCTGGGCTGCACATCTTTTTGAGGTCTCTTGATATTAAGTTTGTATTACCGAATCAAGCAATTCCCTCCCCTTAACCTTATTGCATGAGAGCTTTGACTAGATAGGGGTCAAGATCTGTCTGACCGACTAACCATCGACGGTAATCAGAAGGTATGTCCTTAATCAGTTCACCCTTATGTTTTCCAAAAGGCATTTTTATTGGGATTCTGGCAACCTCACTTCTCTCCCATAACTGTTCAAAGGAATGAACCTGAATCTTTTCACATATAGCCCTAAGGATCTTGGCGCAGACCTCAACATCCGTTGCGGCTGAGTGAGCATTTTTTAAAATATCCCGCGCATTTTGTCGGTCTAAAAAATAAAATAGAGCGCTTTGAGAATAAGCGTCGAGCTCAGGCCAGGTTCGCCTTGCAAGGGCTAAGGTGCATATACGTTTAACGTTTGGATTACCAATGACACCCCAGTCATAATCAATGTTATGACCTATTATGTACTCAACGCTCTCAGGAAGGGAGAAAGTGTTTGCTGGAGGGCAATCTTCTAGCTCCTCATCATAGATATGATGGGTTGCAAGCGCGCCTAACTCTATTAGTTTTCCTGGATTATATCGTTGGCAAAAAGATTGTCCTGTCGATAAAGGATTTATGGATGGAATTTCGAGCCAAGCACCCTCGATTAGGACTGGATCAAATTTACCCGTTGTTTCGGTATCAAAAACTATTGCTTTCATTAGGTCCTCTTAACGAAAGCATAGCAGATTTAATAAAGGCTTAGGCCTTAGAAAAAACAAATTTATTTTTTTCGTAGTCAACTTTGATTCTATTCGAAGCCATAAATTCTCCGGCAAGAATTTTTTTCGCTAAAGGGTTCTCAATTTCTGACTGAATCGCCCTTTTTAAGGGTCTGGCGCCATAGACATTATCAAAGCCAGCGTTGGCAATCTGTTTGATCGCCTCCTTGCTAAACTCTAAACTCATCTCTAAGGCTGTGATTCTTTTCTTCAGGTTTTCAAGTTGAATGGAAGCAATTAACTCAATGTTGGACTCCTCAAGCGCATGAAAGACAACCACCTCATCAATACGGTTAATAAATTCAGGCTTGAAATAATTTTTTACTTCGCCCATCACAGATAGTTTTAATACCTGATAATCCTCATTGGCTTTATCTTGAATCATCTGTGATGCAAGGTTTGAGGTCATGATGATGACAGTGTTTTTAAAGTCAACGGTGCGGCCCTGGCCATCGGTTAAGCGACCATCATCTAAGACTTGCAACATCACGTTAAATACATCCGGATGCGCTTTTTCTACCTCATCGAGCAAAATTACACTGTAAGGTTTTCTCCTCACAGCCTCGGTGAGATAACCACCTTCGTCATAACCCACATAACCAGGGGGAGCTCCTATGAGTCTTGCCACTGAGTGTTTTTCCATAAACTCACTCATATCAATACGTATTAGGTGATCTTCAGAATCAAATAAAAATTCTGCTAAAGCCTTTGAGAGCTCAGTTTTTCCAACACCCGTTGGACCTAAGAATAAAAAGGATCCATAGGGTTTATTAGGTTCTGAGAGTCCTGATCTTGACCTACGAATGGCATCAGCAATGATGGTAACTGCCTCGTTTTGTCCTACAACGCGCTCATGTAACTTTTCTTCAATGTTGAGTAATTTATCTCGCTCGCCCTGCATCATCTTAGATACAGGTATCCCTGTAGCACGACTGACAACTTCAGCAATTTCATCAGCACCAACCTCGGTAATCAACATCCTAGGTTTATCATGGGCATTTTTTTCATTCTTTGTGGCCTGTTTGAGTTGAGACTCTAAATCAGGTAACTCACCATACTGCAATTCGGATACTTTTTGCCAATCACCAGACCGCTTGGCCTCCTCCATTTTAAATTTAAGTTGTTCTATTTTTTCTTTAACATCATGAGTGCCGCTCAAGAGGATTTTTTCTGACCTCCATACACTCTCAAGGTCATTAAACTCTCTTTCATTTTTACTTATTTCTTCTTCAATTGCAGATAACCTTTTTTTTGAGGCCTCGTCCTTTTCCTTTCTAACAGCCTCTCTCTCAATCTTTAATTGAATAAGTTTTCTCTCAATCTTGTCCAATGATTCGGGTTTTGAGTCAATTTCCATTTTCACTTTTGAGGCCGCCTCATCAATTAAGTCGATGGCTTTATCTGGTAAAAAACGGTCTGTAATGTAGCGTTGAGAGAGTTCAGCAGCAGCTACAATGGCAGGATCAGTGATTTCAACATTGTGATGAATTTCATATTTCTCCTGGAGCCCTCTTAAGATAGCGATGGTTGCCTCAATGCTTGGTTCCTCAACTAAAACTTTTTGGAAGCGCCTCTCAAGAGCCGCGTCTTTTTCAACATACTGCCTATACTCATTTAAGGTTGTAGCTCCAACACAATGTAACTCTCCCCTAGCAAGTGCAGGCTTGAGCATGTTTCCGGCGTCCATCGCGCCTTCGGCCTTGCCAGCCCCAACCATGGTATGAATTTCATCTATAAAGAGGATAACTCTCCCTTCTTCAGCTGCAATTTCTTTAAGCACTGATTTAAGCCTCTCCTCAAATTCGCCTCGATACTTAGCACCAGCCAATAAAGCCGCCATATCAAGCGACAACACCACCTTATTTTTAAGTGTTTCAGGTACTTCACCGTTAATGATTCTTTGAGCTAAACCTTCAACTATGGCTGTTTTACCAACACCAGGCTCTCCAATCAAGACCGGATTATTTTTACTACGCCTTTGCAAAACCTGAATGGTTCTTCTAATTTCGTCGTCACGGCCAATCACAGGGTCAAGCTTACCTAGGCGTGCTCGTTCAGTAAGGTCGAGTGTAAACTTTTTAAGGGCCTCGCGTTGACTGTCAGCATTTTGTGAATCTACCTTAGAGTTCTTCCTTACAGATGCTATGGATTTTTGTAAATTTTCTTTTTGACAGCCAGCATCCCTGAGCAACTTTCCTGTATTACCCTTATCATCGACGAGTGCAAGCAAAAACATTTCGGGCGATATAAAGCTGTCGCCCTGCTTTAATGCATTTTTTTCGGTGATATTAAGGATTGAGTTTAACTCCCTTGAGACACCAATCTCACCATTATTAGTATCGACCTTGGTGAAATTATTGATGGTCCAAACCAATGATTGTTCAAGTTGATCAGTTTGCGTTCCAGCAGACGATAGAATAGCCTTGCTATCTCCATGTTCATCACGTAAGAATGCCAACAAAAGATGTGAGGGTTCAATGGCGGCATTATCATGTGCATTGGCAATTGACTGTGCCTCAGCAAACGTCTGTTGAAACTTTGTGGTTAGCTTTTCAAACCTCATCAATTCGTACCTAAAAAGTTAAGATAACTCTAAGATGGGGTTGAGATTAAAAAAATCAAGTAGGGGGAAAGGTTGAAGCACTAATTTACTTTACTGATTGAATTATGAGTTTTTTAAGAATTGGTCGGAGCGGTGAGATTCGAACTCACGACCCCTTGCACCCCATGCAAGTACGCTACCAGGCTGCGCTACGCCCCGAATCAATTACTTTAAAATCTTTAGAATGTCATTTAATTGGTTTTTGAAATTACTTAAATCTTCACCGCTTGGGGCACCTGGTTGAGAGGCATCTAACGGTAATTCAGCCTGAGCCTTCTTGATAGCTTCTTCTGATGTCGCGTCTTTCACAAACTGTCGATCTGTTAACTTAGCCTTAGCTCCTTGTATGGTAAATCCTTCGAAATAGAGAAGTTCACGAATTTTTCTAATCAGCATGATTTCAGCTTGCTGATAATAACGTCGATTGCCGCGTCTTTTAGAAGGTTGTAGCTGAGGAAACTCTTGTTCCCAATACCTTAAGACATGTGGTTTTAAATCACATAACGTGCTGACTTCACCAATGGCGAAATACCGCTTCGTAGGAATGGGTGGTAATGATTTTTTATGTTTGGTTTCCAGTTGTCTTCTCTTCTACACTGTTTTTTAATTTTTGACTTGAGTGAAAAGTGACAACTCGTCTTGCTTTGATAGGAATTTCTTCGCCTGTTTTAGGGTTACGTCCTGGTCTCTCAGATTTGGTTCTTAGTTCAAAGTTACCAAAACCTGAAAGCTTAACGCTTTCACCTTTTTCCAGAGAAGATCTAATTTCTTCAAAAAAAGCTTCGACCATTTCCTTAGCTTCGCTCTTATTCAAGCCAACCTCATCAAATAAAATTTCAGCTAATTCTGCTTTTGTTAATGTCATCTTAAAAATTCCATAATCTAGTTAACGTAACGTTGCACTAAATTTACTCTGCAAGATTTCAAGCACCTGATCAACGATTTTAGTGACATCACTATCCTCAAGTGTTTTATAAGTATCTTGCATAAGTATAAGAAATGCAATACTTTTTTTATTTTTATCTATACCTTGACCTTGATAAACATCAAATGGAACAAATTCTATCAATCGACCAATCTTAGCCCCATTCACAGCCCTAATCATATCCTGTACAGGCACACCTTGATCTACAATGACGGCAATGTCACGTCTTACAGGGATTAACTTACTTGGTAACTCAATATCGTTCAAGCTTCTATTTTGTAGGGCATCTAAACGAAATTCAAAGATAAAAGTAGGTTCTGTTAAATCGTATTTTTGCTGCCATTGGGGGTGAAGATGTCCTAACCAACCTACTGCTTCTCCATTTAATGTAATGAGTGCTGTTTGGCCAGGATGGAGTGCGCCCGGAACCCCTTTTGAAGGCATTTCATAAGCTAATAAGTTACTTGAAATAATTTCTATATCTCCTTTAATATTAAAGAAATTATTTTTTTCATTTTTGGATTTCCATTGCTCTGGCATAGACGATCCATAGGCTAGACCTGACACCATAGTTTGCTCGAAAATAGTATTATTTTGCTTATGATACGTGGGTGCAATTTCAAAAATTCTGATCTGGCTTTGTCCCCGATTGATGTTGTAATTTAACACCTCAAGATGGCTTGCCCAAAGCTTAGATCGCATGACATTCATCTGTGACGCAATGGGATTATCAAGCTCAATCAAATTTTTGTTTTCATGAAATTGTTGCTCTAGATCTTTATCGATAAAACTGTAGGTAACCACCTCGGTGTAACCAAGGTTAGCCATTTTATTTTTTGTCTCATTAATATCAATTTGCCTGTCAGGTACCTCCAGCATTTCTGCTTTTTGTTCAGGCAGGATAGACTCAATATTGTCATAACCATAGAGCCTGATAACCTCTTCGATGAGGTCGGCCTCTATCTTTAGGTCAAAGCGATAGCTTGGTGGGGTCACCTCAAACATACCTGGTTTAGTTTGTTTGTATGTCATTTGCAGTGACTTAATCGCATTCTCTATAATTTTTTCATCCAGACTCAAACCTAACACTTTGCTGACCTTCGATGCATTGAGTGTAATGGTATCTCTAGTAGGTAAATCGGATTGAAAATCGATTAATTCAGATGCCACGCCACCACAGTACTCAATAATCAATTCTGTCGCTCGGTCGAGCGCATGGGCTGTGTTTGCATAATCCACACCACGTTCGAAACGGTGTGAGGAGTCTGTGCTAAGACCAAAGGAACGTGCTCGTCCGGCAATCACCTCAGGGTTAAAGAATGCGCTTTCTAAGAAAACATCGGTTGTGCTCTCGTCTATGGCTGAATCCAAGCCTCCCATAATGCCGGCAAGGGCAATCGGGCCCTTTTCATCTGCGATAACTAAATCCTTATCGGATAGCTCAACCTCTTGCTCGTTAAGTAATGTGATTTTTTCTTTTTTATTTGCACGCCTTACTTGTATTTGACCCTGGAGTTTGTGTTGATCAAAGGCATGTAAAGGTTGGCCTAGTTCCATTAAGACGTAATTAGTAATATCCACTATCGGGCTTATCAATCCTATGCCAGATCTCTCGAGTGATTGGATAATAAAATCAGGTAGTTTTTGATTATTGTTAACCCCCCTGATCTGCCTTCCACAGTATCTGGGGCAACTCGCCTGATCAGTGATTTCAATCTTTTGCTCACATTTACCCTTAGAAGTTACCGCCGGAGGGTTTTGTGTTTTCATTGGGATTTTACTCAGAGATGCTACCTCGCGAGCAACACCCAAGATACTCAAGCAATCCGCTCGGTTGGGGGTTAAAGAGAGCGTGTAGACCGTATCATCAAGCGATAAGGCTTGTTTTATTGTGGTGCCAACCATCGTATCTTGATTGAGCTCAAGGAGGCCGTCTGCCTCTTGGGATAAACCAATTTCTTTGGCAGAACAGAGCATGCCATGAGAATCAACACCCCTGAGCTTGGCTTTTTTAATCTCAAAATCTGCAAGTTTTGCACCCACGAGCGCACAAGGCACCTTCAGCCCTGCCCGAACATTAGGGGCTCCACATACTATCTGAAGGTGTTCAGATTGACCGGCATTCACTTGACAGACATTGAGTCTGTCGGCATCTGGGTGTTTCTCCACAGATACAACCTCAGCCACCACAACAAGGTCGGATAGGTTATCAAAACTTTTCACCTCGTCAACCTCTAAACCTGCCATCGTCAAGATATTCTCAATATCGATCTGATCAAGCGATTGATTAAAAAATGTTTGGAGCCATGTTTTAGATACTTGCATGCTGGCTACCTTGCAAACTGTCTTAAAAAGCGTAAGTCGTTCATAAAGAAGGGTCTCAAATCATTGATACCAAACTTCAACATGGTGAGTCTTTCAACACCTAGGCCAAATGCAAAACCCTGAAACTTATCCGGGTCAATGCTTGCTTGACTTAAGACTTCTGGGTGAACCATACCGCAGCCACCTATCTCAAGCCAGCCACCATTCCAGCTCATATCAATCTCAGCTGATGGCTCTGTAAATGGGAAAAAGGAGGGTCTGAAACGAATGGTTAGGGCATCATCCTCAAAAAATCGTTGCAGGAAATTCTGAACCACACCTTTTAAATTAGCAAAACTAACCTTGTCATCTACCCAAAGCCCCTCAACCTGGTGAAACATGGGTGAGTGGGTGGCATCCGAATCTACACGATAGACCCTGCCAGGAGAGATAATTTTAATTGGCGGTTGATGCTCCTTCATGTATCGAACCTGTACCGGTGAGGTATGTGTCCTCAAAACAAGTTCACCTATGTAAAAGGTGTCATGCATAGCTCTCGCTGGATGTGACTCGGGGATATTAAGGGCGGTAAAATTATGGTAATCATCTTCGATCTCCGGTCCTTGGGCCACGCCAAAACCAACCGATGCAAAAATCTTCTCGATCCTATTTAGAGTCAAAGAAATGGGATGAAGGCTACCCTGGGCCTGTTTTAAACCCGGTAGAGTGACATCAATTTTATCGCTTTTGAGTTGCTCTTCCATCACCTCAAGATTGATTTGGTCTTTTCGACTATTTAGAAGGGACTCAATGTTTTGCTTGATCTCATTAATAAGGGCGCCCATTTTTGGTTTTTCATTATTGGGAAGTTGGCTCAATTGCTTCATGGCATCGGTGATAACACCTGATTTGCCAATGAATTGAGCTTTTGCATGATCAAGTTCAGCCACGGTCTGGCATTTTGCAAATGCCTTTTGCGCTTGATCCGCCAGGTCTTTGAGTTGATCCATAATTTAAAGAGGTTTTAAGGGCCTTAAATGGCCCTTAAAATAATTTACGATGCGCTAAGACCTGTCTTAGCAATTTCTACAAATTTTTCAAATGCTGGTTTATCAAAAACAGCAAGGTCAGCAAGTACCTTTCTATCAACTTCAACTGAAGCTTTTTTAAGGCCATTCATGAAGCGGCTGTATGTTAAACCACACTCGCGTGCGCCAGCATTAATTCGTGCAATCCAGAGAACTCTAAATTGTCTTTTTCTTTGTCTACGATCACGATAAGCGTAGACCGCTGCCTTCATGACAGCCTGTTTAGCTATACGATAGACATTTTTTCTGCGGCCACGATAACCTTTGGCAGCGGATAAGATTTTTTTGTGTTTTGCTCGGGCGGTTACGCCACGTTTTACTCTAGGCATAATTCTCTCCTTATTATTGGGTCGGCATCATCTGACGTACGCGTTTCACATCAGTTGATGAAATAATCTCAGTGCCACGAAGATTACGTTTTTGTTTGGTAGTCTTCTTGGTGAGAATGTGACGTAGGTGAGAATGTGTTCGCTTGATAGCGCCACTTCCTAGGAATTTAAAGCGTTTTTTTGCACCGCTTTTGGTTTTCATTTTGGGCATTTTTTTCTCCTTTATTTAACTAAACGCTTCGGCATGCCTTTGGCCTTATCGCTTAAATTATGAGTCGTTGTTAGAAGTCTCTTCTTCCGTAGTTACTTCAACGCTCTCTGTTTCCTTGGGTTTTGTTTTTTTACCCTTCTTACTTGGAGATAGTACCATCACCATCTGACGTCCCTCCATTTTTGGGTACTGTTCAACAACCCCATGCTCCTCAAGATCGGCTTCCACTCTTTGTAACAGAGCCATACCAAGTTCTTGATGCGCAATTTCACGACCCCTGAACCTCAAGGTCACTTTGGTTTTATCACCGTCAGTAAGGAAACGTATTAAGTTTCTCAATTTAACTTGATAATCACCTTCATCGGTACCAGGTCTGAATTTAACTTCTTTAACCTGAACCTGTTTCTGCTTCATACGCGCTTCATGCATTTTTTTGCTTTGCGCATATTTAAACTTACCGTAATCCATTAAACGGCAGACGGGTGGTTTTGCTTTAGGGGCAATTTCTACGAGGTCAGTATCAAGCTCATCTGCCTTAGCAAAGGCTTCAGATAGTGCAACAATACCAATGGCTTCACCATCAACACCAACCAAACGAATCTCTTGTGCTGTAATATCACTGTTGATTCGTACATCTTTATCTAAAGCTATAGTAATAATCCCCCAATAAAAAAACTAAACCGTGCAACTTTTTGACCTAAGACCTGTTTTGTATGTCTTTATTTAGATGAGTTAAAAAGTCATCAATCGACATCACACCGAGGTCTTCGCCTTTTTGAGTTCGCACGGCAACCTGTCTAGCATCCCTCTCACGATCACCCAAAACAACTAGATAGGGAGTTCGCTGAATGCTATGTTCGCGTATTTTATAGGTAATCTTCTCATTTCTCAAGTCCGAAGTGCATCGAATGCCTTTTTTTGTAAATAAATCAACAAGTTCTTCGACGTACTCTCGCTGAGAATCGGCTATGTTAAGGAATACAACCTGGATAGGAGCAAGCCATAGGGGCATGGATCCAGCATAGTGCTCAATGAGGATACCGATAAATCGTTCCATTGAGCCGACAATAGCTCTATGCAACATTACGGGAGGTTTACGAGAATTGTCCTCTGCCACGTATTCGGCCCCAAGCCTCGTAGGTAAATTAAAATCAAGCTGAATGGTGCCACACTGCCAAATACGTCCTAGGCTATCCTTTAACGTATATTCAATTTTAGGTCCGTAAAAGGCGCCCTCCCCGGGCTGGACAACATAATCTAATCCTGTTTCTTTGAGTGCATCCTCTAGTGATTGTTCAGCTTTATCCCATATCTCATCTGAACCAACGCGCTTATCCGGACGGGTGGATAATAAGACACTGATATCCTTGAAGCCAAAGTCAGAGTAGGCCTTAAAGAGCATCTCGTTAAATGTAACCACCTCATCTTTAATTTGATCCTCGGTGCAAAAGATATGCGCATCGTCTTGAGTAAACCCCCTGACACGCATGAGGCCGTGCAGTGCCCCTGAGGGCTCATTCCTGTGGCACGAACCAAATTCGGCTAGACGTAACGGCAGGTCACGGTAGCTATGAAGATCACTGTTAAAGATTTGAACGTGGCCCGGACAGTTCATGGGTTTAACGGCATAATCCCTGTTCTCAGAGGATGTAGTAAACATGTTCTCGTGGTAGTTTTCCCAATGCCCCGAGCTTTCCCATAGACTTTTATCCAACACGGTAGGTGTTTTAATCTCCTGATAACCATAATCCTTAAACATTTGACGCATATAGTTTTCAACCTCTAACCACAACGACCAGCCCTTTGGATGCCAGAATACCATTCCCGGGGAGCTGTCTTGCATGTGGAATAGGTCAAGTTGTTTACCCAATTTGCGGTGATCTCTTTTTTCGGCCTCCTCAAGCTGAAATAAGTATGCATCTAGCTCTTCTTTGGAGGACCATGCGGTACCATAAATTCGTTGCAGCATCTCATTTTTTGCATCGCCCCTCCAATAGGCACCTGCAACTTTCATGAGCTTAAAGACCTTTAACTTATTGGTTGAGGGTACGTGTGGGCCGCGACATAAATCTGAAAACTCACCCTGCTTATAAATAGTCAGCTCCTCTTCTGCCGGAATTGATTCAATAATTTCTGACTTATAGTGCTCACCTTGTTTTTTAAAAAATTTAACTGCCTCATCTCTTGACATCACCTCACGAGAGACAGGTAAATTTTGTTTGGCAATCTCATTCATTCTTTTTTCTATCTTTTGGAGGTCTTCAGGTGTAAACGCCCTGGCGTAAGAAAAGTCATAGAAGAAGCCATTATCAATGACCGGGCCAATGGTCACCTGTGCTTCAGGAAAGAGTTCTTTAACTGCATGGGCCAACAAGTGAGCCGAGGAATGCCTTAAAATATCTAAGCCTTCTGGATTTTTTCCAGTAATGATTGAAACCTCAGCATCCTGAGTCAATGTATAGCTTAAATCAACAAGCTGATTATTAACTTTACCTGCAAGTGCAGCACGAGCTAAGCCTTCACCAATATCCAATGCGACATCGGCAATTGTGAGATCTTTATCAAAAGACCTAGTGGACCCATCAGGTAACGTTATCTTTGGCATAGTTTATTTATGATTGGTAGGCGCGATTGGACTCGAACCAACGACCCCCACCATGTCAAGGTGGTGCTCTAACCAGCTGAGCTACGCGCCTATATTTCTACCAACGCGGCATTTTATAACAGCCACGCCCATCTATCAATCAACATTTATCCAAGCTATTGATTTAAATCACTTAACATCTTGCCATATCCCTCCCTATAACTGGGAAAAATTAATTGGTATAGATTTTTTTGAATACTCAAAGAGTTTAACCGCTTGCCTTTAATAGGTCCTGCCGGCAGGTCAATCGCTTTTAGATCAAGCTCGGCCCTGATCCAGTTGAGGACATCAAACAGGGGTGTTGAATGGTTATCGGTTAATAAAATCAGATTATCTGCGCCCTGGTTTTTATCTATTTTTTGAATTAATTCTTGGTTAAACTTTGCAACATCATCCTCATGAATTCGGTTAGTCCACCGGTTTTCTTTAGGCCATAGGTCTGGGTCCTTGGCTAGTCTAATTAAATAATTTCTGTCGCCTCCGTAAATGCCTGATAGGCGGATGATAGAGCTTGGAATCACACCCTCACCAACCAACGCTTCTCCTCTCAAAAGTCTCTCGGCATTCAAGTCAGCAGGTTGAGCGATATCCTCTTCGGTTAATATTTTTTCTACCTCCTGTCCATAAACTCGTGTACTTGAAATGAAGATGAAATGCTTTACATTGCGACAATCGGTTAACGCCTGCATGGCTCGATCAACACCATCAACGTAGGCTTTTTGGTAACTATCCTCATTGGCATCATCAGCCGCGACAGAATAGATAACATAATGAGGATCAATATTTTTTACCAATGAAAAGAATTCGTCTGAAAAAATATTTTGGTAGTGGACCTGAACACCAATGGGTGGGTTTTTGAGAGGGTTACGCTTAATGGCATGAACATCAAATACCGACGCACTAAGGCTAGCAAATTTTTGGCCTAACTTACCAAAACCAATGATGAGAATTTTATTTTTTATTTCCAAATAACCTTATAGATAAAACCTGGAAAGGTAAAAATAATGAATAAGCAAAAGGTTACCACATAAAATTCCCAGTCTTGGTTATGAATATTGCCTACGACTTGGTTTTCGATAAACATTAAAACAAGCCCCCAGACCAGGTATAAAGAAATGAGCTCTGTTAAAACCCAGGCTAACGATTTTTTATTACCTACTTCGACAACTAAAAAAAGCTTATTGCTCAACCATGGCAGATTAGCAATAACGATTGAAAGTAAAATGATAAGCCACTCGATCATGCTAAAAACTTAATCCCACAGCTAGGGCCGCAAGACTCATTAAGAGTTTTGGAGACAATCCAAGCAAAATTAAACTGAATGAATTGATCCCTAAGATAAATAATAGATCCCCAGAAAAGTGAATTTTTTGTAAAGATGAAGGGCTATCAAAATACATTAACTTAATAATTCTTAAATAATAAAACATGCCAATGAGTGCCATCAAAACAGCAATCACAGCTGGCCATACCATGCCCACCTCAATGGCTGATTGAAGTACAGAGAACTTTGCGTAAAAACCTATTGTAGGGGGAATTCCGGCCAAACTTAGCATGATGATCATAATCATTAAAGCCATCATCGGATTACGTTGGCTCAGACCCTTATAATCATTGAGTTGATCAAAGTCCTTATTTTTTTGCGACAGGGTAATAATGGCGCCAAATGCAGCCAAGGTCATAAGGGCATAACAGGCGACGTAGAAAAAGGTTGATGAGAGCCCATTGATGGTACCGCTCATCATGCCAAAGAACATGAATCCGACATGCGAAATGGTTGAATAGGCAAGCATGCGCTTGATGTTATCCTGGGCAATGGCAGTGATGTTACCTAAGATCATCGATAAGATTGCCATGATCAGCAACATCTGTTGCCAATCAACGGCAAGAGGCTCGAGGCCTTGGAAAAGAAGTCTCGCTGCCAAAGCCACCGATGCAAATTTAGGCATAGAGCTTATCATCATGGTCATTGGTAGCGCTGCACCATGGTAGATGTCTGGGACCCACATCTGAAAAGGAACGGCGCCAAATTTAAAGGCAATACCAACCACAATGAACACAAGCCCAAAAGCCATGATCGATGGGTCAAGATTCATCTCGGCTAAATGAGTTGCAATCACCTGTAAATCCAAAGAACCTGTTAAACCATAAATCATCGACATTCCATAGAGCATCAAACCTGAAGCTAAGGCACCTAAGACAAAATATTTCATGGCAGCCTCAGTTGCATCAAGGTTATCTCGATTCAACGCGATGAGTGCATAAAGGCTCAAGGACAAGAGCTCTAGCCCTAAGTAAATCATCAGGAGGTTAGCCCCTGAAATCATGAGCATAATCCCCAGTAAAGCGAAAAGAGTCAGGGAAAAGTATTCGCCATTTAAGAGTTGTTTTTTTCTTAAGTAAGACCTGGAATATAAAAAAACAAACGAGGTTGCGATAAAACTTAAAAGTTTTAAGAAATTTCCGGCAGGGTCAATGATATGCATGTCATTGAAAACTCGATAAGTTGGACCAAAGCCTGAATGAGCCACTAACATTGCTGCTAAAAGTAATGTGATCTGCGAGACACCGTAGATAAGGTGGTTGTTTTTGTCTTTAACAAATAAACCTAAGAGCAGCACCAGCATCGCTGACGTGGCAATAATGATTTCAGGTATCAAAGCATTTATGTTAATTGCAAGGTTCATCATAATATAGGCAATTTAGATCGATTCATAAGATGGATAAAACTATCGACCGTCACATTCGTAAAATCTGTAATTATGGATGGAAATAAACCTACCACAAGGATTAAAATCGCAAGCGATCCTAACGTCAACCATTGTATGGAATCGATATCCTTGAGTGACTCCATGGTCTTATTTAAAGGTGTTCCATAGAATACCCTCTTGACCATCCATAAAGAATAAGCAGCGCCAAAAAGTAAAGTTAAGGCAGCTATAAAGGCAATCCAAAAACCCTCTTTCATGGCTCCCATAATTACCATAAACTCTCCCACGAAACCTGATGTTCCAGGGAGACCGGAGTTGGCCATTGCAAAAAATACAGCAAAGGCTGCAAAAAATGGCATTGAATTAATTACACCACCGTACTGATCAATCTGTCGCGTATGGGTTTGATCATAAATGATACCAACACAGAAAAACAGTGCTGCGGATATAAATCCATGAGAGATCATTTGCATGTAACCACCCTCGACAGCCAATGGCGATAGCATAAAAATACCCAATGTTACAAAGCCCATGTGTGAAATGGATGAGTAGGCGATTAGTTTTTTCATGTCTTTCTGGACAAGCGCAATCAGGGCTATGTATACAATCGCTATCAATGACAGAGCAATGATAATAGGTTTTAAAAGCCATGTCGCATCAGGTGCAATCGGCATCGCAAAACGAAGAAAGCTGTAACCTCCTAGTTTCAACATGATAGCCGCTAAAATTACAGAGCCTGCGGTAGGCGCCTCAACGTGGGCATCAGGCAGCCATGTATGGACAGGCCACATTGGAATCTTTACGGCGAACGCCATAAAGAAAGAGAGAAATATTAAAATTTGCGCTGGAAGTGCAATGGGTAATTGATAAAAATCAAAAATAGAAAAACTTCCCGTATTCAGGTAAAGGTAGATGAAAGCTACCAACATCAATAGTGAGCCTAGAACCGTGTATAGAAAAAACTTAATGGTCGCGTAGATGCGGTTAGGTCCACCCCAGATACCGATAATTAAAAACATCGGAATCAACATAGCCTCCCAAAAAATATAATAGAGTATGGCGTCGAGCGCACAAAAAACGCCAATCATGAGGCCGGACATGATCAAAAACGCGGCATGGTAGTGAGGAAGATTTTTAATGTCACTTTTTTGTGTTGAAAAAATCACCAACAGGGTCATGAATGAGGTCAACAGTATGAGTGGGACTGAAAAGCCATCGACCCCTAAATGATAATTTATACGGTAAGGCAAGATCCAGTGAAAGAATTCTTGAAACTGAAAAAGCTGGCTTTGTAAATCAAACCTCATGGCAATAGGCCAAGTAACCCCAAAGGAGATCAAGCCTGCCGAAAGTGCAAAATATCTACTAAAACGCTGACTAGTTTGATTTGAGCAGAGTAAAACAAGCCCCAATACAATGGGTGTCCAGATTGAAATTGATAATAAATAATTTTGCATTTATAACTTAATAAAGAAGGTCATAATTAAAAAGAGCCCAATGATCATAATGAAGGCATAGTGATAAATGTAACCAGATTGCAGACCTTTTAATATTTTCGAGGCTCGACCAACAAGGTGGGCCGTTCCATTAACCATAATCCGATCGATAAAATTCACATCGATACGACTCCAAAGGTATTCACCAGATTGTCTTATGCCCTTAGCTAAAAAATGCTCATAAAACCTATCAAAACCGTAACCTTGCTCAAGAATTCCTTTAAGGCTGCTGATAAATTTGTTGGGTGTTTTTTTCGTAGTCGCCTTAGAGGTCATCCACCAACCTACGATGAGGCCTAAAATCATGAGGGCAAAAGGTAGTGTTAAAAAACCATGCAAGCCCATTGCGAACGCACCTGAAAAATGATGCTGGATCTCTCCTAAGTTTTGGTGAAGATCGTGATTAATAACAATCGCACGATTAAAAAAATCACCAAACAAAAGTGGCTCGATAGTTATAAAGCCAATCACCACTGAAGGAATGGCTAGCAATACAAGAGGTGTCGTGATTAAACTCTGACTTTCATGGGGATATTGAGACTTATTTAAACCATGCCCATGTTTGACGGTATTACTTAAGCGCCATTTTTCCTGGCCATGAAATACAAGAAAATAAAGTCTTGAGGAATAGAGTGCGGTACAAAAAACGCCGATTAATAGCATCCAATAAGCCACAGATGATCCATAGATTGAACTAAATTTTGCCGCCTCAATGATGATTTCTTTGGAATAAAAACCTGAGAAGAATGGTGTACCTATAAGGGCAACCGAACCAATCAAGAAGGTGATCCAGGTGACAGGCATGTACTTCTTCAGATTTCCCATGTTTCGGATATCTTGATCATGATGCATGCCGATGATGACCGAGCCTGCAGCCAGAAAGAGTAAGGCCTTGAAAAAGGCATGGGTCATCAGATGAAATATAGCCACCGAGTAGGCTGAAACACCTAATGCCACAGTCATGTAGCCTAGCTGGGATAGTGTTGAGTAGGCAATCACGCGTTTGATATCATTTTGAATAATGCCCATTAAACCCATAGATAAGGCGGTAATTGCGCCGATGATGGTTATAAATGACAGGGCTGTATCTGATAGCTCATACAAGGGTGATAAACGAGCAACCATAAATATGCCGGCGGTCACCATCGTGGCAGCATGAATAAGTGCTGAGATAGGAGTGGGACCCTCCATGGAGTCAGGTAACCATACGTGTAAGGGAATTTGTGCTGATTTACCCATGGCGCCAATAAATAATAAAATGCAGATCACTGAAAAGATCGAAACTGACGTGCCCCCAAACATCATATGTTCCCCACCTAGGGACGCAGCACGGTTAAAGATCAGATCATAGTCTAGCGATCCAAACCAAAAAAGAATAAGGGCGATCCCCAAAGCAAGGCCAATATCACCCACTCTGTTAACCAAGAATGCTTTCAAGTTAGCGTGAATGGCGGTTGGCTTTTTATACCAAAAACCAATGAGGAGGTAAGACACCAAACCAACACCCTCCCATCCAAAAAAAAGCTGTAGAAAGTTATTACTCATCACCAGCATGAGCATGGCGAAGGTAAATAAAGATATGTAACTAAAAAAGCGGCTGTATCCAGGATCATCCTTCATATAGCCAACGGTATATATATGCACCATTAGCGATACGAATGTAACTACCACCATCATCAAGGCCGTGAGGTTATCAATCATAAATCCAACCTCAAAGGTATAACTGCCTGACCTGAGCCACTCGTATAAAACCAAATTAGCTGTATAACCTGAAATAGTTAAATATAAGGTGTAACAGGCAACAATAAAGGCAACGCCAACACCCAAGATAGTCGTTGTGTGAGAAAAGCCCTTGCCAAAATATTTACCAAATAGCCCCACAAATATTGATGCCAATAAAGGTGCAAAGGGTGCTGCTGAAAAAATATGGATCATCTGCATAGACTAGCCCTTTAACCTATTGAGCTCGTCAACATTGATTGACTGATTATTTCGAAAGACCACAATGATGATGGCCAAACCGATGGCCGATTCAGCTGCGGCAACAGTCAGTATAAAAAATACAAAAACTTGCCCAGCAAGGTCTCCTAGGAAATGGCTAAATGCAATGAAATTAATATTAACGGCAAGTAACATGAGCTCAATCGCCATGAGCAAGGTAATGATATTTTTTCGATTAAGAAAAATTCCAACCACACCAATTAAAAAAAGGAGGCTGCCAAGGACAAGGTAATGATTAAGTCCGATCATCGAGACCTCTTGATCGACGTCTCAGATTTCATTTTCACCATACGAACCCGATCATCACGCCTTACTTTAATTTGGTCGGCCGGATCAATACCCTTATGAGTTTTAGTGCCCCTTAGGGTGAGTAAGATAGCTGCAATAATCGCAACCAACAAAATGATAGCTGCAACCTCAAATGGAAGTACGTAATCTGTGTAAAGCACCTGGCCAAGTGCTTCCGTATTGCTTACGGAATGGTTAGGTGTCGCTTGCATCGTTTTAAAGAAGTCCTGGTTAAGCACCATGATCATTTCAACAAACATAATTAATGCCACTAAACCAGCAACTGGCATGTAATCCCAGAAGCCTTCTTTTAATTTTTTCAAATCAATATCCAGCATCATGACAACAAATAGAAACAAAACCATGACTGCGCCAACATAGACGAGCACCAGGGCAATTGCCAGAAATTCCGCCTCGAGAAGTAGCCATATCGCACCCGCACTAAAGAATGAGAGCACTAGAAATAAGGCTGAATAAACAGGATTTCGTGAGGTAATCACCTTGAGTGAGGAGAGGATTAAAATGGAAGCGAATAAATAAAAGATGATATCCATTAGCGGTACTTAGACTCCTTCGCTCGATCTGCGGCAATCATTTTTTCATACTTATCGCCCACCTCAAGAAGCATTTCCTTGGTATACAAAAGGTCGCCACGCTCTTCGCCATGGTAGTCCAGTATTCTCGTTTCAACAATTGAATCAACCGGACAAGATTCCTCACAAAAACCACAAAAAATACATTTTGTAAGATCAATATCATAGCGGGTTGTTCTGCGCGTATTATCCTCCCTTAGCTCTGACTCAATGGTGATCGCCATGGCTGGGCATACCGCTTCACAGAGCTTACAGGCAATGCAACGTTCCTCCCCGTTTGGGTACCTTCTTAATGCGTGCAAGCCTCTAAACCTAGGGGACTGGGGGGTCTGTTCTTCAGGGTATTGAATGGTGATTTTTCGGGCGAAAAAATAACGTCCAGTTAATCCTAACCCAATTATCAATTCATAAAGAGATAAACCCTTAAAAAAAGAAATCAACTTTTGCTTAAAACTCATTAATGAAACATATCCTTGTAGGGGGTTTGCATCATCAAACCCACAAATAAAATCCATACCAAGGTTAGAGGAATAAATACCTTCCAACCTAATCGCATGATTTGATCATAGCGATAGCGGGGAAAGGTCGCTCTGAACCATAAAAAGAAAAATAACAGAAAAGCAACCTTAGCAAAGAGCCATAAAATACTATCAGGCAAAAAAGTTACTGGCGATAACCAGCCACCTAAAAACATCAGTGCTGCAAGCATAGAAACCAAAATCATGTTGGCATACTCTGCAAGAAAGAAAACTGCAAATGCCATACCCGAATACTCAACATGAAAACCAGCCACAATTTCTGACTCTCCTTCAGCGACATCAAAGGGCGCTCGATTAGTCTCAGCCACTGCACTTATAAAATAAATGATAAAGAGAGGAAATAAAGGCCATACATACCATTGCCCCATTCCTCCTTGTTGCCCGGCAACAATGTTGCCTAAATTTAGGCTATTGGCACACATTAAGACACCAACCAATGTAAAGCCCATGGCAATCTCGTAAGAAACAATTTGTGCCGCAGATCTTAAGCTACCTAGAAAGGCATACTTTGAATTGGAGGCCCAACCTGCAATGATTACGCCATAAACGGCAACTGATGTCATGGCAAGCACATAAAGCAAACCTGCATTAATGTCAGCTAGAACTAATTCTGCATTAAATGGAATCACAGCCCATGCGGCAAATGCAGGTGCGATGGTTAAGATAGGAGCAATAAAAAATAATAATCGGCTTGATTCAGTGGGCGTAATAATTTCCTTAAACATTAACTTGAATGCATCAGCAATCGGTTGTAACAAGCCAAAATAACCTACGCGATTAGGGCCAATTCTAGACTGCATAAAGCCAATAACTTTTCTCTCGAAGTATGTCAGGTAGGCAACGGATAAAAATAAAGGTAAGACAATTGCGGCGATTTTTAACAAAATCCAAAGCGCTTCTGTAAAAATATTAAACCAACCCTCAGTCATATGCCCTCGCTTTTGTTTTATCTTGAGTGGTTACTTTTTTTTCTTTTTTACTATTTAATCCCTCATAAAAACAAAGGGTATTAGGGGCAACCTTGTCATCGGGAATGATAGATAATTTTGTCTTGCTACCCTTTTGTTGAACCTCATAAAATTTTTGTTTTAGCTTTGCTTGGGTTGTTGGATGGGCTCGAATAACATCATCAATACGGTGATCTCTTGCATGTAATGATTGAGCACGCCTTACGATCATATCGCTATCTTCAGGTCTTGTAAGTTTAAGCCACTCTATATCTTTTGGGGTTTGAGTAAATTTTGCCTCAAGTTTTTTGGTTGTCAGCTTTGGAAAGATAAGACGTTTTTTTGGATGAATGATTTTAGTTAGGACATCCTCTGAGGATTCATAATTAAAATCCTCAAGGCCTAAATAATTGCCTAGTACCCTTAATATTTTCCAACCTGGTCTTGAATTTCCTTTTGATTTTTTAACCGCCTTCACAGATTGAACATGTCGAGCAATATTAATAAAGGTGCCTGAAGATTCAGAGTAAACAGACATGGGCAGAACACAGTCAAAATCCTTAAATGAGTCGCTCATGTAGGGTGTAATCGCTAATTTAAATTTTGACTGATTTATTTTTGCATGCAAAGGAAGGTTTGTTTTAATATCAATGTCCGGTTCCATGTTAAAGCATAAGAAGCTTGAAAAATCTCTTTGTGACATCATTGAGATATCCAGAAACTCTCTCTTGTTATAGGCAAAATCCAAACCTACGCCATTAGGGTAGTTCATTAACGACCCTACAAAGCTGCCAGTGATTTCGGCAAGGTAATTAGCCAGGAATACGATATTATTTGCGTAGTATGATTCAAGCGCATTTTGACCAATGAAGATTCCGCAACGCTTATTAGTAGTTAAAAGTTTTTTTACCCAACGTGTATTGTTTTTGTCAGCTGGGATCTTCTTAATCAGTTTA
>Ga0222714_10000747_pt1 | contig 36979 bp, 36 predicted proteins | sample C33_3DmetaG_FD_165048 | JGI IMG/M metagenome (GOLD analysis project Ga0222714, IMG submission 165048) | Estuarine water microbial communities from San Francisco Bay, California, United States - C33_3D | ecosystem: Environmental > Aquatic > Marine > Unclassified | place: USA: California...
TCCCTCCGTCGGGCCAGCTTCAACCGCAATCCAGATACAACCCATAACAAGCTCCCAGACTAACACTCGGGGTGGCTCGAAAACTTGAGGCCGGTCAGGTAGACGACCGGTTGGGTCATAACGATTTTGTTTCTGGCCCTCTCCGGCCAATCCTGCAAACCCTCTCTGCACTATGAATCCACTCCGAGTTGTCGTCTGGGGCGAAAACGTCCACGAGCATAAGAACCCCAAGGTCGCCGCCGTCTATCCCGATGGGATGCACAACGCAATTGCCGCCGGCATCCGCGAACTGCTCCCGACTGCCGAGGTCGGCACGGCTACCCTGCAGGAATCGGATCATGGACTGAGCGAGGTCCGGTTGGCGGCAACGGATGTGCTGGTCTGGTGGGGCCACATGGCCCACGACAAGGTCGAGGACAAGGTGGTCGATCAGGTGCAGAAGCGTGTGCTCGAGGGTATGGGTCTGATTGTGCTGCACTCCGGACATTACTCCAAGATTTTCAAACGGCTCCTTGGCACGAGTTGCTCTCTGACTTGGCGTGAAGCGGACGAACGCGAACGCCTTTGGGTGTGCAATCCCGGTCATCCAATTGCCAAGGGCATCGACCGCTGTTTTGAATTGGCTCAGGAGGAAATGTATGGGGAGCCCTTCGGCATTCCTTCCCCCGACGAACAGGTCTTCATCTCGTGGTTCGAGGGCGGGGAAGTGTTCCGCAGCGGCAATTGCTGGCACCGTGGCAACGGCAAGATTTTCTATTTCCGCCCCGGCCATGAAACCTATCCGACTTATTTCGATAAAAACGTGCGCCGGGTGATCGCCAACGCCGTGGAGTGGGCGCGTCCGCAGGGACAGTGGATCGACAGCTGCCCCAACGTGAAAGTGCCGTTGGAGCCAATCAAGCCCAAGGCGTAGGCAAATCAGAATGGCAGTTTCAGACTCGCAGTGAGCCGCGGAAGCCCCGGCCACTGTAGTAGGACTGCGCACCATTGTGATAAATAAAAACGTGGCCGTAGCGGCGATCCCCAAACAAAGCTCCACCCAATTCCCGGATATCGGCGGGGGACTGCACCCAGCTCGACGACTTCGTGTCGAATTCACCCACCTGCTGCAGTTCTCGGTATTGGACCTCGGTCAGTAGCTCAATGCCCATGGCCGCCGCCATTTCCATGGCACTGGTCTTGGGTTTATGCTCCTTGCGTGAATCGAGCGCGGCGCGATCGTAGCAGACACTGGTGCGCCCCTTGGGACTCTCCGGCGAGCAATCGAAGAAAATGAATTCCCCGGTCTTTTTGTCGAAACCCACGACATCGGGTTCGCCGCCCGTGGCCTCCATTTGCTGGAGGGACGCGAGCTTTGCCGGACTGGCCTCCAGCTTGGATGCCACCTTGGCCCAGGCGATTCCCTTGTGGCGCGGCAGGTTCTGTTCAAACCGTGCCTGCAGGCTGGCGAGCAGTTCAGTGGATTGCTTGGCGGTGAGTTTGTTATTCGCGGCGGCGGTCTTCATGGGGTGTGGGAATGCCGATCAGTATGAAAGGAGTTTGTTGCCCCGACAAGCGCAGCTCTGCTTAAGCTCTTGCTTCCACATGACGTGCAAAGCGGGTCAGAATGGCTTGCCAGCCTTGGCGCTGTTGATCGATGGAATGGGTTTCTTCTGCGTCGAACGTCTCTCTAACCACGACATTCCCTGTCTGCGGAAGGAATTCCACTATGGCGTCGCGAGAGCCGAATTGCATCCCGATAAGCTGGCAGGGAATGATCTGGGTATACATTCCCGCGAAATCGAAGCCAAAGCTGCCATCCTTGGCCTCCATTCGGAACGAGAATGCACCGCCTACCCTCAGGTCCAAGGTCGCGGCAGTCGTATGCCAGTCGTCTGAGGCAGCATTCCATTGCTTGATGTCATCTGGCGTCGTCCATGCGCGCCAAACTTCCTTGATCGGCGCTTTGACGATAGTTTCTACGGTGATTTTCATTTGAGGGTGATGGTTGTTGGGGGGGATTTGGATGTCCGACATCTCTCTACGAATCGAACCATTGTTTTCGGACAGTTATTTGGGATTTCTGTGCGGGCACAAAAAAGGGCGGGAGATGATCCCGCCCGATAAGAGAGAACTGGTCGTTGCAGCTCAGTAGTGCTTCACGTAGCCGTTGCGGCGCAGGCGCTCCAGCCAGCGGTCTTCGCTCTGGCGGGCCATTTGTTGGACGAGGATACGTTCGATATCGCCGCGCACTTCATCGATCGGCTGGATGCCGGCGTATTTGCGATCCTCGGCAAAGAGCACGAAACAACCCTCGGGCGTGATGACGGGACGGCTGACTTCGCCTTGCTTCAGATCGAAGAGGGGCTCACTGAATTCCTTCTTGAGGTCCGAGCGCTTCTGCCAACCCCAGTCACCACCTTTGTTGCGGCGGGAATCCTTGCTGTATTCGCTGGCGAGATCCTCGAACTTTTCCCCGGCTTCGAAGCGGTTGATGACTTCCATGCCGCGGGTATAAAGCTGGAGATCGGATTCGCCGCTGGAGCGGTTCAATTGTATCAAGCGCAGGTGCACACTGTCCTCCTGATAAAAGCGGTCTTTGTTCTCGTTGTAGAAGGTCTCGATCCGAACCGGGCTGACAATGCTCTGCGACTTGCGCTGCTGTTGCTTCATGTAGCCGTAAATGATGTCTTCCTCCACTTCACGACGATACTCGCGCAGGGTGGTGCCACGGGCGCGTAGGTAGGCAAGGAACTTGGAGCGGTCGTTTTCGAACTGCTCGGCTTGGATATCGGAAATGTGACGGTCGATGTATCCGGCGGGAATCTGTTTCTTTTCGTCCTTGCGGAATTCCTTGATGATGAGGACGCGGTCGATCAGGTCCTGAATAATGCTGTCCTGCAGTTGTTCGAGCCGGCGATTGAAGTCGGCCTCGTTGCGAGCCTCGCGTTGAATCTGCGGAATGAGAGGCGAGATTTCCCGACGCACATCGTCCACCGTGATAACCTTGTCCTCGACGACGGCCGCGATCCCGTTGGCAAAGCGCAGGTTGAGACCATCTTCCGTGTCTGCGGGGGCTTGGGCGTGGGTGGAGTAGGTGGCGCCGAGCAGGGCCAGGGTAGTGAGAACGCAACGACTGAACGTCATGGATTGGGCAGGTTATTTAAAAAGGTTATAATCTCGCGTAACCGTAGAAGGGGCTTGGGTGCGGTCAACCTTGGAAACCGGGTGCCAATCTGGACCCAGTCATCCCGTCGACCGCTGTTACGCAGGCACTTCAGGCGGTTTGAACCTGTTTCGACGGAAATGAGCCCCTTTTGTTCCGCCCGAACCCGGATTTCGGTGATGATCAGCAAGGCTTTAACTTCGGTCCCGTATGGACCAAAACGGTCGGTCAGTTCCGCGGCAATCTCATCAATCCGAGCGGGGGTCTCGGCCAAAGCCAAGCGACGGTAGAAATCGATCCGCAGTCGGGTTTCCCCGAGATAGGATGACGGAATCCGGGCTTGAATCCGGGGCACGTCAACCGATTCGGCGTCTTCCTGGGACTTGAGGGCGGTATAGCCGTCCTCGTAGCGGCGACGGGCACCCTCATCAGCGTTCCCTTCACCCACGAAGACAATATCGAGTTTGACGGAGGCCCGGATGGTGGCGGCCTGTTTCTCGCCTTTCAATCGAGCCACCGACTGCCGCAGCAACTGACAATACAGTTCAAAGCCGACCCCTACGATGTGGCCGCTCTGTTGAGAGCCGAGGAGATTGCCGGCACCGCGCAGCTCGAGGTCGCGCATGGCAATGCGGAAGCCTGCCCCGAGTTGGTTATGCTGCCGCATGGCCGTCAAGCGCTGCCGGGCGACATCCATCAACCGCGTATGACGGTGGAGCAGGAGATAGGCATAGGCCTGGTGCTTGAACCGGCCCACGCGACCGCGAAGCTGGTAAAGTTGGGATAATCCGAACCGATCCGCCCCCTCTATGATGATCGTGTTGCAATTCGGAATATCGAGTCCGCTCTCGATAATCGTCGTGCAAACCAGAACTTGATAAGTGCCGGCCACGAAGTCGGTCATCACGCGTTCCAAATCATCGGCGTCCATCTGGCCGTGACCCACGCCGATGGTAATGTTCGGCAGCATCTCTCGCAGCCGGGCGGCGACCAGTTCGATCGTCATGACCCGGTTGTGCAGATAAAATACCTGCCCGCCGCGCCGGATCTCGTGGTGGATCGCATCGGTGACAATCTTTTCGTCGTAGGTTTTGACGATGGTCTGGATCGGGTGACGATTGGACGGCGCTGTCTCGATGACGCTGAGGTCACGTGCGCCGGTCATCGCCATATACAGCGTGCGGGGAATGGGGGTCGCGCTCATCGAGAGGACGTCGACGGTCGCGCGCATGGCTTTGAAACGTTCCTTGTGCTTCACGCCGAAACGCTGCTCTTCGTCCACGATGACCAGCCCGAGCTCCTTGAACTGAACGTCCTTCTGCAACACCCGGTGCGTGCCGATTAGAATATCAACCTGTCCGGCGGAGACGGCAGTAAGGATTTTCTTCTGTTCCTGACGCGAACGAAAACGGCTGACCATTTCGACAATGATCGGATAGCCTGCCATGCGTTCGCGAAATGTGTTAAGGTGCTGTTGGGCCAGCACGGTGGTCGGCACCAGCACCGACACCTGTTTGCCGCCTTGCACGGCCTTGAATGCGGCGCGGATCGCGACTTCCGTTTTGCCAAAACCTACGTCGCCACAGATCAACCGGTCCATGGGCCTCGTGCGTTCCATGTCGGATTTCGCCTCGGAAATCGCCTTCAATTGGTCGCGGGTTTCGGTAAAGGGAAACGAGGCCTCAAATTCTTTCTGCCAAGTCGTGTCGGCGGGGAAGGCGTAACCGGGCTGCGCTTCACGGGCAGCGTGGATGCGCAGCAGTTCCGCCGCCAGATCGAGGGTGGCACGTTCCGCGGCCTTGCGGGATTTTTCCCAGCGGCCCGAACCGATCCGACCGAGTTGGGGCCGCACCTTACTCAAGCCGACATAGCGGCTGATGAGATGTGATTCCTGCAACGGGACGTGCAAGGTGACATGGTCGTCAAATTCCAGTGAGATGACCTCCTTCATGCCCTGCGCCGTATCGAGTTTGGACAACCCGCGGTAGTGGGCGATGCCATGCTGGAGATGCACCACGAAGTCACCCTCAACCAATTCCGAGAAATCCAGCAATTGATCGATCTGGGCGCGGGTGGCGATCGATTTGATATTCAAGGCCGGTCGGCGCTGGCGCTTGCGGCCGAAAATCTCGGTCTCCGTGATCAGCACCCAACCCAAGTCTCGGGCTCCGGTCTTGCCGTGCAGCTTGGGTGCTCCTTCGCGAAAAGTGATGCGGAAACCTTCATTGATCGTGCCGCGCAGGAAACGCGGTTTCAACGTGGTGAGCAGTTTCTCTTCTTTCAGGATTTCCTCCATGCGCTGTTCTTCGCCCTCCTTGGAGGCGACCAGACAAATTCCATATCCCTCCTGCCGCCACTGGGTGGCCAATTGCAGGAAAGCCAGACGTGCATCGGTTTCCACCTGCAGACGTTCCTGGGCGACAAGTGAATCGTTGGGATAGGTGCGATGATGCACCAAGCTTTCGGTATCCCAGGTTTCCTCCAAGTGCGAGGCTGTGAACAGGGCGCTGGCTTCGTCGATATCGGCCAGTCCGAGATGCAGGCGACATTTCGCGAGCAGGTAGGCGAGTCCCGTGGATTCCGCTTGGGCAAATGTGCTGAATTCCTCTTCAAGGGTGGCCGGTTCAACCAGCGCCAGTGCCGTGTGCGGGGCCAGATAATCCGCAATGCCAGTGGAGGATTCTGCCAGCTTCAGGCGCGGTGAAGCCGAGATCGTCACGCTTTCGACGCGCTCCCCGGAACGCTGGTTCACGGGATCGATGGTCCGGATGTCCTCAATCTCGTCCCCAAAAAAATCCAACCGATAGGGTTGAGTGGCGGTGACCGGATAGACGTCGATGATGCCGCCGCGGACCGCATAATGGCCGGGAGCTTCGCAGACGGCTTCGGAATCGTAGTCGAGCGCCTGCAGCTGCTCCATCAGCCCGTTGAAAGGCTGAACTTGCCCGCGCGTCAGCGTGATCTCCCGCGTGGAGAATTCCTCGATGGCCGGCACCGGTTGCAGCAATGCTGCCTGGGTGGTGACCAGGATCAGCAGGTCCTTCGATTTTCCCAGATTGCGCCGTGCGCGCAGGCGTGAAAGAGCCGTCAGTCTTTCGCTGGATGCCGCAAAAGCTTCCCGCATGTCGCGGCTGTCGGGCATTGATTCTGGAAATACGAGAACTTCCAATGGATTGGAATATCCAGCGGTGGCATGGAAAAAGAGCAGATCCTCGGCGAGGTGCTCGGCGGCCTTGAGATCTTGTTCGACCACAATCCAAACCGAGTGCTCATGCCGATGCATCAATTCGATCAGGGCACAACCTCGCGCCGCCGGGCAAATGCCGGTGTAGTAATGACGGGTAGGTTGAGGGTCACTCATGTCTGACATGGAAAATACAGGCGCCGCGGATGCCGAAGGCGCAGAATTAGACCGACGGAGCAGGCTGCCAGTTGGCGAGCGCGATCTGCGCTGCCGCTTCTTCCGCCAGTTTTTTGGATGAACCGCAGCCGGTGGCCAGAGGCTCATCCTTGAAGTATACGGTTACGGTATACTCACGAGCGTGGGCTTCACCGGTGGTGGTGGTGACTTCGTAGCGCAGGGCGGCATTGCCATGCTCCGGTTGCACCAGTTCCTGCAGACGGCCTTTCGGATTATCCCGAGGCAAGACGTGTGCCAGACGCTGATTCAAGTCACCGTAGATGCTCAGGATGACGTCTCGGGCGGATTCATAATTGGAATCGATAAACACTGCCGCGACAAGGGCCTCAAATGCATCCTCCAACGCGGAACTGTTGCGGGTCAGTTCACTGGACTTGGATTGCACCCGCAGGCAGGCATCCATCCCCAGTTCCAAAGCCAGTGAGGCGGTGTAGCGTCCCTCGACCAGCAGTTTGCGTCGCTGGGTCAGCACGCCCTCTCGCGCAGTGGGATAGAGGCGGTAGATTTCCGCCGAAAGCACCAATTGGAGCACGGCATCCCCGAGATACTCCAGCCGCTGATTGGATTCATTAATGTCCGGCGATTCGTTGACCAAGGACGGGTGAGTCAGCGCGAGTTCCAGCAGAGCCACATTCTTGAAAGTGTAGCCGATTCTCTGCTGCAGTTGAGTCAGTTCGGGGGTCATGAGCTGGCGCTGGAATAACGGCGCAAGCCGCGATGAAAGAGCACGGTCGCCAGGGTGAACCAAAACAACGTCACCCCGAACAACCACAGCGCAAAAGCGGGTTGAAAGCCGTGCAGCAGGGTTTGCGCCGGGACATTGCTGACAATCACCACCGGCAGGGCCCAGACGAAGAGTATACGCGTCACCCCCTTGAAGGCCTGCCGGGGCAGGCGGGAGAATTCGAACATCGAAAAATAACTCCCTTCGAGACCTTGGGCATTGGTAATCCAGAACCCAAGGGACACGACAGTCAGCATGGCGCTGTAATGGATCATTACCCCGCAGCCGATCATCAGGGCATACATGACGATGTCGAAAACCGAGGGGTGCAGGCCCAGTTGCCAGGCGGAGTAAATGACCACCGCGGTGGCGAGAATGGAGTTCATCAGGCCGTCCAAGTCCAGTTTCCTGGTGGTGGCCATGAACATGATGTTGCCGGGCTGGGCCAGAAAGAAATCAAAGTAACCCGAACGGATATTGCGGGCCAATTCAAACAGGCTGCTCCAGAAGAAACCCATCAGGAAGCGCTGGATCAGCATGGCCGTCCCCACCAACAGCATCATTTCATATTTCGTCCACCCGGCGATTTCATCAGTGTGCGCGTAAATGACGGTCACGAGCAGCAAATTCACAAACATCCACAAGACTTCCACCGATGCCCAGAGCAGGAAGTCGAAGCGAAACATCATGGTGCGGGTGATCGAGTAACGCACGCAGGCCAGCCATATCTTCAGATAATGCAGCATGGTTTCAGCCTCCGACTGCCGTGTGACGGCGCAGACCGCGCGCCCAGAGAAAATGGTTGAGGGTCAACAGAGCGACCACCCAGAGGAGTTGCACCCCGAGTCCCTGCACGGCGAGGCTGTAATCAATGCGCCCCGTGAGAATCGCGGCCGGGAAATACATCTGATAATAAAACGGCAGGTATTGCGAAAGCCGGAAGACCCAGTCGGGCATCAGATCCAACGGAAACATCTGACCGCCCAGCACGGTTTCGACGGCCAGGGACAGGATCACGAAGCCTTGGATTTCCAGAAACCAAAACGTCAGCAGCCCAAAGCAGTAGGCGATGCTGAATTGAATCAACCCGGACAAGACCACCGCGGGCAGGCCAATGGCGAGTCGCCACAGTTCATCCGGGAATGTGATGTAGCCTTGAATGAACGGGTAGGCCAGCGCGAGGGGAACCAGGACCAGCAACCCGGAGACGAGCCGGGCTGAGAGATAAATGGTGAAACGATAGACGAAATAATTGACCGGCTTGAGCAGGAACTGGTTGATGAGCCCGTTGCGAATTTCCTCACTGATCTGGTAGTCTTCGTTGAAGGCCCCGATAAAGAACTGCAGCACCAAGAGCATGACAAAATAGGTCATGGTCTGGTTCACGTCGAAGCCGCCGATCTCGGTGGACCCATGGTAAGCGGCGGTCCACAAAATGAACACCCCGGTCAGATGAAACAGGGAGAAGAATCCGCGCAGGGCAAAGTTCCACCGGTAGACGATGTTGCTTTGCAGTCCGACCAGAAAGACGTGCCGGTATTTTTGAAAGACGGCCAACATGGCTTATTTTAACGAGAACCGTTCCGTCACTTCCTTGGCCAGATGCCGGTAGGCCGTTGCTCCCGGGCTCAACTTGTCGTAATCGAAGATGGTCTTGCCGAAACTGGGAGCCTCGCTCAGCCGCACCGTGCGCGGAATCACCGTGGAGAAGATCTTTTCGGGCAAATGTTGCTTTACCTCGTCGACGACTTGCCGGGAGAGATTGGTGCGCACGTCAAACATGGTCATGACAACGCCGCCGAGTTCGAGCGCGGCATTGATGTTGGCGGTCTTGAGCCGTTCCACATTGCGCAGGATTTGGCCGAGTCCCTCGAGGGCCATATATTCGCATTGCAGGGTGATCAAGAGATAGTCGGCGGCCGCCAGGCTGTTCATGGAAAGCATGCCGAGGGCCGGCGGGCAGTCGATGATGATGGCGCGGTAACCGCCCGAGTCGCGCAAGGGCTGGAGGACCGCGCGAAGTTTCATCAGATAGTTTTCCATCTGGGACAGCTCGATTTCAGCCGCCGCCAAATCTTCCTCGGATGGAATCAGGGCCAGATGTTCATAACTGGTCGGCGTGATCATCTCCATGGCGGAACCTTCACCCCGCAATGGACCGTAAAGACTGCGCCCCTCCTGCTTCTCCACACCGATGGCGCTGGTGGCATTGGCTTGGGGGTCCAGATCGATCAGCAGGGTATGAATTTTTAGATCGGCGAGGGCCGCGGCCAGATTGACGGCGGTGGTGGTTTTGCCGACGCCGCCCTTCTGATTCGCGATGGTAAATACGGTGGTAGCCATGTGTTGCGATCCAGTAAGGGCGATTTCGACGCTGCCGCAAGCGCGCCTTTAGTTTCGCTGGATAGGAGTTGCTTGACGTAACCCGTTGCAACCGGGATGCATGAGTTTACCTCCGAAATGAACCTGCTCACCGCATTTGGTGGAAAAGAGCGAACCGTCTGATGAGCGCAATCAGTCTGCTTTTATGAAAACCACCCTGATCATCGGCGCCGGGGTTACCGGACTATCGACGGCCTATCATCTGGCGCGGCTTGGGGCGGGTCGGATCATCGTGCTGGAGCAGGGTCCGATCGGCAATGGTTCAAGCAGTCGGGCGGCCGGGATTACGACCGGATTGCTATGGTCGGAGACTGGGGTGCGGGCCCGGAAGATCGCCACGAAATGGTTTCGGCATCTCAGCGGTGAACTCCCGGGCTATACGTATCATAATGAGCACGGCTGCCTGAATCTGTTCAGCCCTGAACTGTGGCTGAACCGCGAGAAATTGTTGCCGTTGTATGACCGGCTCGACACGCCGTATCAGATTTTGAGTTCGAAGCAGATCAAGGCGCGCTGGCCACAATTAAATCCTCCGGATGAATTTCTAGGCCTGCACGATCCCCTTGGTGGTTACAGTGAGCCGGCTGACTATTTACCCGCGCTGGCCGCGAGGGCCCGTGAACTTGGCGTCGAAATTCGCGAGCAGGTCACGGTGCGGGAATTGCAGCGCGAGGGCGACCGAATTGCGGGCGTGTGCACCGATACGGAAATCATCCCGGCGGATACGGTAGTCGCGGCGAGTTATGCGTGGATGGTGCCGCTTTTGGCCACCGCCGGACTCGCAATTCCAGCGAAGACGTTCGTGCATCAACGCTTCGTGTCATCCCCACTGCCCGAAGCGGTGGTGCTGCCACCGGTGAATTCGGATCCTTACCTAGGCTATATTCGTCCGGCCGCCGGTAATCGACTGCTACTTGGTATTGAAACGCCGAATTTGCCGGATGTGAAAGTGCCGGTGATGGACTATCGCATGGAGTCACTGAAAGAATCGTGGGACTTGGTTGCTCCAGCGGTCGAACGGTTTGGCGGAATTTTGCCGGAGATCGGTCGCTTGAAATGGGAGACCGCCAAGGTGGGACTGCTGTCGTTCTCCATGGACGGCGAGCCGATCATTGGGCCGATGCCCGGGGTCGAGGGACTGTTCTTGGGCTGCTGCTTTCATTCCGGCGGCTTTAGCTACAACCCCGCAGTGGGTTGCTTTCTTGCCGAGTATGTGTGTCAGGCAAGCCCTTCGATTGATCTTAGCGCGTTTCTACCCTCGCGCTTTTCCGCCGTAGACACCGCAGATTATCTGGCCACTTCCATCACCCAGAGCCAGTCCTTCAAACGTCGGCTTTGAACTCCAATTAAATCGGACATGAGCGAAATCACCAACTCACCACGCACCCGCACGCAGGAACTTTATGAACGTGGTCGGGAGTTAATTCCCGGTGGCACTCAATTGCTGAGCAAGCGACCAGAGTTATATGCGCCGGGGTTGTGGCCGGCTTATTTTAAGTCGGCGAAAGGCATTGAGGTTACCGATCTCGATGGCCGGGTGTTCAGCGATTTTGCCACGATGGGCATCGGAGCCTGTGTGCTTGGCTATGGATGTGAGGCAGTGGATGAAGCCGTGATTGCGCGGATTCGTGGCGGTTCAACCTGCACACTCAATGCGCCCGAGGAAGTGGCTTTGGCGGAAAAACTGGTGGCATTGCATACATGGGCGGATCAGGTGCGCTTTACGCGATCCGGAGGCGAGGCCATGGCGGTGGCGGTGCGGATTGCCCGGGCGATCACTGGACGTTCGGTGGTGGCGGTGTGCGGTTATCACGGTTGGAGCGACTGGTATCTGGCGGCGAATCTGACCGGCGGTGATGCGCTGGGGGGACACCTTTTGCCTGGGTTGGAACCGGCGGGGGTGCCAGTCGAGTTGACGGGCACCACGTTTACCTTTCGCTACAACCAACTGGAAGAACTCCAAGCAATCGTGGCTCAACACGGTGCCCGGCTGGCCGCGATCGTGATGGAACCGATGCGGTATGTGCAGCCCAGCGACGCATTTTTGGAGAAGGTGCGCGCCACGGCTGACCGGCTGGGCGCGGTTCTAATCTTTGATGAAATCACCAATGGGTTTCGCGCGAATCTGGGTGGGAGTCATCTGCGTCTGGGCGTCAATCCTGACATCGCGGTTTATGCAAAAGCGTTGGGCAATGGCTATCCGATCGGGGCCGTGGTTGGTCACGGTGCGGTGATGGATGGAGCCCAACGCGCATTTATCTCGAGCACGAGTTGGACCGAAGGAATCGGTTCGACGGCGGCGCTGGCCACGTTGGCGGAAATGGAGCGCACGCAACCATGGGCCCACATCGCGACCGTGGCGGAGAAGGTGAAGCAGGGCTGGCGCGAACTCGCGGTGAAGCATCAATTGCCCTTCACGGCGGCCGGTGATGGAAACTTGTGTGTATTTGGGTTTGGCCCCGGCAAAGATGCGAATGCGTCACGCACCCTCTACACGCAGGAGATGCTGGACCAGGGCTACCTTGCAGGCGCGGGCTTTTATCCCTGTGCCGCGCATACCCACGCGGCGGTGGATCAGTATCTCATGGCGGTGGATCAGGTCTTTGCACGAATCGCAGCAGCAGCTGCGAACGGCGGGGTTCGCACCAAGCTCAAGCACCGGGAAGCGGACCAAGGCTTTCGCCGGCTGACGTAAAAAAGCCGGGCTCAAAGAGCCCGGCTTCATGGCTGTGAGCGGCGGTTCGCCCGGCCAAACTTACTCTCCGACGAGGTGTTCGATCTCCTCGCGGGTGAGGGTCTGCATATCGATCTCCTTCTTGATCGCACCCAAGCTGACGAGACACTCCGTGAAGAGCTCGCGCGTGCGGAGTTCGAGGTCCTTGGCGTTGAGATCGGTCATGATTTCGAGGATGCGTGTGCCCTTGCGGACATGGGTGCGTTCGTCGGCCCGGATATAATCCGATATGTGGCGGAGCAGTTCGTCATTACGATCGGCGGCGGTGTCGATGAGATCATTGATCGTTTTGAGCACGCCGACTTCACCGAAGAGGTTGATCTCAGCCATCGCGAAGGCTGGATCCATCGGTCCGCGACAGGTGGAACTCGTCAGACGATTCCGCAATTCATAGGGATCGTAACCGGAGGCGAGCATCGCACGGTGGCCGATCTCGGTGTGGCGGGCCTCGTCCCATGTGACCCGGGCGAGATCATACTCGGCATCGAAGTCCTTGAAGCGGATATCCCAGACGAAGGTGCCGAAGGCCTCGATCGCGTCGACCTCATCGCGTTGGGTGCGGATGAAGCGCAGGCGGATGGCCTCGTAGGAGTCCTTGTCGAACCGCTTTTCGCCATCCGCCGCATCATAGTCACCCGTGTGTTTAAAGGTGTCGAATCGCGAGTCGCGCATCGGCACGGTGCCGCGTTCGTAGGGCTTGCTGTCGATGCGCAGGGGGGTGGGCGCTTCGCCCTTCGCGTCGGCACCGGTGACTCCGCCAATGGAGGTGAGTAACCGCTTCAGGTGCCAGCGCCAGGTGGCGAGCGGGGCTTCTTCGACCCCACCGGCAATGTATGCCTCGATGGCTGCATCCGCCCAGGCGAGCATCGGCTCGTAGTCGGTAAGGATGCGCTTCAGGCACCGGATCGTGGGGACATCGGTAACCTGATCGGTATCGTCGATGTGGTGACGGTAGGTTGTGGCGATGGCTTGACCCACGACTTGGTGAACGCCGACCAGCAGTTCCGCTGGAGACGCCGCGCTGAGCATTTCGTCAATGAAACGGTCGATCGCCGGATCACGATAAGCGTCGATCGCCTTGGGCCGGAATTCCTGTTCGGTCAGACGTTCACGCAACATCCGTGCGGCGTCGGCATGATAGAAAATATGGCGGCCGGTCTCGAGCTTTACCTCGTAGTCCGGAATCGTGAGGGTCCATGAACCGAGAGCGTGCATGAGCCGGCGTTCCAAATAGAAGAAACGCAGCAAACGGCGGCTGTTTTCCTTCACGGTGAACTTGCCGCCAAGTTGACGACGGTCCACGGGGAAGCGGTAAGGGTAGTTCGCCCGGCGCTCGGCGGCGGCTTCACGTTGGTTGCCCAAGGTCTGGGCAGTGATGATCTTTTTGTCGGCCGGCTGGCCGGAATTTTCTTCGGGGAGTTTCATAGGGGAAGGGGGTGTGATTTTCCAGATGGAAGCAGGTCGGACAGTTTAGACGGGTGGGTGGATTTTCGCGTTCAGATTCTTTCCAGAAAACGTATATAAAATTAAGTATAAGCGAAGGATTATCCCTTTACGGCACCACTGGTGAGCCCGGAAATGAACTCTTTCTGCAGGAGGAGAAACAAGATCATCACCGGGGCGATGGAGACGAGGGTGCCGGCCATGATCAGACTGAGGTCGTCGTTGTAGAGCCCCTTGAGATTGAAGATGGCCACGGAAAGCGGGTGCAGCTCGGGCGACTGCAACACGATCTGTGGCGTGATGAAATTATTCCAAATGCCGATGAAGACGATGATCAGGTAGGCGCTGATCATGGGCCGCATGATCGGCAGGACGATTTGGAAGAAGATCCGGAATTCACCGCAGCCATCGATCCGGGCGGATTCGATGATATCGTTGGGCAGGCTGTTGATCATGGCCTGCCGGAATAGATAGAGCCCGAACGCCGGTGCCAACCCGGGCAGAATTACCCCCGAATAATGGTCGACCAAACCGAGATGGTAGAGCGTTTCAAAGCCCGGACCCAAGAGCAGGGCGGCGGGAAGAACGACCGTGCCGATGGTAAAGGTGGTGATGAATTCACGGCCTCGAAATTGAAACTTGCTCAGGGCATATCCGCCGGCAGCGCTAAAAAGGGTCGCGCCCAGACTCATGACCGACGCAAAGAATACCGAATTGAGCAGGGCCCGTGCGACCGGCAGTTCGGTGAAGAGCCGGCCAAACTGGTGCAAGCTGAGGCGATCCCACGCAATGCCGAAGAGACCGTCACCGGCCGGCAGAAATCGCGAAGTAAAGAAGTCTGCTTGGGTCTTCAAGGCCGCGCAGATCATCCAGACAAAAGGGATGATGGTGATGAGGGCAAAGACAGTGAGGAAACCGTAGATCAGCACGCGTCCCCATGAAAACGATGGATGCGTGGAACTCATGATTCCTTCCTCCGGGATATCTGGCGTTGCACCAAGGCAAAGCCGACGAGGATCAGGGTCAGCACCCAGCCGATGGCACTGGCATAGCCCAGGTCACCATTGCGAAATCCGGTCTGGTAAAGATAGGTGACTGCAGTCAGCGCACGATTCTCCGGTCCATTGCCGCCGGTTTCATTGTAGAGCAGAAAGGGCAGTTCGAAAAATTGGAAGCTGCCGGTCACGACCAGCAGGGTAATCAGGTTGAGCACGGGTCGGATCTCCGGCAGCGTGATGTGCCGGAACCGCTGCCATGAACTGGCGCCATCGATGTTGGCGGCTTCGAGCAATTCCGGCGGAACGTTCTGCAAGGCGGCCAGGAAGTAGATCATGTAGAATCCGGCCGACAGCCACAGCGTCGCACCGACGAGGCTGGTCATCACGTAATTTTGCAGCCAGGGGAAATCGGGATCCCACGAGGAGAACATCGCATGGAGCGAGCTGTTGATGAGCCCCGTGCGTTTTTCGAGCATCAGGGAAAACAGGATGGCGACGAAGGCGAGGCCGACGATTGAAGGGGAGAAGAAAGCCAGTCGGTAGAGTCGTTTGCCCTTCAGATCGGGACGATTGAGCAGCAAGGCGAGTCCCAGTGCGGTGGGGATTTGCACCAATAGGGCGCAAAGCGTGAAGATCAGGGTGTTGCCGACCGCGGTCCAAAAAAGCGGGTCCTGCATCATGAAGCGAAAATTGAGGGTGCCGACAAATGCAGTGGTTTTGGGCCCGAAGGATTGTTCAAAGGCCAACACCATGGAACGGATCAGCGGCCAAGCCGTGAAGGTCAGAAAAATCGCCATGAAAGGCGCGAGCAGGCACCACGGCACCCAGGCGGAATTTTGGCGGGCAGGTCTCATGGCATTTCGGCTTTCAGAAAGACGTTGCGCTGCATCTGGGCGAGGACCTGCTCCTGCGCGCGTTCGAGCAGTCGCTGCGATTCTGCTATGAGCGCATCCGGGTCGCTGACGGCGTGGTCCTCGGCGTAGCGGGAAAGGTCGATCATCGCGATATTCAGCGCCTGCTGCGCATTGCCATAAAACGGCGACGAAGGTCGCAGGGGCACATCCGGTGCCAGCTTGATGTATTCGCGGCCGATCGCCTGATTGCAGAAATAGGGATCGGGTTCGTCGTAACAAGGTTGGGACCAATTCGATTTGATCGGCGTGATGATCCGGGCGACCTCATAGAGCCGACGGGCGGTATCAGGGGACAGGTAGAGTTGCTTGGCGTATGCCCATGCTGCCTCGAAGTTCTGGCTGGCCTTGGTGATACCCAGCATGGTGCCGCCGTAAACCGAGGTGCGCCGACCGCCTTTTTCCCACGCCGGCAAGGGCATCAATTTGAATTTGCCTGCCATGGTGGGCAGGCTGTTGCGAATACTGCCGGCATACCAATCGGGGGCCAGAAAGCCCACGCAGTAACCATCGGCAATCAACTGTGGTCCCGAACCGGAGGTGGGGATCTCACTGGTGACTCGGGCCGGACCGGCATACCAGGTTGCGAGATGGCAAAGCGTGCGGATATTAATGGCTGAATTCAGGGTCGGATTGCCGTCGGGATCAAAATAACCACCGCCGGCCTGCAACATCAGCACCTCGTGAAACTGCAGACTGGTCGGTGCGGCATTCAGCAAATAGCGGTCCACCCGGCCATCACCATCCAGGTCCTGCATCAGTGGACGCATGATGCGGAAATAATCATCCCAAGTCTCGATCTGCGAAACATCGATCCCGGCGGCTTCGACCAAATCGACCCGATACATCATCATGACCGGATGCACATCATGCGGCAGGCCAAAAATGTGCCCCCGGTTCGTCCACGGACTGAAGGACGGGGCGTTGATCTGATCGTAAATTCCCTCGGCGTGCAGCCGCTCGGTCAGGTCGACGAAGCCCACATCCTCCAAGGGACCCGAAAAAACCTGTCCGATCAAAGAACGCTCGACCTCGATCAGGTCACCCACCGGGGTGTCGGAATAAAATCCAGTCATCATGCGACTGGAGATTGCGGCCCCCATCAGGGTGACCTGAACGGGCAGGTCCGGATGCTGTTCTTCCCATTCCTCGGCAATGAGCCGGGATAGCTTGGCGTGATTACGGTCGAAGAGCCAAAAGATGATTCCGGGGCGGGGTTCCACCGGCAGCAGGACGACCAGCAAACTTGCCACGATGGCAGTAGTGACGACGAACCAAACTCCTGGGGAAAAATAACGCAGCATTGGGGTGGGGTCGCTTGCGCGAAAAGCTGTCCACCAAACTGGAGCCGGGGGGTGCGGTCCTGCAAATGCTAAACCCGACTTATGTCAGAATTCGTCAACCTTTGACCGCGCCACCGGTCAGGCCGGCAATAAACTCGCGTTGCAAGAGCAGGAAGATGCACATGACCGGGGCAATCGAGACGAGGGTGCCGGCCATGATCAGCGCGTAGTCGGTGCCGTAGATTCCCTTGAGATTATTGAGGGCGACCGAAAGCGGCTGGAGATCGGGCGACTGCAGAATGATCTGTGGCCCGATGAAGTTGTTCCACGTGCCCATGAAACTAATCATGAGAAACGCACCCATCATCGGACGGACGAGCGGCAGCACGAGTTCGAAGAAAATGCGGGCTTCACCGGCTCCATCGATGCGGGCGGCCTCCAGCAATTCATTGGGCACGCCGTTGATCATGGCTTGCCGGAAGAGGAAGACCCCGAAGGCGGGAGTCAGGCCCGGCAAAAGCAGTCCCGTGTAGGTGTTGAGCAGATCAAGCTGGTAAAGCAGCTGAAAACCGGGGGCGAGGAGAAGCGGCCCCGGGATGATCAACGCAGTCAGCACCAACGTCGTCACGAAATTGCGGCCCTTGAAATTTAGCTTGGCGAGCGCGTAACCTCCCATCGAACAAAACAGCACGGTGAGGATGGCGTGCACGGAGGAGAGAAAGAGGGAGTTGAGCAGCGCGCGGGAAATCTCGAGCTCGAAGAAGAGGCGGTAGAAATTCTCGAGGGTGATCCGGTCCCAGCCGATGCCGAGGAAACCGTCCCCCGCGGGTAGAAACAAGGTGGCGGCGAAATCGAGTTTGGTTTTCACCGCCCCGGCCAGCATGTGCGCAAACGGAATCAACGTGATCGTGGCGAAGACCACGAGCATGAGATAGACGATGGATTGGGCGGTTCTCTTTGAATTCATGGCTCAGTATTCCTCATGCCGTTTGAGGATCCGGCGCTGGATCATCGCGATGGTGATCAACATGATCGCCAGCACCCAACCGATGCTGCTGGCATAACCCAGATCACCGGTTTGAAAGCCGGTTTGATAAAGATACATCACGATGGTCAGGCCGCCGTTGTCCGGCCCCGATGTGTCGTTGAGCATGATGTAGCTGAGTTCGAACAGCTGAAAGCTGCTGATGACCGAGAGCAGGGTAACGAAGCCCGCGATCGGCAAAATGCCCGGGATCGTGACGTGGTAGAAACGCTGCCACGGGCTCGCGCCATCGATCTCGGCGGCTTCGATCAGGTCCTTCGACACGTTCTGCAGCGCAGCGAGAAAATAGACCATGTTGAATCCGGCATACATCCAGAGCGCGGCAATGATCAGCGCGGTCATGATGTAGTTCTGCGTCCAGGCGAAATTTGGATCCCACGCCGAGATAAATTTGTGCAGCGTGACATTGAGCAGGCCAGTGCGCTGTTCGAAGATCGGGGCGAAGAGCATCGCGACGAAGGGCAGGCCGACCAGGGACGGGGCGAAGAAGATCAGCCGGAAAATCGCCCGGCCCTTCAGGCTGGGGCGGTTCAGCAACAAGGCCAGGCCCAGCGCCACCGGCAGTTGAATGAACAACGAACCGAGGGCGAATTTGACGGTATTGGCCGTGGCCTTCCAGAACAACGGATCGGTGAGGAGGAACTTGAAATTATGCAGTCCGACCCATTCGACCCGGCCCGGCCCATAGGTTTGCTGCATGGCCAGAAATAGGGAGTGGATCAGCGGCCAGACGGTGAAAACCGCGAAGATACCCAGGAAGGGAGCCAGGAAAATCCAAGGGGCGAAGTTCAGGCGTTTCTTCACGGGGTCTTGTCCTCCAACAGAAATACATTGCGGGAAATCAACCTGACGAGGGACTGCTGCTCTTGATCGAGGAGACGCTGAGCTTCGATTTTCAAGGTGGGTTCGTCGTAGATCTTATTACTATCAGCATAGGCGCGCAGTGCGATCATGGCGCTCACAATTTTTTGTCCGGCGGCTTCATTGTAGGGGGACGAAGGACGGGATGGAACGTCGGGGGCTTGATCGATATACATCCGCCCGGTGGGCTGGCCGCTGAAAAAGGGATCAGGCTCATCGTAGAACGGTTGGTTCCACAGGGTCTTGACCGGGGAGATAATCGTGGTCGTGCGATACATGTGCTCGGCCAGTTTGGGCGACAGGTAGAGATGTTTGATCAACGCCCAGCTCTCGTCGATGTGATGACTGGTTTTGGCGATCCCAATCATCGTCCCGCCGGCGACACTGGTGCGAATGCCGCCTTTCCGCCAGGCGGGCAGGGGCATGAGCTTGAGTTTGCCGCTGAGCCCGGGGTTTTCAATTTTCCACGATCCCGCCATCCAATCCGGTGTCATGGTGGCGATCACCACGCCATCGAGACGCTGCCGATGACCGGCGGCAGTGAAGGCGGGCACATCGGTGCAGGCTTGTTTGGGTCCGGTGATCCAGGTGGTCAGCCGGGCCAGCACTTCCGCGTTGATCGGATCATTGAAATTCGGCCGGTCATCCTGATCAAAAAGGGACCCGCCGGCTTGGAGGATCAGCATGGTGATGACATCGCCGCGGGTTTCCGAGGCGGTCATCAGGTATCGATCCGGCCGGCCATCGCTATCGTAGTCCCGCATCAAGGGCCGCATCACCCGGAAATAGTCCTCCCAGGTTTCAATTTGGGATACGTCGATCCCGGCGGCTTCGACAATGTCCGCCCGATAGGAAAGCAGCACGGGGTGAACGTCGTGTGGGATGCCGAAAATGTGGCCGCGTGAGGTATAGGGTGCAAAGGATGGCGTGTTGATTTGATCGTAAATTCCTTCGCGGTGGAGTCGTTCGGTGAGATCCACAAAGCCGATTTCATCGACCGGGCCGAGAAAGGCTTTGGCGACGATGGCGAGGTGGGTTTCGATCAGATCGGCGACGGGGCTGCCCGACAAAAATCCGGACAGCATGCGTCTTTCCAAGGCGCGGGCATTGAGCAAAGTGATGCCGAATTCGGACTCGGGATGCTGTTCGTTCCATTCCTTGATCAAAGGGGTATAGGCCTCGTAGTGAACGATGGCGGAAATCCAAAACGGGATGCCTTTGACTTCCTTGGTCGGCAGGGACGCCACAATCAAACTGGTGACCACGGCGATGGTCAGAATAACCAAGGCGCCGGGGGAAAGGAACCGGCTGATCCAAGCGCGAAATGCCTTCATTATGCCATCCCGTGTAATTTCTGGTAGCGGGACCGCATCAATCGGCCGGCTTCGCTGGGAGTGTGCTGGTATGTATGGCGCGGCATGGTTAGCTGTAGGCTCAGTCGCTCGTAAACGTGAGAGCCGGAAACCGTTTGGCAATCCGTAATCCTACGGGCGAACGGGTTCTATGACTGTTTGGAGGCGCGGGCGAGAATCGAACTCGCGATAGAGCTTTTGCAGAGCTCGGCCTTACCACTTGGCTACCGCGCCCTTCAAACAAGGGCGCGCACGTTGCAGGAAAAAAATCGGTGCCGCAAGACCTGAAATCAAAAACCCTGCCGGTGGGCTTACCGGGCGGGTATGGACGGGTCTTAAGCGGGGATGGGGGGCGCGGTGTCGCCCTTTTCGTAATCCATCTGCAGGGTAAAGCGGAAGGTGCTGCCTTCGCTCTTGCGACTCTCCACCGAAATGGAACCGCCCATGAGTTCGCATAGGCGTTTCGAAATGGTCAGGCCGAGGCCGGTGCCGTTGCGCCGCCGCTGCAAGGAACTGTCCACTTGGCTGAAAGGTTGGAAGAGTTGGCTCATTTTGTCGGCATCAATGCCGATGCCGGTATCGGTCACCGTGAAGAAAAGCCGGAGGTCCTGCCGGTCGTCTCCATTGCGGCCTTTCTTGCTGCAGCTCAAATTGACGGTGATCCCGCCGCGCTCGGTGAATTTGACCGCATTGGCCAGGAGGTTGGTCAGGATTTGGCGCAGACGGGTCTCGTCGCCATTCACAATCACGGGCACGCCTTCACTGATGGTGTATTCCAATTTGATCGCGGCGTTGCGGGCACTTTGAGTGAATATCGCGCAGACGTCCTCCACGCACTTGTGCAGGCCGAAGGGCGCGTGTTCGATTTCGATTTTGCCAGCCTCAATCTTGGAGAGGTCGAGAATATCATTTATGAGTTTGCTCAGAGCCAGACCGCTGGAGCGTATCAGTCGCACCTGCTCGCGTTGGTCGGCAGTCAATTCTGTGCCGGCCAGCATGTCGGCGAAGCCCATGATCCCATTGATCGGGGTGCGGATCTCATGGCTGACGACCGCGAGGAACTGACCTTTGGCCTGATCGGCGGATTCCGCTGCTTCCTTCGCATTCATCAACGCGATTTCGGCCGACTTTCGTTCAGTGATGTCGTGGCCCACGGCTTGGTATTCCAACAAATCGCCGCGATCGTCATAAATGGGCCGTTGGGTCCAGTTAACGCACGCCTCCCTTCCATCCGCCATCTTCAGCAAGTGCTCATAATTCTGGATTTCCCGATTGGAAATCCGTCCCGCATCCAGAAAGGGGATCAATTCGCCGACCAGTTCGTTGCGTTTGCGGCCAAAGGCCCGGGCGTAGGAGCCATTGACGAAAGTCAGCCGGCCATCAGCCCGGTAGCGGCAGATCAGGTCCACCTGATCCTCCACGATTCCGCGGTAACTGGCTTCCACTTTTGCAGGGACTTGGCCATGCGTTCGATATTGCGGGCCAATCCGATAATTTCGTCATGATCGGTGTCCTCGCTGTGAGTTTCTTCCCTGGATCCCGCCATGGAAGAATCCCGCAGCGACCGCAATTTTTCCGTCAGGGTGCGATCCCAAATATAGCCCGCCAGGACCAGCAGCACGCACCCAATGATGGCCAATCCTACGACATAAAAAGCTGAACCGAGCTTTTCGCGCAAATCCTCCTGAGCAATCAGGGCAAGGAGTGCCACCACCAGGGAGATCGACAGGGTGAGGATGAGTATCGTCTTACGATTCGCAGAATCTGGCATGGGGTAGTTATGACAAAGCTGCTCTACCACAGATAAAGGTCTAACCCAAATATCCGACTGAAAAGGATTTGATTGCGGGCCAACCTTGGCCACGGTTCTACGCATTGACCGACGCATGTCGGTGTTCACCCCTAAATCTGTATCCTGGATCGATTCATGTCCTCCTCACCCAAAAAGTCCCTCATCATGCAAGGCGGTTGGAATGGCCACCAACCCGTGGAATGTGCCACTCTCATGGCGGAAAAGCTCAGTGCCCGTGGATTCACGGTGGAGATTGTCGATGACCATGCGGTATTGGACGATGCGGCCCGTCTACAGTCGCTGGATCTTTTCATCCCGCTCTGGACTTGTGGCACGCTCGAACCCGCCCGGGAGAAAAACCTCGTTGATGCCGTGATCAGCGGCGTGGGGATCGCCGGATTTCACGGCGGGATGTGCGATGCGTTTCGCGGCTCGATCAACTATCAATGGATGACTGGCGGGCAATTTCTCGCGCATCCGGACAACATCAAGGAATACCAGATTCGAATCGTGAATCACGATGATCCGATCACGAAGGGCATCCCCGACTTCAAGGTGAGGAGTGAACAATACTACATGCTCGTGGACCCGCGCAACGAGGTGTTGGCGGTGACCACGCATCAGTCGGAAAGCGCGGTCTGGACCAATGGCGTGGAGATGCCGTTCATCTGGAAAAAGGTTCACGGCGCCGGTCGGGTATTCTATTCCGCCTGCGGTCACCAAGCGTCTGAATTCACTGATTTTCCCGAGCAACTCGAGATCACCTTGCGTGGCATGAGCTGGGCGGCCCGTTAAATTTTACCTCCTATGAAACCATTCTTCTCCAACCCCGCGGATATCAAGGTAGCCGTCGTCGGCTATGGCGGCATCTACAACATGGGGCGCATCCATTTGCAGGACGTGCAAAAGGCCGGCATGACTCCCACTGCCGTCGTGGAGCTGGACGCGACACGGCTGGCGTTGGCGCCCAAGGATTTTCCCGGCATTCAAACTTACACCACGGTGGACGAGATGCTGGCGAAGTCGGACGTCAACCTGGTCATATTGATCACGCCGCATAACACCCATGCCCCGCTGGCGCTGCAGTGCATTGCCGCGGGGCGGCACGTGGTTTGCGAAAAGCCGTTTGCGATCACCACCGAGGAATGCGACGCAATGATCGCGGCCGCGGAAAAAGCCGGCGTGATGTTGTCGACCTTCCACAATCGCCACTGGGATGGCTCGGTCGTGAAAGCACTCGAGGTGATCAAGAGCGGCGTCATTGGTGACGTGATTCGCGTCGAATGTCACATGGGTCAGCACAGCAAGCCGGGGGATGTCTGGCGCGGTAGCAAGAGTATCTCCGGCGGCATTTTGTATGACTGGGGCGTGCATTTGCTGGAGTATTCGCTGCAGATCATAGATTCAGAAATTTCCGAAGTATCCGGTTTTGCCAAACGCGGCTATTGGGCGGACCAAACACGTTGGAAAGCCGACACGATTGAGGATGAAGGCTATGCCGTGGTGCGGTTCAAAAGCGGCGCTTGGCTGACGCTTTGCATCACTCACATTGATGCCAATCCGAAGCGGGGGATGTTGGATATCACCGGCACCAAGGGATCCTACTGGTGGGACTATGAAAATCATGAGATTACCATTCGCGACGGTGACCGCACGGTTGTGACCAAGGGCAAAAACCCGAAGGAGCAGTGGGAAAACTATTACGCGAACATTGCGGATCACCTGAGCAAGGGTGTGCCGCTCGTGATCACGCCGCAGTGGGCTCGTCGACCGATCCATATTTTGGATTTGGCCAACCAAAGTGCAGTCGAAGGCCGGGCGCTGCCGGCCCGTTACGTCTGAGCACAAAAAGGCCGGCTCAAATGAGCCGGCCTTTCGTTGAATGTAGGATTTCGTTTACTTGGCGCGGTTCCAAGCCTTGTGCAGCTCCTTGCGCAGGATGGCCGCATCCGGCCAAGCCGGGGCGAGGCCCGTGATGTTGTAGCCGGCGCCACCTGCATGATAGGGCCCGAGTTCAGGGCAGACAAAGAGGGTCTTGTCTTGGTTCTGCTTGGCGCTCTTCCAGCAGCGGAAAAGATCTTCCGTGAACTTGAGGTAGCTCTTCACCTCGTCGGTGAGTTTGCCGTTGTGCGTGACCGAAACCTGACAGTGGTGGCCATTGAAGGGGCGGCAGTGCGACTGTTCGCCGTTCTGCACCAGCTTCGGATACTTCAGCAGGTAGGAGCTGTAGTTGCCGGGATGGATGTGCTTCACCACCGCGAAGTGCGAGAAGTCGAAGTTGATTTTGATCATCTTGCCCGTCGCCTGCTTGTAGAGCTTGGCGATCTCGTAGGTCTTCTCCGGGGTCTCGGTGCAGGTGTCGCGATGCACCTCGAGTGACATGACCACGCCGCCGATCTTGTCGGCTTCCTTCATCATCTTCACCCAGTTCTTGGCGGCGACGGAGGGCTTGGTGTCCTCGTCGTCCAACTGGACGTTGATTTGCACGGCGCCGGCGTCCTTCTGCGCTTGGATGGCCTTGGCGTATTGCTTGGCATCACCCGAGTTGTTGGAGATGAAACCTAGCAGGTGCTTTAGTTTGTATTTGGCGGCGAGCCGGGTGTGCTCGGGGGTGAGGGCAGTGGTAAAACCGTCGAAACCCGCGGCGGCCACGGCGGCAATTTTACTCTCGAGGGACCATTCCTTCTTGGGCGTGGGATGGCCGACGAGCGACCAGAGGTTGGCAATATGGGCTATTTTAGGCATGGGGATAAGAGAGGAGGATTAAGCGTGACGACCCTTGAAGGTGAGTTCGGCCACGCCGGATTTGTCGAGATTGCCGAGACCGAGCGCGACCATCTTGTCGAACTGCTGCTTGGTGGCGGAAGCGAGCGGCATGTTTATACCGGCCTCGGCGCCGAGCACCCAGGCGATCGTGCTGTCCTTGGCGGCGTGCGCCCCGGAGAAATAGCAGGCGTGGTCGCGGTTCTGCATGTCCTCGCCGTCGGTCTTGAGGACCTGTGAGTTCGCACCGGTTTGGAGGAATACTTCACGCAGCATGTTGAGATCGAGCCCAAGGGCATTGCCGAGCCCGAGACCTTCAGCGAGACCCGCGGTGTTGATGTTCATGACCATGTTGACGAGGGCCTTGACCTGCGCGGCTTGGCCGGTCTTGCCGACGTAGCGGAGCGCGGTGGAAAGCTTGTCGAGAATCGGCTTCACCTGGGTGAAGGTCTTCTTGGCGCCGCCGCACATCAGATAGAGCGTGCCGTTGCGGGCCTGGGGAATCGAGGAAGCCATGCACCCTTCGAGGGTGACGGCCCCGGCCTTCTTGGCGCGGCGTTCGACTTCGACGTGGGTCTTCGGCGTGATGGTCGCGCAGTTGACGAATACCTTGCCCTTGGCCTTCACCAGCAGGGAGTCGCCGGATTCCGCGAACACGGCCAGCTGTGACGCGTCGTCGGTGACGACCGTGAAAATGACATCGGCGGCGGCGGTGACAGCCGCGAGAGTCTTGGCGTGCTTGGCGCCAATTTCCTTGGCGAGTTCGGCGGCGGCCGGGGTGTAGCTGTCGTAAACAGCAGTGACTTTGTAGCCGCAGTCCTTGAGACGGCGGGCCATGTTGCCGCCCATGCGGCCAACTCCTACGAAGGCGATTTTTTCAGACATAGTGATGAGGTTTTGGGTTTTGATGAAAAAGGGTCTGCGCTGATCAGCGGGCAAAGTAGGGATTGTGCTGCTTCTCTTGGCCCAAGGTGGTCAACGGGCCGTGGCCGGAAGCAATCACGGTGTCCTTGGGCATGGGCAGGATCTTATCCTTGTTGTTGCGATATTGATCTTCGAAATTGGTGGGGCTGCCACCCATCGAGCAGCAGAAAACAGAGTCGCCGACAATCGCCAGCGGCCAGCTGAGACCGGTCACGTAGAACGTGGTCATGCCGGGAGAATGACCGAAGGTGAACAGCGTCTTGATCGACAGCTCACCGACATGGAAATGCGCGTTTTCCTTGAAGGTTTTGGCCCCGGGAAAATCAACCGGTTCCAGTTCACTGGCCCAGACTTCGGGAGAGCCCACCGCGGCGAGCTTCGCGAGATCGGCGATGTGATCATCGTGCGTGTGGGTGATGAAAATGTAACGCAGGTTGAGTCCTTCCTGTTTGATGACATCAATGATCGCGTCGCAATTGGCGCCACTATCAAAGGCGGCGGCGTGCTTGGTCCGGCTGTCCCAAATGAGGTAACTGTTCACCGTCATGTCCTCAAAAGTGGTGTTCGACATGGCGAAACCCCGCGGAAAATTCGGTTGCTCGGGATACCATTCCTTTTTCGCGAGGGATTCGAGCGCGTCAGGACCGAGGCGCAGATGACGGGCCACGCGACGAATGACGGGGAAGAGCGGTTTGCCCCCCTTGACGGCGGCGAGATCCTCCGCGCTGACTTCTGCGCGTTGAGCCAATTGCTCGTCCGTGATTTTTAGACCGCGTTGGGTCTTGTTGATTACGTCGTCGAAATTATCTTCAATCGGAATTCGGGCCATGGCCGTTTAGTAAATGCTGCCGGGCAAGAGGCGTGCAAGCCGAATGCCTGTCAAAATTGCGGCGAGGCGGAACTTACATTGGCTTCGGCGAACGAGGCGGGCAGGTCGTGGCGTTGGTCAGTGGATAGGACGCGCGGATGCGACTCAGCAGGCTTTGATAAAAATCGAAGGACGGGTCGCCGGGGGTGCGGGAGAGTTCGCGCTGCAGTTTGCCCGCGTCGTGATTGGCCTTGGCCTGACTTTCCTCGCGCACCTTCGCGGCCCGTTCGCGGTAATCGGAATTATCGATCCCGGCATGCTCGGCGAGCATCGGCAACCAGCGGTGGGCGTATTGCACGTGGGCCGTTTCATCAATGATGTCGAACAGCATCATCTCCGCGGATTCGAGATCCTGACCTTCCTTGAAGTCGACGTAGCCCTCGTTCTTGACGACAAAGTGACCGGTTTCGGCGACCATGCCGATCATGAATACGTGCTGATAGAGCAGGGCCTTGGAAATGGGTTCCATGCGCAGCGGAGCGAGCAGCTCGTTGTGCCGTTCACGGGCTTCAGGAATGGAAATGCCGCGTTCCTTGGCGATTTCCTCGAGGGCCTTGTCGCGGTCCTGCAGGTCGTAGGGACCGAAGCCGACTTCATCCAAACCGATGCCAAAGTCGCACAGGCGCGAATAACCGGAATCGCCGTGACGGGATTCATCCCAAAGATGGCGCGAGATGTCATGATGCCACTGCCACGGCATATAATGGCCGTAATAGATCCACGCCAACTGGTCGTCCGGAATGTTTTTTTCCATCATGTAACCGTAGGCCCAGAACAACCGGCGGGCTTCGATACTGGTGGTGAAATCCGCGCGCACATAATCCATGAATGGTTGTTTGGCGCGGGTGGGTTCGTCGCGGGCAAAGAAACGACGCAGCTTAAAATCGGTGGCCACGCCGGCCGGTTGCGCGGTGTCGGCGGCGTTTAGCGGCAGGGCAGACTTGAGGTGGCCGCAATCGGCGAGGGCGGCTTCCACCTTTTGCCGGTAGACGGGGTCGGTCTCATGCGGATAGCGCCGGCGATAGTCGCGATACCAAAGCCACTGCTGGCTTTTGATTTGGTTGATCTCATGCAACAACGCGATGGTCGGGGCATCGTGGATCGGGTGGACCGTGACACTGTATTCGCCGTAGGCCGCGACGAGGGTCTTGAGCAGGTGCACGTAAATGCCATCGAGGGCATCGTGGTGGGTGGGGGCCAGCAGCACGGTGTTGACGAGCCGTTCCAGTTGGCCCGAGACCGGGGCATCGGGTTTGCCGCCGGGGAACTGTTCCGTGCGTTCACGCAGGCGTCGCACGCATTCGGCCTGATCCCAGACGTGGCGGTGAATAGTGCTCTTGTCATCCCACGCGGAGACATCGCGACCCCAGGCGCAGATCAATCGGTGGATGGACTTCTCCACATATTGCCAATCACAAAGCTGGTCGACCGTGCGGGGCTTTTGCTTCGCTTGGGCGTCGACCAAGACTTTGCGCGCGGCTGGTTTAAGGGGTGGGGCGAGTGGGGACAGGCTCATGGTTCCAATATATCAATTATCTTGCGTGAGGGCTATGCCTAGTAGGAACTGACTTATGTCTATAATTGACCGAACCCGATGGCAAAATCCGTTTACGGAGCAGGGTTTAAGAATACCAGCCGATCGTGGCACCGGTGTCTTTCAAATTCATGAGACCGGGGTGTTGCGGTTGGACGGCAATTGGCAACACCGCGCGGTCTGCAGTCCTTTCTGGAGATTGTTTTACGAATTTAGCTCCGGCACCTGGGTGGACTGTGCGGGTGAACGAGTGGCCCTGAATCAAGAACGGGTGGTGCTGTTGCCGGCCGGCGTGCCGTTCGATTGCGGCAGTCAGGACGGGGTGGATCACCTTTGGCTACATTTCACCCTGCAATTGAGCCGGCCCTTGGATGCGCAGAAAATGTTGATGGTGGACGCGGGACCGGATTTTCAGGGGGTGGCGACTGCCTTGCAGGCGGCGGTGACAGCCAAATTCACCGACAAGTCGGCCCATTTGGCGACGGCGCTTCTGCATGTCGTCCTATCGGACTTGGGATCGGGTTGGACGGCGATACCGAGTCGGCGATTACACAAGGTGTTGACGTGGCTGGACCTGAATCTCGGTTCGGCAATCACCAACGAATTACTCGCCCAGCAGGCGGGCATGGGCGTGGAGGGATTCATTCGCTGGTTCAAGGCCCGCACGGGTAAAACGCCGGCCGCCTATGTGGCGGAAAATCGGGTGCAGGAGGCTTGCCGTCGTCTGGCCCTGACGGACGAATCGATCGAGCAAATCGCGGAGCGTTTGGGCTATAGCAACCGGCATCATTTCAGCCGGGTATTTGCCAAGTATGCCGGTTGTGGTCCGGCCACGTTCCGACGAGGGGATCATCCGGCCCAGTAGGTCTGAATGTATCTACTTGTATAGGGATTTCATAACATAATGGGAGAAGAATATATCGATACAGGAATTTTATCTATATAGGACTTGCTCTGCTATGCGAATGTTAATACAACTCGTATTGAACATTAATTAATCCACCACCATGCTTACTAATAAAATAAAAGCACTCGAGGCCGCCCGCGCCAAAATCACAAAGTTGGAGCAAGCCATCGCCGCCGAACAATCCAAGGAATTGGCCACCCTGCCAGCCAAGTATGGCTTTCAGGATGTCAATGCCTTCGTCAAAGCCCTGAAGGCCGCCGCTGGCGGTCGTTCCCTCAGCAAGACCAAGGGCGGCAAACGCCGCAAACGCGCCATCATCACCGATGATACCAAGAACAAGGTGAAGGCCATGACCCTCGCCGGAAAAACCGGTGCGGACATTGCAGCCACCGTGGGTATCTCTGTGCCCAGCGTGCAGAACATCAAAAAAGAACTTGGCCTGACCAAGGCTCGGAAGAAGTAACCCGCCGGCCAGATTCCAAAAATTAAGCCCTGCACAGCCTGCGGGGCTTTTTTGTGGTGCAAGTTTGGCGAATTGGTTCTGCTGGCGCCAGATGTCCACCTATATTCAAGCCAACACCAACGGGCGCTTGCATGATGCCCGGGAGCCGGCCTTGTCGCCTTTGAACCGGGGCTTTTTGTATGGGGATGCCATCTATGAAGTGTGGCGCACCTACCAGGGGGTGCTGTTTGCCTGGGAAGAACATTGTCGGAGACTGCACCAATCCGGGGCCGCCCTGCACATCGCCATACCGGGCGATGCCGCCATGATGTTGGCGGAGATTAAACGCACCGCGGCGGCATTTCGTCAGCATACGGAATTTGGCGGCGAACTGTATGTGCGATTGCAAATCACCCGCGGCGGCGGCGCGATCGGTCTCGATACGGCCCTGGCGGAGGGCCCCGATTATACGTTGTTGGTGCAGGCCAACAAAGACCTGACGCCGGCCATTCTCGCGAAAGGCTATACACTATCCTTGGAGACAACGCTGCGCCGCAATCCGGCCAATACGATCAACCCGGCGTGGAAAACGGGCAACTATCTCAATAATATTCTCTGTCTGCGTGCGGCCCGGGAGCGGGGGGCGGATGATGTGGTGATGGTAAACCAGGCCGGGGAAATCACCGAGGCGGCCACCAGCAATCTGGCATTCATCCGGGATGGCGTTATCCTCACGCCGCCGTTGGATGCGGGAATTCTGGGTGGGATCACCCGGGCATTGGTGTTGCGGGAAGTAGCGGCCAAGGCCGGTTTTACCGTTCGTGAAGTGGCGTTGAAACCCGACGATATGAAATCCATGGAGGAGTGTTTTATCATGTCCACCACCCGGGATATCTCACCGGTGGGGGCGATAGATCAGCATCCGTTCCGGGTCGCGGTCGACTCACAGACCATGCAATTGAAGCACGCTTTCGCCGAGCATGTGGCCCGCTATGTGGCGGCGCATCCCGGGCAACGTTTGGACTGAGCGCCCGGTGGATCAGTAACGGGTGAGGGTGCTATCGATTTCCACGGCCCATGCGTCAATCCCTCCGGCCACATTGGTTACGGCTGGGTAACCTTGGGCGCGGAGAAATTCAGCGACCCGCTGACTGCGACCGCCATGGTGACACATGATCAGCAGATGGTGATCCTTGGACAGCTCATCCAACTGCTCGGGAACTTGTCGCATGGGAATATGCCGGGCAATCTCCACCCGGCACAATTCCACTTCAAATGGTTCGCGCACATCGATCAGGACGACGGTGTCATCCGCGGCATTTTGCAGCAGCGCGTGGGCCTCTGTTACCGAAATTTCCAAGGGGTGTTCAGAATGGTTCATAAGAGTGGGATTGACGTTTTCGCACGTGGGCGCATAGCGGGTAGGGGTGATGCCGGTGATGGTGGCGTGCTGACTGCACAAGGGGCAGGTGGGATTGCGCGCCATCGCAATGGTCTGCACTTGGTGACTGAGAGCATCGTAAGTGAGTAATCGGCCGCGCAACGTTTCGCCGCAACCCGTGATCAGCTTGATCACTTCCATGGCTTGCATGCTGCCGATGATCCCGCACAGGGCGCCGATCACGCCGGCTTCACCGCAACCCGGCACACTGCCTGCCGCCGGGGGGGCCGGAAACAGGCAGCGATAGCAGGGGCCGCCCGATGCGGGGTCGAACACGCTGACCTGACCTTCGAATTTGAAAACACTGCCGTGCACCAAAGGCTTTTGCGCAAAATACGCCGCATCGTTGTTGAGATAACGCACGGCAAAATTATCCGTGCCATCCACGATTACATCGTAGTGGGTAAACAATTCCACCGCGTTTTCAGCCGTGATCCCCTTGGGATGGGGGACGATCTTTACCAACGGATTCAAGGCCCGCAGAGTGGCTGCGGCGGACTCCACCTTGGCTTGGCCAACCGAGTCGGTGGTATGCAACAACTGCCGCTGCAAATTGTGTTCCTCAACGATATCGAGATCGGCGATCCCCAAGGTCCCAACCCCGGCGGCGGTCAGATAGAGCGCGGCCGGGCTGCCCAGTCCACCGGCCCCGACGATCAATACCTTGGCGGCGGCGAGTTTCTGCTGCCTGGCCACACCCACTTCCTCCAGCAGGATTTGACGACTGTAGCGGCGCAGGGCTGCGGCATCGAGATTGGGCGTTTGATCTGGCATTAAGGTTAAGAGAGGCGATTCACCGGCGCTCGCAAATGAAATTGCACCCAAGCGGGCGCCCCATCCAAATTGCCGCATGCGTTGCCTCGGGATTGATTATGGCACCCGCCGGATTGGCCTTGGCTACGGCGATGACATTGGCGTGGCCACCCCACTGCCGGCTTTGGTGCAGGCGACCCCTGAACTGCGTTGGCTGGCCTTGGGGGAGATCATCGTGCAACGCAAAATCACCGACTTGGTGCTGGGCTATCCCTACAACATGGACGGCACGGTGGGGTTCAAAGCCCAGGAAGTGGATGCCTTTGCCGAGGCTTTGAAAAACAGTTTCGGGCTCCCGGTTCACTTGATTGATGAACGGCTGACCAGCTTTGAGGCGGAGTCATCGATCGCGAAACACAAACGCCGCGAAGTGAGGGCGAGTGGCTTGGTGGATTCCCGCGCGGCCACCATCATCCTGCAGGATTATTTGGACCAACGCTTCCCGCCCATCGTGTCCCAGGAAGAATCGGAATAAACCACGGAAGACACAGAATACACGGAAAGAAGACCTATGGCTGAACTGATCTTACGTGAGGAGACGCATGCCATTCTTGGTGCCTGCTTTGAAGTCTATAAAGACAAGGGCTGCGGTTTTCTGGAGTCGGTTTATCAGGAGTGTCTCACCATCGAGTTTGCACACCGGCAGATCGAGGTCATCGCTCAACCGATTTTGAAACTTCATTATCGTGGCGAACAGCTGAAGCAGGTTTATCAGCCGGATTTCGTTTGTTTCAACAAAGTGATCTTGGAAATCAAAGCAGTCACTCATTTGGCCGATGAACACCGGGCACAGGTGCACAACTATTTAAAAGCCACAGGGCATCGGGTGGGATTATTGGTCGATTTTGGACATCATCCGCTGGTTGAATATGAAAGGATCGTCCGTTAATTCCGTGTCTTCCGTGAATTCCGTGGTAACCAAACCCTCCCGTTGGAAATGTATCTGCGCCTACGATGGCACGGGCTTGGCGGGTTGGCAGAGTCAGGTCCGCGGCCGGGCGATTCAGGATATCATCGAGACACGCTTGGCTGACATCATGAAAACGCCGGTGCGTATTCACGGCAGTGGGCGGACTGATGCCGGGGTGCATGCGCGCGGTCAGGTTTTTCATTTCGATGCAGTCTGGCCGCATGGTGAACAGAAACTGCTGATGGCGCTGCGCAACGGTTTGCCGGCGAGCATTCAGATCAAATCGGCCCGACCAGCCAAAGCGGATTTTCATGCGCGCTTCGATGCCAGCGGCAAGCGTTACGATTACTATGTGCACCTGGGCGATGCGGATCCGTTTACCCGGCCTTACACCTGGGTGGTTTATCGGCCGCTGGATATCGCGGCGATGCAGGCCGCGGCGAAGCGGCTCTGCGGGAAACATGATTTTCGCGCGCTCACCGCGCTCAATGGACCCGAAAAAGACGACACGATCCGCACCTTGCGTCGGTTGGATGTCGTCAAACGCGGCGCGCAGATCCGGATTACGGCGACGGGCGATGGCTTTCTCTACAAGATGGTGCGCAGTTTGGCCGGGCTCTTGGTCTCGGTGGGTGAAGGACGCCTCGGCCCGGATGAAGTTGAGCGGATCCTGAAGTCCCGGCGGCGCACGGAAGTTGTCCAGACCGCCCCTGCCCAGGGCTTGTTTTTAACCAAGGTATTTTACTGATCGGGAACCACTAGCCAGCCCGCGGTATGGCTGAGCCAGAAGCATATTAATCCATGGTCACCACGGAATACACCGAACACACGGATTCTGATTCAACGAAGATCAGGAGTGAACTCACGCAGAGCCGCGGAGACGCAGAGTTTGCAATAGGAAGTTAACCACAGAATACACAGAAAACACGGAAGGGAAATAACACAGAGCACACAGAGATCTCAGAGTTAAAACTAAGAACCTCTTCTCTGTGTCCTCTGTGTTGAAAATATAGGACAGAGGCTTGGAAGCCTTTTCAGTGTGTTCCATGTGTTCTGTGGTTACTTAGTTCGCGGTCGTTTGATCTTTTTGCGGCCATCCATAATTCCGTGTATTCCGGGTGATCTGTGGTAAAACCTCACCATGAACACTGTCCAGCAGATCGGCCGGGGTTTACTCGATGTGGTATTTCCTCCGGTCTGTGTGCAGTGTGAGGCGTTGGTTGAGGGATCCGGCTACCGCCATCTCTGTGCGAAATGTGCGCCGTTGCTGCACCTGGTTCATGCGCCGCACTGTTCGACTTGTGGGCATCCTTTTTATGGCGAAATGCAGGGTGAGCGGATGTGTCCGCATTGCCAGGGGTTGGCTCCGGCTTTCCGGGAAGGACGCACGGCCGTCCTGCTCAAGGGCCCGGCCCGGGCTCTGGTGCACACCTTGAAATATCACCGCGGTTTGCACGTGCTCGGGGACATGGTGGCAATCATCGCCCAGAACGAATCGTTGGTGAGTTGGCTGCGTGATGCGGTGCTGGTGCCCGTGCCGCTGCATTCCCGTCGGGAGCGGGAACGCGGTTACAACCAAAGCCGGTTGATTGCCGAATCGGTTGCCCGGTTGGCGGGCGGGACCACTAGAGTCGAGGACTTGCTCATTCGGGACGTGGATACCGTATCGCAAACGCATCACGACAAAAAGACCCGCCAAGCGAACTTGAAAAATGCCTTTGCACTGGCCCAAGGGGTGACCATTAATACCGCCCAGCATACTATCCTGATTGATGACGTTTTCACGACTGGTTCCACCCTTAACAGCTGTGCCCGCACGCTCCGGCGCGCAGGTTGCCTAAATCTCGATGTCTTTACCTTCGGACACGGCTGAAGCCGTGATTAATTTCGACAAGCCGACCTATTCGGTCCGGAAAACCCGCAAAAAGGAGATTCCGCACGGTCTCTACACCCAGGATCCCGTCAGCGGTGAAACGCTGTTCACGAAGGAAGTGGTGGAGAACCTCATGGTCGTGCCGACCAGTGGCTATCATTTCCCGATCGGGGCGCGTGAACGCATTGCGGCGCTGCTGGACGAAAAATCCTTCAAAGAGGCGGATGCAGGCGTCCGTTCGGCTGATCCGCTCGGATTCAAGGACTCCGTGCCTTATCCCGACCGGATCAAAAAATACGAAAAAGCGAGCGGCTTGAAAGAGGCGGTGGTTTGCGGCACCGGCAAGATTCACGGTATTCCGGTATCCTTGGCGGTGATGGATTTTCGTTTTTGCGGTGGCACGCTCGGTTCCGCGACCGGGGAAAAGATCACCCGCGCCATTGAGGTGGCATTGGCCAAAAAGATTCCCTGCATCATCTTCAGCACTTCGGGCGGCGCCCGCATGCAGGAGGGTATCCTTTCACTGATGCAGATGGCCAAGACGAGTGCCGCGCTTGGCCGTTTGGCCGAAGCGAAATTGCCTTATATCTCGGTGCTGACCCATCCGACGACCGGGGGAGTGTCCGCCAGCTACGCGACATTGGGTGACGTCATCATTGCCGAGCCCGGTGCTCTGATTGGCTTTGCCGGTCCGCGTGTGATCAAGGACACCACGAAGCAGACTTTACCGGAAGGATTTCAGACCTCGGAATTTTTACTGCAGCACGGCTTGGTGGATTTGATCGTGAAACGCACGGAGATGCGGGATCGACTGCGCGATATTCTCGAGGCCCTGTATGTGAAGTCCAAGCCGGATAATCCGGCTCCGCCGCGCAAGAAGTAAAGCCGGCCATGGCACTGGGTGTTACTCCCGATTATACGGCGGTCACTTCGTATCTCTTTGGCCTCAAGTCGACGCATGGCTTGAAGTTTGGCATCGACCGGATGCGGCTCTTCGCGGCGGCCCTGGATCATCCGGAGCAGCGGCAATCGTTCATCCATGTGGCCGGAACCAACGGCAAGGGGTCCGTGGTGGCCATGCTCGATGCGATCCTGCATGCGGCCGGATGGCATACCGGCATGTATACCTCGCCGCATTTGGTGAAACTGGGGGAACGCGTGCAGGTGGACCGCACTCCGCTGACCGAGGATGAAATTACCGCCTATGTGACGGAACTGCGTCCAATCGCCGAAACCCTGGCCAAGGGCAATCCGGATGATCATCCGAGTTTCTTTGAATTCATGACCGCGATGGCGCTGCTGCAGTTTCGCCGCCGCCAATGTGATATCGCCTTGCTCGAAGTCGGACTTGGCGGACGCCTCGATGCGACGAATATCATCACGCCGAAGATCACGGTGATCACCTCGATCGGGATGGATCACTGCGAAATGTTGGGCACAACCTACGCGGCAATCGCCGGTGAAAAAGCCGGGATCATCAAACAGGGCATCCCGGTGGTGGTCGGTCGCGTGCCACCTGAGGCTGAAACCGTGATTCGGGCGCGCGCCGCCGAATTGGGATCCCCGCTGCGTTCGGTGCGGGAGGAATTTGGCGAGGAAGTGACGCATTACCCGCACACGAATCTCGAGGGTGACTATCAGCGCTGGAATGCGGCGACCGCGACCCTGACGGCCCGCGTGCTGGGTGAACGCTGGCGAATCACTGAACAGGCAATTGTGGATGGCCTGACGCACGTCGACTGGCCGGGCCGCTGGCAACGGGTCAAGTTGGGCAACCGGCTGCTGATTCTCGATGCCTCGCACAACCCGGAAGGCGCCGAAGTCTTGGAGAGCAATTTAAGGAGTCTGGTGGCGGAGACCGGACGCAAGCCGGTTGTGATCACCGGAGTGTTGGGCACTGTGCGGGCGCGTCCACTGCTGGCCACGATCGCGCAGCACGCGAGTGCGATTCATTTGGTGGTGCCGCATCAGCCCCGCGCAACCAGCCAAAGTGATCTGGCGGCGTTGATTCCGGCGGAATACAAAGGGACGGTGACTCACACGGATTTGCCGTCGTTGTTTCCGAGTGCGGATCAATGCACGGCGGGTGAGGCCGATGATGTGATCGTGGTTACCGGTTCAATTTACCTGATCGGTGAAGTGATGACGTTGCTTGGCCCGCAAGTGGGCGAGGGCCACCTGCAGGACTTTTAGGGCAAATCAGGGAAGAGTCTCACGCAGAGCCGCAGAGTATACGGAATTATCACCACGGAATACACAGAACACACGGAAGTCTACTAACACAGAGCAAACAGAGATCACGGAGTTTAAAACAATCCCTCTTTCTCTGCAGCCTCTGTGACCTCTGTGTTAAAAATCAGAGACTAGGGACTGGACCCTTCTTCCGTGTATTCTGTGTATTCCGTGGTAGGTA
>Ga0222714_10000748_pt1 | contig 36970 bp, 36 predicted proteins | sample C33_3DmetaG_FD_165048 | JGI IMG/M metagenome (GOLD analysis project Ga0222714, IMG submission 165048) | Estuarine water microbial communities from San Francisco Bay, California, United States - C33_3D | ecosystem: Environmental > Aquatic > Marine > Unclassified | place: USA: California...
GCCCCCAACCAGTTCGTTCTAAGATGGCTCACAGTGAATAAAACCATCGACAAAGTCACCACAAAAAGAATGGCCATCTATTCGGGCCGCACACACCCCGCACTTGCGCAAGAAGTCGCACAACATTTAAATGTTCAACTCGGCGACGCAAATATTGTCGAATTCGCAAACGGAGAATTGCGTCCACGATTTGGTGAAAGCATTCGCGGTGGCGACGTGTTCATCATGCAAACACATTGCAGCCACGACGGTCGCAGCATCAACGACTCGATTATGGAGCAACTAATCATGATCGACACTGCATATCGCGCATCGGCAAAACGCGTCACCGCAGTTTGTCCTTTTTATGGATACGCACGACAAGACCGCAAAGCAGAAGGACGCGAACCAATTACTGCCCGCCTGATTGCAGACATGTTCAAAGCAGCCGGCTCGAAGCGAATGGTTTCGATCGATCTACACAGCGGACAAATTCAAGGCTTCTTCGAAGGCCCGGTTGATCACCTCACTGCGATACCAGTTCTCGAACAATATGTTCGCGACAATGCTCGCGAAGGTCTTGTAATTGTTTCGCCAGACGCGGGGCGTGTGAAAGTTGCTGAACGGTTTGCTCAACATCTCACCGACATGAGCGCCGATGTTGCGTTCATCAACAAACGACGTCCAAAAAACACGACTAACGTCGCCGAAGCCAAAGAAGTTATCGGTGATGTCGAAGGGCGACTGTGCATTCTTGCCGACGACATGATCGACACTGGCGGCACAATTTGCAGCGCAGCCGAGTTGCTTTATGCACGCGGCGCCAAAGAAGTATGGGCAATGGCAACTCACGGCGTGCTGTCTGGCCCTGCAGTCGACCGACTGAACAAATCTCGAATCTCGCGAGTCGTGTTGACCAACACATTGCCACTCGCCCCCGAAAAGCGCATCGCCAAATTCGAAATTCTCTCGGTTGCCAAGATCTTGGCTGACGCTCTTTCGGCAGTGTTCGAAGACACCAGCGTCAGCGATCTCTTCGGCGGCGAAAACCAGTCGTAAACGACGCAAAACTGCATAGATTTCGGCGATATCGCCGTTGTTTTTTGTGGCAACTATCGGCTTTCGCCCTTAGAATAAAAAGCCGTCATTTGGTTGACGACTTTCACGATTTCCGGAGCAATCATGCCAACAGCACTCAAAACAAAAATTGGTCGCACAATCGGTAGCGCAGAATCGCGTCGCCTTGTCTTGGCCGACCAAATTCCTGGCGTTGTTTACGGCCACGGCATGACACCAGTCAAAGTCACAGTTGACCGTCGCGATTTGCGACTTGCTCTTGCCGGCCCTGCAGGTGCGAACACAATTCTCGAACTTGAGGTTGGCGACACAAAATATCCAGCAATCGTCAAAGAGTTGCAACGCGACCCAGTGAAGCGCGTCGTTCGCCACGTCGACTTCATGCAAATTTCGCTCACCGAATTGATCACGATGGACATTCCAGTTCACCTCAAGGGCACTGCCAAGGCAGTTCTTGCCGATGGTGGTTTGGTCGACGCAACCGTCAACACAATTCAAGTTCGTGCAACTGCAGCAAATATTCCGAACGAAATTTTGATTGACGTCACCAACATGGGCATGGAAGACGTAATCCATCTTTCAGAAATCGAATTGCCAGCAGGTTGCACAGCAGTTGGCGACCCAGACTTGGTTGTTGTCACCGTACTCACAACCAAGATTGAAGAAGTCGCACCTGTTGCTGCTGATGCAGCCGAAGGTGAAGCAGGCGCTGCTCCTGCTGATGGTGCAACACCTGCTGCAGGTGCTGCACCTGCGGGCGACGCCAAACCTACGGCGTAAAACTAAATGGCGCTGTTCGGTCGCGCGAAGCGACCTGAGCGACGCGGTAGCGAGTTTGATTTTCTAATCGTCGGATTAGGCAACCCCGGCACTAAATATTCGCGCACGCGACACAACGTCGGCTTCGAAGCAATCGAACTTCTTGCAACTCGACTCAACGCGACACTCAAAGCGGGGCGCGATCGCGCACTCTTCGCCGAAGTTAATACAACGGCGAATGCGCAGACCAAACATTTGCTCTTAGCGATGCCAACGACTTTCATGAACGAGTCAGGAAACGCAGTTGGCCCACTCGCCCGCCGTTATGCGATTACTGATCCACTAAAAATAATCGTCGTCCACGATGAACTCGATTTAGAACCAGGTGTCGTAAAAATAAAATCGGGCGGCGGTCTTGCGGGTCACAACGGTCTTGCATCAATTACTCAACACTTAAAAACTCAAGACTTTTTGCGTGTGCGAATCGGTGTTGGCAAGCCACCATCAAAAGAACAAGGTGGCGATCACGTCCTTTCGAAGATTCCGGTACGCGAGCGCGAATTGCTCGATATTTCAGTGCGAGTTGCTGCCGATGCCGTGCAACTCATCGTCGCCGAAGGTCTCGATGCTGCAATGCGCAACATCAATGCCCGCTAGACACAACTAACCATGACTTCGCTCGGCGCCCTTCACGAACTCGCGCCAACTCTCAGTTTCGAGCCAGCACTAAGCGCGGCACTCGGCGAACAGAGCGCTTCGATCATTTGCGCCGATCACGCTTGGGCGTTGTTGCTGGCGGGTCTAGCTCAACGAACCGAAGACGAGATAGTCGTCGTCGCCACACCGACAGGCATGATGGCTGGTCAGTTGCGCGATGATCTTCTCGCATTTCTACCCGAACGAGATGTCGCGCTGTTTCCAGCTTGGGAGACCCTGCCGTTCGAACGAGTCAGTCCGAACTGCGAAACGATGGGCAAACGCCTTGAAGTCTTGTGGCGAATCAAGCATGACCGACCAAAAGTAATTGTCACTGGTGTACGTGCGCTCTTGCAACACTTGAGTAACACAGTTGTCGAACCGCTCGAGATCGCCCCAAAATCACAGCTCGACACCGAAGAACTCGTAACGACGCTTGCAAAGTTCGGTTACCGACGAGAAGAAATCGTCGAACATCGCGGCGAGTTCGCACGGCGCGGCTCAATCATCGACGTGTTTCCGTCTACGGCTGACACGCCAATTCGCATCGATCTTTGGGGCGACGAAGTTGATCGCCTAACAACTTTTAACGTCAACGACCAGCGCAGCACCGATGATCTGACATCTGTGAGAATTTTTCCCGCGCGAGAAGTGATCATCAATGAAGCCGTCGCCAAAAAAGCGCAAGGGTTGATCGCCAAAGAGCCGTGGGGGCAAGAAAACTGGGACCGCATCTCGCAGTCGATGACCTTTGACGGCATGGAAAGTTGGTTGCCGTGGGTTGCAACTGATGACGAAGTACTCACCGATGTCTGCAGCCAAAGTTCGCCGATGCACATCGTGTTGATCGAGCCACGCCGCATGCGCGACCGAGCACGAGACCTAATCGCCGAAGAAGACGATTTAGCACGCGCCTTGGCCTCAACTTGGTCACGCGATCCCGAACAAACTTACCCACGTCTGCATTCAGAGATTGACGCATTTCTCGAAAACACTTCAGCCAAGTCAATAATTTCGCTCAGCCCGGTTGCCGACTCGCCTACGTCATCAACGATCGTTTCGTCGACTTGGGGTCAAGCAACTGGTGACACCGAAGCGCTCGCGAGTCGTATCTTGCGACTCGTCACGAAAAAGTTTCGTGTTGTCATTGCCGCCGATACACCAAGTTCTGCCCAGAGGTTCAATGAAGTTCTCACTCTTGAAGGCATCACAGTTCGATCGCCACAACAAGATTCAAGTTCGGTTGCTAACCCTGGCGTTTCGATTGTCGTCTCTCCTCTTCACAGTGGTTGCATTCTCAATGATCACGAGTTGGCGATTATCACCGAGAGCGATCTCACTGGTCGGCGGCGAACGCATCGCCACGTAAAACCGCCGAAACGAAGTTCGTCAAGCATTTTCGAAGACTTGAAGCCCGGTGACTATGTCGTGCATCAAGTTCACGGTGTTGGCAAGTATCTCGGCATGGCCAAACAATCAATGGGTGGTGTCGAGCGTGATTACCTACATCTGCAATACAACAACGGCAACCTCTACGTGCCCACAGATCACATTGACGCAATTCGTCAATACATCGGTGGCGATAAACCGACTCTCAATCGCATGGGCGGTTCAGACTTCGCGCGCGCAAAATCGCGAGTGCGCAGTGCTGTTCGCGAAATTGCCCAAGAACTCGTCGTGCTCTATCAGCGTCGCGTTTCTGCCGTGGGTCACGCGTTTTCATCAGACACCGCGTGGCAAGACGAAATGGAGGCGGCGTTTCCTTTTGTTGAAACCCCCGACCAACGCATCGCGATCACCGACACCAAAGCCGACATGGAGCGCGAAGTACCAATGGATCGTCTCGTCTGCGGCGACGTCGGTTTCGGCAAAACAGAGGTCGCAGTTCGCGCTGCGTTTAAATGCATTCAAGACGGCAAACAAGTCGCCGTTCTTGTGCCGACAACACTTCTTGCATCGCAACATGGTGCAACGTTTGCAGCACGGTTTGCCGGTTACCCGATTCGCGTCGAAGTCTTGTCTCGTTTCTTAACGGCTGCTCGCGCCAAGAAAGTCGTTCAACAACTTGCCACTGGCGAAATTGATTGTGTCATCGGCACTCACCGACTGTTGCAAGAAGGCGTCAAGTTCAAAGACTTAGGTTTATTAGTTGTCGATGAAGAACAACGATTCGGCGTGCAACACAAAGAGCAAATGAAGCAACTTAAAACCAACGTCGACGTGCTTACGTTGACCGCCACGCCGATTCCGCGCACACTCGAAATGAGTCTCGTCGGCATTCGTGACTTGTCATTGCTTCACACACCACCAGCCGACCGTCAGCCAATTCTTACTTTCGTTGGCGAAGAAGACGACAGAGTCGCAACCGAAGCAATACGACGCGAACTTTTGCGTGATGGCCAGGTTTTCTGGGTTCACAATCGCGTCAAGACAATCGAAGATCGCGCACGAACACTTCGCCAACTCGTGCCCGAAGCACGCATTGCCGTTGCGCACGGACAAATGGACGAAGCAGTTCTCGAACGAACCGTTCAAGATTTCTGGGAAGGCAAATTTGACGTCTTGGTTTGCACAACAATTATCGAGAGCGGCATCGACATGCCCACCGTGAATACGCTCGTTGTCGAACGCGCCGATTTGCTCGGCCTTGGTCAGTTGCACCAACTTCGTGGGCGAGTCGGTCGCAGCGGTCAACGTGCATATGCATATCTTTTTCATCCACGCGATCGCGCACTCTCCGAAGACGCATACGAACGACTACGCACAATTGGTGAAGCAACCGAACTCGGCAGCGGTTTCAAAATCGCAATGCGCGACCTCGAAATTCGCGGTGCTGGCAATTTGCTCGGCGAGGCACAAAGCGGCCACATCGCCGCAGTTGGCTATGACCTTTATTGTCAACTTGTCACCGAAGCAGTCGCTGAGATGAAAGGCGAAGTTCCGCAAGTTGTAGTTGAACTAAAAATCGACGTACCAATAACTGCGTTTTTGCCAAACGATTATGTTTCAAAAGAAGAAATGCGCCTCGACGCCTATCGACGGCTAGTCGCCGTTAAGTCACATGCTGACGTCGAGGACATCCGCAATGAATGGCAAGATCGCTACGGCGAACTTCCAGATCAAGCCAAAGCGCTACTCGTAGTTGGCTCACTACGCGCAGAATGCCATCGACTCGGTTTGCGCGAAATTGTCGTCGCCGACAATCGAGCCAAGCTCGCACCAATCAATCTCAAAGCCAGCGAATCAATGCGTCTTGTGCGATTGTCGCCAACTGCCACATATCGAGAGCAAACTGGCGAACTCAACATCGCGATTCCACGCGGACAAGACGCGGCAACATATTTGGTCGGCTTCATGCAAGAGCTTGTTGAACCGTAAGAACTAGTGTGAATGCGATGAAAAACAATTCTTTGGCCGTTAAATCTGCTTTGCTCGCAACCTTGGCAATTTTCGTAGCGGGGTGCGGATCAACTTCGAACGCAGCAGCAGAGATCAACGGTCGAAAAATTTCACGCGCCGAACTTGAAAAAACGGTGACCGAATTAAGTGCAGCCGGTCAAACACCAGTCGTTGATGGCGAAGTCGATGGAGAAACAGTACGCAGCATTCTTTCGGCACTCGTGCAAGGTGCAGCCACCGACCAATTGCTAAAAGAATATGGTGAAGAAATCACACAAGACGATCGCGAATCGGTCGAAACCAGAATCGCTCAAAACACTGATACTTCTACATACACACAACATCTCAAAGATTTGATCGTCGAGCTCAATGCCGGCACACTCGCGCTTGCTCGAGTTAAAGCACCAGACGCCGAAAAGGCTTCCGAGATGTATGACAAAGCACCGGGCTCTCTTGGGGTTCTTTGTGTACGACATCTCGTTGTTGAGACCGAGGCGACTGCCAAAGAAGCCTTGGCTAAGTTCGATGCTGGCGCCGAATTTGCCGCACTCGCCGGCGAGTTTTCAACCGAACCAAATGCCAAAGAATCGGGTGGCGCACTCGGCGGCGCCGACAATGCCTGCATTACTTTGGCCGAATATCAAAGTGGCTTTGACGCCGACTTCACTGCGGGTGCGCTGCTTGCAAAACCAGGCGTCGCATACGGCCCGGTTAAGTCAAGTTTTGGCTATCACGTTATTTACGTGCGTCCGTTCACTGAAGTTTCAGAAGACGTTTCGAAACTCTTGGCGACAAACGCCGGCGTGAATTTATTGACTGGTTTCATTGCGACTTCAAAAATCAAGGTTGACTCTGCATACGGCGTCTGGAACGCAGCCCGCGGTGGCATCGTCACTAGTTAAGCGATCATCGTTGATTAGCGCATGACAGCGCTCATAAAAATAGTTGGCCTCGGCCCAGGTTCAGACGATGCAACAACTAATCAAACGCTGCGCGAAATTGAAAATTCGAAGCATCGCTTTATACGCACCACAAGACACCCAAGTGCGCACCTCGTAAAAAACGCAACAAGTTTTGACGACGAATACGAAAAGCACGACAAGTTTGAAGATGTCTACCAAGCGATTGCCGACAAATTGATTGCTGCTGCAACACAGCATCAAGAGATCTTGTATGTCGTGCCAGGCTCACCACTCGTGCTCGAACACACAGTGCAACTATTGCTGCAAAACAAGTCAGTGACCATAACGATTTTGCCAGCCATGAGTTTTCTTGACGTGGTTTGGAGCACGCTTCAGATTGACCCAGTAGATGCTGGTGTGCGAATGATCGACGGGCATCGATTCGCCGAACTTGCGGCCGGGCAAACAGGTCCACTACTTGTTGCTCAATGTCACGCCAATTGGGTGATGTCAAACATCAAGTTGGCACATGAGTCTGCGAGCGGTGACGAACCGGTGGTCATTTTGCATCACCTCGGTCTTGATGACCAGAAGATTGTTTATACAACTTGGCAAAACCTAGACCGAGAAATCGAACCCGATCATCTGACATCTATTTACATTCCAAAACTCGCTGAGCCAATCGCTGGCGAAATGGCCAAATTGCATAATCTCGCTCGCACATTGCGCGAGCAATGTCCGTGGGATGAAAAGCAAACCCACGACTCACTTGTTCGTTATTTGATCGAAGAGACATATGAAGTGGTCGATGCAATCGGTGCGCTTGACCCAGACGATCAGTCGACAGACGAAAAGTTCATTGAAGAACTAGGAGATCTGCTTTATCAAGTCGAGTTTCATACGACCATTGCTGAGCAGCAAGGTCGTTTCAGCATCGCCGATGTCGCCCGCTCGATTCACGACAAACTTGTTCGTCGCCACCCGCATGTCTTCGGCGATGTGCATGCCGAAAACGCCGAAGCAGTCGTCACAAATTGGGACGCGATCAAACAACAAGAACGTGGCGAGGTCACCGATAAATCTGTTTTTGCTGGCGTGGCAAATTCGTCACCGTCGTTGATGTATTCAACCAAACTGCAAAAACGTGCCGCTGAGTTTGGTTTTGACTGGCCAGACAGCAAAGGCGCATCAGACAAAATCACCGAAGAACTCGGCGAATTACGTAAAGCCGTTGAAACAAAGCAAGACGCGAGCGAAATCGCACTTGAACTTGGTGATGTGTTGTTTAGCGTTGTGAATTTGTCGCGACATCTTGGTGTCGACGCCGAAACTGCCTTGCGCTCGGCTGCCGATAAATTTCGCATTCGATTTCAAAGTGTTGTTGCACTCGCTGAACAAAGAAATCTTGATCTCACAAAGTGTTCACTAACTCAACTCGACGAACTCTGGGAAATCGCCAAACAAAATAACTAGAAATCAGGCGCCAAAATGGTGCGAGTAAGGTAGATGCCGATGACAGCGATCAAAAGAGTTCATGCCCGCGAAGTGCTCGATTCGCGTGGAAACCCCACAGTAGAAGTTGAAGCAACTCTTGAGTCGGGCGCTTTAGGCCGCGCGATTGTGCCATCAGGTGCCTCGACAGGCGAACACGAAGCTGTCGAATTACGCGATGGCGGCAATCGCTACTTAGGTAAGGGCGTTTCAAACGCCGTAAACAACGTCAACACCGAGATTGCCAAGTTATTGATTGGCCAAGATGCGAGCGACCAAAAAGGTGTCGACAACAAAATGATTTCACTTGACGACACACCGAACAAGGCTCGCCTTGGCGCAAACGCAATTCTCGGTGCGAGCCTCGCCGTCGCCCACGCAGCAGCAGTCGACAAGAAACTTCCGCTTTACAAATCGGTCGGCGGTGAGGTCGCCGTGACGATGCCAGTGCCGATGATGAATGTAATGAACGGCGGTGTTCATGCTGACAACAACATCGACCTCCAAGAATTTATGATCATGCCAATTGGCGCAGCAAGTTTCAGCCAGGCGTTGCAATGGGGTGTCGAGACTTATCACACACTTAAGTCATTGTTGAAAGCCAAAGGTTTGTCGACTGCGGTCGGCGACGAAGGTGGTTTCGCACCGAACTTGGCAAACAACGAATCAGCAATCGAATTTTTGGTCGACGCAATTGTCAAAGCAGGTTTCAAACCTGGCAAAGACATTGCAATTGCTCTCGACCCGGCAATGAGCGAAGTTTATAAAGACTCTCGCTATCACCTTGCCGGTGAAAACAAAGTTTTAACCAGCGACGAACTCGTTGACTGGTGGTCACAATTAGTTGCTCGCTACCCCATCGTGTCAATCGAAGATGGCATGGCCGAAAATGATTGGGACGGCTGGAAGATGTTGTCGACGGCGCTTGGTTCTCAAGTGCAACTTGTTGGCGATGACCTCTTCGTCACCAACCCAAAGCGACTTCAGATGGGCATCGACAAAAAAACTGCTAACAGTGTGTTGATAAAGGTCAATCAGATCGGCACTCTCACCGAGACATTAGAGACTGTCGCGCTCGCAAATGCGAACCAATACACCAGTGTGATGAGCCATCGCAGTGGTGAAACCGAAGACTCGACGATCGCCGATCTCGCAGTGGCGACAAACTGTGGCCAAATCAAGACTGGTGCTCCGGCACGAAGCGACAGAGTCGCAAAATACAATCAGTTGCTGCGCATAGAACAAGAACTCGGTTCACGCGCCAAATATCCATCTTTGTTTGGGCACGCCACTAAATAACTCACTTTGCAAGCTTGAGGCGGGCAGAATAGAGAGGTGAGCTCAACAACCCAACGAAGCATCGGTGGCTCGCGCCGCAGCAGATTTGCGATCATGCCCGTCGGTGTATTTTTTATTGGCGCAGTGCTACTCGCCCTATTTGTTATTCCGATGCGCACCTGGACACAACAGCGAACCAGCGTGGCCGAAAAAAGTCAGCAGTTTGCCGCGTTTGAAGACATCAACGATGCATTACAAGAAGAAGTTGATGTGCTGAAAACCCCTGAAGGCGCACAAGAAGCAATTCGGTCGTCATTGGGTTATCTTTCGCCAGGCGAATTGCGCGTGCCGATGCTCGACATGCCCCGCGCCACTGCGACACTGCCAGATAAATGGCCCTACACGGTTGTTGTAAACATTTTGCAGGTGCGATCAGCGCAAGCTATCCGCAATAGTGGCGTTGAAATTTTGAATCCGCTTCAGCCATAACCGCTGAATTCGTATAGATTCAATTTGCTGAAATAGTTGAAAGGACTTTGTGGCTGGAAGCATTCTGGGCAATCGCGTTTTACGCAAAGAAGACCCAAAATTTTTGACATCAGGTGGCAAATACATCGAAGACTTGAACGATGAGCCACTCTTTGCAGGCGCACTTCATGTCACATATGTTCGCTCGACGGTCGCACACGCAAAACTTACAAAAATAGATCTGTCAGATTGCAAGACAGCACCTGGTGTTGTTGCAGTATTCACAGCCCAAGACCTCGGGCTTGTAGAAGAGCCATCAAATTTCAACCCAGCTGCCAAACGCGCACATTTAGCAATCGGCAAAGTGCGTTGGGTTGGCGAACTAATCGCCGCAGTCGTCACCGAACGCCCCGACCAAGGCGAAGATGCGATCGAGCGCGCCGTGATTGAATACGAAACTCTTGAACCGCTAACTGATGTCGAGCAAGCAATGAATAGCAAGACACTGATCTACGAAGAGTGTGGCACGAACATAGTCATGGGCACCGTCGAAATGGGCATGCCTGACAACACCGGCGACGAGTTGTTCAAAGATTGTGAAGTTGTCGTCAAAGGAAGATTTATGAACCAACGAGTTGCCCCGTGCCCGCTTGAAGCGCGCGGCTCTGCAGCAACTTGGATCGACGGCCGACTACATCAGTGGATTTCAACACAACACGCTCAAGGCGTGCGCAACGACGTTGCGAAAGCCAACAAGATCGATGCTGAAAAAATTCGCATCATCACCCCAGACGTAGGTGGCGGTTTCGGCGCAAAAATTAGTGCCTACTCTGAAGAACTTTTGCTTGGCAATATTGCAAAGCACATCGGCAAACCAGTGCGATGGCGTGAAACGCGAAGCGAATCAATGATCAGTTTGGGTCACGGTCGGGCACAACTGCAATACATCACGATTGGTGGCACTAAAGCAGGCCGAGTTACTGCGTATCAGTTGAATGCAATTCAAGACTCTGGTGGTTGGGTTGACGTTGGCACCGTACTCGCCCCGTTCATGACTCGCCCAATGTCGCAAGGCGTTTACGACATCGAAAAAATGGAGTGCCGAACAACTTCAGTTGTCACCAACACGGCGCCAATCGTCGCCTATCGCGGCGCTGGTCGACCCGAAGCCACAGCGGCAATCGAACGCGCAATAGATCTCTTTGCTGCAGAGATCGGCAAAGACCCCGCCGAAGTTCGACGCATCAATCTAATTCCTAAATTTATGGAGACTCACAAAACCAAAATTGGTCACACCTATGATGTTGGTGACTACGGTGCTGCGCTTGAAAAAGCGATGGCAGTTGCTAAATATTCTGAAGCACGCGCCGAACAAGCCGAGCGTCGCAAACGCGGTGACAAAGTGCAACTCGGTATCGGCGTAAGTGTTTATGTCGAAATCACTGGTGGTGTTGACCCAATGCAAGAACACGCCAAGATAACCATCTTGCCGAACGGACGAGCAGTCGTCTACACGGGCACTTCACCGCACGGCCAAGGACACGTCACTTCGTGGGCGATGATCGCCAGTAGCGAAACCGGCATCGACATCGCAGACATTGATGTCGTCTGGGGCGATACCGATCTTGTACCAAGTGGCGGTGGCACGATGGGCTCGCGCTCGTTGCAACAAGGTGGTGCTGCCGTGCAGAAAGTTTCAATTGAGCTTGTCGATGAAGCACGCAAACTTGCAGCTCAACTTCTTGAAGCAAACGAGAGCGACATTGTGCTCGACAAGTCGACTGGCGCTTTTCATGTTGCAGGCACACCGTCGATCTCTAAATCTTGGTCTGATGTTGCAAAAGCCACTGATGCAAAATCTGGCATGAGTCACGAAGGCAAATTTGTCGCAAACTCGGCTACGTTTCCGTTTGGCGCGCACATCGCGATAGTTGAAGTCGACACCGAAACGGGTCAAGTGAAACACCGTCGACATATCGCCTGCGACGACGCCGGCAAAGTCGTTAATCCACTTATTCTGGACGGTCAGATTCACGGTGGCATCGCCCAAGGCACGGCCCAAGCACTACTCGAAGAATTTCGCTATGACAGCGACGGCAACCCGCTGACAACTAATTTTGCCGACTACACATTCATCTCGGCTGTCGAATTGCCGAGCATCGAAGTTGTCCATATGGAGACGCCAACTTTTGTTAACCCACTTGGCGCAAAGGGCATCGGTGAGTCAGGCACGATTGGATCGACCCCGGCTGTGCAATCGGCGGTAATTGATGCACTTTTGCATCTCGGCGTGCGTCACATTGACATGCCGACAACTCCAGAACGAGTTTGGTCAGCAATCGCTAGCGCCTCTGCTTAAGTTTCTTCGCCGCAACTGAGTAATCTGTTGCAGTGAACAACTCGCCGATAATCGCAGAAAACCTCGTCCGTCACTTTGGTGATGTACACGCCGTAAAAGGCATTGATCTCGAAGTTAAAGCAGGCGAAGTTTTCGGTTTTCTCGGGCCCAACGGCGCAGGCAAAAGCACGGCCGTACGTATGTTGACAACTCTGTTGCGACCAACTTCAGGCACGGCCCGCGTCGCCGGTTTTGACGTCGTTACGCAAGCCGACCAAGTGCGTCGCAATATTGGTGTGGCGTTGCAAGATGCCGCAATTGACCCGCTAATGACTGGGGCAGAATTGCTCGCCTTGCAAGCAGTGCTCTATGGCATTCCCTCGTCTGCACTTAAAAAACGATCCGATGAATTGCTTGAACGAGTTGGTCTCACGGCTGCAGCGTCGCGACGCGTTTCGACATATTCAGGCGGCATGCGACGCCGACTTGATTTGGCTCTCTCTCTAATTCATCAACCAACTGTTTTGTTTTTGGATGAACCTACGACTGGCTTAGACCCGATGAGCCGACTAACGCTTTGGGAAGAAGTGCGTCGCCTCAATCGTGAAGGCACGACTGTGATGTTGACGACGCAATATCTTGAAGAAGCAGATCAACTCGCCGACCGAATTGCAATCATCGATCACGGCAAAATTGTGCGCGAAGGCAAACCTGCCGATCTCAAAGCCAGCGTTGGCGCGCCAACATTGATTATCAACACGAACATTGACCAGGTCGAAAAGGCAAATGCAGTGCTCAGCACTTTTGGCGATCTGCGCCCTGGCGCCGAAGGTGCACTCGGTGTTGGTTTGCGAGGCGGCGCATCGCAAGTAACCGAAGTCGTACGCAAACTTGATGAAGCCGGTGTGTATGTACAGCATCTTGAAATAAACGAGCCGAGCCTCGACGATGTTTTCGCCGAAGCAACTGGCTATCGACTTGAGGGCGCAGATAACGCACCATCTGCTGGCGACAACGGCGATGAAGAACCAAAAAAGAAAAAACGCCGAGGACGAAAGTGACGACTACGGCTGTAGTTTCTAGCGACGGTTCAGTTCAGCGTTCGACATCAGCCGCAATTCGCCAGACTCTCGCTCTCGCAAAGCGCTCGACACTCGAATTATTTCGCCAGCCCGCTCTTGTCGTACCGAGCATTGTGTTTCCGTTGTTCTTTTCGTTTTTAGGCAACTCGTCATTCGGCAAGACAACATCTCTGCCAGGGTTTCCAAAAGTCAACTCGTATCTTCAGTTTCAACTTGCGGGCACCATCACCCAAGGCGTTTTATTTGGTTCAGTAACAGGCGCTGCAGCACTGGCAACTGATATCGAAAATGGTTTTTTTGATCGACTTTTAGCCTCACCTACTTCGCGGCTGTCAATTTTGTTTGGCCGTCTCGCAGGCAGCACACTTTTCGGTGCACTCGAAACAGCAATTTTCGTCTTGGTTCTTTTGCCCTTTGGTGCAGATGTCTCGGCTGGGTTGCCCGGCATCATCGCGATGGTCATCAGTGGTGCGTTGATCGCCCTAGCAGTCGGCGCTTTGATGTCATCAGTGGCTCTCAAGACTGGTTCGGCCGAAGCTGTGCAAGGTACGTTTCCGTTGCTGTTTATCCTGTTGTTTTTCTCGAGTGCGTTCTTTCCGCGCGAAACAATGAGTGGTCTCTATAAAACAATTGCTGGCCTGAATCCAATTTCACATTTGGTTGAAGGTCTCCGTGCTCTCTCACTTGAGGGCTTCAGCGCATCAGCAACAGCGCGAGCAATCTTGGTGCCGCTCGCAATCGCAATTGTTGCTTTGTATATCGCCAGCAGACAACTCAATGCCCGACTGCGAGCAAATTAACAATGAGCACAAGCGCAAATACAGTTTCAAGAACTTTGTCAACGCACGACATGCATTCGACGACAATGCGCAGCTCGTGGCAACTTGTCAAGCGCAGTCTGATCAATACTCGCCGTTTGCCTTCGGCGTTTTTTCCAACACTGGCAATGCCAATCTTCAACATGATTTCGTTCTCGGGCACTTTTTTCGCACTCACAAGACTTCCTGGATTTCCGACAGACCGATCGGTCAATTGGTTCATGCCGCTCGGTTTGGCGATGGGTGCAGCATTCAGCGGTGTTGGTCTCGGGTTTTCGCTCATCCGCGATCTCGAAAATGGTTTTTACGATCGCTTGCGTATGTCGCCAACATCGCGCACATCGCTAATCGTCGGACCAATACTCGCGACATGGATTCGCGTCACAATCGTTGCGTTAATTGTTTTTGGAGTTGGCACATTTCTTGGCGCACGACCAACAGCTGGCGTGTTGAGTTATTTGTGTTCATGGATTGCCGCAATCGGCATTTCGACAATCGGTGCCGGTTGGGGTCTGGGTCTTGCGTTTCGATTTCAAGACATGCGTGGCGCAGCGATCATGCAGATGTCGATTTTCTTGACGATGTTTCTTTCGACTGCACAAGTACCGCTATATGTAATGACTGGTTGGTTGCACACAGTCGCACGCATCAACCCGATCACAAATATTTTTCGCTTGTCACGCTCGGGCTGGGTCAATGCAAGCGACCCCGGGTATATGAGTTGGTCGAACAGTTACGGCGGCTTGATTGCCATCGCCGCACTAAGTGCTATAACGCTGATTTTCGCCTTGCGCAGCCTGCAAAAGATAGATAAATAGCCCGATTTGTGCGGTCGTGCCCTGCGGGGGCATCATTGCCTACAGGGGTAAGAGTTCGGCGTTGAAGCCGAACCAGATATGGGGGTTGAAGATGAAAGTTTCAATCACGGTCAACGGCAAAGAACATCATGGCGATGTTGAGCCAAGAACTTTGTTGGTGCATTACATCCGCGAGGTGATTGGGCTAACCGGCACAAATGTTGGTTGCGATACATCGAGTTGTGGTGCTTGCACGATTCACATGAACGGTGAAGCGGTGAAGAGTTGCACAATCTTGGCAGTGCAAGCAGATGGTGCAAGTGTGACCACAATCGAAGGCTTGGCTAAAGATGGTGTGATGCATCCGATGCAAACAGCATTCATGGAAAATCACGGTCTGCAATGCGGCTACTGCACACCTGGCATGGTGATGGCAGCAGTTGGTCTACTAAACGAAAACCCGAAGCCAACTGAAGAACAAGTTCGGCTCGGGCTCGAAGGCAACTTGTGTCGTTGCACTGGTTATCACAACATCGTCAAGTCGGTACTCGCTGCCGCGAGTGCTAAGTAAGGCGGCGTCATGACTATCACCGAAAACAAACCCACCAACATCATCGGCACACGATTGTTGCGCCGTGAAGACCCACCACTTTTGACGGGCGAAGCAAAGTTCACAAACGATTTAAACATTCCAGGTGCTTTGCATTTGGCAGTTTTGCGCTCGCCTTATGCGCACGCAAAAATTAAATCAATCAACGTTTCGGCCGCGCTGAAAATCGCTGGCGTTGTTGCTGTGTACACAGGCAAAGATCTGCAATCAGCGTGGGCAGCTCCAATGCCGTGTGCATGGCCTGTTACACCCGACATGAAGAATCCGCCACACTTTCCGCTTGCAAGCGACAAAGTTAACTATGTCGGTGACGGCGTTGCTGCAGTGTTGGCAACAAATGAAACTGCGTCGCGCGACGCACTCGATGCAATCGATGTCGAATACGAGCCGTTGCAGGCAGTCGTCGATCTCGAAGATGCACTAAGCGACAAAAACGTAATTCACAAAGACCTCGGCACAAACAAGAGCTACACATGGCCACTTCTTGTTGAAGAGACACCTGGTTGCGTTGAAGAAGCATTCAAGAAAGCAAAATACAAAGTTAAAGAGCGTTACGTTCAGCAACGCTTGATTCCGATGGCGATGGAGCCTCGCGCGATTGCCGCAGTGCCACAGCCATTTGGCGGCGACATCACCCTTTATTCATCAACGCAGATTCCGCATATTTTGAAAGTGATGACTGCACTGACTCTCGGCATTCCCGAGCAACAAGTGCGTGTCGTTGCGCCAAGCGTGGGTGGCGGTTTCGGTTCAAAACTTGATGTTTACGCCGAAGAACTCTTGTGCATGGCACTCGCCCGCAAGCACAACACACCTGTGCGCTGGGTCGAAGAACGCACTGAAAATACCCAGGCAACAATTCAAGGTCGCGGACAAATTCAAGATATTGAGCTTGCTGCTGACGAAAACGGCAAGATCACCGCGGTTCGAGTGCGAATCATCGGTGACATGGGTGCATATTTGCAACTCGTCACACCTGGCGTGCCTCTGCTCGGTGCATTTTTGTATGCAGGCGTCTATGACGTTCCGAAGGCATACGACTTCAGTTGCACTTCGGTGTTCACCAACTTGACACCAACCGATGCATACCGCGGCGCTGGTCGACCTGAAGCAACATACGCAATCGAAATGGCGATTGAAGCCCTCGCTCGAGAGATGAAAATCGACCCGTTTGAATTGCGCAAGCGCAACTACATCAAAAAAGAACAGTTTCCGTATACGGCTTTTAGCGGGTTGACTTACGACTCTGGCGATCACCTACTGGCAGCAGAAAAAGCCGCCACGCTGACCGACCTTGCCGGCGTACGTGCACAACAGAAAAAGCAAAATGTGCCTGGTGCGACGAAACTTCTTGGCGTCGGCATGAGTTCGTATTTCGAAATGTGTGGTCTCGCACCGTCGCGTGTGTTGGCATCGCTCAACTACAGCGCCGGCGGTTGGGAAGCCGCAACAGTCCGAGTGTTACCGACGAACAAAGTGCAAGTCATCACAGGCACGTCACCACACGGTCAAGGACACGAAACTTCGTGGGCGATGATTGCCTCAGAAAAACTCGGTGTCGCGCCTGAAGATGTCGATGTCTTGCATAGCGACACGGCGATCTCAGCGTTGGGTCTTGACACCTACGGCTCACGAAGTTTGCCTGTGGGCGGTGTTGCGATTGCACTCGCCTGCGACAAAGTGATTGAGAAAGCGAAACTGATTGCCGCACATCAACTTGAATGTGCAGCCGAAGACTTGCAGTTTGTTGGCGGCACTTTCAGCGTCAAAGGTTCACCCGATCGTGCTTTGCCGCTCGCAGCAATCGCTTTCGGTGCATTCACTGCGCACAATCTGCCAGATGGCTGCGAACCAAACCTCGAGGCTCAAGTTTCATATGACCCACCAAACTTTTCGTGGCCGTTTGGCACGCACATGTGCGTTGTCGAAGTCGACACCGAAACGGGTGCGGTGAAGATTTTGAAATACATCGCGGTCGATGACTGTGGCAATCAAATCAATCCGCTGATTGTCGAAGGTCAAGTGCACGGTGGCGTAGTGCAAGGCATTGCCCAGGCATTGTTCGAAGAAGCCGTTTACGACAGTGACGGCAATTTGAAGTCATCTAACCTTTCCGAGTATCTAGTGCCAGCAGCAAGTGACGTGCCAGCAATTACAACTGGTCACACGATCACGCCATCGCCAACAAATCAACTCGGCGTAAAAGGCATCGGTGAAGCAGGCACGATCGGTGCGGCCCCAACAGTGATGACAGCAATCATTGATGCGCTGTCAACTCTCGGTGTCACGTCGATGGCAATGCCAGCGTCGCCACAAACAGTGTGGAAAACAATTCAAGAAGCAACTCGTGGAGGTAAAAAATGATTCCTGCAGCATTTGATTACAAGCGGGCATCGTCTGCCGCCGAAGCAATTTCACTTGTCAGTCAGTACGGCAGTGATGCCAAGTTTCTGGCAGGTGGTCACAGTTTGTTGCCACTAATGAAGTTGCGTCTCGCGCAACCAGCAATGCTGATCGACATCGGTCGTGTCAAAGATTTGTCGTACATCAAAGATGCGGGCAACCACATCGCAATTGGTGCATTGACACGCCACATGGATGTCGAGACTTCGAAAGTTCTGCATGAGCACGCACCACTGCTTAGCCACGCGGCTGGCCATGTTGGTGATGCGCAAGTGCGCCATCGCGGCACAATCGGTGGCTCGATCGCACACGCCGACCCAGCCAGCGATTTGCCAGCGACAACGCTTGCTCTTGGCGCAACATATGTCGTGCAAGGACCAAAGGGACAGCGAGAAATCGCCGCCGCGAACTTTTACAAGGGCTTTCTCGAAAGCGATTTGGCTGCCGACGAAATGCTGGTTGAAATTCGCGTGCCAAAAATGCAGGGTGCCGGCTGGAGCTTTCAAAAGTTCAACCGTCGCGCGCAAGATTGGGCAATTGTTGGAGTAGCTGCATGGCGTCGCAAAGGCGAAGCCGGTGTGGCTCTTGTCAACATGGGCTCAACACCGATTTTGGCAACAAGCGTCGCCGGTGCGATCGCTAAAGGCGCTTCAATCAGCGACGCGGCGGCGATGGCATCTAACGAAGCCGACCCGCAAAGCGACTTGAATGCTTCGACCGAATATCGCAAGCATTTGGCAAGTGTCTTGGTGCGCCGAGCGCTCGAAGCCGCATCAAAATAAAACGAATTATCTCGCCACTTCGTGGCGCAACTTAGAAATTTATTTGCGCCGCTGAACGCGTTGCAATAAATGGCTTGAAGTACTTGGCTCGAATCTCGTTGTGCAGCGGGTTTTCGTCATACACGCGCCAGCCTGCAACATCATCAAAAGTAGCCACGATCAAATAGTTGGCATTTGTCGGAGCCGAAACGCCAAGGTCAGGACCGCAGTGATAACTGCGCACAGTTTCAATCTGCTTGACCATATCGTGCAGAACTTTTGTGACTGTCTCGTGATAGTTAGCAGGCACTTGGTCATTCCAAGTTATTGCTACGACATGCTGCAGCATCAGATCAAACCTGTGTAAGCCCCGCCGTCAACTTGCAAGTTAACGCCAGTAATAAATTTCGCCGACTCGCTGCACAAAAATGCCACGACACTGCCGAAATCTTTCGGGTCACCGACAAAACCAGCCGGTATGTCAAGCGCCTTGGCATCTGGTGTTGCGCCGTACAACTGCCTGATGCGATCGGTGTCGTGCGTGCCAGGCTGCACCGTGTTCACGGTTACGCCATCGCCAGCAACTTCACGCGAAACAGTTTTTAGAAAACCTGTCAGACCTGCACGAGCCGTATTTGACAAGATCAAGTTTGCAATCGGTTGACGCACTGCGATTGAAGTTATCGCTACTACTCTGCCCCATTTTCGACTTTGCATTTGCGGCACCACAAGTTTCGTCATCGCAATCATCGACATCAGGCCGTTAGCAAATGCTTTGTCGTAACTTTCAACACTCGTGCTAGTAAAAGTGCCAGCGGGTGGACCGCCACTGTTCAAAATCAAAATGTCGATGTGTCCAAGAATTTTTGCTGCTTGCTCGACAAAACTTTCGCCACCCACAACTGAAGAAACATCGCAAGAAATGCCAACACTTGAGTTGCCAATTTTCTTTGCAGCATCAATGGCGCGTTTTTCGTCACGACCACACACGACAACTCGCACGCCGTCGTTGGCCAATGCTTGGGCCGTCGCAAAACCGAGACCAGCAGAACCCCCAGCTACCGCTGCGGTGCGACCTGTCAACCCAAGATCCATAGGTCTTCAGATTAGAGCGCAGGGGCAACACCCAACGCCCCGCAAAGGCCCCGTCGCACGCTTAAGAGAGCCGTCAGAAGACGAAAGAGCCTTATAATTAGCCCTGTTAGGTGGTGAGACCCAATGGGCCGATCGGCAATTCCGCCGCGGTCGAGTGAGCGTTACCTTGATGCGATAGCCGACGCGGAGACGTTTCCGTATTGGTTAGACGACGTTGACGAGCCCGACTCGAACCCAACTGCAGTTCACGATGAAGACTGCGACCTGTGCGTGGTTGGTGGCGGTTTCACGGGCCTTTGGACGGCGATCATCGCCAAGCAGCGCGACGCAAACCGCGATGTCGTGCTCATTGAATCACACGAAATCGGTTCAGGCGCCACGAGTCGCAATGGCGGCTTTATGGATTATTCGTTGACTCATGGCATCGCCAACGCCCAAGAGAGATTTCCCGACGAGGTTGCGATTCTCGAACAACTTGGTCGCGAGAACTTTGCCGAGATCGAAAAAGTAATTCGCGAAAACAACATCGACTGCGACTTCGAACGCAACGGCGCGATTGAGGTAGCAAGCAGTTGGCACCCAGAAAATTACATAGAAGAATTGCAAGAAGATTACGTACACCTACGCGATCTTGGTCACGATGTCGTTTGGCTCGACCGCGACGCGATTCGTAGCGAAGTTAATTCGCCAGTTTTTACTGGTGGCTTATGGACAAAAGATTCGTCTGCGTTAGTTGACCCGGCGCGCTTGGCATGGGGTCTCAAACGAGTTGCCCAGACTCTTGGTGTCAGAATTTATGAAGACACTCGCGCAGTCGACCTGAACGACACGAAGAAAAAAATCGAGATCAAAACACCGCTGGCAAAAATCAAAGCCAACAATGTTGCCTTAGCGACAAATACTTTTAAACCACTTGTCCGCAAAGTAAATAGATATATTGCGCCTGTTTATGACTATTGCCTTGTTACAGAGCCATTGACAACAGATCAACTCGCAAGTGTTGGTTGGCGCAATCGTCAAGGTCTCGCTGACTGCTCAAATCAGTTTCACTACTTCAGACTTACAGCCGACAACAGAATTTTGTGGGGTGGCTACGACGCAATTTATTACTTTGGCGGCCAGATGGACAAAGAACTCGAATCGCGACCTGAATCGTGGGCGATGCTCTCGCGACAATTCTTCACCACATTTCCGCAACTTGAAGGCATCAAATTTTCACACATGTGGGGTGCGCCAATCGATACATGCGCGCGCTACAGCGTCTTTTGGGGCACGCAATTCGACAATCGTGTTGCCTATGCGCTCGGCTACACGGGCTTAGGTGTTGCCGCATCGCGTTTTGGTGGCGAAGTGATGCTCGACCTGCTCGCAAAAAACGAAACTCGTGCCACACAAACCGAATTCGTAAAAACTAAACCGCGTGCGTTTCCCCCAGAACCATTCAGGTTCATCGGCATTCAGGCAACTCGCTGGTCGCTTGACTATGAAGACCGCACGGGCAAGCGCAATTTGTGGCTGCGCCTTCTCGACCGCTTGGGCTTGGGCTTTGACTCTTGATCTTCTAGCCTGACAACATGAGTTTGCAGTCAGTCGCCGACGTTCGAAGCGCACTTGACGAACACAATTATCTCGCTAGCGACGGTTTAGCGACCGCAGTCTTTTTGGCGATTTCGCTCAATCGTCCGTTGCTGCTTGAGGGCGAGGCCGGTGTCGGCAAAACCGAACTAGCAAAAGTTCTGGCAAAAATTCGCAACAGCGAACTCATTCGTTTGCAGTGCTACGAGGGCATCGACGCCGCACAAGCCATGTACGACTGGGACTACTCACGACAGTTGTTGCACCTTCGCACCGTCGAAGCCACCGGCGAAGCAACGTCAATCGGCGCCGAAAAACTCGAAGGTCAGCTCTACAGCGAGAAGTTTTTGATTCGTCGTGCACTGTTGCAAGCGATCGATCAGCACACTGGCGTGTCGCCCGTCTTGTTGATCGACGAAATCGACCGCGCAGACGACGAGTTTGAAGCATATTTGTTAGAAGTACTTTCGGATTTTCAAATCACGATCCCCGAACTTGGCACATACAAAGCAACGACACCACCGCTGGTTGTCTTGACTTCGAACCGCACCCGCGACGTGCACGATGCGCTCAAGCGTCGATGTCTCTATCACTGGGTCGAGCACCCTGACTTTGATCGCGAAGTCGAAATCGTCAAACGACGCGTGCCTCAAGTCGCAGAGACTCTCGCTCGTCAAGTCGCGGCCGCCGTCGAAGCGCTGCGCAAGATGCAACTTTACAAACCACCAGGCGTCGCCGAAACAATCGACTGGGCTACAGCACTCGGTCGTCTTGGTGTCGGCGAACTCGACGAATCTGTCGTGCAAGCAACGCTGGGCACAGTGCTCAAATACCGCGAAGACCACGAGCGCGTGCGCGAAAGCGGTGTCGCCACATTAGTTAAACAAGCCTTTGAACGGGGCTTGTACAGCAACTAATGAATACATCGTCACCTGCCCACAAAATGGCGGTGGCATTTGCCCGCATCTTGCGTGGCGCCGGCATCGATGTGCCTCTTGACTCGGTGATTGTTTTCGTCAGTGCGTTGAGCAAAGTCGGTCTCGAAAATCGTGATGATGTTTATTGGGCAGCATACGCAACTCTCATTCGTCGCCACGAAGACTCTCCGATATTTGATCGCGCATTCGCCATTTTTTGGGATCAACTAATCGCCGTTGATACAGCAACATACGAACAACAGACCGAGTCTGTGACGCTATTAATCGACAGCGAAGACACAAACAACGATGACTCGAATGCAGCACCAGTTGACGAAGAAGAAAATACGCTTACTTTGAGATTCTCGAGCATCGAAACACTGCGTGAAAAAGACTTTGCTGCATACAGCGAAACTGAATTGCGTGAAGCAGAGCAATTTATGTCGAGTTTGAAACTTGCAGGGCCACCAAAGCGCTCGTTACGACTTCAAAAAGCAAACCGCAAAGGCTCGCGACACGACATTCGTCGCACGATGCGTGCGGTATTGCAAAATGATGGCGAACCAATCGAGAGATATTGGCGCGAGCCGAGCACAAAGCTGCGACGACTAGTTGTATTGCTCGACATCTCAGGCTCAATGGAGCCTTACGCAAGGGCATTATTGCGATTTATGCACGCTGCAGTGGTCGGTCGTCAACGCGTTGAGGCATTCACACTCGGCACTCGCCTAACTCGCATCACACGCGAACTCGCAAATCGCGACCCAGATCGCGCACTGGCTCGCACCTCAGCTCAAGTTTCAGACTGGAGCGGCGGCACTCGTCTGGGTGAATGTCTGCAAAACTTCAACGACAATTGGGGCGTTGGGTCACTTGCACGTGGTTCAATTTTTGTAATTCTCTCGGACGGTTGGGATCGTGGCGAGCCTCAAGTGCTAGCCGAACAAATGCTGCGCCTACAGCGGGTGGCGTATCGCGTCATCTGGGTTAATCCATTAAAAGTTAGCCCGGGCTATGCACCGCTGGCCCGTGGCATGGCTGCAGCGATGCCCTACATTGATGACTTCGTCGAAGGGCATTCACTCGATGCACTTCGCGAACTAACTGCAGTTATCGCGCGTGATTCGCGAGAGTCAACTGAGATGCGAAAGGCAGTAAGTAATGCGTGAAATTTTGGGCGATATCGACCTTTGGCGTACTCAGAATAAACGCATTGCCGTCGCACGTGTTGTCGACATCGAAGGCTCAGGGCCACGCGACCCTGGTGCGGCGATGGCCGTCAACGAAGATGGTGAAGTTTGTGGCTCTGTGTCGGGCGGTTGTGTCGAAGGTGCCGTTGTTGCCGAAGCGTTAGAAATTTTGAACAGCAATAGCCCAGGGCGACTAGTTAAGTTCGGCTATTCAGACGACGAGGCTTTTGCCGTTGGTTTAACTTGTGGCGGCACGGTTCACCTTTTCATTCAGCCGCTGACTTGGTAATTGCATCTTCATGATTTATTCAGCACTTGCAGACAGAATTCGCAAGAACAAGCCGGTTGTTCTTTTGACTGTGATTGAAGGCCCAAATACGGGCGCAACTCTTTTGGTTGCGCCAAACCAAGGCAAGATTGAAACGCTTGGTTCTCTTGGCGATAGCGAACTTGATCGAGTTGCGTCGCGCGATGCACTCGGCGAACTTGAAGCTGGTCGCACAAGCGTGCGCAACTATGGACCATCTGGGCAAGTTACGCCAGAAGATCTACAAGACACACCAATTGTGCGCATATTTGTCGAATCATTTTCACCGCCACCACAGATGATTATTTTCGGTGCCGTTGACTTCACTGCGGCACTCGCCCGCGTGGCAAAAGTTCTTGGCTACTACGTCGTGGTCTGCGATGCGCGCGAAGTGTTCGCGACCAAGCGCAGGTTTCCGATGGCTGACGAAGTGCTCGTCACTTGGCCAACACCTGTTCTGGCCGACCGCGGACCAAATCTCGGTGCGCGAGACGCAATTTGCATTCTCACACACGATCCGAAATTTGACGTGCCAGCCATTCAGGGTGCGCTCGCATCTTCTGTTGGGTATATCGGTGTCATGGGTAGCCGTAAGACTCACGCAAAACGACTTGAGCGACTCGCCGACGTCGGCATTACAGAACCAAAAGATCTCGCTCGGCTGATGTCGCCGATTGGTTTAGACATTGGCTCACGCACCCCCGAAGAAACAGCAATTTCAATTTGTGCCGAAATCATCGGCAAACGCGTCGGCCGAACCGTGCCATCACTTGCAAACAGCGAAGGCCCAATTCACAGATAACTTTTGCAAGAAAGTTATGCCACTGGGCTGACCCAACGAACCCAGTTGACTCGCGACTCGTTGATCTCATGCACTTCAACACTTCGACCATTTGTTGGTGATTGAATTACCAAATTCTCGAAGCCCAGCGACATCGAAATATGCCCTGGATACCACGCCAGGTCACCGAGTTGCACTTCGCTCGCCTTGACGCGTTCGCCGAAAGCGTATTGCTGAGCCGAGCCCCGTGGCATCTTGATGCCGGCATTCGACCATGCGAATTTGATCAACGCCGAACAGTCAAGTGCTTTGCCTGGCTCGTCTGCGTTTGTCTTATATGGCACACCAAGTTGAGAAAGTGCGGCGAACAAAACTTTTTGGCGCGAGAGATCTGACTGCAGCCAAGCACGCTCTAAGTTTTTGCTGTCGACTTCAAGGTGCTCAGCAATGACGACTGAAATACTTTTAATCCAGCGTGAGGCAACATCGCGCTGCTCAATTGGGCTGATCTCACTTGCCGACTCAAGGGCGACTACTGCCCGCTGTGCTTGCATTGCCACCCATGCTGACTCAATGGCGGGCATGGGCTTTGCCTCAACCGTGTCAACTTTCGTCAGCCCGAGGGTCAGCACTGATGGAACGAGGCCAAAAGACAAGAAAAGTGCTAGTACTAAAGCTCGACAGGCAACCCTGGCGAATTTTGGATAATACGAAACTCGAGGTGTCATGTTTTGATGTCCTTTCGGACCCGCCATAGTTGGCAGGCAATTTGACTGTTTATTGGTCTCCGCCACAGAGAACCCCAGTTAATGCCTTACTTATTGCTTGCTACTAACCATAAACAAGCCGTGTAACAGGGTAACTAGCTCACAAAAATTGAGACATAACACATGTCACAAATCGCGCTACAAAACCTTTAAATTACGGGAGCAAGTTTTTCTTGCTTGAATCCGTCGTTATGGTTGCAAAAGTTTTAGACTGCGATTATGACCATTTCAGCAAAGACACTTAAATCAAAAAGTGAAGCTCAGCAGAAATTAGTTGCGAGCGAACTACGAAAACTTAGAATCAAAGCCGAAATGAGTCAAGACGAACTTGCTCAACGCGCCGGCATCGACCGCAAGACAATCAACCGCATTGAAAACGGTCACTTTTCTCCAACGCTTGACACGATTACTCGTTTAAGCCTCGTGCTAAAAATCGCCCCAGGTGCATTATTGGGCAGTGGCCGCAGCGCAAAAAAGTAATCCAATAACTTCTGCAGTTACTGCGGTTCTCTTAGCTGCTGGAAGTGGCTCAAGATTTTCAGGCAACGCACATAAGTTATTAACCGTCATCAACGGTCGAACTGTTTTCAAGTGGTCACTTCACAATTGTCTTGCTGCGCAATTTCAAAAAGTAATTGTCGTCACTGGTGCAGTCGACTTATCTGCACAAATCGCTGAAGCAAAATTTGCGGCCGAAAATTTAATTGAAGTGCACAACGAAAATTGGCAGACCGGCATGGCCAGCAGCCTGCAGTGTGCAATCTCAGAAGCCCAGCGGCACGGCGCAAGCAGCGTTGTCGTTGGCCTTGCAGATCAACCCGCAATCAAACCATCAAGTTGGCAGCGTGTCGCAGACGCGACTGCTCCACTTGCCGTGGCAACATACAACGGGGTTCGCGGCAATCCGGTGCGAATACATGCCGAACTTTGGCCGTTGCTGCCAACTAACGGCGACGAAGGCGCCAGAAGTCTTTTCAAGTCCCATAAAGATCTGCTCGAAGAAGTTGCATGTGATGGCTCGGCCCAAGATCTCGACACATCGAGCGACATTGAGACACTGACAAAGTTGCTCAACAAATGACTAAGGCGTCAGCACAAGACATCGCTCGCATTACCGAGCTTCTCGGTCGCAAACCCCAGGGTGACTTTGAAGTCGTCTTGCGCGACAAAAACGGCGAGCCAATCGTCGTTAAAAACGAACCATTGTTGTTTGATGGCACGCCAATGCCAACGCGATATTGGCTGGTCGGCGCACAAGAACACATGGCGGTAAGTCGCCTTGAGTCGAGTGGCTGCATCAATCTTGCCGAAAGTGAAGTTGACCCCGAAGAACTTCGGTTAACTCACGAGCGCTACGCCGCCGAACGCGACAGTGCAATACCTGCCGATCACACTGGACCAAGACCTCACGGTGGCGTTGCTGGCACCAGGGTTGGTGTCAAATGTTTGCACGCTCACTATGCAAATTGGCTTATTAACAAAACCGATGTCGTCGGCCAATGGGTCGACAGGCGACTTCAACAAGGCTGACAGCACTAACTAGTGTGCGTAATCAATGGATCACGTATTCGCAGCAATTGACATCGGCAGCAACTCAACGAATTTGCTGATCGTTGATCAATCAGGCAAAACACTCGAGCGCGTCGTGCGTTCAACACGACTCGGCGCAAATCTTGCAACAACCGGCGCTCTGAGTGCCGACGCAATTCGACGAACTCTCGATTGCTTGAGCGAATACGAGTCGTTAATCAAACAACACAATGTCTCGCATCGGCGAACCGTGGCAACGGCTGCGTGTCGTGCGGCCAACAATACAAACCAGTTTTTTGCCGATGTCAAAAAAATCTCGAGCACCGAACCCGAATTGATTTCCGGCGAAATTGAAGGTGCTCTCTCGTTTGTCGGTGCAACAAGCGCACTTGACGAAAAAATGTCGACACTCGTGATCGATATCGGTGGCGCCTCGACTGAACTTATGGTTGGCACCGAAACTTTAGATTTTGCAGTCAGTATTCCGTTTGGTGCGGTCAGCATCACCGAGGCAGAACTTCATCGCGACCCGCCGCGACCAGAAGAACTAACAAATGCGATTTCTTTAGTTTCCGATGCAGTCGATGACATTGCACATAATTATCCACTTATTGGTCATGTTGATCGTGTGGTCGGCGTGGCCGGCACGATCGTGACCGTTGCTGCAGTCGAAGTTGGTCAGAAAACTTTTGACCCGTCAGCGTTGCACAAACTCAAACTTTCGCGCGAAGCAATTGAAGACGTCTTTCGCACGCTGGCCACAGAGCCACTTAGCGATCGGGTGTTTAACCCTGGTTTGCCACGTGACCGTGCCGACATCATCGTCGGGGGCTGCTGTGTGCTTGTTGCTGTGATGCGACGTTTGCAAATTTCTGAGTTAATTGTCAGTCAATACAATTTGCTCGACGGGCTAATCTCTGAATTGCGAAAGAAAACATCTTGAGTCATTCTTCGAACACTTCACCCAAGCGCTTTTTACATCCTGCTGGCGCACCCGTCGCCCCGCCACGTCTTTACGGACAGCGAATTATGATGCGGCCGTTAGTTGCCCACGACTTTGAGGCTTGGAGTGAAGTGCGGCTGCGCAATTTTGATTGGCTAACTGTTTGGGAGCCACGCCGGTCAGATTTTCTTGCAGACCCAGCGACTGACCGCGATGCTTTCGAAAGGCGCTGCGTTGCCCGCGACAGAGAGCGCCAAAACGGTTCGGCATACACGCTCGGGTTGTTTGTGAACAATTTGTTGGTCGGCGAAGTGAATATCAACAATGTCGTGCGCGGTGCAATGCAAACAGGCACGATCGGCTATTGGATCGACCGTAAGCATGCTGGCAACGGTTATGTGGCCGAAGGAGTCGCAGCGATCATGAAATTTGCGTTCGACGACTTGAACTTGCATCGACTTGAAGTATGCATTATTCCGCGCAATACCAACAGCAAGCGAGTGGCTGAAAAGTTAGGTCTGCGTCTCGAAGGTTTAGCCGAGCGCTTTCTTGAAATTAACGGCGTCTGGGAAGACCACTTGCGTTACGCCATCACTTCTGAAGAGTGGCAAGAACGTCGCGATGCCCTCACCCACCAGTGGCTCACCACCAAAAAATAAAACCTACTTTTTGAGGCGAGACTGCAGGGCGGCGAGGCGTTCGGCGAACCAAGGTTGGCGGGTCGTCCACACTTGCGGCTCGAGTTCTTTGGCCACGGCTTGTTCGTGGGTCGCCACGTTTACCATCTCTTGAATCGTGCGCTTAGTGAGAGTAGATAGTTCGCGAGGCACGCTGGCTGCACGCATTGCCATTGTGTGAGCCACCGCCATCAATTCGTCATCGGGCACGCATTTATATGCCAGCCCAACGCGCTCGGCTTCTGCGCCGTCGAGAATTTCGCCAAAGACGACTGCGGCCATCGTGGCTTGTGGTCCGGCAATGTTTCGAAACATCCAAGTGTGGCCGCCCCCAGGGTGCAGACCAATTTGCAAAAACCTCGTGTCGAACTTTGCTCGAGCAGCGGCGATGCGCACATCACAACACAAAGCCAAATTCATACCAGCACCAACTGCTGCACCATTAACTGCCGCAATCGTCGGCAATGGCGAGCGTGCGATGCGCAAAAAACCTTCATAAATTTTTGTCAGCGATGCACCATCAGCCTCAGCCAAGTTGCCGAGGTTTGCCCCAGCGCAAAACGCCGGTGCCGCGCCAGTCACGATCAGCGCGCCAACTTTTATGTCAGCTTCGATGTCATCCATCGCAGCCGAAATATCGGCGACCATTTCGGCAGTCATTGTGTTGCGCTCAGCGGGATTATTCAGCGTCAGCGTCGCCACGCCATCTTTTCGCTCAACGTTGACAAGACCCATGAGCATTTAGTTTGGCACATTGTTAGCGTGGTTACCGCATGTTGGACCATGTCTTTAGCGATGCAATTGGCGCCTTGCGTGACGCCTTTTCAAACGCATTTCTTGAGCGACAGGCATTCGACGAGCACTTTCAATCAGATGTTTTGCTCGGTGACCTCGTCTGGGAGACAAGTTACGGCCTGCCTGGCGAAGGTCGACCGCCTCGGGTCGTTGCTCACGTCACGTTGACCTGGCCAAGTTGGAGCCAAGCCATATATCGCGCGTGGTACACCGACGAGATTTTTCATGAAGCACCTGAAATCGAAATGGAGATCGTCTTTCGCGTCCAGCGATTGACGACTCAACCAGAAGCGTCAATGGTCGAACAAATTGCACCGATCAAGAGCCCACAAATTGGCAAAGAAAAGTTGTCTCGTGAGGGCATCACGGTCGAAATCAACCAACCGACGCCGACCGGCAAACACACTGTTGCCAAAACTGAATATGCGATCGAAGTGACATATCAAGGCAGCTATGAACTTGCCGAAGAGACTTTGCAAGATGGCACGAGCAAATTGTTAGACGAAAACTTTGGCACCCTCGGCAGTTGGATTGCAACGACACTCGTGAAACTTGGCGACCTAAAACTAGTTTTTTATTTAGCCGAAGAAATTTAAACTGCAACAACTATTTTTTGCAAAACCTCTAACACACAGTAAACACAGTCAGCCAAAAATACCTGCTCTTCTTCCATCGAGCCAAAGTCTCCCTTATATTTATCAACTTCGTCTGCAGGCACTAAAGCGTTAGTGATGAGACTCGAGTTAACTTTTGCGAAGTCATAATTACTTGTGCTGGCTACCGACTCAAGCAACGGCAACGCAAGAACCGAGGTTGCAAACTTTTGCAAACCAGATGCAATTAACTTTGCATGTTGACAACACGAATAAGACAAAACGTAGAGAACATTGCTTTTATCTTCAGCTGGCTTGAACTCGTCGTAATACGAGCACTCTCCGAAAAACGTTATACAAAATGGCGACCAACCGTCAGTTTTGCCGATGACCTTGACGGCCACATCTTTGAACTGTTTTTGTGTCAACGCCAAAGTTGTAATACCTACATAAAGCAAATGGGCCAACGCGGCTGCGTAACTTGGGTCTTCTTCGCAAACCACAATTGTTTTCACAAGTTACCTAAAACCAACCTTAACTCAGCCCTGTTGCACAGCAACTAGGCCAAGATTTCACTCTAAAATCATACCACGAGCGGTATTGAATTAAGCGTTGGAGTGAGCTAGTGAAGACTCTTGGGTACAACAGTTGTTAGGGGCACAAGTGGTCTCGGCCCCATGTGTGTAATAACTTCTGAGGCAACAATAGACCCAATTTTGCCGCACTGTTCGATCGGCTTGCCACGAACAAACCCGTAAATAAAGCCAGCCGCATACATATCGCCGGCACCAGTCGCATCAACCACGCTTTCGACAGGCTCGGCATCGATAATTACAACTTCATCGCCGTCAATAACGACTGAGCCGTGTTCATTGCGTGTTACCGCAGCAAACTCACAGTTATCTCGCAACTGATGAAGACCGTCATTGATCGAATCAACTTGATAGAGCGCTTTGAGTTCGTCTTCGTTTGAAAACAAAATGTCAATGTCGTTTTTCACTAGTGCTAAAAAGTCTGCGCGATGACGATCAACACAAAACGAATCTGAAAGCGTAAGCGCAACTTTTCGACCAGCCGCATGCGCATATTCGGCGGCTGTGCGAAACGCTTCTTTGGCCGCATCTTTGTCGAACAAATAGCCCTCAAGAAATACAACGGCCGCACTTTGCACCGCAGTTTTAGAAATGTCGGCAGCGTCGAGCAACGAGGCTGCGCCAAGAAACGTGTTCATCGTGCGATTGCCATCTGGCGTGACAACGATCAAACACCGACCAGTATCTTCAGTCTCACAAGTAACACCCGGAAAAAACTTGACACCCACTGTGTCGAGGTCATGCGAAAACGAATCGCCCAATCGATCGGCTGAAATTTTGCCAATGAAACCCGCCTTGCCACCAAGACTTGCCAAACCGTAAGCCGTGTTTGCCGCCGAGCCACCACTCATCTCGGTACGAGAATTAACAAGCGAATGCAAATGCTTCGACCGTTTGATATCGACAAGATTCATCGAACCTTTGACGATGTTTTCGCGAACCAAAAAACCTTCATCAACGGTTGCCAAAACGTCAACAAGCGCATTGCCGATCGTCAACGCATCAAGGCTTACGCCCTCGACGTTTGTGAGATTTACTGGGGGCACGCGGTGCTTAACTCGTGCGCGAAACGGCAGTGAGTTCGCCCTTTGACAGGCGTTGTTGCAATTCGCGCTTCAAAAACTTGCCCGCAGCATTACGCGGCAACGGCTCGTGCATCACAATCACATGAGCAGGCACTTTGAACGCAGCAATTTTGCCTTCAAGAAACTTCCACAAATCTTGCGGATCAAGTTTTGCACCAGCCTTTGGCAAAATCGCAACGCCAACTTCTTCACCGAGGCGCTCGTGAGGCACGCCGAAAACTGCAGCCTCGTGTACCGCTGGGTGGTCGTAAATTGCACTCTCAACTTCGGCGCCATAAATGTTTTCGCCGGCACGAAGAATCATGTCTTTGACGCGGTCTTCGACATAAACAAAACCATCAGCATCAAGTCGACCCACGTCGCCCGAGCGAAGCCAGCCGTCAACAATCGTCTCGGCGGTTGCATCTGGGCGGTTCCAATATCCACGAATCAACATCGGGCCAAAGAACCAAATCTCACCCGCTTGGCCAGTTGGCACCGGCTTCAGGTTTTCGTCGCGAACCTCAACTCGCATTGGCAAAACTGCTCGACCAGTGCTGGTTGGGTGAGACAAATAATCAGAGCCGGTGATGCCAGGCCCAAACGCATTCGTCTCGGTCATGCCGTAACCAAGTTGCGGGCTGCCGTTTTTGACTTTGTCGTTGACTTTGCCGACCAACGAAGTTGGCGATGGTGCACCGCCGCCGCCGACTGCGCGCAAACTAGAAGTGTCGTATTTATCGAAGGCTGGCGAATTGACGAGATCCCAACTTTGTGTCGGCACACCAACAAAGTTTGTGATCTGCTCACGCTCAATCATTTCGAGAGCCTTCTCGGCATCCCACTTGTACATGATCGCAAGTTTCAAACCAGCGATGAAACAACTCATCATCACTGGTACGCAGCCAGTGACATGAAACAGTGGCACGATCAAAATAAACGAAGTTGGCACTTCTGGGCCTGTAACTTCTTTCAACTTTGTGCCCGACATAGTGAGAACTGCATTGCGCGAAGAAAATGCCATCAATGCAGAAATAATCGCACGATGGGTTGAAACTGCACCTTTGGGTCGACCAGTTGTGCCAGACGTATAAAGAATCGTTGCGTCATCATCTGACGAAATATCTACAGTCGGACACTTCAAACCAGCGGCCAAGTGTGGCGCTAAAGCATCTTGCCATTTATCGACACCGGCAGGTAGCGGCTTTTCAGCGCGCACAACCAAAACTTTGACACCGAGTTTCTTGCAACTCGCTGAAGCGATATCAAAGCGTTGTTGATCGCAAATTAAAACTGTTGCGCCAGAGTCTTGCAACGCGAAGTCCATTTCGTCTTCGACCCACCACGAGTTCATCGACACTGAAATTGCGCCAACCGAAATAATCGCCGCAAAAGACATAACCCATTCGGGATAATTGCGCATTGCGACTGCAACACGGTCGCCTTTCTTGACGCCATAGGTGTTCACGAGCAGATTCGAGAGCGCGTCAATTTGATCCATTGCTTGGGTGAATGTGTATGTCTCGCCCTCGTAAACCAAGAATGTCTTTTCGCCATGACCACGAGCGCCAGCGAAAACTTGACCCAAGTGTGCGGGGGCATTTTTGAACACTTGCGTCTTGATGCCAAAGACTTCGGCGTCGACAAGTTCGAAAATCTGCCCCGGGGCGGTTACCGCCAAGTTGGCTTCAGTCCATGTCATTGCCATTTTTTAAACCCCCGAGTCGGCCTTTTTGGCACTCAGATATTGTGCCACTCGGCTGCGTTCAGCGCCTAACCGCAAATTGTGGAGCTGAGGGGAATTGAACCCCTGGCCTGTACATTGCGAACGTACCGCTCTGCCAACTGAGCTACAGCCCCGAAACGAACGAAATATCTAGGCGGCGCGGTTGCGAAACTGGCGCATATAGCGAGTGCTGTCGCGCTGCACGCGAAGTTGCACTAGCCAATAGCAGTAGCCGATCAGGGCTATGAGGCTCAGCGTAAACGCATAAACCAAGACGATCGACCCAGTTGTGAATGCCAAGAAAAGTGAAATTACAGTCGCGGAAGCAAGACCAACGACCATGTGTTGACGGCGCTGGCGAACCAGTTCGCGGGCATAAAATTCGCCCGACAGTGGCTGGTGCGAGCGGGTGCCTTGAGGACGCAAAATTGGGCCGGTCAAATGTGAAAACTGACTCGCCTGGCGCGATCGCATTTGGTTTGGCGCGAGTTCGCGTGACATGCCTCGCAATTGTGCTTGCGGGTGACGAAGGTTCGAATTCTGAAGGCTTGACAAATTGCGCCTGAAAGCGCTCACCGACATGTTCGGCGAATTGTTAATGCGGGCGCGCAAAATCGGCGGCAAAAGAACTGCGAGCCAGGCGGCGCCAACGATCAGAAGAATTAACTTGCTCATGGAGTCACCTAAGTGTATTACGGGTTAACGAGATCACTACCCAAGTCGCTCAGAGCCCTAAAAATAAGGGTTTTGGCTTATTCTTCGCGCCGATAGGTGCCCTGGCGCCCGCCAGATTTCTCCCACAGTGTGAGTTCGCCAATCACCATGGCGCGGTCGGCACTCTTGCACATGTCGTAGATCGTTAGCGCGGCAACCGAACAGGCATGCAGGGCTTCCATTTCGACCCCCGTGCGATCGATCGTGTCGACTTGGGCCTCGACTGCGATGTGGTCGTCGCCGATTTCGAAATTGATGTAAACGGCGCCAACCAAAAGCGGATGACAAAGCGGAATCATCTCGGCGGTTCGCTTTGACGCCTGAATGCCAGCCACGCGGGCAACCGCGAGAACGTCACCTTTTTTCACTTCGCGGTTGGCAATGGCAGCCGTGGTTTCTGGCTTCATAAAAACTTTGCAACGCGCAACAGCACGACGATGTGTTGGCTCTTTTGGCGTTACATCAACCATGCGGGCTCGACCCAATGGGTCAAGATGTGAAAAATTCAGTTCAGACATGAGAAATCTCGGTCATGGTTAGCCGCCGATCTGACTCATCGACCGTTTCGGGCGCACGAATGTGACATTGCCAATTGCATGACCCGCCCACTTTGTGCCGACTGCTCGCGCAATTTCGGCTGCGATCGCATCGTCGGTTGCGCCACCACGCAACATCGCCCGCAAGTCAAACTCGGTTGTCGAAAATAGACATGTGCGAAACTGGCCTTCAGCGGTCAAGCGCACACGGTCGCAGTCGCCACAGAATGGTTTTGTAACCGACGGAATTACGCCAACTGTGCCTGCGCCATCGAGATATCGCCAGCGGTCTGCAGGTGCAGCACCACGCGATGCGACTTGCTCTAGCGGAAAGACGCTATTTATTGTTGCGACAATTTCGTCTTGGCCGACAACGTCTTTGCTTTGCCACTGCCCTTGCGCGTCGAGTGGCATGAATTCAATAAATCGCACTTCAACTTTTTTGTCGCGACCAAAACTCGCCAGTGCCAAAATCTCGTCGTCGTTTACCCCGCGCTGAATTACAGCGTTGACCTTGACTGGCGAAAACCCTGCCTGAATCGCTGCATCAATGCCATCTAGAACAGTGTCTAAATGATTGCGCCTTGTGATTTTGAAAAATCTTTCTCTTTGCAACGTGTCGAGGCTGATATTGATGCGCGACAAACCAGCTTTCTTTAGCTCATCGGCAATAAGTCGCAGCGTCGCGCCGTTGGTTGTGAGCGCGATGTCAATATTCTTGCCAGCCAGAGGCGACTTTGCAGTGCTTGGCACTTTGAGTTGCGCGAGTTTTTCAACCAACATAGGCAGGTGCGCTCGCACAGTTGGCTCGCCTCCGGTTAAACGAATGCTGTCGACGTCAAATCGGTGCACACAAATTGTCGCTAGACGCTCGATTTCTTCAAAAGTTAAAATTTGGTCACGATCGAGCCAGGTCATGCCTTCTTCTGGCATGCAATATGTGCAGCGAAAATTGCAACGGTCGGTTATCGAAATTCGCAAATCGCGAACAGTTCGCCCAAACGGGTCAATTAATTCCACAAAAATCCCACGTCAGCAACTCCATTGACTGAGCCTATTACTAGTCATTTAACTCAGCAACATCACGTCGACTTCAGCACCTGCTGGCAAACCCTGACCATCAGGCACAATTGCCAAGCCATTTGCCTGTGACGTTGCGGCGAGTTGATGGCTGCCCTGCGGGCCAGTGTCACGAACATGCAATCGACCATCGTTCGTAAATTCGCCGAACACTCGCATGAAATGAATTTTGCCGTCTTGCTTGCGTTTCATCGGTGCATCGACAATTGCACGCACCGTTGGCCGAGTGAGATTTTGTGTGTGCCCCATCATCTTGCGCAATGAAGGGCGAGCCAGAATTTCAAAACTAATCATCGACGAAACAGGGTTGCCTGGCAAACCAAATATTGGGATAACTCTTGCGTCGCTGGTTGTGAATTTGCCGAAAGCAAAAGGCTTCGCCGGCTTGATTGCCATCTGCATCCAGTTCATGTCGGCGATGCGTGACAAAACGATTTTTACAACATCAAAGTCACCCTGACCAACGCCGCCACTCGTTACGATCGCATCACATTTCGTTGCAACCTCTCGCAATTTGCTCTCAAGTATTGCTTCGTCGTCGGCGACGATGCCGAGATTGATCACTTCGCACCCCGTTGCGCTAATCATCTCTGCCAGCATCGTTAAATTGCTTTCGCGAATTTGGCCAGGTTTTAGTTCTGAGCCATCAGTCACAAGTTCGTCGCCGGTTGACAGCATCGCCACTCGCAACTTCGGATACGACAGAACTTTTCTTGCATTGATGCCTGCCAACACGCCGATGCCCGCGGCGTTAATCACTTCGCCAGATTTAAAGACGACATCTCCGGCGCGCACATCTTCACCGATTTCGCGAATTGCATCGCCTGCTTTTGCTGGTTTGTTGCAGCGCACTCGCGTTGTGCTGAGTTCTGTCGCATCTTCAATCATCACCACGGCATCGGCACCTCGCGGCATAGGTGCACCAGTCATAATTCGCGCTGCCTGCCCTGCACCAATTTCGTAACTCGCTACATGCCCTGCACCAATCACGCCCAGAACGTCGAGCTCAACACCAGCAGTTGTTACATCTTGTGCGCGCACCGCAAAACCATCGACTGCCGTGTTGGCAAATGGCGGAATGAACTCGGTTGCAACAACGTCTTGAGCCACAACTCGCCCCGACATCGACCGACAATCGACAAGAACTGGCGCGACTGGTTCGCATCCACCGATGACGATTTTCTGTGCTTCGACGAGAGAAATCACATCGCTGACGGTATCGCCACAGA
>Ga0222714_10000752_pt1 | contig 36954 bp, 41 predicted proteins | sample C33_3DmetaG_FD_165048 | JGI IMG/M metagenome (GOLD analysis project Ga0222714, IMG submission 165048) | Estuarine water microbial communities from San Francisco Bay, California, United States - C33_3D | ecosystem: Environmental > Aquatic > Marine > Unclassified | place: USA: California...
AACAGCACGTTGGCGGTCACGTAGGTGGGACCCACGAGATCGGGCTTGGCCCGGCCATCCAGCGTGGGACCGCGCGATGAGTACGGCGCGGGCTCGGCGCCCTGCCAGGGCACTGCACCGACCGCGAGCGCACCCGCGGCGTCAGCCGGGGTGGCGACGCTGCCATCCGGTACCGCCAGCGCGCCGAACCCGATGGTGCGCGAGAACACGTCCACCGGTGCATCCGGTCCCGCCAGTCGGGTGAGGACGAGGCGCCACGCCCCGCCGTCCACCAAGACGGGCTTCGTTCGGCGGGTGGAGTCACTGGCCTGCACCTCGATCCACGAGCCGTCCGGCGCCTGGCGCTGCACCGAGAGAACCGCCGTCAGACCCGGGGCGCTCCATCCCAGGCCGAACGCGATCGTCTCACCGGGCTGCGGGGCGATCAACAACTCCGTGCCGGCGGGCGAAGGGATGCCGCGCCAGTGGCGCTCGGCGAAGTTGCCGCCCGAGTTGATCCACAGCACGCCGCGCGCAGCGGCGGAGTCAACGGCTCGGGCGAGGGTGCCGGTGCCGTCGAATGGACCGCCCAGGATCGAGTTGGAGTGGTTCACCACCGGGATCCCGTTCGCCGCAATCCAATCGGCGGCCTGCAGGAAGCCGTCGATGTCGGCGTAGTTGACGAGCACCAGCCGGGCGCCCGGCGCGACGTCGCGCACGACCTCGGCCATGCGCGTGCCGTGCTGGGTAAGAGCGCCCAGGTTGTCGCGTCCCTCGAGGCCGTTCACCGCGTCGAACGACTTGACATCCATCTGCTCCCGCGGCGGAAGCTCACCGGCAGCGATCGACTCGTCGAGGCCACCGAAGCCCATGTCGAGCACGGCCACGCGGGTGCCCGCGCCATCGATCCCGCGCGCCCACGCGGCATCCGCCCCCATGCGGAAGGTGCCTTGCGACACCACCCCGAGGGCGGGCACGGATGCCGCCGCCGCGAGCGCGACGCCGGATATGCCCATGAGCAGGCGCTTCATTCCGGGTGCAGCAAAGCAAACGGCCCGGGTGGCAAGGAGCCACCCGGGCCGCTCAGGACATCTCCGGATGCACGGGAGGTGACAGTCACTTCCCGCCTGCAGCAGCGTTGGTCCTATGACAGCGAGACGCTGCCGCCGGCCTCCTCGAGCTGCGACTTGATCTGCTCGGCCTCTTCCTTCGGCACGCCCTCCTTGACGGTGCCCGGAGCGCCGTCCACGAGGTCCTTGGCCTCCTTGAGGCCGAGGCCCGTCACCGCGCGTACGACCTTGATCACCTGGATCTTCTTGTCGCCCGCGGCGTCCAGCGTGACGGTGAAGGAGTCCTGCTCGGCGTCCCCGCCGCCCTCGGCACCCCCGCCGCCGCCAGCCGGAGCGGCTGCCACGGCGACCGGCGCCGCGGCACTCACGCCGAAGGTCTCCTCGAGCGCCTTGATGCGCTCGCTCAGCTCGAGCACCGAAATGGCCTTGAGCTCGTCGATCCACTCCTCAGTGGTCATCGCCATGGTCAGTCTCCTTCTGTGGTCTCGTCGGCAGCCGGCTCGGCGTCCGCGTTGTCGTCGGCTGCCGGCTCCTGCGCGGCCTCCGGGGTGTCATCGGCCGCCGCTTCCGGCTCGGCCTCGGTCGTGTCCTCAGTGCTGGCCTCGGGCCCGGCCTCCGCCTCGGCGGCGGGTGCCTCCTCGGCCGGGGCCTCGTCAGCCGGGGCCTCGTCAGCCGCGGCGTCCTGAGCCGGGGCCTCGGTGGCCTCGGCCGCGGGCGCCTCTGCGGGAGGAGCCTCGGCAGCGCGCTGCGCCTCGTACTGGCCAAGCGCGGTGGCAAGGCCGGACAGCAGGCTGTTCAGTGCGGTGGCGGTGCCCTGCAGCGGGCTTGCCACGCCGCGCACCAGGCGGGCGAGCAGCTCGTCGCGCGGCGGCAGCGCGGCGAGCTTCTTGAGCTCGTCGGCCGACACCGGGGCGCCGTCGAGGATGCCGCCCTTCATGGTCAGTCGGTCCTCGGATGCCTTGGCGAAGGTGTTCAGGGCCTTCGCGATGGCGGCCGGGTCACCGGCGGCCCAGACCAGTGCGGTCTGGCCCTCGAGGTACTCGAGCAGGGCGTCCTTGCCGGTCTCGTCGCATGCGCGACGGGCCAGCGTGTTCTTGACGACCTGGAACTGGGCGTCGGCCTCGCGGAGCTTCCCGCGCAGGTCCTCGACCTCCCGGACGCTCAGGCCGTGGAACGCCGTCGCGATGACGGTGTCCGTTGTGGTGAGGCGCTCCGCGATCACCGCGATGGCCTCTGCCTTCTGCTCCCTGTTCAGTTCCTCACCTCCTCCTCTGCTGGCCGCGCGGGGGCGGGCCGGGAGGAGGCGTCGCGGGGCGCGATGCCCCGCATGCTCCAAGTGGCTCCGTCCTCACGCGGGTCGGGGTTTCCCCCTGGTTCAAGACGCGCGGCGCGCGCCCCCGTGATCTTCGGTCGGTATGCCGTGTCGGCGACGCGCCCCTAGGCGGTGGCCTCCTCGAGCAGGTTCTGGGTGTACTGCGGGTCGATGTCGATGCCGGGGCCCATGGTCTGGGCGACGCTGATCGACTTGATGTACTTGCCCTTGGTCGAGGCCGGCTTGGCGCGCATGATCTCGTCCAGGATGGCGGCGTAGTTCTCGGTGAGCTGCTCGGGCGTGAACGACTTCTTGCCCAGGCCGATGTGCACGATGCCCGCGCGGTCGGTGCGGTACTCCACCTTGCCGCCGATGACGTCGGTCACGGCCTTGCCCACGTCGAACGTGACGGTGCCGGTCTTGGGGTTGGGCATCTTGCCCGAGGGGCCGAGCACGCGGCCGAGGCGGCCGACGGCACCCATCATGTCGGGCGTGGCGATGGCCACGTCGAAGTCGCTGAAGCCCTCTTCCACCCGCTTCACGAGGTCCTCGCCGCCCACGATCTGCGCGCCGGCCTCCTCGGCCTCGCGCGCCTTCTCGCCCTCCGCAAAGACCGCGACGGTGACGGCGCGGCCAGTGCCGTGCGGCAGCGCGATGGTGCCGCGCAGCTGCTCCTCGGCGTGGCGCACATTGACCCCCAGGCGGAAGTGCGCCTCGACGGTGGTGTCGAAGCGCGCGACCTCCTGGCTGACGAGCAGGCGGAAGGCCTCGAGGGGGTGGTAGTTGCCCTCGGGGTTGATCTGCGCCTTGGCGTCGTCGTAGCGCTTGCCGTGCTTCGCCATTCCTAGCCCTCCACCGTGACGCCCATCGAGCGGGCGGTGCCCGCGATCATGGTGATGGCGGCGTCGATGTCGTTCGCGTTGAGGTCCTGCATCTTGGTCTCGGCGATCTGCTGCAGCTGGGCGCGCGTGATGGTGCCGACCTTGGTGCGGTGCGACTCCGGCGAGCCCTTGGGCAGCTTGATGGCCTCCTTGATGAGGACGGCCGCCGGGGGGGTCTTGGTGATGAACGAGAACGAGCGGTCCTCGTAGACCGAGATCTCCACCGGGGTGATGACCCCGCCGAGGTTCTGCGTCTCGGCGTTGAACGCCTTGCAGAAATCCATGATGTTGATGCTCGCGGCACCCAGGGCAGGGCCCACCGGCGGAGCCGGTGATGCGCCCCCCGCTGGGATGTGAAGCTTGATGACCTGCAGGACCTTCTTCGCCATGGTGGCGTGACCTTCCGGACTGGGACCGTCTCGAGCGGCCCGGGATCATACATCCGCGCGCGCGAATGACCAGCGACATGCGCCGGACACCCGCGAGCGCCTTCTTACGTGAGCTTCTTGACCTGGTCGAACGACAGCTCGGCCGGTGTCTCGCGGCCGAAGATGGACACAAGCACCTTCACGCGCCCCTGCTCGGCGTTGATCTCGGCGATCTCGCCGGTGAAGTCCGACAACGGGCCGGAGATGACCTTGATGCTCTCCCCCACCGTGAACTCGGCGCGCACCTTCGTGCGGGTCTCGGTCTGGGTGTGCAGCAGGCGGTCAACCTCGGTGCGCGACAGCGGCGGCGGCCGGTGGTCATCGTGCTTGGTGGCGCCGACGAACCCGGTTACGCCCGGGGTGTCCTTGATGAGCGACCAGGCGTCATCGTCGGTCATGTCCATGTTCACGAGGACGTACCCTGGCAGGGTGCGCCGCTCGGTCTGCACCTTCTGGCCCTCCTTGTTGGTCTCGACCACCTGCTCGGTGGGGACGATGACCTCGCGGATCGAGCGCTGGCGGTGCTGCGTCTCGATGCGACGGAGGATGTTGGCCTTCACCTTGTTCTCGTGACCCGAGTAGGTGTTGATGACGTACCAGCGCAGCAAATACTTCTCCTAGAAGATGGCGTCGACGAGCGAGCTCATGAGCACGTCGATGACGCCGAGGTACACCGCCACGATGGCGACGAAGATGAGCACGACGGCGGTGGCTTGGAACAGCTGGGCCCGGTTGGGCCAGGTCACCTTCTTTAGCTCGGTCACGACCTCGCCGACATAGCGGCGGCTGCGGCTCTCCTGAACCGACTTCGTGACCGTGCCCGACTTCTCGTTCTTGGCCTGCTGGCGGGGGCGCGGCTGCGCCTTCTGGCCACCGGACGACTTCTTGTTGCGCCGCCTGCTGGGTACGGGCGGCGGCTCGGCCCCGCCGGGGCCGGTCTCGTCAGGTCCGGGCTCTCCGGAGGTCTGGCCCTTTGACGGGCGAATGCGTGCCATCTGCCTGGCGGCCTTCTCAGTCTGTCGCGATCTGCTGGACAGGGCCGGAGGGACTCGAACCCCCAACCCCCGGTTTTGGAGACCGGTGCTCTACCAATTGAGCTACGACCCTAGGTACTGCCCCCTACCGCGTCTCGCGGTGCTCCGTGTGGCGGCCGCACCAGCGGCAGTACTTCGCGAGCGACACGCGGTCGGGCGTGTTGCGCTTGCTCTTGTTCGACTGGTAGTTGCGCCTCTTGCAGTCCTGGCAAGCCAGGGTAACGGCGATGCGCTGGCCGGTCTTGCCCACAGGAAAGCCTCCGGTCGTTGGCGGGTCCGGGAAGGTACCACAGTGATTTGGTCGCCCCGGTAGCCTCCGTGCATGACCGCCGAATGGAGTGACTGGTACACCAAGGAGGACGTCACGGGGTGGGTGCTCCCCCGCATCCTCCGCGAGCGCGCCGACGCGCACCCGGCCCGGCCATACATCCGGTTCGGCGACGGTGAGTGGACGACCTACGGCGAGATCGACGCCCGGGCCAACCGCATCGCGAACGCGCTCATCGCACGTGGGCTGCAGAAGGGCGAGTGCGTGAGCACCCTCATGCCCAACTCGGTCGACCAGGTGGCGCTGTGGTTCGGCATCCTGCGCGCGGGCGGGGTGCAGTCGCCGATCAACCTGGCGTACCGCGGCGATTTCCTCTCGTGGGTGATCAACCTTCCCGAGTCGCGGTTCCTGGTGGTCTCCGACGACCTGCTCGACCGGCTCGACCACGTGGCCGCCGACCTGCCGGTGCTCGAGCACGTGTTCGTGTGGGAGTCGGGCGAGCGCAACGGTCCCGACCCCCGCGTGGCCCACGAGCCGTTCGCCGTGCTGGACGACGGGCCCGACACCGACCCGGGCGTGGAGGTGAGCTGGGTGGACGACGCACGCATCATGTTCACGTCGGGCACCACCGGGCGCAGCAAGGGCGTGATCAAGCAGCACGCGTCCGACTACTTCTCGGGCCGCACCTACATCGAGGTGTGCGGGGTCACCCAGGACGATGTCTTCTACACCTGCCTGCCCCTCTTCCACAGCAACGCGCAGATGCTCAACTGCTACCCGGCGCTCATCGCCGGCGCGCGCATCCAGTTGTCCACCCGGTACTCGTCCACCAACTTCTGGCGCGAGGTCACCGAGTGCGGCGCGACCATCCTCAACACGGTCAGCGCCATGAACTACTTCATCTGGAACACCGATCCGGGCGAATACGACCGCGCCCACTCGGTGCAGCGCATCATGGCCATGCCCGCGCCCAAGGACATCTACGAGGAGTTCAAGGAGCGCTTCGGCATCCGCTGGCACGAGGGGTACGGGCTCACCGAGACCGGCATGGTCACCTACGTTCCGCCCGGCATCGAGAAGCCAGGCTCATGCGGCAAGGCCAGCCCGGGCTTCGAGGTGAGCGTGGTGCAGCCCGGGACCGACCTGCCCCAGCCCCCGGGGGAGCCGGGCGAGATCGTGGTGGACATGAAGCTGCCCAACATCGTGATGCGCGCCTACGCGGGGATGCCCGAGAAGACGGCCGAGGACTTCAAGAACCTCAAGCTGCACACGGGCGACCTCGGCGTGATGGACGAGGACGGCTACCTCTACTTCAAGGACCGCGTGAAGGACTACATCCGGCGGCGCGGCGAGAACGTCTCGTCGATGGAGGTGGAGCGCGTGGTGGCCCAGCACCCGGCCGTGCTCGAGGCAGCCGCCGTGGGCGTGGCGTCGGCCGAGGGCGCCGGCGCCGAGCAGGAGATCCTCATCTGCGTGGTGCCCCGCAACGTGGCGCCCGACCCGCACGAGCTCCTCGAGTTCTGCGCCGACAAGATGCCCTACTTCGCGGTGCCACGGTACGTGCGCTTCATGGACCACCTGCCGAAGACGCCGACGGAGCGCGTGCGCAAGGTGGAGCTGCGCGAGATGGGCCTGGGCGACGAGGTGTACGACCGCGTGAAGAGCGGCCCGAAGATCGCCGCCTGATGGACGACGACCCGCTCGACCTGGGCGAGGCAGCCGCCTTCATCCTGGGCGAGCGTCCCGGCCTGCACGAGGACGACGTCTGGACCGTGCTGAACGAACTGCAGGATCCCCCGGTGCGCAGCGCCGACGGCATGGCCGTGGACCTCGTCACGCGCCTTCACCCGGACGTGCGCCCGCGGGACGTCCGGACCATCCTCAACGAGTGGCGGGAATACGCCCGCCTCGCAGTCGAAGAGGACTGGGACTGAGGCTGCGCCGCGCGCGGATGTTCGCGGAGGGGGTGACTGTCACCGACAGGTGACCGTCACCGGGGTTCCCGCTACCGCCTGCGCGCGGCGGAGGGCTTGCCCAGCAGGATCTCCCGCGCGGCGTTGAGCGCCACCGTCATGTCGGCGGCGCGCTGCTGCAGGTCGGGGTGCAGTTCCGCCACGCGGTCGGGGTGGCATCGGGCCACCTGGCGGCGCCACGCGCGCTCCACCTCGTCGGGTGCCGGGCGCGGGCCGAGGCCCAGCAGGTCGGCGGCCTCGGCGGCGCTGGTGGGCGTGGTGAACGTCGCGGACTGCTGCTTCTCGAGCAGGCCCTGGGCCAGGGTCCGAAGCCGTGCCTTCTCGGCCTGGATGTCGCCCCATTCGTCATCCATGTCCTTCTGCCGTTCGGCCAGGCGCGCGCGCTCCTCGCGCACCTCCTCGGCAAGCGAGGCGAGCGCGCGGTCACGCGACGCGGAGTCCTGGCGCAGGAGCTCGACCATCACGTCGGGGTCGGCCGCCAAGGGCGCGTCTCCCGGCACGGGTCGTCCCTGACCCGACTGCCCCTGGCGCACGAGCGCGATGACCTCGTCGAGTTTGTGGTGGGCGGAGTTCGACATGGAGGGCCCATCGGACGGCGCGAGGCGCACGAGCGCGAGGGCGTCCCATGACGGGTCGACGATGAAGGCCGCGCTCGACCGGCCGGCGAGCATCACCCGGCGATCGGGCTGCGCGCGGTGGCCGAGCAGCGCGAAGCGGGCGTCAGAGTGCGCATCGCCGCGAAGGGCGGCGAGCTCCGCGGCGAGGTCGTCGAGCCGGCGCGCGACCTCGCGGCCATCCGGCCCCTGCGCCGTGACAGCTCGCGCGGCGGCCAGGGCCTCATCGAGCCCCTCCGCCCCCTCACCCTGCCCGACGGCCAGCACGGCCCACCAGCGGGTCCACGGGTCGTCGTCGGGCGCGGCGGCCAGGGCGCGACCGGCCTCCACCGGGTGGTCGAGCGACTGCAGCGCGGCGGCGAGGCGCGGGCGGGCGGAGCGGTCGCCGAGCGACGCGGCCACGGCGAGCAGCGCCACCTGCCGCCACCGGGCGGAGTCGCCACGGGGCGGCGCGGATCCCGCTGCGTCTGCGAAGGGGTCAAGCACTGAGGCAACGCTAGTGCAGCGCCGCCACGACCCCGCGCGCCTTATGTGACCATATGGTGACTATAATCATGGGCATGGGGACAACGCACTCCACAGCCACCCACGTGCCCGTGGCGGAGGCCAAGGCGAAGTTCAGCGAGATGCTGCGTCGTGCCGGCGAGGGCGAGGAGATCGTGGTGACCAGCCACGGCCGTCCGGTGGCGCGCATCGTGCCACCCGCCGACGCGAGGCCGACGCGCGAGCAGTGGATCGCCGACCTCATGGAGCTCCGTCGCAGCGGAAAGACCATCAAGGCCACGCGCGACGAGGTGGTCGGGTGGATCCGGGAAGGGCGGCGGTATTGAGCGATTTCGTCCTCGACGCCTCGGCGACCATGGTGCTCTTGATGGATGACGAGCCCGAGGAGCCCGTCGTCCCCATCGTCTCCGCCCTGCGCGATGGCGATGCCGTGGTGCCGGGGCTCTGGCGGTTCGAGGTGGCGAATGCCCTCGACACGTCGCGTCGGCGTGGACGCATTGACGATGCCGGCTTCGCGTACATCCTTGGGCTCGTCGAGAACATCCGGGTGGCCCAGGACGCGGATCCGCCCTCCATCGGCTCCATCCTCGGGCTATCCCGCGAGCATGGGGTGACCGCCTACGACGCCGCGTACCTCTCGCTCGCGCTCCGGCGCGCACTGCCCCTCGCAACGACCGATCGGCGCCTGCGCGCAATCGCGGAGAAGTGCGGAGTGCCGCTGGTCTGCTGAGCCGCTCGTGGGCACGGCGCGGCACGGCAGTGCGACCATCGTGCGGATGACGGCACCCAACCGACTCGCCGACGAGGCCTCGCTCTATCTGAGGCAGCACGCCGACAACCCCGTCGACTGGTGGCCATGGTGCCCCGAGGCCTTCGCGGACGCCCGCGAGCGCGACGTGCCGGTGCTGCTGTCGGTGGGCTACTCGTCGTGCCATTGGTGCCACGTGATGGCGCACGAGTCGTTCGAGGACGCTGCCACCGCGCGCCTGATGAACGAGCACTACACGTGCGTGAAGGTGGACCGTGAGGAGCTGCCCGACGTCGATGCCCTCTACATGCAGGCCACCCTTGCGATGACCGGGCACGGCGGCTGGCCCATGACCGTGTTCCTCACCCCGGGCGGCGAGCCGTTCTGGGCTGGCACGTACTTCCCGCCGCAGCCCCGCCAGGGCATGCCGTCGTTCACCCAGGTGCTGGACGGCGTGGCCGAGGCCTGGCGTGAGCGGCGCGACCAGGTGATGCGGCAGGCCGAAGCCCTGGCCAACGGCATCCGCGAGCAGTCGGCAGTGGAGGTGGTCGGACCGCCCCCCGCGGAGGACGCCGTGGCCGGGTCGGTGCGGGTGCTGGGCGATCTCTACGACGACGGCAACGGGGGGTTCGGCGGCGCGCCGAAGTTCCCGCCCTCAGTGGTGATCGACCTGCTGCTGCGCCGCCACTGGGCCGGGCGCGACCCCGGCGGCAGGGCGCTGGGGATGGCCACGGGAACGCTTGACGCCATGGCGGCGGGCGGGGTGTTCGACCAGGTGGGCGGCGGCTTCCACCGCTACTCGGTGGACGACATCTGGCTGGTTCCCCACTTCGAGAAGATGCTCTACGACAACGCGCTGCTGCTGCGCGACTATGCGCTGGCCACGCGCCTCACCGGCGACCGGCGCCACGGTGAGGTGGCCGAGCGCATCGCCCGCTACCTGCTGCGCGAGATGCGCACCGACGGCGGCGCGTTCGCCGCCGCGCAGGACGCGGACTCCCCCGGCGGCGAGGGCGCGTTCTTCACCTGGACGCCCGACGAGATCCGCTCGGTGCTGCCCGCTGGCGATGCCGATGCCGTGATCGCCCGCTTCGGCGTGACCGAGCGGGGCAACTTCGAGGGACGCAGCATCCTGCGCGTGGTGGCTCCCGAGGTGGCGGTCACCCCGGGGGCCATCGAGGAGCTGTACGCGGCCCGCGCGCTGCGCCCGGCGCCGGCGCGTGACGACAAGGTGATCGCATCGTGGAACGGCCTCGCCATCGGCGCGCTCGCCGAGGCCGGCATGGGCATGCGCCGCGCCGACTGGGCGCAGGCCGCGCGCGAGGCCGCGCGGTTCGTGCTGGATGAGATGGTGGTGGGCGGTCGCCTGATGCGCGTGCATGCCGACGGCCGCGCACGGCACCTCGCCGCGATCGAGGACCACGCCGACATGGCCGACGGGCTGCTGGCCCTCTACGCGGCCGACTTCGACCCGGCGTGGCTCGAGGCCGCGCGCACGCTGGCCGATGCCATGCTCGACCTGTTCGCCGACCCCGACGGCTGGGGCTTCTTCATGGCGGGCTCCGATGCGCCGCCCCTCATCGCGCGCACCCGCGACCTCGAGGATCACCCATCCCCCGCCGGCAACTCCCAGGCCGCGTGGGTACTTGCCCGCCTGCACCTGCTCACCGGGGAGGACCGCTACCGCGACGCCGCGGCTGCGGCCGTGGGGCTGGTGTCGGTGCAGGCGGGCAAATGGCCGCAGGCCTTCGCCCGGGCGCTCGCCACCGCGGACCTGCTGGCGTCGCGCCCGGTGGAGGTCGCGGTGGTCGGGGCGCCGGACGACCCACGCACGATCGCCCTGGTGGAGGCCGCCCGGTCGGCTGCCGGGCCCTACGCAGTGATCGCCGCGGGTGACCCGGCTGGCGCGCGGGCGGTGGCAGCCGCGCCGCTGCTCGCCGGACGACCCCTCGTCGACGGCGCGCCCAGCGCCTATGCCTGCAGCGGATTCGTGTGCAGGGCACCGGTTTCCGACCCTGATGGCCTGATGACCGCGCTCCGCGGCGCCTGAGCGCCTATCCTCACGCCCATGGCTGACCTCGACGAGATCCGATCAATGATCGAAACCGCGCTCCCCGGGGCGCAGGTGGAGGTGCAGGACCACGGCGGCGGCGACCACCTCTCCGCTCTTGTGGTGGCGCCGCAGTTCGAGGGCATGAGCCGAATCGACCAGCACAAGGCCGTGTACGCCGCCGTCCAGGCGCGCATCGATGACGGCCAGATCCACGCCCTCGCGCTGAAGACGCGAGCCCCGGAGGCATGATGAGCAGCGACGTCAGCACCATGACCGAGGAGCAGATCCTCGAGCAGATCCAGTCGGAGGTCGCGAGCAACCGCGTGTTCCTCTACATGAAGGGGACGCCCGACGCGCCGGCGTGCGGCTTCTCGATGCGGGTGGTGCAGATCCTCGACCACCTGGGCGTGGACTACGGCGCGCGGAACATCCTCGAGGACCCGCGCGTGCGCGCGGTGCTGTCGGGCTGGTCGGACTGGCCGACCATCCCGCAGCTCTTCGTGGACGGCAAGCTGGTGGGCGGGTGCGACATCGTCACCGAGCTCTACCAGGACGGCGAGTTGCAGCAGCTGCTGCCCTCCTGACACCGGGACATACGTGACCAGTCACCCCATCGAGTTCTCCGAGGACCTCCAGGACACATCACCGGCGACACGCATCGGCCTATCGCGCGCCGGCGTCTCGCGGTCGGCCAAGGCGATCCGCCTGGCGTTCGGGGGAGCCGAGCACTACATGGACGCCACCGTGGAGTGCGTGGTGGACCTCGACCCCGACCAGAAGGGCGTGCACATGTCGCGCTTCGAGGAAGAGGTGAATGAGGCCATCGATGCGGTGCTGATCGGTGAGGCCGTGGCCATCGAGGCCCTGGCCGAGAACATCACGCGCCGGGTCGTGGAGCGCCAGGGGGCCCTGCGCGGCATGGCGACGATCCGCGCGCGCTACCCGGTGGAGAGGCGCACCCCGGTGACCGACGTGGCCACGCAGGAGATGTACGGCCTCATCGGCACGGCCGCCGCGCGCCCGGGCGCCAGCCGCCGCGCCGTCGGCGTGTCGGCGCAGGGCATGAACGCCTGCCCGTGCGCGCAGGGCCTGGTGCGCGAGCAGGCCGAGGCCGCGCTCTCGGACGACGGCTTCACGCCGGAGGAGATCGATCGCATTGTGGCCCGCGTGCCCATCGCCACCCACAACCAGCGCGCCCGCGGCACCCTGATCGTCGGGAGCCCCGACGGCCGCGACGTGCCCGCCGACGCCCTCATCCAGATCGTCGAGGATGGCATGTCGTCGGAGATCTACGAGTTGCTCAAGCGCCCCGACGAGCTCTACGTGGTGGACAAGGCGCACCGTCGCCCCCGCTTCGTCGAGGACTCCGTGCGCGAGATGGTCGCCGGCGTGATCGCGCGCTTCCCCGACCTGCCCGACGACGCCTTCCTCTCCGCCCACCAGGAGAACTACGAGACCATCCACACCCACGACGTCGAGGCCGAGCGCCACGGCGTGCTGGGCGAGATGCGCGCTGAGGTCGCCGGCGGCCCCCACGCCGCCCGGCACCTCACCCTGCCGGAATGGCTCGACGGCCCCACCTGATCCGGTCCCCCTCGCGCCCTGGAGTGGCCGAGGGGCAGTAGTACCCCCGCCGAATACCACAGCAGTGCGGCAGGCCTGTCATGTCGGGGTGGCGGCCACTCGCCGAAACGGGATCGGCATTTGCGGGGGCCGCAAATGCATCATCCCCGGCTGCGATCGCCGCCACCCCGACATGACAGGCCTCCCGCCTCTCGCGCTTTTTCGGCGGGGGTACTACTGCCCCTCGGCCCCCCGGAGCGCCCCGGGGACCGGATCAGGTGGGATCCGGCGCGCCCTTCCGGCCGAGCTGGATGCGGTTCTCGGTCCCGGCGAGGAGCCGCTGGATGTTCTCGCGGTGCTTGAGGATGACGAACAGCGCAGCGAGGGCGATGAAGGCCACGTACGACCACGGGGCGCCGAAGGCCCACGCGAGCGGGGCGGCGGCGAGGGCGCAGACGATGCTGGCCACCGAGACGTAGCGGGTGAGCAGCACGATGACGAACCAGAGAACGATGAGCACGGCGCTGGCCAGCGGAACGAGGCCGACGAGGGCGCCGGCCCCGACGGCCACGCCCTTGCCGCCCTTGAAGCCGGTCCACACCGGGAACACGTGGCCGATGATGGCCAGCGCGCCCGCGGCGATGGGCCACCAGGACCCGCCCACCACCCACTGGGCGATGAGCACGGCGGCCGCGCCCTTGGCGATGTCGAGCACCATGACGGTGATGCCCACGGTGCGGCCGAGGGTGCGGAACACGTTGGTGGCGCCGAGGTTGCCGCTGCCGACCGTCCGGAGGTCGACGCCGTTGAGGCGGCCTGCGAGGTAGGCGAAGGGGATGGAGCCCAGCAGGTAGGCGACGACGAGGACGAGGGCCTGGTTCACGGATCTCCGGTGACGTCGGGCGCGGGCACGCGGCCCTCGAAGAGCCGGCGGCGCGCCATGATGAAGTAGTAGGCGCCCGAGATGACGGTGAGGGCCACGGCGAGGTAGAGCAGGGCGTCGTACTGCCACTGCGGCGCCACCTGCAGGATCACCCAGGCGACGGCCACGTTCTGGCTGAGCGTCTTGACCTTGCCGAGGTTGCTGGCGGGGATCACCAGGTCCTCGCGCACGGCCACGAGCCGCAGTCCGGTGACGGCGAACTCGCGGGTGATGATGACCATGGCGACCCACGCCGACACCTCACCGACCTCGATGAGGCACAGCAGCGCCCCGGTGACCAGCAGCTTGTCGGCGAGGGGGTCGAGGAAGGCCCCGGCGACGGTCACCTCGCCGCGCGATCGCGCGAGCCAGCCGTCGAGCGAGTCGGTGGCGGCCGCCACCACGTAGAGGGCGAACGCCCAGTACCGGCCGCCCTCGTCGTCTACGAGGATCAGCACCATCACGACGGGGATCAGCGCGATGCGCGCTGCCGTCACGAGCAGTGCGGGATTCAGCGAGGTGCGGACGCCCACGCACGAAGCATAGGACCCCTATCCTCGGCGCATGAGCGAATTCACCGTGAGCATCGTCGGGGAGGACCGCCCCGGCATCGTGGCGGCCGTCACCGGGGCCCTGCTGGAGGCGGGCGGAAACGTCGAGAACTGCCGCGCGAGCATCCTCGCCGGGTCGTTCGCGATGGTGCTGGCCGTGGAGGTTCCCGAGGGGGTCACCGACCAGGACATCGTCGAGCTGCTCGCCCCCACCGCGAGCGGCCTCGGCCTCTCCCTCGGCGTGCGCCCCGCTTCCCCGGCGCCCGGCGATGCCGGCCGGGAGCGCTGCGTGATCACGATCTACGGTGCCGACCGCCCGGGCATCGTGCACGGCGCGGCCTCGGCGCTGGCCGCGGCGGGCGTGAACATCGTCGACCTCAGCTCGCGCCTGGTCGGCGAGCCGCCGATCTACGTGCTCGGCATCGAGGCGGATCTGCCTGACGGCATGGACAGCGCCGGCCTTGAACAGGCGATCCGGTGCCCCGATCTCGCGGGGCTCGACGTGTCGGTGCAGTCGGAGTCCGAGCGCCTTCTCTGATCCGTCCCGTCGTCATATACCCCGACCGGCGGCTCAAGACGATGTGCGCGCCGGTCAGGTCGTTCGGGCCCGCGCTCGCGCGCGTGGCGCGCGACCTCGAGGACACCGCGCGGTCGTTCCCGCGCACCACTGGCATCGCGGCGCCACAAGTGGGAGAGCTGTGGCGTGTGTGCTTCATCGACTGCACGGGGCACCCCAAGGTGCCGGACCCGCACGGGTCCCTCGTGCTGGTGAACCCGGTGGTGCTGCATCACTCGGGCGCCGAGGTGGGGCGCGAGGGCTGCCTCAGCCTGCCCGAGATTACGGCCAACGTCGAGCGCCCGGTGGAGATCGCGGTGGGGTTCCACGACCTGGCCGGCGACCAGCACGAGATCGAGTCCACCGGCTTTGAGGCCCGGGTGATCCTCCACGAGATGGACCACCTCGACGGCGTGCTCATCCTCGACCGGGTGAGGTCGCTCTCGCTCGACGTGTTCGCGCGCAGGAAGCGCTCTCGCGGGTAGCGGCGCGGCGGCGCGGAACCGCCGTGGCAGGCGAAGTCCGAGGCCGGTGGCATCCTGCCGCCCCATGCGCACTGCCGTTATCGCCATCAGCGCGTCGCTCGCCCTGGCCGCGCCCGCCGCGCTCTCGGCCCAGCCGCCCGTGGTGCTGGTGCAGGCCGGTCACCTCTCGCCCGGGGAGCCTGGATACCTGGCGCAGACCGGGGCATCGGGCAACCCCTTCGGCCTCGAGTCGACGTTCAACCGCCGAGTTCGCGACGCCATGATCAAGCGGCTGAAGGCGGCCGGCGTGGATGCCCGTCGGCTCGCCGCACGGGTGGAGCCGCTCGGCGTGGCCGGCGCCACCTTCGTGAGTATCCACCACGACTCCCCCGGCGGCGCCGCGATGGTGGGCCATGCGATCACCGGCGGCAATGAGAACTACTACCGGGGCGAGGGCACTGGCACGGCCAGGCCCACCCCCTACCCCAACAGCGGGCGGCACCGCACGCCGGCCACGAAGGTGAGTCCCGCCGTCGAGCGCACCTCAGCCGGAACCGCCCGCCGCCTCTCGGCGGCCCTGAAGTCGATCTTCACCCCGGCCAATGGAGCCCGCGGCCGCTTCAGCGGGGTGATCCCCCCGAACTCCAACCGGCGCATGAACCACTTCTACGGCTTCTACCGCACCACCGCGAGGTCGCGCGTGATCGTGGAGGTGGGAGCCGCCCCCGACGACAACCCCTTCCTCGCGAAGGTGCCACTCATCTCCCGCACTCTCGCAACGGCGATCATCAGCGACCTGAAGGCACGGAAGCTGCTCTAGGGCGCCCCGAGAGGGGTGGAACCCGGCCGCACCCGCATCAGCAGCCGTGCGGAGCGGGACCGCAGCCGGAAGGCCGGGCGCCTCTGTGACCCCTAAGTCGCCTTGATGCCGTGCACCGGACGGCCGGCGGCGATCCACTGGTAGTACGAGCAGGCCGGACCCATGCCGGTCTGGTACTCGACCACCCGCGGGTTGCGCCCGACCTCCTTGGCGATCTGGGCGTGGGTGAGCAGGTTCGGGTCGTCCATCTCGGGCCAGCAGATCACCAGGTGGGCGGCGGTGATGTGGTTGGCCACGAAGCCGCAGCCCTCCGCCGGGCACGGCCATGGGTCGGTGGCGATGCAGTACCAGCCCTGGAGGTCCTCGCCGGAGTCGTCGGTCCAGAGGTTCTCCTCGACGTCCACCGACTGGTCGGTGGCCTCGATCACCCCCACGCCGGGGCCCGTGCCGGGCTCGAGCCGGCGGTCCTGATCGCTCATGGGCGTGAGGCTATCGCGCCCTGGCGGCCGGTGGCGGGGGCCCGGCCCGGACCCCCTCTTCTGGTAGCGTGCCGCCGCACGCGAGGGCGATGCCGGGCGTGCATCACGACCCGCGGAGGCCCGCGTGACGAGCAGTACCGAAGCCGCCGGAGACGCGCGCAGCACCGACTCCGGAATCGAGATCAAGCCGGTCTACCACGAGGATGACGTGGCCTCGCTCGACCTCGCGACGGCGCTCGGCGAGCCCGGCGAATTCCCGTTCGTGCGCGGCCCGTACCGCACGATGTACCGCGAGAAGCCGTGGACCATGCGGCAGTACGCGGGCTTCGCCACCGCCGAGGAGACCAACGAGCGCTTCCGGTACCTGCTTGCGAACGGCGCGCCGGGGCTCTCGATGGCCTTCGACCTGCCCACGCAGCTGGGCATGGACTCCGACGACCCGCGGGCCCTCGGCGAGGTGGGACGCGTGGGCGTGGCCATCGACTCGGTGGACGACATGCTGCGGGTGTTCGACGGCATCCCGCTCGGCGAGGTGTCCACGAGCATGACCATCAACGCGCCGGCGGCCGTGCTGCTCCTGCTCTACCGCCTGGTGGGCGAGGCGCAGGGCGTGCCGGCCGACCAGCTGCGCGGCACAATCCAGAACGACATCCTCAAGGAGTACATCGCCCGCGGCAACTACATCTTCCCCCCGCACGCGAGCATGAGGCTCACCACCGACACCTTCGCGTACTGCGCCGCGGAGATGCCGCGCTTCAACACCATCTCGATCAGCGGGTACCACATCCGCGAGGCCGGATCGACGGCCGTGCAGGAGGTCGCCTTCACGCTGGCCGACGGCATCGCCTACGTGCAGGCGGCGGTGAACGCCGGACTCGATGTCGACCGCTTCGCGCCGCGCCTGTCGTTCTTCTTCAACGCCCACTCGAACTTCCTCGAGGAGGTCGCGAAGTTCCGCGCCGCACGCGGCCTGTGGGCGCGCATCATGCGCGAGCGGTTCGGCGCCAAGGATGACAAGTCGATGGCGCTGCGCTTCCACGCACAGACGGGCGGCTCGACGCTCACGGCGCAGCAGCCCGACAACAACGTGGTGCGCGTTGCGCTGCAGGTGCTCTCCGCCGCGTTGGGCGGGGCGCAGTCGATCCACGCCAACGGCTACGACGAGGCCCTCGCGCTGCCCACCGAGCAGTCGGCCAAGCTGGCGCTTCGCACTCAGCAGGTGATCGCCGAGGAGACCGGCATCACCGACAGCTCCGATCCCCTGGCCGGCGGCTGGATGGTGGAGGCACTCACCGCGGAGATCGAGGAGCGCGCCCGCGAGCTGATCGCCCGCATCGACGAGCGCGGCGGCGCGGTGGACAGCATCGAGTTCATGCGCGACGAGATCGCTGACGCCGCCTATCGCTGGCACAAGGCCATGGAGAGCGGCGAGCGCAAGGTGGTGGGCATCAACATCCAGGCGGAGCCGGAGGAGACGGAGATCGACATCCTGAAGATCGACCCGGCCATCGAGCGGGCGCAGGTGCAGCGCCTGGCCGACCTGCGCGCCGCGCGGGATGAGGCCGAGGTATCGGCCGCCCTCGACGCCGTGCGCAGCGCCGCCCGCGGCACCGACAACCTGCTGCCGCCCATGCACCGCGCGCTCGGCGCACGTGCCACGATCGGTGAGGTGTGCGGCGTGCTGCGCGAGGAGTTCGGCGAGTACGACCGCATGATGGCGGCCGCCGGGTGAACACCTCCGACGCCGAGAAGTACCTCGAGGAGCTTCGCGCCGAGGCCATGAACCCGTCGGGCGACGCCGGGGTGGAGCGCCAGCACGCCCGCGGCAAGCTGACGGCCCGCGAGCGCATCGACCTGCTGCTCGACCCGGGCTCGTTCGTGGAGCTCGACATGTTCACGCGCCACCGCGCCACGGGCTTCGGCCTCGAGGACAACCGGCCGTGGGGCGACGGCGTGATCACCGGGCACGGCACCGTGGACGGTCGGCGGGTCTTCGTGTTCAGCCAGGACTTCACGGTGTTCGGCGGCAGCCTCGGCGAGGTGTTCGCCGAGAAGATCTGCAAGGTCATGGACATGGCCGTGCGCATGGGCTGCCCGCTCATCGGCCTGAACGACTCGGGCGGCGCGCGCATCCAGGAGGGCGTGGTGAGCCTGGGCGGCTACGCCGACATCTTCTACCGCAACGTGCAGGCCAGCGGGGTGATCCCCCAGATCTCGGTGATCCTCGGCCCGTGCGCCGGCGGCGCGGTGTACAGCCCGGCGATCACCGACTTCATCTTCATGGTGAAGGAGACGAGCCACATGTTCATCACGGGCCCCGACGTGATCAAGACGGTCACGGGCGAGGACGTGACCATGGAGGACCTGGGCGGGGCGCTCAGCCACGCCATGAAGTCGGGCGTGGCCCAGTTCGCCGCCGAGGACGAGGAGTCGTGCCTCGACGACGTGCGCCACCTGCTCTCGTTCATCCCGCAGAACAACCTCGACGGCGCGCCCTATGAGGTGCCCTCGGACGACCCCGAGCGCCGCGAGCCCGAGCTGCACGCGATCGTGCCCGACAACCCCAACAAGCCGTACGACATGAAGCACGTCATCGAGCTGGTGTTCGACGACGGCGAGTTCATGGAGATCGCGCCGCTCTACGCGCAGAACCTGGTGATCGGCTTCGCACGGCTCAACGGCCATTCGGTGGGCGTGATCGGCAACCAGCCCAAGGCGCTCGCCGGCGTGCTGGACATCGACGCCTCCATCAAGGGCGCGCGCTTCATCCGCTTCTGCGATGCCTTCAACATCCCGATCATCTCGTTCGTCGACGTGCCGGGGTTCCTGCCCGGCACCAGCCAGGAGTACGGCGGCATCATCCTGCACGGCGCCAAGCTGCTCTACGCGTACGCCGAGGCCACGGTGCCCAAGATCACGGTCATCACCCGTAAGGCCTACGGTGGCGCTTATGACGTGATGAACAGCAAGCACATCGGCGCCGACTTCAACGCGGCCTGGCCGTCGGCCGAGATCGCGGTGATGGGCGCGGACGGCGCGGTGAACATCATCTTCCGCGGCGAGCTCAAGCGCGTGGCCGACGAGGGCGGCGACGTCGAGGCCCGTCGCGCCGAGCTCATCGCCGAGTACAAGGAGCGCTTCGCCAACCCCTACCTGGCGGCGGAGCGCGGCTACGTGGACGACGTCATCCAGCCCGAGGACACCCGCCCGTGGCTGGTGAAGGCGCTCGAGGCGTCACTCACCAAGCGCGTGGACGGACCGAAGCGCAAGCACGGGAACATCCCGCTGTGAGCGCTGCAGTGCGGATCTCCCCCTCCCCGACGCCCGACGAGGCCGCGGCCATCGCGGCCGCGGTGCACGCCGCGCTCAGCGCGCAGGGCGGCGCGGACGCCGACCCGCGGCCGGCGGCCTATCGGTCGTCCTGGCGCCGGGCGGCGATGCATGAGGGCGTGGGTCTCGCCCCCGACCAGATGAGGAGTCGCTGATGTTCGAGGCGGTGCTGGTGGCAAACCGCGGCGAGATCGCCATCCGCGTGATGCGGACGCTGCGCGAGATGGGCATTCGCTCGGTGGCCGTGTACTCCGAGGCCGACCGCGACGCGCTGTTCGTGCAGTTCGCCGACGAGGCGCACTCACTGGGCCCCGGGCCCGCCACCGACACCTACCTGAACATCCCGAAGATCCTCGAGGTGGCCGCGGCATCCGGCGCCCAGGCCGTGCACCCGGGCTACGGGTTCCTGGCCGAGAACGCCCCCTTCGCACGCGCCTGCGAGGAGGCCGGCATCACCTTCATCGGGCCGCCACCCGATGCCATCGACGCCATGGGGTCGAAGACCGCCGCGCGCGCCCTCATGGACGCCGCGGGCGTGCCGATCGTGCCGGGGGTCACCGAGGGCGTAGCCGACGTCGCCGAGGCCACGGGGATCGCCGAGCAGATCGGCTACCCCATCGCCGTGAAGGCCGCGGCCGGCGGTGGTGGCAAGGGCTTCCGCGTGGCGCTGACGCCCGACGACCTCGAGGGCGCCTTCGAGGGTGCCCGGCGCGAGAGCGAGAAGTTCTTCGCCGACTCCACGGTGTACCTCGAGCGCTACCTGCCGCACCCCCGCCACGTGGAGATCCAGGTGCTCGCGGACGGCCAGGGCACCACGCTGTGGCTGGGCGAGCGCGACTGCTCGGTGCAGCGCCGGCACCAGAAGCTGGTGGAGGAGACGCCCAGCCCCATCGTGAGCGACGGCCTGCGCCAGCGCATGGGCGAGGCCTCGGTGCGCGCGGCCGAGGCCGTCGGCTACCGATCCGCCGGCACGCTGGAATACCTGGTGTCGGGCGAGGAGTTCTTCTTCCTCGAGATGAACACGCGCATCCAGGTGGAGCACACGGTCACCGAGATGGTGACCGGGCTCGACCTCATCCGCGAGCAGGTGCGCATCGCCGCCGGCGAGCCGGTGTCGATCACGCAGGACCAGGTGGCGCCGCGCGGGCATGCCTTCGAATGCCGCATCAACGCCGAGGACGCCGAGAGGCGCTTCCTGCCCACCCCCGGGCCCATCACCGCCTACCGCGAGCCGGCCGGCCCGGGCGTCCGGGTGGATTCGGGCGTGCAGGGCGGCTCGGTGATCAGCGACATGTACGACCCCATGGTGGCGAAGCTCATCACCTGGGACATCGACCGCGAGGCCGCCCGCAGGCGAATGCTGCGCGCGCTCGAGGAGTACGTGGTGGAGGGCGTCACCACGCTGATCCCCTTCCACATCTGGCTGCTGAACCAGCAGGAGTTCATCGACGGCGGCGCCTGCCACGACGCGCTCGAGGCCATGAGTGCCGAGAACACCCCCCTCCCGCCCCGCGACGGCGCCCCGCCGCCTGCGCCGGAGGCCCCCGAGGCCGAGCCGGTGGCCGAGCGCTCGCTCGTTGCCGAGGTGGGTGGCCGCAGGTTCGACGTGCGTCTGTTCATCCCCGAGAAGGACCTGGCCGCCGGGGGCGCGCCGCCGCCGAAGAAGAAGCGCGAACGCAAGGGCGGCTCCAGCCACCACGGGTCCGGTGGCGGAAGCGCCACCGGCGAGGTGCACTCGCCGATGCAGGGCACGGTGCTCAGCGTGGCCGTGGCGGACGGCCAGGAGGTCGCCGTGGGCGACGTCATCTGCATCATCGAGGCGATGAAGATGGAGAACGAGGTGACCGCCCACACGGCGGGCACCATCAGCGCGGTGAGCATCGAGGCCGGCCAGTCGGTGGCCGCCGACGAGGTCATCGCCGTCATCGGTTGAGATGACCCGCGTCGTCCTGTGGGCGGGCCGCCTCGGGGCGGGCCGCGCCTCGGCCGGGGCCCTCGTGGATCCCGGCGACGCCGACCGCGAGACGGTGCGCCGGGCCGTGCTCGCCTGCGGCGTGGCGCTGGCGGCCGACCGCCTGTCCGCGGCCGATGGTCCGGGGCGGCAGGCGGTGATCCGCGCATTCGGGGCGTCGGCTCCCGATGATCTCGTCGACCTCACCGGCCGCTGCGAGATCGGCGGGCTGGCCGTGCCGCCCGGCGAGGTGTCCCCTCCGCCGGGGTCGGCGATCGCCGACCTCGTCCTCGAGCCGGGCGACGACCCCGACGACGCGGAGCCCGTCATCTACTCAGGGGACATCGATCCGGCCGAGGCGGCCGCGCTCACCGCGGCCGCGCTGGCCCGCGCCATGCCCCGTGATCCGCTGCACCTGGCGCGCGCGGGCGTGGCGCTGCGGGCCCTGGCGCGCGAGGCCACCGTGTACCCCGAGACGCTGCGCGACATGGCGAGCGGCATCGCCGTGACCGCCCGCGACCCGGAGGACGTCCGCCTCTTCAGCGGACCGGACGCCACGACCGATGACGATGACCGGCGCTGGCGCATGCCCGACGCGGGGGCGCTGGGCATCGCGATCGGTGCGGCAATCATCGTGGGCGCGATCGGCGTGGGCGTCGCCGCGGGCCTGGTGGCCGTGCTCGACCCCGCCGCGGCCAACCGCACCACAGCGCTCGTGATCGGCGGGCTCATCGGCGTCGCGGTGGGCGCGGCCATCGCGCTGCGGATGATGCGCCGCTAGGGCGCGGCGACTACGACCCGAACAGGGCCGCGGCGTCGCGGGCGATCTCGGGCGAGAGCAGCACGCGCGCCTCGGCGGAGTCGAAGGGGCGCCCTGGCCACGTCACGGTGACCCGTCCCTCGTCCTCGAGCACCCCGAGGGCGGCCATGAGCGCCAGCAGGCCGTCGTCGCCCTCGAACCCGAGTTCGGCGGCGGCGGTGGGCACCGAGAGCATCACGTCGCCGTCCACGGCCATGCCCTCGTCGAGCCACTGCAGCACCAGCAGCATCTCAAGCCGTTGCGCATTGGCCCTGTCAGCCGACATGGCCGCGAGGGTAGACGGCCGCCCGGACCCATCTCATGGGTAGAGTCCCCGACCGGCCCGCCCCCGATGCGGGCCGTTCACTGACAGCGAGACAAGGGACGCGGGTGGATCTCTTCGAGTACCAGGGCAAGCAGCTCTTCGCCAAGTACGGCCTCGCCGTGCCATCGGGCGAGGTTGCCGACACGCCCGAGCAGGCGAAGGCCGCCGCCGAGGCAATCGGCGGCACGGTCGTCGTGAAGGCGCAGGTGCAGGTGGGCGGTCGCGGCAAGGCCGGCGGCATCAAGCTCGCCAAGGACCCCGACGAGGCCTACGCCGAGGCGGACAACATCCTCGGCATGGACATCAAGGGCCACGTGGTGAAGCGGCTCTGGATCGAGGCCGCCTCCGACATCAAGAAGGAGTACTACGCCTCGGTCACGTTCGACCGCTCGGCGAAGAAGCCCCTCGTGATGCTCTCGGCCATGGGCGGCATGGACATCGAGGCCGTTGCCGAGGAGCACCCGGAGGCGCTCGCGCGCCTCCACGTGGACCCGCTCGTGGGCTTCCAGCCCCACCACGCACGCTGGCTCATCTACCACGCCGACATCGACGAGCCGGCGCAGAAGGGCGTGCTCGACGCGCTCACCAAGGCGTACGAGGCCTTCATCGGGCTCGAGGCCACGCTCATCGAGATCAACCCGCTCATCTGGACCGCAGATGACCGTGTGGTGGCGCTCGACGCCAAGGTGTCGATCGACAACAACGCGCTCTACCGTCACCCCGACCTGGAGGCACTCAAGGAGAGCGTCACCGACGACGAGCAGGAGCGCATGGCGCATGAGCGCGGCGTGACCTACGTGAAGCTCGACGGCGACGTGGGGATCATGGGCAACGGCGCGGGCATCGTGATGAGCAGCCTCGACGTGGTGGCGCTCGCCGGCGGCAGGCCCGCCAACTTCCTGGACGCCGGCGGCGGGTCGAACGCAGAGGCCGTGGCCACCGCGCTCGAGGTGCTGCTGAGCGACCCCAAGGTGAAGTCGCTGATGATCAACATCTTCGGCGGCATCACACGCTGCGACGAGGTGGCCGAAGGCCTCCTCACGGCGCTCGACAAGCTGGGGGCCACGCTCCCGATCGTCGTGCGCCTCGACGGGACCGCCGCGGAGGCGGGGCGCGCCATCATCGCCGAGCGCGCACCGGCCAACGTGGTGGTCGAGCCCACGATGCTCTCGGCCGCCAAGCGCGCCGTGGAGCTCGCGAAGGAGGCCTCGTGAGCATCCTGGTCGACGAGAACACCAAGCTGGTGGTGCAGGGAGTCACCGGCCGCGAGGGTCAGTTCCACACCCTGCGCAACAGGGCGTACGGCACCAACGTGGTGGCGGGCGTCACCCCCGGCAAGGCCGGGCAGGACGTCGAGGGCATCCCGGTGTTCAACACCGTGCGCGACGCCGTGGAGGCCACCGGGGCGAACACCTCGATGATCTTCGTGCCGCCGCGGTTTGCCACCGATGCCATCTACGAGTCGCTCGACGCGGGCATCGACCTCACGATCGCGATCACCGAGGGAATCCCCGCGCACGACATGATGCGCGTGTACACCCACCTGCAGCGCAGCAACCAGCGCCTGCTCGGCCCGAACTGCCCCGGCGCCATCAGCCCCGGCAAGGCCACGGTGGGCATCATGCCCACCGACGTCTTCACGCCGGGAAGGGTGGGCATCGTGAGCCGCTCGGGCACCCTGACCTACCAGATCTCCAAGGAGATCGGTGACCTCGGTATCGGGCAGAGCACGGTGGTGGGCATTGGCGGCGACCCGATCGTGGGTTCGTCGTTCATCGACACCCTCCAGATGTTCGAGGCCGACCCCGAGACCGACCTCGTGGTGATGGTCGGCGAGATCGGCGGCGACGAGGAGGAGAAGGCCGGCGAGTTCATCGCCGCCAACATGAAGACCCCGGTGGTGGGCTACATCGCGGGCTTCCAGGCTCCTCCCGGCAAGCAGATGGGCCATGCCGGCGCCATCATCACCGGATCGTCCGGCACCGCCCAGGGCAAGAAGGATGCTCTCGAGGCGCTCGGCGTGCGGGTGGGGACCAACCCCACCGAGGTCGCCGAGATCGTGGCCGACACCCTGAAGTAGCGACCCACCGGCGCACCGCCCGGCTGTTCAGGAGGCGATCTCCATGAGCAGCCGGGCGGTACCGGCGGGATCCTCCATCATGAGGTCGTGCCCGGTTGCCACCTGGTGCATGCGCCAGCCGCGATCGCGGGCCCTCTCCACCGTGGCAGCCAGGCTGGCGAGCGGCGGGTCCGTGTGCTCCACGTAGTCGCGCGGCAGGGCGTCCAGCACCGCGCGGTCGTACGCCACGCGGTCGTCCACGCACCGCGCCGGGAAGTCCGTGAGCCGTGGTCCCACGACGGCGCGCAGGCGAGCCGGCACCGACCACTGCTCCATGAATGCGGGCGAGGCGGGCACGCGCCAGCCCTGACCCTCCTCGGCAACCAGTTGCCGGTAGCGCCGCGCCACCTCGGGCGGCTCGACATCTGCGAGGCACTCCCCGGGGTCGGCGAGGAAGGCGCCCATCGCCACCACGCGGGCCACGCGGTCGCCGGCGGCCTGCACCACGGGGCCCGCGAGCACGCCGGCGTAGGAGTGCAGCACGAGGACGCCACCGCGGATGTCCTCCATGCGCAGCGTGGCCAGGACGTCGGCCACGTGAGTGTCCGCCCCGACCTCGGGCGACAGCAGGTGCGCCCGCTCGCCCATGCCCGTGAGCGTGGGGGCGTGCGCCTCGTGACCGGCCTCGCGCAGCAGCGCCTCAACCGGCCGCCAGCACCACCCGCCGTGCATCGCGCCGTGGATCAGGACGAATGTCGCCACGAAGGCGAGGCTACCGGCACGGCCGCGTGTCTAGACTGCCGCGCCGTGCCCGACGTCATCTCATTCGCCCGGGGCGCCCCGGCTCCGGAGGCGCTCGATGGTGGGCTGATCGCCCGCTGCGCCGACGCGGCCCTCGCGGCCGACCCGACGGTGATCCTCTCGTACGGCACCGGTGGCGGCTACCCCCCGCTGCGCGAGTGGCTCGCCGCGCACCACGGCACCACGGCCGACCGGGTGCTCATCACCAACGGCTCCCTCGAGGGCTACGTGTTCCTGCTCGAGACGTTCCTGGCCCCCGGCGACCTCATCGGCCTCGAGGCGCCCACCTACGACCGGGCGCTGCTGCAGGCGCAGATGCATGGCATGGAGATCCTCGAGATCCCCATGGAGGATGACGGCATGGACGTGCAGGCGCTCGCCGCCGCATGCGAGGCCGGCCGCGTGCCCAAGCTCGTCTACACCATCCCGAACTTCCACAACCCCGCGGGCACGACGATCTCGCTCGAGAAGCGCAGGGCGCTGGTGGCGCTGGCCGAGAAGCACGGGTTCTGGATACTCGAGGACGACCCCTACGGCCGCCTGCGGTTCGAGGGCGACCCGCTGCCGAGCATCTACGAGCTTGGCGGCCCCGGGAGGGTGATGTTCTCGTCCTCGTTCTCCAAGACCCTCGCGCCAGGACTTCGCGTGGGGTACCTCATCGCGCCGGCCGACCTGGTGAAGACCCTCACCACCCGCGCCAACCAGACCTACATCTCGCCCGCGCACCTTCCCGAGGCCGCGGTGTTCAAGGTGTGCGAGGACGGCCTGCTCGACCCCAACATCTCCCGGGTCACCGAGCTCATGCGCGTCCGCCGCGACGCCATGGCAGAGGGACTGCACCTGATGCCCGAGGGCACGAAGTGCACGCCGCCCAACGGTGGGTTCTTCATGTGGCTCGAGCTGCCGGACGGCATGTCGGCTGATGCGCTGCTTCCCGTGGCGCAGGAGGCCGGGGTCATCTACGTGGCCGGGTCAGCCTGCTTCAGCGAGGGCCACCACAACACGTTGAGACTGGCCTACTCGGGCGTGTCGCCCGACGAGATCTCGGTGGGGATGGAGCGGCTCGGGAAGGTCTTCGCCTCGGGATAACCCGAGGCGCCGCGGGGTCTCGCCCGCGCTGCAAGCAGGCCGAACGTGGCGATCCACCCGCGCAGGGCCCCTGTGGCGTGATGTGAGGGCGCTGCTAGGTTGGAAGGAGATGTTCCTCCGGCCCCTGATCGCAGCCGGCCTGGCGCTTGTCGTGGCCGGGTCCGTCGCCACGGCCGCGCCGATGACGCGCAATGACGCCCTCGCCCAGGCCAAGCGCGGCAAGACGGCGCAGCAGATCGTGCGCGAGGCCTTCCCCGGCAGCCAGCTCACGCAGTTGCCCCAGCAGACCGTGCGCATCCTCGTGGCCGACCAGGCCAGGCAGGTGGTGATGCAGGGCAAGACCGTGCTGCGGCTGGTGGACGAGGGCCGGCGGGGAGCCAAGGGGCGCCGGGTCGCCGTGGGTCACCGAATCCTCATCAAGCGCTTCGGCAAGACAGGCTTCGCCGTCACCGACCTGGACGTCCCCGGGGCGAAGTCGCTCAAGTTCATCGGGCCGGTGCGGCTCGACAGCGGATCAGCCGAGACCGGCATCCGCATGTCCGACCCGCTGGAGCTGCGTTACCGTGGGAGCCTGCGGGTGGTCACGAGCAGCGCGCGCACCATGGCGGTGATCAACCAGACGAGCACCGAGAACTACATCAAGGGCGTGCTGCCCGGCGACATGCCACCCGAGTGGGGCGACACCGGCAAGGAGGCCCTGGTGGCCGGCGCGGTTGCCGCGCGGTCGCGCGCGCTGCACCTGAAGGCCTCGGCGGGCGGGAAGTTCAACGCAACGGCCGACGATCCGCTCTACCTCGGCATCGACGGGGAGCGACCGCAGACCAACGCAGCCATCGAGCAAAGCAGGGGCTGGGCGCTCGTGCTCGCCGGCAGGCCGCTTGAGGCCGAGTTCCCGGTGGTGCCGGGCGACGTGGTGGTGTTCCAGCCCGAGGCCGGAAAGCCCAGCCAGGTGGCCTTCGCGAAGAACACCGTGGTGCCGGGATCGAAGCCCGGGCTCGGCGGCCAGGCCGTGCAACTGGCGATGTCGTACCTGAGTACGCCGTATTTGTGGGGCGGTTCGAAGCCTGGCGGCTTCGACTGCTCGGGCCTCACCTACTGGGTGTTCGGGCAGCTCGGGATGAGGATCCCGCGCGTGGCCGAGGACCAGGCCACGGTGGGCGCCTATGTGCCATTCGGGCAGCTCAAGCCCGGCGATACGGTGTTCTTCGCAGACTCGTCCGGCTACATCGGGCACATGGGCCTCTACATCGGCGGCGGCCAGATGGTGCACGCCCCGCAGACCGGCGACGTCGTGAAGGTCACCGACATCTCGTCCGGCCGTTACTTCGAGCGGTTTGCCGGGGGTAGGCGCTACTCCCCGTAGAGGGCCGAATGTCCCCGCCGAAGGGACATTCGGGAGGCCCGTGCTGCGGTAGCCTTCGCGGCAGCGGGAACCCTCTCACACGACCGGAGGTCAGGGAAAAGTGCGCGAACACGACGTCGTCGTCGTCGGCGCTGGTCTTGCGGGGATGCGCGCGGCGATCGCCGCGCACGAGGCGGGCGTTGACGTCGCCCTCGTGACGAAGCTGCATCCGGTGCGAAGCCACTCAGGCGCCGCCCAGGGCGGAATCAACGCGGCTCTCGGAAACGAGACCGAGGACAACACCGACAACCACACCTTCGACACGGTGAAGGGCGCCGACTACATCGGCGACCAGGACGCCATCGAGATCCTGTGCGCACGGGCCCCGCTCGAGGTGTACCAACTGGAGCACTGGGGCGCGGTCTTCAGCCGCCAGGAGGACTCCGGCAAGATCGCCCAGCGCCCCTTCGGCGGCGCCGGGTTCCCGCGCACCTGCTACGCGGCCGACCTCACCGGACTGGTCATCCTGCACACGCTCTACACCGTGTGCGTGAAGTACAACATCCCGACCTACGAGGAGTGGTTCGTCACCGACCTCGTCACCGACGACAACGGGAACGCCGTGGGCGTTGTGGCCTACGACATGATCCACGGGCAGATCGAGACCATCGGTGCCAAGGCCGTCGTCATGGCCACGGGTGGCGCCGGCCGTGTGTACCGCCCTTCGACGAACGCGCACGCGTCGACCGGCGATGCCATGAGCCTGGCCCTTCGCAAGGGCGTCCCGCTCAAGGACATGGAGTTCATGCAGTTCCACCCCACCACGCTCGCCGCCAACGGCGTGCTCGTGACGGAGGGTGCCCGCGGAGAGGGCGGGTACCTCCTGAACAAGGACGGGGACCGCTTCATGAGCAAGTACGCCCCCAACAAGCTCGAGCTGGCGTCGCGTGACGTCGTCTCGCGCGCCGAGGCCACGGAGATCCAGGAGGGTCGCGGCATCGACGGCTGCGTGCTGCTCGACCTGCGCCACCTTGGTCGCGACCGCATCATGGAGCGCCTGCCGCAGATCCGCGAGCTGGCCATCGCCTTCGCCGGCACCGACCCGATCGAGGAGCCCATCCCGATCCGGCCCGGCGCGCACTACCACATGGGTGGCGTGCACGTGGACAACTGGGGGGCTGCCCCGCACATGCCGGGCCTCTTCGCCGCAGGCGAGTGCTCCTGCGTATCGGTGCACGGCGCCAACCGCCTGGGCGGAAACTCGCTGCTCGAGGCCGTGGTGTTCGGCGCCCGCGCCGGCGAGGCTTCCGCCGCCTATGCCCAGGAGGCTCCGGCGCCCAAGGTGCCCGGCAACGCGGCCCAGGAGACCCAGGACCGCATCGAGGGCCTGCTCGCCCGCGAGAATGGCCCGCGCCAGGGTGAGATCCGCGACGAGCTGGCCACCGTCATGCAGGAGAAGGTCGGCGTGTTCCGCGAGGACGCCACCCTGCGCGAGGCCAAGGCCACGGTCGACGAGCTCAAGCAGCAGTTCCAGGGCGTGGTGGTCGATGACAAGGGCAAGACCTTCAACACCGACCTCATCCACACCATCGAGACGGGCTACCTGCTCGACCTCGCCGACTGCATGGTGACCGGCGCGATCGCCCGCCACGAGAGCCGCGGCGCCCACTCGCGCACCGACTTCCCGGAGCGCGACGACGAGAACTGGATGAAGCACACGCTGGCGTACCTGGACGACGGCGAGATCCGCCTCGACTACTCGCCCGTGACCATGACCAAGTACGAGCCCCAGGTGAGGTCCTACTGATGGCGAGCACTACGTTCCGCGTCTTCCGCTACCAGCCGGACTCGGGCGATCTCGAGTCGTACCACCAGGACTTCAACCTCGACCACGAGGAGAAGACCACGGTTCTGGACGCGCTGCTGCGCATCCAGAACGAGCAGGACGGCACGCTGGCCGTGCGCTACTCCTGCCGCTCGGCCATCTGCGGCTCCTGTGCGTGCAAGGTGAATGGCAAGACCGTGCTCGCCTGCATGACGCAGGTCGAGGAGGCCAAGGCCGAGAGCGGGTCGAGCACCCTGCAGGTGGACCCGATCGGCAACTTCGCGCCCATCAAGGACCTGGTCGTCGACATGACGCCGTTCTGGGACAAGTTCAAAGCCGTCAAGCCGTTCCTCATCCCCGATGGCCCCGCTCCCGACAAGGAGCGCCTGGTGCCCAAGGCCGCGATGGAGAAGGTGGCGAAGGAGAGCGCATGCATCCTGTGCGCCGCCTGCTACTCCGAGTGCAACTCGCTCGCCGCCGACCCCGAGTTCGTGGGGCCGGCGGCCTTCGCCTGGGGCTACCGCTTCGCCGCCGACGAGCGCGACTCGCAGCGCAAGAACCGCGCCAAGCTCTACTCGGGGCAGCACGGCATCTGGGACTGCACCCGCTGCATGTTCTGCAACGAGCGCTGCCCGAAGGGCGTGGACCCGCGTGACGCCATCGAGAAGCTCGGCGCCATCGCGTTCCAGGAGAAGGTCACCAAGGACAAGGGCGCGCGCCACGCGAAGGCCTTCCTCATCTCCATGCGCACCGGCGGCAAGCTCAACGAGCAGCTCGTGGGCGGCTTCACCGACCCGGTGGGCGGCGCGTTCAACGCCCCGCTCGCGCTCCGCATGCTGCAGAAGGGCAAGCTGCCCGCGTCGCCGCTTACCCACAAGGTCAAGAACCGCGACCAGGTCACGAAGCTCATCAAGAACGTCAAGGAGACCATCTAGTGCCACGTCAGTTCGCCTACTACCCCGGCTGCGTGGCCGAGTTCAGCTCGAAGGAGCTCAACGCAACCACCAAGGCCCTGGCGCCGCTCCTCGACATCGAGCTGCTTCCGATGCCCCAGGCAACCTGCTGCGGTGCCGGTGACATCGCCGAGGCGAAGCCCAACCTGTACCTCACGCTCAACGTGCGCATCCTCTCGGAGGCCGAGGAGATGGGCGTGGACATCCTCACCATCTGCAACGTGTGCACGCTCAACCTGCGCCGCGCGAACAAGATGGTGAAGGAGGACCCGCGCCTGCTGGAGCAGGTGAACGGCGAGCTGGTGAACGCCGGCGCCCGCCCGTACCAGGGCACGATCGACGTCACTCACCTGCTCTGGTACCTCGCCACCGAGGAGGGCCTGTCCCTGCTCGAGCAGCGCGGACCGCGAGGCCTCAACGGCCTGAAGGTGGCTCCCTACTACGGCTGCCAGCTGCTCAGGCCGTCGTCGGTGATGGGCTTCGAGGACCCGGACCGCCCGCAGTCGCTCGAGCGCCTCATCACTGCACTCGGCGGCGAGGTGGCCGACTACGACGGCAAGACCCGCTGCTGCGGCTTCCCGATCATCCTCGCCCGCGAGGAGGTCGCGCTGAAGGAGAGCCACGTGGCCCTCTCCGGCGCCCGTGACGCCGGTGCGCAGGTCATGGTCACCCCGTGCCCGCTGTGCCACCTCGCCATGGATGCCTACCAGCGCAAGACCGAGCAGCTGATGGGCGAGGAGTACGCCATGCCGGTGCTGCACCTCCCGCAGCTCATCGGCCTGGCCCTGGGCATGCCCACGCAGACCATGGAGTTCAAGCGCCACTTCACGCCGATGGACGAGGTACTGGAGACCGTCGGCGCGTAAGCCAGGGAAGGTGACTGTCACCGCGTGGTGACGGCCGCCGGGGTTGAGCCGAACGGCCCGGGCAACCGGGCCGTTCGCATTTCGACGCCCAGGGCGAAATTCGTGACTGTCACCCAAGCTGCGCATGGCGGCCATTCGGTCGCATCTTCGCCGTCGCCTAGATTGATGATGTGCGCCCCATCCCATTGACCCGCGCATCCGTGCGCGACCTCCCGGCCTGCTGCACCGACTGCGTGTTCTGGCAGACGCTCCGCGGAGGCAGCGACGAGTCGGAGCGCGATCGCTGGGCGCACCGCACGGAGCGTGCGTTCGGCCCCTGGGGCCGCGTGCTGAGCGATGGCGATTCGGTGATCGGCGTACTGCAGTACGGGCCCTCGTCGGCATTCCCGCGCGCCCGCGTCCTGCCCGCGGGTCCCCCGGGGCGCGACAGCGCGCTCATCACGTGCGCGTACGTGCAGGGATCCGATCCCGGCGCATCGATCGAGCGCCTGGTACTCGAGGCCCTCGCCGACATCAAGGGACGGGGCATGCAGGCGATCGAGGCCTTTGCCATGCGCTACCCCGACGAGGTTGACCCCGATGAGCGCGCGGCTCTCGGCCACACCCTCTTCGACCTCGAGATGCTCGAGCGGCTCGGCTTCCGCGCCGTGCGCAGCCGGGGGCAGGTGAGCCTCATGCGCATGGAACTCGGCGGGCTGGTGCCCGGCCTGGCAGAGCGGGCCCGGGCCGCCATTGGCGACCTGCGCCCCGCGCCCGGCGGCGCGCCCCTGCCCGCGTGATCACCCGCGTGGCCGCCATCGCGGTGGCGCTGGTGGCCGCGCTCGCACTCGTCGCCCCGGCACTGGCCGACCCGGCCACGGACGCCCTCGAGCAGGGCTCGGCCTACGTGAGCCCCATCGTTGGGGGCGCGGGCACGGCCGACGCCCAGGCCCGGTTGCAGGCGGTGGCCGACGACCTCGAGCGCTCGGGGCGCCCCGTACGCATCGCGGTGGTCACCGGGCCAGCCGGTGCGGCGTCGATGCGCGACTACGCGGCTGCGCTGCGAAAGCGACTGGGCTTCGGCGGCCTGGTGGTGGCGGTCGCACCGGATCGCCCCACGGGCGTGGCAGGACCCCGCACCCAGGCCGCGATGACCCGTGACCTGCGCGCCGCCAAGGTGGGAGCCATCACCGACCCCATCCAACGTGCCGATGCCGCAGCCCGGGCTGCCGCTGGACCGCCCCTCGCACCATCGTCGAGCGACTCCACACGTGCGCTGCTCGGCCTGATCGGCATCGCACTGATCGGCGGCGTCTGGGCGGCGGCCTTCGGGATACGCCGGAGCCGCCGCGTACGGCGCGAGGAGATGGTCGACCGCACCGCCGTGGCCCATGTGCGCCTCGACGCCATCGGGGCGCGCCTCGACGTGCTCGCCGTGCTGCCCGAGCACCACGCGCGCGCAGACGACCGCCTGGATGCCGCCACCCGCGTGGCCCGGCGCGCCCAGGCCGAGCTCGACCAGGCGACGAGCCCCGATGAGGTGCCCGCCGCCGAGGCCCTTGTAGCCGAGGCCTTCGCGCTGCTGCGCGATGCCGAGCGCGAAGCGGGCATCCCCTCCCCCCGCGACTACTTCGAGGGCCTCTGCCGCTGCGACCCGGCACATGGCCCATCGAGCACCGAGGCTCCCATGCGCCCCGACGGCATCATCCGCCCCTCATGCACCGCATGTCGCGAGAAGGCCGACGATGGCCACCCCCAGACACGCCGAATGCTGCCCACCCCGGCAGGCCCAATCCCTTTTGACGAAGCCACGGACGCACCGTGAGCCCACCCGGCCCCGACAGGGGTGGGGCCCGGGCGAACCCGCAACGGCAGCCGTAGGGGCGCAGACCGCAGGCAGAGGCCGGGCCGCTTGAGGGCCCTAGATCAGAGCCAGCCCTTCGTCACGAGGCTCTCGGCGATCTGCACGGCGTTGCTGGCCGCGCCCTTGCGCAGGTTGTCGGCGACGATCCACATGGCGAGGCCGTTGGGGTGCGAGGCGTCGTCGCGGATGCGTCCGATGAACACCTCGTCGCGGCCCTCGGCGTCCCGGGCAAGCGGGTAGGTGTTGCTGCTCGGCTCGTCGAGCACCACCGCGCCGGGGGCGAGCATGAGGAGCTCGCGGGCGGCTTGGGCGGTGATCGGTTCGGTGGTCTCGATGTGCACGGCCTCGGAGTGAGAGCGCATCACCGGGACGCGCACGCAGGTAGCCGACACCCGGAGGTCGGGCAGGTGCAGCATCTTGCGGGTCTCGTTGGCGACCTTGACCTCTTCGCCCGTGTAGCCGCTGTCGTCGAACACGTCGATGTGCGGGATGACATTGAAGGCGATGGGGTGCGGGTACACCTGTGGTGCGGGCTCGTCACCCGCCAGGTTGCCGGCAGTCTGCGTGCGGAGCTCCTCGATGGCCGCGGCACCCGTGCCGCTCACCGACTGGTACGACGACACGACCACGCGCTCGAGGCCCACGGCGTCGGCGATGGGCCCCAGCGCGACCACCAGCGGCGCCGCCACGCAGTTGGGGTTGGCGATGATGCCCTGGTGTCCCTCGATGTCGGCCTCGTTCACCTCGGGCACCACCAGCGGCACGTTGGGGTCCATGCGGAAGGCGGAGGAGTTGTCGATGACCACCGCGCCGGCCTCCACGGCCGCCGGGGCGAAGTCCCGGGCGCGCTGGCCGCCGGCCGAGAAGAGCGCGATCTGGATGCCCTCGAACGACTGCTCGGTGAGCTCCTGCACTTCGAACGGCTTGCCCAGGTACTCCACGATCGTGCCGGCGCTGCGCGCCGAGGCCAGTGGCCGCAACTCGGTGACCGGGAAGCCGCGCTCCTCGAGCACGCGGATCATGGTGGAGCCGACGGCGCCCGTGGCGCCGACGACGGCCACGTTAAACACTGCGCCGCTCCGCCTCGCTGGCCAGGTCGAAGGCCTCGTGCAGGGCGCGCACGGCGCGCTCCACCTCGCCGCGGGCGATCACAACCGTGATGCGAATGGTCGAGGTGTCGATCATCTGGATGTTGATGCCCTCGGCGGCGAGCACGCGGAACATGAGCGCCGCGATTCCGGGGTTCGACCGCATGCCCTCGCCGATGAGCGACACCTTGCCGATCTGGTCGTCCGAGATGGTCTCGCGGTGCGGCAGGCGGTCGCCCATGCCCTCGATCACCTCGAGCGCCTTGCGAAGGTCGGGGAGCGGCACGGTGAACGAGAGGTCAGCGCGGCCATCCACCCCGACGTTCTGGATGATGGTGTCGACATTGATGTGCGCGTCGGCAAGCGCCGTGAACACCGTGGCCGCCACGCCGGGCTGGTCCTCCACGCCGAGCAGCGCGACCTTGGCCTCGTCGCTCTTGTGCGCGATGCCCGACACGAACGCCCTCTCCATCATGGGAGTCTCCTTGGTGATCCAGGTCCCCTCATCGGGGGCGAATGATGACCGCACGTGCAACGGCACGTCGTGCAGGCGCGCGACCTCCACCGACCGGAGCGCCAGCACCTTCGAGCCCGAGGCGGCCATCTCGAGCATCTCCTCGTGGCTGATGAGCGGCAGCTTGGTGGCGCCGGGCTCGATGCGCGGGTCGGCGGTGAACACGCCCGTCACGTCGGTGTAGATCTCGCACACCTCGGCGTCGAGCGCAGCCGCCAGGGCCACCGCCGTGGTGTCGCTGCCTCCGCGACCGAGCGTGGTGACGTTGCGATCGGTGGACATGCCCTGGAAGCCGGCCACGAGCACCACGTGGCCCTCTCCGAGCTGCTCGAGCAACCGTTGCGGGTTGATCTCGATGATCTTGGCCTTGGTATGCGCGGTGTCGGTGAGGATGCCCGCCTGCGAGCCGGTGAACGATGCGGCGTCGTGGCCCAGGTCGTGCAGCGCCATCGCCATCAGCGCGCATGACACCCGCTCGCCGGTGGAGAGCAGCATGTCCATCTCGCGTGGCGCCGGCGACTGCGAGATCTCGTCGGCCAGCGCCACGAGGCCGTCGGTGGTCTTGCCCATGGCAGAGAGCACGGCGACGACGTCATCGCCCTGCTCGCGCGCGGCGGCGATGCGACCGGCGACATTCCTGATCTTCTCGGCGTCGGCGACGGACGAGCCGCCGAACTTCATGACCCTGATGGCGATGGGGACCTCCTCGGGGCGGGCCAGCGGGCGATTGTAGTCGCCGCGGGCTTCCGTACACTCACGGCATGGGAGTGGGCGAGCGCATCCGCGAAAAGGGCGGCGACGGCAAGCGGTTCCGCATCATCGGCCTCGGCATGGTGATCGGCCTCGCATGGGGAAGCATCATGTGGGCCATTACCGGCGCCCAGGGAGGCGCCACGGTGTGGCTCTACATCGCCCTCACCATGGCCATGATCGGCGGTGGCGTGGCGGCCATATTCGGCGCGATGAACGCCCGGAAGAAGGGCGAGCGCATCAGCCCGCGCATCATGCCCAAGGACGCCGCTGAGAGGAAGGCCGAGGCCAAGGCGGCCAAGGCCGAGGCCCGCGCGCAGGCAAAGGCGGACGCCGATGCGCGCAAGCAGTCCGGCTGAAGTATCCTCACCGTGTGACCGTGCTAGGCGGGGAGCTAGCGGTGCCCTGTATCCGCAATCCGCTACAGCGGGGCTGAATCCCCGTCCGAGGGTCCTACTCGGAGGCATGGGCTCGGATGACGAAGCATTGAAGGCGAGGTCCCATTCGGTGGGCGACCGTGAACCAGGTCAGGTCCGGAAGGAAGCAGCCTTAAGCGGACCCGCTCACGCGCAGTGGGGCTCCCTCGCCGGAGCCAAGTCCCCGAGCACCACCTCCCGGCAGGTATTCGACGACGGGTGCACGGTCACACCTCATTCCACGTGACAGACCCAGGACAGAGCCTCTACAACCGCTACCGGCCCCGCCGATTCGAGGATCTCGTCGGCCAGGAGCACGTGGCGCGCACGCTGGGCAACGCGCTGCAACGCGGCACCATCGCGCATGGGTTCCTGTTCGCGGGCCCGCGCGGCACCGGCAAGACGACCACGGCGAGGATCCTCGCCCGGTGCCTCAACTGCCAGGCCTTCCCGGCGCCCACGCCCACACCCTGCGGCGAGTGCGACTCGTGCCTGCGCATCGGACGCGACGACTGGCTCGACGTGGTTGAGGTGGACGCCGCCTCGAGCGCGCGCCGCATCGACGAGATGCGCGAGTGGCTCGAGAGCGTGCGCTACGCCCCGGTGGCATCGCGGTACCGCGTGACGATCATGGACGAGGCCCACCAGATCCAGGAGGGCGCGTCAAGCGCCTTGCTGAAGACCCTCGAGGAGCCGCCACCGCAGCTCGTGGTGATCCTCTGCACCACGCACCCCTGGGACATCCTCCCCACCATCCGCTCGCGCCTGCAGACCTACACGCTGC
>Ga0222714_10000754_pt1 | contig 36948 bp, 50 predicted proteins | sample C33_3DmetaG_FD_165048 | JGI IMG/M metagenome (GOLD analysis project Ga0222714, IMG submission 165048) | Estuarine water microbial communities from San Francisco Bay, California, United States - C33_3D | ecosystem: Environmental > Aquatic > Marine > Unclassified | place: USA: California...
TCGCGCTGAGATTGTTTCCTGCTTCACATACTATTGTGCTTGGGGTTACTTTGCTGGTGAAGGTGCTAGAGTTCGTTCGGTTGGTGGTAACAATTCCTACGGTGATTACGGTGTAATCGCTTCTGGATTCTCCACTGTTGAGACTCCAAGATCCGCAGCTGTATACGGCGGAAGATTTGAAACCATCGCTGGTACTGTTATCAACGGTCCTCTTGCTGTTGGACTTGCTATGACTGGTGCAACCTCCGGTGCAGAGGCTACACTTCTGAATGACCAGACTGCTGGTGATTATATCATCTTCAAGTATGATCCTGGATACGGTGATCCTGCTCTTGGACTTGGTAGCACAACCTTTGTTCCTGGCGAGACAGTTAACATCGCTGGTGGTAGATCGGTTGGTATTGCTTCTGTTGCTGGATCTGTCGGTGGTCAGAAGGGTGTTCTGATTGAAGTTACTGGACTTTCGACTTCTCCTAGAGTTGGTGATAACGTAGCGTTCACAACATCTATTGTACAATCTGGAGTTAGCACTGACAACAACTACTACATTGTTGCGGCCGTTACTGGATTTACAACTGCCACTGGTCGTGCTACACTGAGTATTGCTCCTGAGAAAACTCTCAGAACTCTTGATGATGAAACGAATACTTCTCTCATTCAAATGAGAACGAACTTCTCGCAGATGCGTCTGACGGGTCACGACTTCCTGAGCGTTGGTACTGGTAACTCTGTAACAACTAACTATCCTAACGTTGATGAGGATACAGTTCAGCAGGGTAACGAGACTAACGAAAGACTTGGTGGTAAGGTGTTCTTCGTTTCTACTGACCAAGGTGGTAACTTCCGAGTTGGTAACTTCTTCTCGGTTGACCAGTTGACTGGTAGAGCAACACTGGACGCTTCCGCGTTCAACCTGTCTGGTCTGACAGAACTGAGACTGGGTGCTATCGGTGGTCAGATTGGTGAATCGATTAACGAATTCTCCTCCGACGGAACTCTGTCTGGTAACTCCAACCAGTCCGTACCTACCGAGCAAGCGGTTAAGACTTACGTTGATACCCTGTCTGCAGGACTCAACTCCACCCTGGTTGCTAGAGCTGGAAGCACCATGACTGGATCGCTAACACTCTATGCTGATCCTGGCCCTGGATATGCTGCTAGCATGTATGCTGCAACACGTCACTACGTTGACGATCAAGTTGGACCTTCTCAATATTTCTCTGGATCTATCTGATTCTGGGATTGCTACTTCATGCCCCCCCTTATGGGGGGTATTCTTATAAATAACATTAACTGCACAAACGCAAGGAAAGATTAGAAAATGGCTGGTGCTAACTATAATAAGTTGAATATCACATCAGCGACGGACCAAACTCTGGTTCCCGCGATGGCGTCGAATACTTATTCTGTTGTTACCGTTTCGATGGTAAATAAGTCTTCTACTCAGTGCAAAGTAAGAGTTGCTCTTACTAATACCGCTGGATCGCCTGGAGCTGGTGAGTATCTTGAATATGATGCCATTCTAAACACTGGTGGTGTTCTTGAAAGAACTGGTATCGTCGTCGCTTCTGGTAAATCGATTACTGTTTCAGCAACGGCTGTGACAGGATCTCTTAGTGTTGCTGCTGTAGCATACGGAATCGAGGGGGTATCGTAATATGGCACCTATTCAGTACATCGTTGACGCTAATTGTTGCGAACCATATGGCATCAGATGCTGCTGGGTCGTTCCTGATGGTGTAAGACACGTCACCTTTGAAGTATGGGGTGGCGGCGGAGGCGGCGGCTCAGGTGGAAACCAATGCAACTGCTGTCAAACTGGTGAACCTGGACTCGGCGGCGCTTATGCTAGAAAGTCTGTTAACGTAACTCCTGGAGATTACTACTGGGTCTGTGCAGGAAACGGTGGTATGGCTCATGATCATCCTCAAAGTGGTGTTCCTGTTTCTAACTGCTGTAATGGAATTTCTGGTGGAGCAAGTTATGTAATCGGTGTCGGACTCACCAACTTCTGTTCAGAAGGCGGAAGAGGAGGCCGAAGTGATCTTGGCGTTCAGTGCTATTACTGGTGTGGATGTAACGGATATAGTTCTGCTACTCCTGGAATCAGTGCCACTGCATATGGGTATGATTATCACGCCCATTCTAATGGATATAGTATGAGTTATACCCAAGAAGAATCTCCCTATCACCATCAAAAACGCGCTGGTAATGGCGCTGGCCCTTACGGTGGTGGTGGTGGATGGAACTATTCGGGTGGTGCTTATTGTGCATTTACCACTTATCCTGGTGGAGAAAACTGGAGAGCAGCTGCTACTCTGACAGAAACTTTATGGCATGGTAGAATTCCTGGTGGTGGTGGAGCTCCCTATCACAATAGTCACACTTGTATGTGTTACAATGGTGCGAAATCAGGAAAAGGTGCTCCTGGCGCAGTTAAAATTACATACTGATACGAACAATGGCAGACTATAAAGTAGCGGTAAATTCGACAACTGGTAAACTGGGACCTTATCCTGTACTTCCTCAGGATGATCCTGCTCCAGCACCAGTTGGATATCAGTATGTGAATCTTGTAGAAGGTACACCAGCACATGACATTCTTGCTCAGGTTGAAGGAGCAGAACATCCTAACATTGATATTAATAGTTCTTCTTACATCTTTGCAGAAGGTATTTGGGACTATACTGAAAACAAGTGTCCAATTACTTGGAACCAAGTAATTACATGTAGAAATTCTTTATTATCTCAGAGCGACAAATTTTATGTTGCAGCCAAGTACCATGGCGTTGCTTATGCTGAGAAAATGTGGAAAGATTACAGAGCTCATCTGAGAGTCTTGTTTCAAAATGTTGATTTTCAGAATGACGATCCTTGCGATTTCCAATTTCCAGAGGGTCCTACTGAAATTGAAGCAATGTCGGAATACATTCAGTCTGGTGAAGCTACAATGAAAGTTATTGCTGATTCTAAGGTGAGAAGAGGTGATGTCTGGTACACCGAAATGTATCAGCGTCTTGGCATTAGCACAACAGGAGTATAGTAAACAATGGGAAGACATTCAACAAAAGGATACGATTGTAACCTAGCATGTTCAGGAATTTTCTGGCATACTCCTGAAGATGGTGACAGAGTTACTACTGTAGGTCTTGGACACGTTTCCAGATGCTGTCTATGGACAGTTCCTCAAGGTGTATATTGTACAACCTTCGAGGTATGGGGTGGCGGTGGCCAAGGAAATGGTAAGTGCTGCTGCTCTTGCTATCCTGGTCCTGGTGGAACAGGTGGTGGATATGCCTCTAGAACTATCGCTGTTCAACCTGGCTGGCAATACACTCTCTGTGCTGGCGGTGGCGGTTGGGATGCTTGCTGGAATTCCAACTTCATTGGTTCATGTCAGTGTAGAGGTTGTCAGTCTTTCGTAATGGGTTGCGGTCTTGGATATGGCGGTGCTGCTTGTAACGACTGCGGACAAATCGGAAGACTTCAAGCAGATGGTGGATTAGGTGGCGGTTGGTGTAACGACTGCTTCGAATGGGGTGCTTGTACAGGTGGTCACCACAAATCCGCTTACAAGTGTGGTTGTGCTCACGGTGGCGACATTAACCTTCAAGGTGGTAGAGGAGCCTTATTAGCTTGCTTCAATGACTGCTACTGGTTTGTATCTGGTGGTGCTGGTGGATTTGCTGGACCCGATGTTATGGGTCACCGTCAGTGCTGTTGCTATCAGTGTGGTCCCGGCCGTTGTGCTGGTGCAGGTGCTTGCGGATGCTGTGGATCGTTCCCTGGAGGCGGCGGCGCAATTGGTCCTATGTCGGGATCAAGCCACTGCGACGGTTGCTCTTGCTCTGGTAAGGGTGGCAACGGTCTGATCAAAATTACATATTGATAGGGGGAAAACTTTAAAGAAATGGCTACCACTAAATATTGGTCAATTGTATATCATCAGAATCATCTAGATGCTGGGCATTTTTATCGTTTTGTTGGAAACGTAAGTACGACAACTGAAAAAAATGCAATTGCAATTGATGAAAGAGAATCTGTTTGGGTAGAAGTTACTGGTGATCTTAAGACTGCTTTAACAGATCCTGCAGATACCAGAATCGTTGATGACAGACTTACCAGATATAATTTTACTACTGGACTGTGGGCTTCTCAGTATGTTAATCCAGAAGTAACCAAAGAACAACCTTCCCCCGATCACATCTCTTATGAGGATGAGATTGAAATGAGAGACAGACTCATCAAGGCTGCTGAAATGCGTAAATTGATGAGAGATTGTTCTGCTGGTTTCTCTGTTGTTCTTGATAATTATATTACTGAACTAAATAATCTTGGAATTGCTACTGGTAGAGATGTGGTTTTCCCACCTCAACCTTGGGCATCCTCAGTCAAAAGTAACGTTGAGACTGGATTTGAGGATATTGAAAACAAGAAGAGGGGTCAGAGTTTAGTGAATGATCCCAATGTAACACCAAGATTCAGCGCCGAGGGATACGTCAATGGCTAGAAATTTATATTCTGCGTCTACTTATAAAGATGGTTGCGGGGTATGCGTTGATGATAACGATAAGACAGGATGTCAAATTCGTTGTGTCCGCATGGTGGACTTTTGCAACGGCGGAGCTTATACCTGGGTTGTTCCTACTGGTGTAACTAGAATGACCATCGAAGCCTGGGGTGGCGGCGGTGGTGGAGCAGGTGTTTGCTGCTGCGACTGTTATCACTTGTCTCACGGTGGATCTGGTGGCGGATACAGTGCTGTTACTATTGCTACTACTGCTGGATGTAATTACGCCGTTTGTGTAGGACGCGGTGGTAACGAAGACGTAACTGGTAAGTTAGGTCGTCACTGGTGCTGCTTTGGCAAAGATGGTGAAACATCTTATGTTACTGGATATAATCTTTCTGGTTTCTGTGCAACAGGCGGCGGCGGAGCTGCTATGAATGGTGACGGATGTCACATGCACTGTGGATGTTATTCAAACGCACCCGGTTGTGGATCTGGTGGTAACGCCTACGGTAACGGTGCTCCTGGTGGACAAGCGATGTATTCCACTGCTGAACCAAGATCTCTTGGTTATGCTGGTGGAGGTGCTTTCACAGCAGGAACAAAGATGTTCTCTCATGAGCATTGCTCTCAGTGTCGCCCTGGTGATGCTGGCGCTCTTCCTGGTGGCGGTGGAGATGGTCCCCGTAACTACAACTGCTGCTGCTATCAAGCTGGTAACGGTGGCACTGGTCTCGTTCGCATTAGATTTGAATAAAGGAGAACAATGGCAAAGTTTGGTTTAATGCTGCAGGAAGCAAACGGTTATTGTTTTAATTCCTGGGCTTACAAAGAAAACGAAGAACCCCCTGCAGAGGCAGTACCTGAGGGAGTAAGATTTGTTTGGATCACTGATGAACATCCTCAGTGGGAACAAGCTTACAGAATCATTGTCGATGATGACACTGAGGGAGAATCTCCTTGGGCTGAATATGTTCCCCCCTCTACTACTAATGGTCCTAAGTATGATTTTGCTACGGGAACTTTTACCTTTCCGAAGTTTGAAAGACCAAGCCTTCTTGATCAGTGTCGCGCAATGCGTGATGAGCAATTAGATGCTAGTGATTACTTCATGCTCCTCGATGATGTGCCTGAGGATATGATGAATCAGGTTATTGCCTGGAGAGAAGAACTGAGAGAGATGCCTAACAAGGTAATCAGCGGTGAGTGGACTCACCCAAGAGATCTTGTTTACTCTCCCGTGCCTGTTTTCTTACACGATCACGATCGCGCTTAATCAAAGAGCACCAAAGAAGAATGCAACAGCCGCACTCTCTGCAGCCTCGTTTTTAACGTACTGCACAGAGGCGGCTCTTTGAGTATCTGCGACTCCTGCACGAATGTCTGGTGTATCGGCAGTTAATCTGACTGCCTGATTGAATGTAGCAACACCAGTTACCGATAGACCGTCATCGAGAGTTGCAATTTTGGTTGCATGGACTGGTCCGGTAAGATCAGCAGCATAGTTTTGTGTTGCTAATCTTGCAGTATAGTTTTGTCCGTAGAATGTAGAGATACCATTTGTGGATAGTCTCTCAGCATGAATCAATCCACTCTGTAAGGTAACACCAGTGCCAACAAAGATAGTGGATACTGTGCTAACACCGGAGAGGTTCAGAGATTGCGCTGTAAGACTTGTCTGATCAAGTCTAGCACTTCCTATGTCCAAACGTGTGGAACGGAGGGTTGTAGTCGATCCTACGCTTACTACAGCATTATCTCCATCTACGGTGACACTTTGATTGCCAAAGGTTGCAATCCCAGTGACTCTCATATTACCAAGAACAATCAATGCGGTGTTAACACCGACAAGATTGCCAATATGTTCAATATCTACTGTGATGTCATTGGTTCCCTCATATGTCGCTTGTCTTGGGAGAAATAGCGAGGTTCCAATAGAGAATCCAGAACCACCATCAAGAATACTTACAACGGCAGATCCATTAGCGGAAACATCAACAGAAAATAATGCACCAGTGCCAGCAGCACCAGCTAGAGGATGTCCTATGCATGTATAGATGCCAGCACTTCTTCCAGATTGTTCATTAACACCACCGAGATTCGTGATTCCAGTGATGACACCTACAGTCTGAACAACTGTAGCAATGCCAAGTGCTCCACCAATTTGTAAGTTAGATACTGTAGAGACACCAGTTGTTGTTGAGATATTACCAGCAACATTGCCAAAGACATTACCAAAGAATCCAAAACCATCAGACCCAATACCAAGAGCCGAGATGTTTGTGTTAAGATAGAGGGAGTCATCACCAACACCAGCGAAGTTTTGGTCTGCTGGTACTGACAGTGACAGGAAGTTTACATCCTGAATTGACGACTTAACACAAAGAGTCTGACCAGAACGAAGGAAAATATCATCAAAAATTTCTGCTTCGTTTGATGCAATACCCTTAGCGTATGTGATATAATCGGAATCAAGGAGTTCTTCTACGGTTCCAGAAGAAATACCAATCGTGATGCGAGCATCCTTTGATTGGTTTGCGTTAGAAACGTAAAGAGTCGTCTTGGTTGGGTTACTTGCCGTTAAGATTGGCAGGTTTCTATTGATGTTCTGGGTTGTGATGCCAGTTTTAATTGCTTCGCCCTTACCAAAGAGTGTTGCAATAGCCTCTCTATATTCTACAGCACCAGTTGCCAGGAAACTTACGTCTGGTTTGGTGCAAGATACGAATACACTATCACCACTACGGACACCAACGTTGGAAATTCTTAATGACTCAAGAGCATCAATCCTGACACCAGTCAGAAGTTTATCAGATTCTCCAACAAGTAGTTCTGTTCTTACACCTACACCACCACTTCTTTCTACAAAGATTGTACCGACGCCAACCGTTACGTTTGCAGGATCGGAGCCCTGGTTCACGATATCGATGTTTACACCTGTAAGATTGCCATCTGATGTGTAGAGAATGGCGTTGGTGTTAACACCCAGATTTCGTGTGGTCTTGAGCGAATTTAACTTTCCAATTCTCGATGCCACGCTGATTCCTCTGACAGAGCTCACAATTTTAGCTATTTATGTGGTAGAATATATACAGGGTGCTGCGGTAATGTTATGATTATACTGACTGGGTATGAAGGTTTTATCGGATCTCATTTTTTAAGTTCTCTGAGAGCACAACATAAGGAAGTAGTGTGCGTTGAGAAACATGAGGTAACTACTTTTTTTCATAAATTTGATCTGTGGGATAAGGTGACTCAGATCATCCACATGGGTGCAAACTCTAGCACCGTGGGTAAAGATCTAAGAGACTACTACGTTTATAATATTGATTTTACTCTTCGTTTGTTTGAGAAGGCAATCGAATATCAAATCCCAGTCAAGTATGCATCATCAGCCTCTGTGTATGGTCTGAATGGTCATGATTCATACAATCCTTTGAACTATTACGCTCTGAGTAAGTTGACCATTGACTACTATGTCATGGACAACCTAGATAAATTTAAAGAAATTCAGGGATACCGATTCTTTAATGTGTATGGAACTGGTGAGGACAAGAAAATTCTTGACAATCAGTCCAGCCCTGTAAGTAAGTTTATCAAACAGATTGAAGAACGAGGATACATTGAACTGTTTGAAGGGTCTGATGAGTTTCTCAGAGACTTTATTTGGGTTGGTGATTGTGTTGACATTGTTCTCTACGAGGATGTTCCTTCTGGCATCTACGATGTAGGTACATCTAAACCAGTATCTTTTCAGTACGTTGCCGAAAAGGTTGTAGAAAATTGTGGTGGAGAGATCAGATACATTCCATTCCCCGATCATTTGAAAGGAAAGTATCAGAACTTTACCTGTGCAAAAGAGGACTTCCCTGGTCACAACTACATTACCGTAGCCGAATATTTAAACCCTGAGGATGGACTTGTGCATACCTCAGAAGGGTGTTAGAATAGGACTACATAGTACAGATATTATTCTTTATCATCGTTATCGATAATGACAGCATCTAAGAAATCTTCCCCTCGCGGAAAGATTGCCTTTACTAATGGCGGTCTTGGCCGAATGTTAAGCGCAATCCGTCCGCTGGAAAGATTCATTCAAGCACATCCTGAGAATAGAGTTATGACAAACTCTAGTCTCGATTTTGTTTGGGGTAATAAAATCCTCCAACCAAAGTCATATCATTCGGAGATGAAGAACATCTTCAATGATGTAATCAAAGATAGAGAATGGATCGAAGCAGAACCATATACTGATTGGGAATATTACAATCAGAAGATCAGTATTGGTCAGGCGTTTGACAAACATTGGAATGGAAAGTACTCTGATAATCCAGAAGACTATCGTCCAAACATTTTTTTGAATGAAGAAGAACTTGCTTTTGGTAAAGCAATTATTAATGCTGCCGAAAAAGAACACGGTAACGAAAAAACTATAATCATTCAACCTTTTGGTAGAGGAGCCAGCAAGGAAGAAGACCTTGAGACGGTGATCGACAAGACTGGTAGAAGTTTTCATTTTGATTTTTACTTAGAACTTGTCAAACAACTCAGAACAGAGTATAATGTGGTGTGCATGTCGGAATTTAAACCTCCGAATGATGCATTATCGATCTGTCCAAAGGATGTAGAGATTCGCCATTGGTTTGGTGCCATCTCTCAATGCGACTATTTCATTGGTTGCGACAGCTTGGGACAACATGCTGCATATGCATTCAACACTCCTGGTAGTGTGATTATTGGAAGTACTTTCCCCGTGAATATTTCTTACCCACACTACTTCAACACAATCACAAAGAAAGACTTTGTACCTCAGTTTGATACTTTCCGTTTGAGTGGGTTTGGATCTTACGAAGCATCCTTCTACAACTCTGGTTGTATGATGTTTGATGAACAGGAAACTGAGGAAATTATCGAAAACATTATCAAAGACATTGAGGAAAAGACTAAATGAGCGTTTGGATTGGTGCTGTAACTCGCGGTCACAATGGTTCCGCTTGTTTGCTTAAGGATGGTGAATTAGTATTCTATCTTGAGGAAGAAAGACTTACTAGGAGAAAGTATGATGGTGGTCCTATGGCTGGACTGCTGAAGATGAAAGAGTATACTGATAAACTTGACTGCCTTGTTGTAGCACACACTGATGCGCTTTCTAAGGCAGGAAAAGTTGATTGGTCTGGTGATGATTATATTACTGCTCTTGCTAGAAAGGTTGGATTGATTGATAGGTATGGACCTAGCAGAGATCATCCTCAAGTTGTAGACGTTGGTATGATTCACCACGAAATGCACGCTGCTTGTGCCTTTTATAACTCTGGATTTGATTCCGCAGCCTGTCTGATTGTTGATGGTGCTGGAACTTTTGTTCCTCTTGGCGAAGATAATATTGGTTGGGAATTGGAAACTATTTTCCAAGCATCTTATCCTTCTAACTTTATCACCAAGTACAAACACATTGGTGTTCGTGGACCTGTGACTACCTATGAAAAGATCCAAGTTCCTCACGCTCATCGTGGACGTAGTGAAGATGAAGGTCTGCATGATGTGATCTTTACTGATCACCCTGGTATTACAAAGACTTATGAGGCCATGACCGATTATCTTGGTTTTGGTTTTATTGAAGCAGGTAAAGCAATGGGAATGGCACCTTATGGAAAACCAAATTCGGAAATCCCACCAATCTTCTTGGGCCCTGAAGGGCGTAGATTTAGTAATAGAAATCTTTTCGTTCCTAATTATCCTAACGGTGCATACGTTGATAAAACTCTCTTCTCTTATCTGGATACAGATAGTTTGGATGTGCAAAAAGATTTTGCGTATGCTGTTCAAGAAGCAACTTCTGACGAAATGGTTCGCTTAATTCATAAGGCGATAGAGATCACTGGAGAAAAGAATATTGTTATTGCTGGTGGTTATGGTTTGAATTGTGTTGCAAACTATAAGTATCGCGACCACCTTCCCGAAGGTGTTAATCTTTATTGTGAGGCTATTGCTCACGACGGCGGCACTTGTGTTGGCGCAGCAAAATACGTTTGGCATGAACATGAAAAGGATATGACTATTAGAAAGAGTGAAACCCTATACCTGGGCCCCGAACCTTCTTATAAAAATATTGAACTTAATGAAGGTGAAGAAATCCGTGACGTAACTCCCGATGAGATTATCGATCTCATTCAGGAAGAGAATATTGTCGCTCTGTATCAAGGTCGTTCTGAGGCTGGTCCTCGTGCTCTCGGTAACAGGAGTCTTCTCTTTGATCCTACTGTCAAAGATGGTAAGGATAAAGTGAACCGTATCAAGAAGCGTGAATGGTTCCGTCCTTTTGCTGGTACGATTCTTGCCGATCATGTTCATGAATGGTTTGATCTTCGTGGTATGGATGACACTCCCTTCATGATGTATGCTGTCAATTCTGCTTCTGAAGAGAAGGCCGAACAGATTCCCAGCATCATGCACGTTGATAAGACTTGTCGAATTCAGACTGTGACTGAGGAACAGAATCCAAATTACTTCAATCTGATTAAGACTTTCTATGCACGGACTGGTGTACCAATTCTATTCAATACTTCTTTCAACCTTGGTGGTGAGCCTCTTGTAGAGACTGTAGAGGATGCTCTGTGGACTCTTAGGAACTCTGGTATCAATTATCTGTATCTTGCAGATCTTGGTAAGTTAGTAACGATTATGTCAAATGACAGAGAGTAGAACTGTATTGGGAGTCAATCTTACTCATGATGCTGGTATATGTCAGGTAACAGACGGTAAGATTGACTGGTTCCTTTCAGAAGAGAGAGCAAGTAGATTCAAACATGATATTGATCCTACTTTTGTTCTAAATTATTTGGAAAAGGATACCAAAATTGATAAATGGGTTATCACTGGATTGCTGCACAAACCTTGGGAACCAACATACATTCGTGAATGGGCTGTTGAATTTGATTATAAGGTAGCAAAGTGGTATAAGAAACTTCATGCAAAACAAAACGATCATATCAGTCGAATCATAACTACAGAGCATCATATTTTTCATGCTGCTGCTGGTTATTATAATTCTGGATTTGATGATGCAGTTGTTGTAGTTGCTGACGGAATGGGCAATCCATTAAAATATGATGATGATGAACCATCCTGTCATGAAGTTGAGAGTCTATATCATGTAAAGAATGGGGACTTCAAATGTATCTGGAAAAATGTTACACCAACTTTTGTTGATTGTGATCGTCCATATCCAAAATGTGATTGGATCAATCAAAATTCCGAGATCGGAATTGGAATGGTTTACTCAGCTATGTCAGTTTATCTTGGATTTGGTGAACTTGGATCTGGAATTCTTATGGGGTTGTCTGCCTATGGTAAACATGATCCAAACATAAAATCTTTTCTCATCAACCCTGGTGTAATTGATCAATCACTATTTCATAGAGTTCAACACGGTTCAAAGTTTATACCATATGAATATGTGAAATTTGAGGGTAAAGTTGAAGATATGACTCCAGAACATCCAAAGTTTCAACCCCTCGCTAATCTTGCCTGGAGGTTGCAGTTAGATTTTGAGATTTATATGACCCATCTTCTCAAGAGTGCCATCATCAAAACTGGTTGTAAAAACGTTGTATTGTCTGGTGGTTGTGCATTAAATTGTGTAGCCAACTATGAATATTTGAAACACCTTCCAGAAGGAACTGACTTGTATGTTGAACCAGTTAGTGACGACTCTGGTATTCCAATTGGAGCTGCATATTTGGGGTATGAACTATGAGTAATACTGAACTATGGAAACCTGAAAAACCTAGAACTCCTTTTGCACCAGATTTTCTTGTGCAAACATACAATGCAAAGCATGGCAGCGAAGATTTTAAGAAGAGACTCATTGAGTATTGCTTAAAGTGTGAAAAAATGCTTGAAAGTGAAGAGTTAGTAACTGATGTTGTTAAAAACACTGATGATCCATACGCATTCACTCAGCATTGGAAACAACATAACCTTTTAGATGATAGTGGTGATAGATTGGATGGAAATCATCTAGAAAGATTTCCTAAAGACAATGTTCAGGAAGAATTATTTGCCATAATTCGTGAACATTATCTGAGATTCATTTATGATCTTGGATACGAACGTCGCAAGGTTTATATTCATACTTGGGCCAACTGTCTTAGATCTGGACAGTTTGTAAATAAACATTGTCATGTGTCTGGTCCAAATTCTTATCTAGCATGTACATATTATCCTCAATCATCTGATACTAGTCTATATCTAATGAATCCTTATGATGAGTCTGAGGCAAAGGAATTTAGAACAATTTCTGGTGGCATTGTTATGTGGCCTAGTTGGGTTTCTCACCTAACTAATAAAACAAATCATAATCTTAGAGTAAGTGTTGCAAGTGACATTGTAACCGAAGAAACAATGATTGCTAATCCTTGGAGACCACACATTCTCTTAGATGATCCTGCAACTATGACAGGTCTTCATTAATCTATATAAAAGTACCGATGTATGAAAACATGAACGCTATCATTTACTCAAAAGAGGATTGCAAACATTGCAAATTGATCAAGGAAGTCATGGACTTGACAAACATTGATCATGTGGTGTATACTCTTGGTGAGCACTTTGATAGATCTCAATTTAAAAGTGAGTTTGGCCCTGATGCAACTTTTCCTAGAGTCATCATTGATGGAGAGTTAATCGGAGGTGCTAAAGAAGCCATTGATTATATCAAGGCGAAGCAACTATGTTGATTTCATGTCAATAAATAAAGGTGTTGATGCAATACTATCCGGGAGAAGAAAGCCTCGCATCATAGTAGATCGAACGTTTATTATCTTCGGAAGAGAGATCCGAATTTACATTTCCTACCAAAGGAAATACAAAAAGAGATAGGAGGTTGTCCGATGTTAACAGCAGTAGTTGTAGTAATGACTACTTTCATGGTAATCGGAGGGTTATTGATGGGGGTTCTGATTGGATGGGTGTGGAAATCCCATGTAGATTCCACAGCATACGAAGTTCAATCTGAAATGCACCCCGAGATGTTTGATCAGTATGGAAGACTTCTACCAGATGAGTTAATTGCTGTCAGATTTGAGACTGAAGACGATGATGATGAAGAGGAGGATTAATTTCTAATCATGGCTACTAAAACAGTTTCTGTAAAGAAAGCGGAACCTACAAAATTACCGCCAAACCCTTTACAGAGTGAAATTCTTGAACTTGTTTCAAAACAAAGAACAAAGGCAAAAAAAGTTGAAGTTCTGAAAGAGTATAGGAACCCTTGTCTGGTTTCTCTCCTCATTTGGAACTTTGATGAATCCGTTCAGTCTGCTATTCCTGAAGGTGATGTGCCCTTTAAACAAAATGAAGAGACTCACCCTGTCGATGGTGTTAGCAGACTCAATCAACATACAAAGAGACTTTACAACTTTGTTGTTGGCGGAAATTATGATCTGAATAGAACTCGTAGAGAAGCACTCTACATTGAATTGCTTGAGTCAATTCATCGTGATGAGGCCAAAGTTCTTAATCTTGTCAAAGATAAAAACTTACAGAGCGAGTATAAAATTGACAGAGAGATTGTTTCCGAAGCCTACCCGGATATTAAATGGGGTGGGAGGGTCTGAAGTGACTGCTTGGACAAAATCTGAGATTGGCGATGCTCTTGCTACATATGGTTGCGAGATCATCGTTGCAGATGGCACATGGGAGCAAGTCAATACTAAGGATGCTCCTAGAGATGCAAAAATCATTAAGTACAAAATTAATGGTGAAATGCATTATGATTTGACTAAACCATCCAAGAATGTAAAACTCTTTGACCTGTATTGGGATAAGTTTAGAGAAGATTTTGTTGGTTGGGACTTTGGTAACGGAGGAGTCAATCCAAAGTCTTGGAGGTATCAACCAAAGACCTCAAAATCAAAATCAAAATAATATTCACAAAAAGCCCGAAAAAAAATTCGGGCTATTTTTTCGTCTGTAGGGTCGATGTTATGATTGAAGAGTTATTTTCAACTCCACTATATGTTTCTGTTTTAAATGAGTTTGAAAGCATAAAAACAGAAATGTCGGAAGTTTTGCCGAATGTTGATTTTATGCCAGGACGCAAATTATTGGCTGGAACCCATCTTTTATCAGATCCGTCTTTTAAGGAAGATTTGTTTGAAAGGTATGATTTGCCAAAACTTAAAGAAGAACTAGATGTTCATATTCGCGAATATTGTAAGCATATTCAATATGAACCAAAAGAGTATGATTTGACCTCATGGTTGGCCCTATATCAAAAAGGACAATACGCTCAAATCCATGATCATGGAGATTCGGACATTTCTGGGGTGATATATTTCCAGACAAATGGAAATGATGGAAATATATTTTTTACTTCACCAAATCCACACTTAAGAACGGCAAAGATCTTTCAGCATCTGCCTTCAATGACCTGGACGCATCAACCTGCAGTAGGTAAGGTGATACTGTTCCCAGGCTGGTTGCAGCACGGTGTCATGACAAATGAGACAGATGGTATCAGAGTGAGTTTTTCGTTCAATGTCAAATTCAAATGATGTGGTATAATATGATGTATGAAAGCAGATTACTCCATTGACCGAATCTCCAAAGAGGAAGCAAAGGGTCTGCTTCTACAGTATCACTATTTGAAGGACTTTTCTAAGGACTTTAAGTCTGGGTTCAATTATGGACTTTTTAAGGATACTGATTGGGATTGTCCTCTTAGAGTAGGTGGGTGTCTTGGCACTTGCATATTCACGGGACTCCCTGTTCCAGAAATCGCAGTAGGAGCATTTGGACTACAACGACAAGAGCAGGAAGGTTTATTTGAACTTTCACGACTTTGCATTCACCCTGACACGCAGCAAGATGAATACAACATTACATCGTGGTTTGTATCGAGATGCATCAGACAACTCAGAAAAGATACACGGGTCAGAGCCATCATATCTTACGCTGATAGTTCTTTTCATGGCGGCACAATTTATCGCGCTTGTAACTTTAAATATTGCGGCCTTTCAGACACTAAAAAAGATTTCTACTATGCCGATGGAACCAAACATTCAAGAGGTAAAACCAAGGGGGTAGATGGTGAGTGGCGTGATCGTTCTAGAAAGCATAGATACGTTATGATCTTCGACAAAAAACTTGAATTAAAATGGAAGACAGTTTAAAAATTACACAAAACGAAGATGGATCATTCGAGATGGACTGGGATCCACAAGACCCAAAATGGTCTTGGTTGAATGGGTTGACAACGGAACAGGTTACTCTTATAATGGAAGAAGCAATCAAGGAGTATCTCAATGACCACTGAAGGCCGTCCAGTACTGAGTGATTTTTGTTACAAGAAATATACTCTGGAACATCTTGAAAATTGGGTTTTAGATGCCCTCAGTTGTGATGATATTACTCCTAAAGAAGTCTATGAGACAATCGTAACGGCTGTAAGTGATAATGTTAAGCATCACAGGAAAGAGTTGGATAAAAGCGTTGGTCTCCTGTATCTCCTAAAAGGTCATCGTGACATTGAACTTGGTGTGGGTAATGATGAACCGTTTGATTCCTGTGATAGGGATGATACATCTAAAAAGTGCAAACAGCAGTGGGATGAATTTTGGGAGGCTCTGTAAGTGTATACCCTGAGGTTATTAGCACCAATTCTTGTATCAATGTGTACAGAGGGTGTGACAACTGGTCAAGGTGATTACTGTGTTGTACATGAACCAGCTCCAGTTATCAAATTTTATGAACCTGGAAAGTCCTGCTATGTTGATGGAATTTTCTATCGTGACTGTGCAGATAAATTATGAGCGAAACTCCAATAACATTTCGCGGATTATCAAATGATGATTGGTATTTTCATTTTAAGTTACCAGATTCCATAATGGAATATTTGTGGAAACAAATAGAAGTAGCAAAAAATGAAAATACTGACTTTAGGTCAGAATTAGCTGGATGTATAAGTAAATCTCTTGTATTGAGAGATCCAGAAAATACAATTATTGATAGAATTTTTTCGCCACTGTATAACAGCCCTCATCGTCCAATTTTTGATGAATGGTCTCTTCGTCACTATCGTACACTTATTCCTCAAGGTAAACGCATACCTTCAAATCCTGTATTGGGAAAGTTTTGGGTAAACTTTCAACGAAAATATGAATATAATCCACTACATGATCATGGTGGAATGTTTTCGTTTGTAATTTGGATGAAGATACCTTATAAATGGGAAGAAGAAAAAGAATGTAATTGGGTAAAAGGATCAAATTCTCAAGGAACAGTGGGAAACTTTATGCTGTTGAGCAATGATCTTAGAATGGAGACATTTAAAATGAATCCAGATTGCGAAAGTTATATGTTGATATTTCCATCACATACACTTCATTGCGTTTATCCTTTTTACACTTCAGACGATGAACGTATCTCTATCAGCGGAAACATATTTTTCGAATGAAAGGATTATTTCAATTTAATAAATAAACCGGTACTGCAGCACCAGTATGAAATCTTTTAAACAATTTGACGAAGAAGCAAAATCCTGCTGGAAAGGATATAAGAAAGTGGGCACCAAAATGAAAGGTGGCCGTCTTGTCAATAATTGTGTCAAGGAACGTGCTGATATGTGGCACCCCGATCCTGAGCAGGATCGCAAACTAGGTGGTCCTGGTGCTAACCAACGTGCTCGTGAAGATAGAGCAGCGTCTCAAAAAAAGAAACCTGATTATAGTAATAGATTGAAACCAGGAGAATCCTATATGGATTTTGCTAAACGTAAGAAATCTGGATCATGAAAAAATTTGGGGAATTTATAATTGAAGCGAACAAGAGTGGTGATTCTTCTCTGCGTGACTGGTTTAGCAAGAGTCGCTCTTCTGATGGCACCCCTGGTTGGGTTCAAATTGGTGGCCCCTATGCAGGGAAACCATGCGCCAAACAACCTGGACAAAAATCAAAACCCAAGTGCGGTTCAAGTAAAATGAAGCGCAATCTTGATCGAGATGAGGAAGAAGTAGCTTTCAATAGAAAGCAAAGAAAAGATCCCAATCCAAACAGAAAAGGTAAAGCAATCAACGTTTCTACTGAAGGTAAAAAGAAATGAAATCATTTAAATCGTTTGTGGTAGAAGCGATGGATCGCGAATACCGCAGAGAATTTGCTAGAGAGCGTCGTACAGAAAGAGAGGCGCAAGAGAAGCATGTAAAGTCAGGAATTGGTGCGAAGAAGAAAGGACCTAAACTGAGTACAACTAAGAGATCAGCATCTGCTGGTAAAGACTATGCTAATAGTCAGATGAGCAGTATTGCACTTCATGACAAAGCTTCTAAAAAGAGAGGTCATACTACAGGCAATCCCTTCCCAGAAGAATATCAGTACGAAGAGTGTGGATGCGAGCACGAAGAAGATGAAAAGGAAGAGACTAAGAAGGTAAAGCGTAGACCTATGGGTGGATCTGCCGCAAAGCCTGGTCCTAATAACAACTATGTAAAACCTATGGGAGAGTCCACCATTGTGCATAAGATGGGTGGTGTCGTGATGGGTAAAACTCGAACCGATGACGGTAAGGACACCGTTCAGGTTGATGATGCGCCCGTTAGCAAAAGCACCCATGATTTTATGAAAAAGAAAGGGATGACAAAGGTTGATTCGAGCGGTAAACCAACCTCTGATACAGACTATGCGGAAAGAAAAGCAGCAGGTCTAAAAACTGTAAAGAAAGTAGATGAAGCAGCGGGTGAAAAGGATGCCTGCTATAAGAAGGTAAAGTCAAAATATGATGTTTGGCCTTCTGCCTATGCCTCTGGTGCTCTAGTAAAGTGCCGTAAGGTTGGTGCTGCTAACTGGGGCAACAAAAAGAAAAAGTAAACTCTGAATTTTGTTATGAAAAAGTATAAGACTGAAGATTACTTCTCCGTAATTGAAACAAAGACTGGTAGAAAGATTTGCGACTGTGGTATTGAGCAAGATGCTCTTGCCATGGTCGCTTTTGATCCACAAAATAGAACGATTACTAGAAACCAATTCTTAGCTGGTCAGGTTATTGATGTTGAAATGCCAAAAGCACTTCCCACTACCAATATTGTACCTTCTGCTCCTAAGGAATATCTTGACTCAATGTACCCCGAGATTCCAGAAGATACTGTTGAACCGTTGGTTCTCCCTGAAAGTCAGTTACAACCCTTAAATTTGTAACTCAAGTTACAAAACTACTTGACTATATACTGTTAGTAGACTATAATAGTCTTGTCGTTCATTCGCTATTTTCGAACAGCGAACGCAAGTAAGCCGACTCGGAACGGATCGTTCATCTATGGAACAGATTTTCTTAACCTGCTTACAGGCACAACTACTAATTAGTAGAGTCAACGCCAGTACTTTAATTATAGATCATCAAAAAAATGATCTCGTGTGGGAAGTTAAGCAAGTTACAAAGAAAGGTTGTTTCACAGACGCAAAAGCCGACTGAAGGAACGGGATTTAACCATCTCATTTCTTTAGGAGTAATCCAATGTCTAAAGTCGTTTATCGTGGTCATGAGTACGATACCGAACATCACAATGCTGAGGTTCTTGCCGAAGCAAAACGTGTTCGTGAGCAGGAAAACTTTTCCCTTATGTATCGTGGCGTTAAAGTCACTCGTACATTAGTAAAATGATTGCGGTTGTTGCATCAGTTTGTGCTTTTTCAACAGCATTCATTCTTCTGATTTATGCTGAAGTTTTATTGCTAGAAAAATGATTGAGAGGGGTTAAACACCCCTCTTTTTCTATCCTAAATATTTTTGGACGCGGGGGGGGGTACATGAAAGATCTTTCCAATAAAAAGGCGGCTAAAAAACTGATCAAACGGTTTAAGAAACACCCAGACTGGTATACCCAAGAAGAGGTGTTATATGCTAAAATGGTGAGAAGATCAATTAAACGTAATGAGGGAGAGAAGTGTGTTAGAGAATGTGAAACTGGTCAGTGTAACCCCGGATGCGGAGCAGACGATGGGGTATGTTGCGAGAGTATCAAATCCAGCGAACCAGGAGAATCCTGATTATTCTAAACTTCTCGCATACTGCATCAAGCATAATCATTGGAGTGTTTTCGAGCAAGCACATATGACCCTAGAGATTGAAACATCTAGGGCAATCGCGGCTCAAATTCTCCGGCACCGTTCGTTCACATATCAAGAGTTTTCGCAAAGATATGCGGATAGTTCGATGCTATCGAACTATATTCCTGTTCCTGATCTTCGTAGGCAAGATACCAAGAATCGTCAGAACTCTATTGACGATATTGGCGAATATGAAAAACTTGGTCTTCAAGGTAAGATTCAGGAACTCTTTGATCAGAGCATGAGTCTTTACAAACAACTTCTTGCTCATGGAGTTGCAAAAGAATGTGCTAGAATGGTGCTTCCTCTGGCAACACCAACCAGAATTTATATGACCGGTTCATGCAGGTCATGGATACATTATATCTCTCTGAGATCTGCTAACGGAACTCAGAAAGAACATATGGATATTGCTAACATGTGCAAAGAAATCTTTGTGGAGCAGTTTCCAACTTGTGCCAAAGCTTTGGAGTGGAATTGATGGCTACATATCCTGTAGTAAATACAAAAACTGGAGAACAGAAAGAAGTTGTACTGAGTGTACACGACTGGGAACAGTGGAAAACGGATAATCCAGACTGGACGAGAGACTGGTCTGATCCATCTACTTGCCCATCACCGGGTGAAGTTGGAGAGTGGCGAGACAAACTTGTCGCTAAAAACCCTGGGTGGAATGATGTCCTCGCAAAGGCATCGGCTGCACCAGGATCACGAGTCAAAAAGATCTGATTTTTATGCCAAGAAGAAAGTCATCGGCCAACAATGTTGGTGTAGGTCTCACTATCAAATCGCAAAAAAGAAAGAAACCTCTTAATGCGGATTTGCTTACGGATATTAATCCATTAACAGAGAATCAAATCAAACTGTTTGATTCTTATAAGAAGGGTAAAAACCTTTTTGCATATGGAGCCGCAGGAACAGGAAAGACATTTGTCGTCCTGTTTAATGCACTCAGAGAGGTATTGAGCGAGGATACACCATACAATAAGATCTACATTGTTCGCTCTCTTGTTTCTACTAGAGAGATTGGTTTCCTTCCTGGGGACCACGAAGACAAGTCTTCTTTATACCAGATTCCTTATAAGAACATGGTGAAGTACATGTTCGAGATGCCTTCGGACTCTGATTTTGAAATGTTGTATGGTAATCTTAAGCAACAAGAGACTATTAGCTTTTGGTCTACTTCTTTTATCCGTGGAACTACTATTGACGATGCGATTATCATCGTTGATGAATGTCAGAACTTGAATTTTCACGAACTTGATAGTATAATTACTCGTGTAGGTGAGAACGCCAAGATTATGTTCTGTGGTGATGCTCGCCAATCTGATCTTATTAAAACCCATGAAAAGAATGGAATCCTAGATTTCGTTCGCATCATTCAGCAAATGGAATCTTTTGATCTTATTGAATTTGGTGTTGAGGACATTGTGAGATCTGGGCTCGTTAAAGAGTACCTAGTACATAAAATTGCTCTTGGTTTTTGATGTTTAAGCACCACGATATTGATCTTCCTGATATTTCGCGAACAACGATTGAAGGTAAAAGATTTTACAAAATCAATAATATAGAGAAACTATTCATCTCTATTACTACGATTACCTCTTTCATTACTGCACCTAAATTCGCTTCTTGGCGTAATAAAGTGGGTGAAGAAGAAGCGAATAAGATTACCGCAAAGGCCACAAGTCGCGGTACAGATATGCACACTCTCACTGAGCATTATCTGAAGAACGAAGATCTACCTTCGGTGCAACCAATTTCAGAGTTATTATTCAAGATCTCCAAACCAACTCTAGATAGAATTGATAATATCTACTGTCTAGAGTCTGGTCTTTACAGTGACGTTCTTGGTATTGCTGGAACTGTTGACTGTATTGCAGAGTTTGATGGTGAACTTGCTGTAATCGATTTCAAGACATCATCTAAACCCAAAAAGAGAGAGTGGATTGATCATTATTTCGTTCAGTGTGCAGCCTATGCCTGCATGTTTTACGAATTGACTAATATGCCCGTTAAGAAGTTCGTCATTCTGATGGCTTGCGAGGACGGTGAATGCGTTGTTTATGAGGAATATGACAAGAAAAAATACATTGGAATGCTATCTCGATACATCAGAAACTTTGTTGAACATAATCTTTCCAACTATGGATAATGAATTACAGGCGGAGATCGCCAAAAAATTTCTAACTCCAGAGAAGTTTGCAGTTGCAATCGAAAAGATTGTGAAAGAGAATGGTGGCAATTATATTGATGCTATCGTGCTGTACTGTGAGATAAACAATATCGAGATCGACACGATTCCTAAACTCATCTCAAAACCTCTCAAAGAGAAGTTGAAACGAGATGCAATCGAACTAAACTTCATGAAAAAGACTACTAGAGCTCGACTACCATTGTAACTAAATATTGGAAAAAAGTGAGATGTCAGACTTTTTTGATTCGGAGATCGTTCAAGAAGAACTAAAGGAGATTGATAGACTTCAATCGGCCATTCATGGCGATCTTTTTACCTTTCCAACTTTGCCAATTAAAGAGCAACGCTCTCATCTTGAAGATTTAGTTAACTTGGTGGAGAAGCAAAGGATTCTTTACACACGCATCTGTCTCAGCGATGATGAGGATGCACAGAAAATGAAAAAGGACATCGAACAGTCCGCACTATTAATGGGATTTTCTGATCAGGTCTCTGTAATGGAAATGTTTGATGGTATGATTAGATCAATTAGAAACATTCTGGAAAGCCCCCCATTTAAAAAATGACTTATGAAATTCCCGCTCCTGGGATCTTTGTTAAAAAGAATGCAATCAGTGAGCAAAACGTTGACAATCTAGTTACGTTCTTTCAACAAAATAAAAAGATGCAGATGCCTGGCATGTGTGGCATGTCAACCATTGATACGAAGATTAAAAAGTCAACAGATATTATTATCAATGGTCAGAGCAAACAGAAAGACCAAAAGTTTGTTGTCAGTCAAATTGATAAGTGTCTTACGGATGGAATCGAGGAGTACGTTAAAGAGTACCCCATCCTAGAGACTGGTCAGATGTGGAGAATGGAACCGATGGCCATTCTTCAGTCATATAAACCTAAAGAAGGATTCTTCCAACTTCATTATGAATCTATCAATGAAGTTTTGGCGACTAGAATGATTGTTTGGATGATTTATCTGAACGATTGTCCTGACGGTGGTACGGAGTTTCCTTACTTTGATGTAGTTACCAAAGCAGAAAAAGGAACACTGGTATTATTCCCAACTAGTTTCACTTATGCTCACAAGGGACAGATTTCCCAAGAGAATTCCAAGATCATTGCTACTGGCTGGTACAGCATGGTTCCAGAATATATTCAGCAGCAAATGATGGAAGCGCAGCAACAGGCTTGACATCCTTTCATACCTCTGGTATGATAAAGAAGTCTTCAATCAACCCAATTCATCCAACTATCCAATGTCTTTTGCTAATCTAAAGAAACAATCCAAACTCGGTTCGCTGACTCAGAAACTGGTCACGCAAGTCGAGAAGATGAATAAGTCTGCTGGTTCTGGCGACGAACGCCTCTGGAAACCTGAAGTAGACAAAGCCGGCAACGGTTATGCTGTTATTCGATTCCTTCCTCCTCCTGATGGCGAAGATATGCCTTTCGCCAAAGTCTACTCCCATGCCTTTCAAGGTCCTGGCGGTTGGTACATCGAGAACTCTCTGACCACTCTTGGTCAGAAAGATCCTGTCTCTGAGCATAATTCTATGCTCTGGAATAACGGCACCGACGTTGGCAAGGAGCAGGCGCGTAAGCAGAAGCGTAAACTGTCTTACGTTTCCAACATCTATGTTGTGAAAGATCCTGCCAACCCGCAGAACGAGGGTAAGGTCTTCCTCTACAAGTATGGTAAGAAGATCTTTGACAAAATCATGGCTGCAATGCAACCTGAGTTTGAAGACGAGACTCCCATCAACCCCTTTGATTTCTGGCAAGGCGCTAACTTCAAACTGAAGATTAAGCGAGTTGCTGGTTATTGGAATTATGACTCCAGTGAGTTTGCTATTCAGGGTCCTCTTCTTGATGAAGATGAGGAGATGGAAGCAATTTGGAAGAAGCAATACTCTCTTGCAGAGTTCCTTGCACCCTCTCAGTTCAAGACCTATGATGAACTTAAGACCCGTCTTGAGTTAGTCCTTGGTAAAGGTAACTCCCGTCCCGCACCTGTTGCCGAAGAAGTTGAAGATGAAGATGATTATCGAGGTCCGGCTCGCGACCTAGATGACGATCTTCGCTCTGAACTGAATGCTCTCTCTTCCTCTTCGCGAGACGAAGAAGAAGATGATACGCTGTCATACTTCCAGCGTTTGGCCGAAGAATAGACCGCCGAGTGGTAAAAAAATAGGGTGATAGTCTTACTACCACCCTACCATGTACTCGGGAAATGATAACTTAATCCCACTTACTATTCCAGATCGAGGTTTTCTTGATATGTGCTAAAGCACTCTCAAGAGCCTCGATTCTTTTTTCTAATTCTGCACAATTGCAGTTCGAGCATCCACCCTTACTAAACTCAAGGGGAGTAATTGCAACTTCTGCTTCAGAACCTGCGTAATTTTTCCTTGTTCTGGCCATGATTGAAAACACCGTGATCTGTTCTTATTTAGATTAGGGAGATGATGTACGAATGTTATCCCCTCTCTTCACATTATTGCTTACATACTGACTAGATCTTGTGTAGAACATTTCTTGCTTGGTATCTTCCAAGAATTGAGATAGGTATTCCGATCTCATGATAAAGATACCCCTCTTGTCATCATTTTTGTTAGTCTCATATTCTAGATTTGTGATTCCAACAACAGGATTAATAGTCTGAGTTGCTTCATCTGGATCAGGGATCGTGAAGTTTGAATCGACAGTCAATCCAGCAGGAAGAATTAATCTTCCTCTAGAATCAGTTACTTTTGTAGTCACATAATAACGATTTTCGAGAAGGGCATTTCCATACTTATCAGTACAGAAAGTTCTTAGATCTCTGTCAGACAGAGGCCAATCATTTCTGATATTGATGATATTGTTTGTGATTAGAATTACCCAGTCTAATGATGAATCTCCATACACTTTTTCAGCGACAATATCTGGACGATCATCACCTTCAATGAAGTACTCGTTATACAGAGTAAAGACTCCTTTGAGATCATCTCTAATCTTTACTCTGCGGAAGAGATTCTTGGTTTGAACGTAGGTCTGTGAGGATGGTCTATCTCTAAATGGAGAAATGTAATCGAGATTAGGAACCTCTCTAAAATAAAATCCCATCAGTATCCTACTCCAAGTACATCGTTGTGATCTTCTGCGTAAACTGGATTCAGTTCCTTGAATGCTAACTGCATTTGCATGTGGACTGGAGTTCCATTATCATATGTTGCATATTGACCAGATGCAGTATAGTTTACTGCCATGTTCTCCAGAGCCATGATCTTAAATCTATTTAAGAATGGATGCTCTTTATTGCCACTCTTATATGTCAATCTGAATACGTTGGGCGCTGATATAAACAATCCATTACCAGCAGCTGCTCTCTTCGCAGACATTGCCTGTTTAAAAACTCTGATAATTTGCTTTACTCTTTCGCCCTCTTCTTTACTTCTAGGGACAAAGTTGAAATCAAATGTAAATGAACGAAGAGCAACACCAGTGAATAAAAGTTCTAGATTGGGGTTGATAATCTGACCAGTTGCTCTAGAAAGCAAACTCTCAAACGATGTATTAGCACCAAACACGTTTGCTGCCATTGATCCAAAGAACAATGAAGATGCGTTCTTCATTCCTGCATCAGATACGAGAGCCCCAGCAGTGCCTAATACTTGATTCAGGATTTGACCAATTCCGCCAATAGCACTATCGTGTTGAACTCCACTGGCAACAGCACCAACAGCCATTGCTGCCAAAGAGTTCAAATTATCTTCCCCGTAAGTAACAGCATTAGTATCGGAGATGTTACCTGGAATTGGAAGAATGACTGAATTTATAGCCTGTGCATTTACATATGCACTTGATGCTTCATTTACTCTAAGGGTAACCTTGCTTGCAATTTTAGCTTCGGGAGAATTATCTCCTGTAGGAACATCTTTACCGTCACCAATTAGAGCATTTACACTGTTGTTATATATTGATTTATATTTTAACTCTTCAAAGAGCATATAATCGGTAAATTTATCTAAACTACCGATTGGGTATCTAAGTGGAGGTTGAGGTCCACCAGTGAGGGCTGTACTATTTGGAGTTCCATTCTGCGAAGTTGCAGCAGCATTTCCCGCATTTGCGGCAGGATTACCTCTTAACCTTGCAGTTTCTCTTGGGTCTAGTACCACAATCTTACCCTTTTTAGATATTTAGTTTAAATTTTTGGTATGGTATAGTTCTGAGTGTATTTTTTTCTTCTTGTGTAATCTCATAGAGATTACCAGATACCTCATCAAAATTATATCTTCTAGGTGCTCTCCAGTGATAACTGATAGCATCAAATCCCCAATTATATGCTGCTGTACAAGCCACTAGAGGATGTTCGTCGTATTGGATGTTGGGTGTCTTTGGTAGATATAGGAAGGTATAGTAATTACCTGGAACAGCAACTTGATCTACTGTATCCTGTAACGCTTCCATGATTGAAAGCATTAGATCGTCTGGATCTTCTACTCCAATCAGATCATCTAGAATTTGTTGAATTCTGTTCATTAGTCTGTGTAACCATCGTCGTCTTGTAAGTCACCATAACTAAGACCTTTTGTATAATCTTCCTCATCGAGACCAAATTCAGAACGTAGATGTTCTGCTTTTAATTTTTTGACAAGATCTTCTAGTTCATCTATGATTTGTTTGATTCTGTGATCTGATTCTTTCATTTTTTCTTACCACCTTTTTTAGTACTTTTTTTGATGGTCCGCTTGTCTATTTTAGAGGTTCCTCCTTTATGAATCCACTTAACCATTATTTTATCCCCAATTCTTTTTCTGTGAATACTTTGAACTCCCACAGACGATCTTTACAGAATTCTTCTGCTGCAGCCCATTTTGCTTGATTCGTAACGTATTGAGTTACTTCATAAACGTAACTCTTAGTTTTCTTTTCTTGTAGTGGAGGTTGTTGAGTTTGTTTGAATGGTTTGATCTCGATAATAGATCTTTTGATTTTACCGCTTGAGTCTTTGTACTTGATATAAAAATCTGGAAAGTATCTGTGCCATTTCTTGTCTATGGGAGATTTGTATGGAATGGCAATCTCTTCACTACCCCACTCAAGAATGCTTTCATTTTTGTCACAATACACCATGAACTTTCTTTCCCACAAACTACGATAAATAATGTTTGTGGGATTCCCTCTATACTTTTCGGTATTACTGGGACGAAACTTTCCTTGATATGACATAGAATGATCACAGCATTAGAGATATTTAGATGTCAATAAGCGCCAAAGTCACAGAAGTAACGCCACTCCTAACGAGAGTTGCTCTCAGTTCTCACTACTTCCTGAGAATGAACGGATTGCCTGGAGAGGTAACTTCATTCTTGGCATCTAGAGGTGTTCCTACAAACTTCATTAATGGAGATGCTGGATTGCTTTGCTATGAAGCAACTCTTCCTGGATCATCTTTGGCAACTGCTGATATCTACGGCGACTTTATGGGTGTCACTCAAAAGTATGCTCATAGTAGAATGTATGATCAATTGACTCTTGGTTTCTATTGTGACCTTGAATATAAAATGCTAAAATTGTTTGAGCATTGGATCGAGTTTATTGCCGATGGTTCTGGGCAATCAAAGGCAAAGCCTGGTTACTTTGTAAGGATGAGATATCCAAATACTTATAAGTGTGCATCTGGTTTTTCGATCACTAAGTTTGAGAAAGATAAGAAAGTCAAACCACTGGAATATAATTTCTTTAATGTCTTCCCCGTAGGATTGAGTGCTACTCCAGTTTCTTATGATGGGTCTCAAGTTCTCAGAGTGAATGTTACTTTGTCGTATGATACATATCAGTGCGGTAAAGCATCTAGTTCGGCTGTATCAAGAGGTGAAGATGGAAATAAAAATCCAGCAACAACTGGAATAATTCCTCCCTCAATTATTTCTCAAGCATCCGAACCCGCTATTCAATCTATTAACAAAGAAGTAGCAGCACGTCAACCAGAAGTAGATGCTGCTGTTAATGTTGATAGTTTTGTCAGACGAGGATCTTTGGTAAATAGAACCTTAAATTAACACAATAAATAATCACAACTGACTTATTGTTATGCCCTTACCAGTAATTTCGACGCCTACTTACGATCTCATTATTCCTTCCACTGGAAAGAAAATCGAGTTTAGACCATTTCTCGTTAAAGAAGAAAAGATTCTGATTCTTGCCATGGAGAGCGAGGATCAAAAACAAATCGCCAAGGCTGTAAGACAGGTTCTATCAAACTGCATCGTCACTAAAGGTGTTGACGTTTCTGAGTTTGCTACATTTGATATTGAACTTCTGTTCCTGAACATTCGTGGCAAGTCTGTTGGTGAGAAGATTCCTATCGTTATTACATGTGAAGATGATGGCGAAACTGAAGTCAATGTAGAACTAGATGTTGATGAGATTAAAGTAACCAAGGACAAAAATCACACAAACGTGGTTGACATTGGAAATGGTTATTTTGTCAAGATGAAATATCCTAAGTTTGATGAGTTTATCGAGAATAACTTTATTGGTGGTGGAACTGACGAATCATTTAAACTGATTGCAAAGTGTATTGATACAATCTATAATGATGAAGAGTCCTGGGATTCGGTTGATTTTACCGAAAAGGAAATGATCGAATTCTTAGAACAATTCCCCACATCTCAGTTTAAGAATATTGAGGCATTTTTTGAGACGATGCCCAAACTTGTTCATGAGATCACGGTTACAAATCCAAAAACCAAAAAGAAGAACAAAGTTGTTCTGGAGGGTCTGGCAAGTTTTTTCAGCTAGCACTCTCGCATGAAACTGTAGAGAGTTACTACAAGACAAATTTTGCCTTGGTTCAGCACCATAAATATAGCTTGACAGAGTTAGAAAACATGATCCCTTGGGAACGTGAAATATACGTTACTCTTCTGTCACAATATCTTGAAGATGAGAAACTAAAGGATCAACAGCAGAATGGCATCAGGTAGAACTGACAACTTAATGACTGCCATTCTGGCGCACGGTAGGGACCCTGTAAGTGGAGAGTACCTTACTGCTGCTCAAAGAAAGGAACTGTTTAAAAAATCGAAAATCTCTGGATCCAAAGTATTTGGTGGAGGAGGTGGAAGAGGAAATGTTAGGGGTGGCGGCCGCGGTGGTGGTATTGCTGGTGGAGCACTAGCAGTTAGAGACCCTGGTGCAATCACTAATAATGATATTGCCCAAAAATTAGACAACATTTATGCACTGCTCAAGGCAGATGCTGATTCGGAAAGAAGATACAAAGAAGCATCATTTGAGAAGCAAAGACAAACAAGAGAGAAACTACTTAGAGGTAGTGCTGAAAATAGTTTAGAAGGAAAGGATAAGAACAAGGCAGAAAAGGTCGAAAAGGCCAAGAAAGGAATGCAGGTGCAGATTCCTTTCTTAGAGAAACTTGCCAAGTTCTTGATGATTTATCTGGCGGGTTGGACCACAGATAAACTCATCAATATGTTCTCTGCGAAAGCAGAAGGAAATATTGCCAAGTTCCTTGAATATCGTGATATTCTTATTCAACAACTTGGCAAGTTCTTTGCTCCAGTTGCAAATATTGCTAATGGTTTTGCGATTTGGATTGCAAAAACAACTGGAAGAATTGCTAAGTTTGCTGCAAGTGTTGGTAATAAACTTTTCTCGCCATTCTTTAAAAAGGTTAAAGATATTGCAGTTGGAATGCTCAACAGGTTGAAGAACATTGTTCAGAAACCACTTCAAACAGTTGCTGAAAAACTTGTAAAACCAGTTCTCTCCAGAGGACAACAACTTTTAGAACGAGGAAAAGAAGCAGTTGCTAAGGGTTCAAAGGGATTAACTGAGAAACTTAGTAAGTTAACTAAACCAGCTGCCAAGTTTATGGCAGGCGTTGGAAAAAGATTAAACCCGAAAGAAATACTTGGTAGAGCATTCTCTCCGATTAAAAATCTTCTCGGTAGTGCATCTGGACCACTCACAAAAGGACTCAAGAAACTTGTTGGTGGAAATCTTTTGGGAATGATTCTTGGTGCAGGATTTGATGTAAGACAACGTTTGATTGACGGTCAATCTCCCACACAAGCTTTTCTTGCGGGTATAATTAAAGGTGCTACTTCTGGTGCAATTGCTGGTACTATTACAACTGCATTATCTGCAGCAATTCCTGGTCTCGGTCTACCCTTAGGTCTCTTACTTGGAGGATACCTGGGAGATAAGGGTGGGGAGTTGTTAGCTGGTCCAATTGATAAGTATTTTGCAGAGAAAAGAGATCCAAACGACTTTGACAAGTGGTTTACTAATTGGGCAAACAACAGTGATGATAGTGTAAAGGCAGTTCTTGGATGGGATAATAGACAGGCTAATCCTAAACAGACTCCTCCTAAAGGTCCCGAAAATGGTAAGGGTCAAGGCGGCGGCATGGGTGGCAACATGTCTTCTGGTGCCTCAGGAGTTCCTGCATCATCTCTTACTCCATCTAGAGGATCTAAATCAAATTTCCCAGCCGTTATTCCCATGAGTGGTGGATTTTCTCAACCACCACAATCAATTCCAAACAAATCTTTAGTTACAAATATTCCTGTCATCGAATCTACAAATTACGATAATCCATATCTTGCCTTCTCTTACTCTGTATATAACGTATTAGTCTGATGGCAGCCATTGTTCCCTACCGTGCTATAACTAGAACCGCTGGTGGTGGTGCATTATCCACGCAGCAGAATAATGCTGGAAAGGTAAGAAAGACTGTTATTAATATCGAGAAAGTCCTTCAGAAAAGAACAAAGGATAGAAAAAAGTTTAACGAGAAAGAAGTAAAAACAACTAGACTAGTCGGAGAAACAAAGACTAGAACAGCGGCTGAAAGCGCCATGGAAAATTCATCTAAGTTTAGTATGAACTTAGTGAATAAGGTTCCTCAGTTTGCTGTAGATGCATTCGCAAGAATCATGAATTTCTTGGGAATATATCTGATTGGGTGGATTACCGACAAGTTGCCAAAGATTATTAATGCTATTAAAGATTTGAATCAAAGGATTCAAAAAATGGGTGAGATTGTTACCAATTTAGCTAATAAATCATTAGCGATTGTTACATCAATGGGCAACTTAATTGCTGCCAAGACAAAGCAAATCGCAACTCTAGACTTTAGTGATAAGAGTGGAGATGTGAAGAAAGCACAAGATCAACTTGATGCTGCATATGATTCCATGGAATCAGACTTTGCCATGGCTCAGAAGATATTTACTGCTCCATTAGGATCATTCCCAGTCGGTGATGCACCAACTGGAGATGGTGGTATAACTAGCGATCCTTCATTCAGTAAAGAGATTACCGCAGATGAGAGAGCGGCACTTGCTGTTCTTGCAAAATATGAATCTGGTGCAGCAGGATATGATGCTGTCAACCAGATTGGAACGAAAGGTGGTAGAGGTGTTGGAGATGGATATTCTGGCAACATCAAAGGAATGAGTCAGCACGGTGGAAGATCCTTAGAGGATATGACCATCGGAGAGATCAAGGCTTTACAAAGAGAAGAAAGAATATCAAACGCTGAATGGATTAGCAAAGGTAAATTACATGCTGTAGGTAGATATCAATTTATTGGTAATACTCTTCCTGGTGTTGCTGCTCGTGCTGGATTTAGTGATGATACTAAGTTTACTAGAGCCGTTCAAGATAAAATGGCAATCCAACTCATTAAGGAGAGAGGAATTTCTCCCTGGGTTGGTCCTAGTGACAAAGCATCGGCTGCAGAGAGAGCATTAGTTAGAAAAGTTCAGTTGGGTCAAGGTGGTGGTAATGGTGGTTCTATAATTAGACCCCACAAGGTAGCACCAACTATTATGGGTGGTGGTAGAGTTCTAACCTCTGGTATGGGAATGAGAGGTTTAGCATTGTCTCCTGGAATGCACATGGGAGTTGATGTCTCTGGAAGAACTGGAGAACCATTGCAAGCATTTACCGATGGTGTTGTTGAAGCAACTGGATATCAATCAACGGGATATGGAAACTACATAAACTGGGTTGATAGTAAGGGTGTTGGGCATTTCTATGCTCACATGAATAAACCTGCTTTTGTTAGAAAGGGAACAAGAGTTAAGAAAGGAACTATTCTGGGAGAACTTGGTAGTACCGGTAGATCGAGTGGTCCACACTTGCACTGGGAAACTGCAACTAATCCAGCAGATACTGGACGATCAAAATCAGCAGTTCTTACGAGATTTAATCCACTTTCAAAATATGGCATTGATGCACCTTTTGGTGGAACTATAAGACCAGATCCTAGTTTGGCTACTACATCTCCAACAAGTTCTGGATATGATCTTTCCCCCTTGCCCGATGCTGGGCCTCCTCTTGATATGGAAAAACTCAAGAGATTGATCAAGGAAAACCTGGAAAAGCAGGCAAAAACTGCTCCTCCAAGATATAATGCGGACAATGTTCCATCATCGTCAAATTATGACCCTGCTAAGAACGTAAATAGTATGATGTTCAATTCACTTGCTCACCAATGACGGCAGCTCAACAATCAGCAACCTATAAGGTATTGAATATCGAGTCTAACGACAAGGCAAACGTCATTGACATTCGCAATGGTGTTGTTGCTATGACGTACTATGAGGATATTTTTTCGCCAACTGTAACTGCAAAATTAATTGTTACAACTTCTGGTGATGTTGTAAATGGAACTGGACTGTATAATGGATTGCCTGTAAGAGGTGGGGAAAGAGTACAACTTGCTATTGACACTAGAAAGGGATCTGGGTTAAGATGGGATGATACTACAGAGTATCTTCACGTTGGAAAAGTTAGTGATGTAGTAGCAACGAACCAGAAAGAAAGGTTTACTATTCATCTGGTATCGAAAGAAGCAATCAAGAATGAAACAAGCAGGGTTTATAAGAAGTATGAGGGATCAGCCAGAATCTCAGAAAACGTTAAAAAAATTATGTCTGAGGTTATACAAACGAACCTTCCTTTTGACGTTGATGATACACAAAACAAGTATGGGTTTATAGGAAACAGTAAAAAACCTTTTACTGTTCTTCAGATGCTTGCTGCAAAATCTGTGTCTGGAAAGACTGAGAAGGATGCATCTGCTGGTTATCTTTTCTACCAGACAAAAAGTGGGTTCAAGTATAAATCAATTGACGGACTCATTTCTCAACAACCTGTGGCAGAGTATGTGTATACTGATGTTAATCAGAGTTCTATTAATGAAGATACTAGTAATAGAATTTTAAACTATAAGACATCAACTAACACAAACTTAATCGCAAAACTTAGAACTGGACAGTTTGCATCATACAGAGTCTATTGGAATCCATTGACCTGGCAATTTACAAGCCCTGACATTGGATTGTTTACTAGAGAAGATTATCTTCAAGGTGTTAGAAACCTTGGGCAACAGTTTGTATTACCTGAGGTTGAGAATGCATATGGTCAAAAGGTAAGTCTAGGTGAAGTACCATCTAGGATTATCACGGGTGTACAAGATATTGGAACTCTAGGAGAAAAGGATGATAAGAGTGCTAATGCTGACCCTGGTAAGTATCACTCTCAGTCGCTGATGAGATATAATTCTCTGTTCACTCAACAAGTGAAGATGGCTGTTCCATGCAACACTGATTTGGAAGCAGGGCAGATTATCAAATGCATGTTCCCTTCAGTTGTAACTAGTAAGGATAAGCAGAATTCTCCAGACCCTGTTCAAAGTGGACTATATATGATTAAGGATTTGTGTCATTATTTCCAAGGACAACAATCATATACCTACATGACACTAGTCCGTGATACAATAGGATTGTATACACCAAATAATAAAGAAGCATAAATGGAAAACATCGAAGCACACATCGAGCAGGATAAAAAGATTCTCGATGATCCTACTATTTCTCCCCAAATGCGTCGTCATACTGAAGGAGAACTTCAAGAACTGGAAGCGTATCACGCTAATCATCCAGAAGACCAGCATGATCCAACACCCTTAGAGCTATATTGTGATTCTAATCCTGATGCTCTTGAATGTAGAGTTTACGACGACTGATATAGATGTCACTAGAGGAATTTGGTAGTCTACAAAATAACTTCGTAGGAAGAGACGGATTCCGTTGGTGGATCGGTCAGATAGCCCCTGGTGAGATTAGAGACACCTGGGGTAATAGAGTCCGTGTGCGTATCATGGGCTACCATCCTTTCAGTGAGGAAGAACTGCCAAATGATAAACTTCCTTATGCAAACATTCTTTTAGGTACTACTTCTGGTAGTGGTGGCGGCGGTGTATATGCCAGTCATACATTGAGACCTGGAGATGTTGTATTTGGATTTTTCCTTGATGGTGACAACGCACAACTACCTTGCATCAATGGAGTTTTTGGTAGAACAACTGAGGTAACTAAACTAGCATCTGCAAATTATAAGTCACCTTTCGCTCCTTATAGCGGAAAGGGTGAAAAGATGAAACCCGCTCACAATAGGGTTCCTGACAAATCCACCGAAGTTAAGAATGGTGCTGATCCTAAGAATGCACCTGATCCTTCAGAGACTGGAGAGCAGGGAACAGCTGCACCCAAGACACCATCTAACACAACAAAGGGAACAAATGGTGTAGAGGCTGATAACAGAGCGAACGGAACTTGTGTAAAACTTGCTGATGCATGTAAGGACAATCCACTCTCTGAGTTGATGGATACCTTGGACAATCTTATGACTAAACTCAATAAGGTTGGTAAGTCCCTTGCTAATATTCAGAAAGAACTGAATAAGGTTCTAAACTTAATCCAAGACATCGGTGGTAATTTCGTACAGACTGCTATTGGTGCTCTATTTGGTGAATTAGAGAAGGTACTGTCGAAGGGATTAGAAAAACTGTTTGATTCGGTGTTTGCCTCTACAATGGCATCATCTGGTGGCAACTTTCCATTATCTTATGCTGCTGGAGTGGCAGCACAGGCAGCCCAGATCCCCCTCATTGAGAAACTTCAGGATGCACTGCAATGTGTTGGGAATAAGATTGTAACTGGTCTTAAAGAGGCAGCAAGAGGTCTTTTAGAGTCTTTCGTTGGCAACATACTAGATGTAACTCAGTGTGCTGTTGAGGCATACGCTGGAAGTTTCCTTGCTGATATTGTTAAGCAAATCTCTGATGGTCTTGCTAAACCACTAGAAGCAGTAAGTAAGATTCTTGGTCCTATATTCACCGTAATCGGATTCTTACAGAAGGCTGGTGGAGCATTCAAATCTATTCTCGCTTTCCTTGATTGTGGTCAGGGTGAGGCATGTGCAGAGATTAAGAAGTGGTGTATCGGATCTGGCCCTGAGAAAGCAAAAGATGATGATGCAAAAGAGAAGACGAAAGAGGGTGAAAGAAAAGATAATGGAGAAGCGGCAGGTGCTGGTGAAGAAAAACCCAGCATGTTTGATAAGGTAATGGATAAACTGGGATCATTTAATCTCGGTACAGATAATGTATCTTCTGAAGGACTTCTCAAAGGTATTACTGGTAATCCAAATCTTCAAGTCAGACAATCTCAAGGATGTTATGCGGGAGATCCTGCAGGATTGCCTTGCGGAAGACCACAAGTAGAGTTTATCGGTGGTGGTGGATTCGGTGCTCTTGCTAAAGCATTTGTTGGTAATGTTATTCAGGAAACAGAAGGTCTTGGTGCAGCCGTATCTGATACAGTCGGTGCTGCTAATGACTTAGGTGGAATTATTGGATTCCAGATTCAAGATCCTGGTCAGGGATATGCTTATCCTCCAATCGTTAAGATTAAAGATCAGTGCAAACAGGGATATGGATGTGTTGCTAGAGCAACTCTGAATGAGAACGGTGGAATTGAAACAGTCTATGTTGTTTCTCCTGGAGAAGGTTATACTATTGATCCATCACAAGGTACTCTTGGAGTAGTTGGTATTGAGGTTGTTAATGGTGGAATTGGATACGACGATGACACAGTAGTTACAGACGATCTTGGTAACAACTACAACGTTGTTATTAGAGATGGTACTATTATCGAAGTAAAACCAATTAGTCTAAACTCTGTAGGAGTATCGCCAACTTTAACTGTTACTGGTAACGGTAGTGGTGCTAACTTGGCACCAGTTGTTAGTGATATAATTATAGATGGTACGGGTGAAGTCCTGTATGTCAAGGATTGTGTGGGATCACCTTTTGAGGTACTGAGGATTCAATAATGTCAGAGTCAAAAGAAAGAAGAATCATTGCCAATAAGGGCCCAAACTATAAGCAAGACATCAACAATCCTCAGTCTGGTGGATTTGGACCTGAAGTTGCGAAGGTCATGGCTATCACCGATGAAGGTGAAGTCTTTATCCATTCATTATCTCAAGACGGAACAGTAAGAATCGTCGTTGACAAGACGATGGAAGTTACTGCTGGTGAAGATAATGATGAAGGTAAGATTGATATGGTTATCAACTGTATGAATGGTGATATCTGTATCAATGCTATATCTGGACAGGTAAGAATAAAAGGTAGAGATATTGTTCTAGAGGCTGGTAGAGATCTAACTCTCAAAGCAGGAAGAAATCTAAACCTGAAAGGAAAATCAAAAGTAGACATTGACGGGAACAAAGTTCAGGCAACTGGTAAAGCAGGAAACCTGATGCAGGCAATGAAGATGACTTTTGTCCAGAAGATTGCTGCTACAACTAAACTTGGTCCTGGCATTTTGCTTGAGATCGGCAAATCAATTATCAATAGATAATCATGTCACAGTTTGAAACTAGTTATCCTAATATTGATAACCCAGAAGGACTTTTGGGTATACCAGATGTTGTCGTTAAGAAGACAACATTTATTCAACCTGTTTCTGGTGTTGATCCAAAGAATCCCGAGGATTATGTAACCAAAAAGTATTATGAGGAGAATACTCCTGAGGGATCTGTCACAGTAAATCAGGTTGGTTATGCTGGTAGCAATCCAATCTTAACAACTGGAACGGTAATCTCTGTAGGATCGACAAGTAATGCTTACGGAACTCGTTATATCTCTGTAGGTTCTACTCCCAGCGTAACGGCTGGATTTGACGGAGACATTTGGTACGTCGTTTGATATGCAAACCGCCTATATTAAGAACTCGAATACTTGGGTTGAGATAACTGATCTTTTTGTAAA
>Ga0222714_10000756_pt1 | contig 36931 bp, 39 predicted proteins | sample C33_3DmetaG_FD_165048 | JGI IMG/M metagenome (GOLD analysis project Ga0222714, IMG submission 165048) | Estuarine water microbial communities from San Francisco Bay, California, United States - C33_3D | ecosystem: Environmental > Aquatic > Marine > Unclassified | place: USA: California...
ACACATCAATGGATCGGGCGCGACGACGCGCCGCGCGTGTCCGCACGCGCCGGAAAGGACATCACCCATGACCACTCACTCGAACAACGACTCGAACGACGATCGGAACACTCCGTCGCCGGATCGTCCGGCGGATACGACTGATTCGAACGATTCAGCTGGGTCTCCCGCAGGTGGAGACGCAGCCCGTAAGAAACGGCGCCGCGGATCGCGCGGCGGACGGAATCGTTCTCGTTCCGGTCGACCCGGCGCAGGCGGTCAGGGTGACGCGAACCGGCCGTCGAACGACAACGAGGTCGAGCTTCCCGAGCGAGCGCGTGAAGGACGTCCCGATGCCGCAGCCGGTGCCGATGCGGTGGTCCGCCGTCCTCAGATCGGCGACACCAGACCCGCCCCTCCGGCGCCCAACACGTCGGTGACGATGCCTGGCGGAGCCCGTGCCGGTGGAGGGAAGTCGAAGAGAACGTCTGGCGCGTCCGGGGGCGGCGCATCGGGCGGTTCGCGCTCTGGGGGCGAAGGCGACGGCCGTCGTCGTCGCCGAGGTGGTCGGGGACGAGGATCGGGTGAAGTCCGTCCGTCCGACACCGACGTGATCGAGCGTCGTCGCGGGCAAGAGCGCGACGGCCGTCCGATCGGTCGATATTTCATGTGTGTTCAGGTTCGACCCAACCTCACTCAGGTGGGAGTCCTCGAAGGTCGCAGCCTGCTGGAGCACTACGTCAGCCGTCCGGCCGACGACGTGTCACAGATTCACGGAAACATCTACGTGGGTCGGGTGCAGAACGTCCTTCCCGGCATGGAGGCCGCCTTCGTCGACATCGCCACGCCGAAGAACGCCGTCCTTTATCGAGGTGACGTCCAATACGACGCCGAGGACATCGTCGACAGTCAGCCGCGCATCGAGAACATCTTGAAGGCCAAGCAGCTGATCGTGTGTCAGGTCACGAAGAATCCGATTGGGGTGAAGGGAGCCCGCCTGACCCAGGAGGTTTCGATACCCGGACGATTCGTGGTCCTCATTCCCAACTCCAAGACCTATGGAATCTCCAAGCGCCTGCCCGACGACGAACGCAAGCGCCTACGCAGCGTCCTCGACCGAGTGAAGCCGGCCGAGCACGGTCTGATCGTGCGAACGGCAGCCGAAGGGGCCACCGAGCACGAACTCCATGCCGACATGACTCGTCTGGTCGAACAGTGGAACCGGATCGAAGAGAAGGCCCGTAAGGCCAGTGGCCCGACTCTGCTGTACCGGGAGCCGCCGCTCGCTGTCCGAGTGATTCGCGAGGAATTCAATGCTGAGTACCGCGGCGTGGCCATCGACGACCGTCAGCTCTTCGACGACGTTCGGTCGTACGTCGAGGACTTCAACCCGGAGCTGGCCGATCGCGTCGAGTACTTCGATCCGGACACCGAACCACTCCCGCTCTTCGAGCACTATCGAGTGCACGAGCAGTTGCACAAGGCCCTCGATCGCAAAGTGTGGTTGCCGTCCGGCGGTTCGCTCATCATCGAGCACACTGAGGCCTTGACGGTGATCGACGTCAACACCGGTCGCAACGTCGGGACCTCGAATCTCGAGTCGACGGTCTTCCAGAACAACCTGGAAGCCGCCGAGGAGATCGCCCGACAACTGCGCTTGCGGGACATCGGCGGCATCATCGTGATCGACTTCATCGACATGGAGATCAAGGAGAACCGTAAGAAGGTGGCCGATGCCTTCCGTTCGGCCTTGGCGCGGGACAAGACCCGGACCCAGGTGTTCGAGATTTCCGAGCTCGGCCTGGTGGAGATGACCCGAAAGCGGATCGGGGAGGGCCTGCTCACGGCCTTCGCCGATCCGTGCGAGATCTGCCATGGCCGGGGGGTCGTGGTCGATCACGATCTGCTGGCCTGAAAACCTCGATGGCGGAGTGGGCCGGACCGTTCGGCCAGGTAGAGTCGACAGTCGCTATGTACGCAGTCATCGCTACCGGAGGCAAGCAGGTCCGTGTGACCCAGGGTCAGCAGGTGCACGTCGAATTGCTTGGTGCCGATCAGGGCGCTGACGTCGACTTCACACCGGTTCTCCTGGTCGACGGCGACACCGTCCTCGCCACACCTGACCAACTCGCCAAGGCCAAAGTTCAGGGCCGTATCGTCGGCACCGCCTCGGGCCCCAAGATCAACGGTTTCACGTACAAGCGCCGTACCAATCAGCGTCGTCGGTACGGACATCGTCAGAAGTATCAGGTCATCGAGATCACCTCGATCGCGAAAGGCTGAATCATGTCGAAGACCAAAGGTGGCGGTTCAACACGCAACGGTCGTGACTCCAACGCGCAGCGCTTGGGAGTCAAAGTGTTCTCCGGAACTCAGGTGACGGCCGGAACGATCGTCGTGCGTCAGCGTGGGACCAAGTTCCACCCGGGCAAGAATGTCGGTCGTGGTGGCGACGACACGCTGTTCGCCCTGATCGACGGCGCCGTGAAGTTCGGTGAGCGTCGTGGTCGACGAGTCGTCGACGTCGTCCCCGCCGACTGACGCTCTCGTACGTCGGTCAAATATCGAACCCGCGCGGCAGTTTGTGCAGCGGGTAGTCGAGAAGCGCAATTCCCTGTCGGCACGCGAATCGGTCGGTCATTCCAGCGACGTACGCGACCGATGCCGACACCGCCTCGGGAGAGTCCGGGGTGAGATCGACGGCATCGGGCAGCAGATGCGGCGAGCCGAGGTAGTGCTCGACAAGTGCCCGAAGTAGATCGACCACCCGTTCGGCCTGATCGCGACTCGCCGATCTCAGGTACACCGTGTCGTAATTGAAACGCCGGAACGAGGCCAGGGCTTCGGCGACATCAGGCTCCATGCCGATCCGTCCGGTCGCGGCCGTGGCCGCGATCATCGAGCGGATGAACGCGCTCAACTGACTATGGCGCGTAGTGCCGCAAAGAGATCGGACTTCGGCGGGAAGCTCGGACGGATCGACCACACGGGCTGCGACGGCATCTTCGAAGTCGTGACACACGTAGGCGATCCGGTCGGCCCAACTGACGACTTCACCTTCGGGTGTGGCGGGAGCGGGGCGACTCCACGAGTGATTGCGGATGCCGTCCAGGGTTTCTCGGCACAAATTCAAAGGAACGAGAGTGACGTCGGCGCCCCACACCGCATGATCGAATCCGCCGTCGACGTACGGTGACAGAGCGTCTTCGCTCGCATGGCCGCCTGGGCCATGGCCACAGTCGTGGCCGAGCGCGATGGCTTCGGTGAGGGCGACGTTCAATCCGAGGGGACGAGCGACCGACACGGCCACCTGCGCCACTTCGAGAGCATGAGTGAGCCGAGTCCGTTGGTGATCGTCGGGGAAGACGAACACCTGTGTCTTGCCGGCCAAGCGGCGAAAGGACGTGGCGTGCAGAATCCGGTCTCGGTCGCGTTCGAAGCATGTTCGGAACGGATCGGGTTCTTCGATGACTGCGCGGTTGCCGGCTCCGGTCGATCGTGTCGCCAGTCGGGCCAGTTGAGCGTCGAGGGCATCTTCGCGTGTCTGGCGATCCATTGCCTGCGCTTGTCCGCTGCCGGCCCAGGAGTCGGCATGCGCGACGACGATCGAATCCGATCGATTGCCAGCCATGGTGCTCGCCCAACGTTCGGCGCGCTCGGCGACGTCGTCGCGAAAGTGGTCGCGGGAATCTTCAGTGGACACGTCATGCAGGTTACGACGGGGGTGTGGCCGACGTGCCCGTCGGTTTGGCCGGCAGGTTCGGCCAGTAGGTTGAGAGATCATGAGCCAGTTCGTCGACGAGTGCCAACTGAACGTTCGCGCCGGCGACGGTGGTGCCGGATGCGTGTCGTTCCGACGAGAAGGCCCGGTGGCCATGGGCGGGCCGAATGGCGGCGACGGTGGACGTGGCGGCGACATCTGGCTGGTTGCCGATCGCAATGTGGCGTCCCTGCTCGCTTTCCGCGACCACCCCCATCGCAACGCCGGGAGTGGTGTGCACGGGAAGGGGAAGGATCTTCACGGACGCCGTGGAGAATCTCTCGAGGTCACGGTGCCCGAGGGCACGGTTGTGCGCGACATGTACTCGGGGGAAATCCTCGCCGATCTGGCCAACCATGGCGACCGATGGCTCGCCGCTCACGGAGGTCGTGGAGGTCGGGGTAACGCGCGTTTCCTCACCAATCGTCGTCGCGCACCGAGCTTTGCCGAACAAGGTGAGCACGGTGAGGAAAGGTGGCTGAAGCTCGAGCTGAAATTACTTGCCGACGTCGCTTTGGTCGGATTTCCCAACGCTGGCAAGAGCACCTTCATCAGCGTGATATCAGCCGCCAAACCCAAGATCGCCGACTATCCCTTCACCACGCTCGAACCCAATCTCGGCGTCGTGAGATTCGACGACGGCGCCGAATTCGTGGTGGCCGACATTCCCGGCCTCATCGAAGGTGCAGCCGAAGGGCGCGGACTCGGACATCGCTTCCTGAGGCACGTCGAGAGAGCTCGAGTTCTCTGCGTTCTCGTCGATCTGGCTCCCGTCGACGACACGTCTCCCGACGATCAGGTGCGCATTTTGCTCGACGAATTGGGAGAGTACGACCCCGAACTTCTCACACGACCTCGAGTGGTGGTGGGAACCAAGACCGACATGGCCGATCCCGATCTGGTGGCAGCGTGGGACGGGCCCGTGATCTCGTCCATCACTCGACAGGGAGTGCGTGAGCTAGTCGGTCGACTGGCGTCTCTGGTGCACGAAGCTCGTGACTCCGAACCCGAAGCCGAAGGGCGAGTGATCTTGCGTCCAGAATCCGACGCGGCCTGGGTCGAGAAGGTCGACGACAACGAATGGCGTGTTCACGGCCGCAAGGTGCTGCGGGCTGTGCACCTGAACGATGTCACGACCCCCGATGCCTTGTCGTACATCGACGAGCGACTCGCGAAGTTGGGGGTCCCCAAACTCCTTTCTCGGGCCGGAGCCACCGAGGGCGACGTCGTCTGGATCGGTTCGTTCTCGTTCGACTACCACCGCGACATCTGACTCTTCGTCCGGGTTGCTGTAGCCGAACTCGAATGCGGCGCTTTTTCCGGAGTTCCGTGTCGTAACGTGTCGGCGATGTCGGCCGATACGACCTCCTCGTTGCGCGAGCGTTCGCGGGTGATCGTGAAGATCGGAACGTCGTCGTTGACCGACGACAACGGGGTCATCTCACACTCGATGATCGCCTCGGTCTGCCGGCAGATAGCCGGTCTCCGCGAACTCGGCCACGAGGTCGTGCTCGTGTCGTCGGGGGCAGTAGCGGCCGGCGTGGCCGCACTCCAACTCCCGGCTCGCCCAAGCGACGTCCAGACGCTCCAAGCTCTGGCCGCGGTCGGGCAGAGCCGACTCATGGAGGTGTACAACGTCGAGTTCCATGCGGTGGGTCTGATCGCTGCGCAGGTTCTCCTCGTCCCGAACGACTTCGTCGATCGCCAGCAATACCTGCACGCCCGTGCCACTCTCGAGCGTCTTCTCGAACTCGGAGTCGTCCCGGTGGTCAACGAGAACGACACCATCGCCGCCGACGAAATCCGTTTCGGCGACAACGACCGCATCGCCGCCCTCTTGTCGCATCTCTTGCGAGCCGACGTTCTCGTGTTGCTCACCGACATCGACGGCCTGTACACCGCCGATCCCCGTCGGGATCCAGCGGCCACTCTGGTCGCCGAAGTGGCAGCCGGTGACCCGCTGCTCAGTGTGTCGGCCGGCATGACCGGAACCAGTCGCGGCAGTGGCGGGATGGCATCGAAAATGGCGGCGGCCCGGATCGCCTCTGCATCCGGTGTCCGCACCGTCATCGCCCGCTCGACGATCGACGACGTCGTTCGGCGAGCCGTCGATCGTCACGACCTGGTCGGGACCACGTTCTTGGGTTCGGATCGTCACTACTCGGCCCGTCAGCTCTGGTTGGCCCATGCGAGCGAAGTTCTCGGCTCGGTGGTGATCGATGCCGGCGCCGAACGTGCTCTCGTCGACGGGAACGGCTCACTGCTTCCGGCGGGTGTAGTCGACGTCGTCGGAGACTTCGACGAGACCGACACGATCGAGGTGGTGAACCAAGTTGGTCGTGTCGTGGCACGAGGAGCAGCGACCATGTCGTCGGTTCAGGCTCGGGCGTCACGGGGTCGGCGAACCTCCGATCTCGACGAGTCGTCGCCGCGGGTTGTGGTGCATCGCGACGACATGGTCGTCTTCGGCTGACGCAATCGATCGTCAGCCGTCAGTCGGATTCGTCTCGTTCGCCGACAAGGTTTGTGTCGGAGTCACTATCGGTGGAGTCGGTGACGCTTTCTCGGAGGCGTCGCCGGAGGTTACGAAGATGGTCGATCTCAGGTGACCGGAGCAATTGGAGTGCACCGAGGTAGGTGATGACGCCGATGCCAGTTCCGGCGATCAGTCTCACGACTGCTCCGCCGCCGTCGTTGTCGCCAAAGGCGCGTACCGAGAGCCAGACGATCAGGCCCATTGCCGCGCCGGCCAAAACGACACGAGACAGGCCCGCGATGACGTCGAGAGCCGGGAAGCTCGGGACCTTGATGCGCAGGACGAACAATGTGACGATGGCCGCGGCAAGGTACGAGATGGCGAAAGCAAGACCGAGGCCGAGCACGTCGAATGGTCCGACGAGCACGAAGGCAAGGACGATGTTCAGCGCGTTCTGACCGAGATTGATGACGAACGGGGTTCGCGTGTCCTGATGGGCGTAGAAGCCGCGCAGCGCGAACAAGTAGATGGAGTAGCCGATGAGGCCGAGAGAGAGGCCGGCCAGGGCTCGAGACGTGGTGTCGGCAGCCGCTGCGTCGAATTGGCCGTGTTGGAGCAAGGCGCCAACGATCGGGCGAGCCAATGCAAGGAATCCGAAGGCGGCCGGAATGGTGAGTATGCCGACGAGGCGGACGCCGAGTGCGGTTCGATCGACGAAGGAGTCACGATCTCGACGGGCCACGGCTCGGGCCATCTCGGGGATGAAAGTCGTGGCGATGCTCATGGCCAATAGACCGTGGGGAAAGTAGAAGAAGGTCGAAGCTTTGGCATAGGCGTCCTGGCCGCCACTGCCGGGAACGGCCAGGTTCTTCACGATCACGACCGTGACCTGATTGGCAAGGACGTAGCCGAACGTCCAGCCCGACAGAGCGAAGAGCTTTTTCACCGCCGGATGAAACGGACGGAATCGGAAGCGGAAGTTCAGCCCGGCCTGATGAATCGCGGGAAGCAGAATGATCGCCTGCAGAGCGATGCCACCGGTCGCTCCGAGTCCGAGCAGCCACCTGAACGACGGACTGTCGAGGACATCACGTAGGACAGGAGCCTCGTGATCGAGAAGGGTGGGCACGTACAGGAGCGAGCAGATGATGACGACGTTCGCGAGGACGGGAGACCAAGCGGCGGCGAAGAAGCGACGTTGTGCATTGAGGAGTGCTCCGAGAAGTGCGGCGATTCCGTAGAAGAAGATCTGTAGCAAGAAGATTCGAGTGAGTGCCGTGCCGACGGTGCGAAAGTCGTTGGCGTCGATGGCGGTGTCGGGGCTGAGCGAGAAGATGCGGAAGATCCACGGCGCGAACACGACGGCGATCGCAGTGATGACGGTCAGGGCGACGATGCTCACGCCAACCACCGATTCGGCGCCGTCACGGTCGTCGTCCTCCAGGAGGCGGGTGAACAACGGAACGAGAGTTGCCGAGAGCACTCCACCGAGAAGGAGTTCGTAGACGGCGTTCGGTGAGTTGTTGGCACCGTCGTAGGCGTCGGCAAGAGCCGTCTGGCCGATCACGAAGCCGAAGACGATCACCTTCAACATGCCCGTGAGACGGGACAGGCCGGTGCCGAGCGCAACGATGGCGTTCGATCGCAGTAGATCGTGCCCGCGCGGGGAGGAGTCCTCGATCGGGTCGGCCATTGGCTACAGCGTAGATGTCGTCGAGAACAAGGCCGGATTCCCTGTCTGTGAAGCCCGGGATGCCTTCGACCGATCCAATTGATGGCCTGAACAGGGCAACTTGTAGGGTGAAAACATGCAACATCGCTTCGAATCGGTCCAGCAGGTGCGGGACGGTCTCCGTGACGTGAACTACCTCGCGGACGACGGAATCGCTGGCGTGGCCTTTCTCGCCGACCGGTTGGGCAAGCCCGTCCTCGTGGAAGGTCCGGCCGGAACCGGCAAGACCCAGCTCGCCAAGAGCATCGCCGAGCTCACCGGGGCTCGACTCATTCGTCTCCAGTGTTACGAGGGTCTTGACGAATCGAAGGCTCTCTACGAGTGGAATTACAAGAAGCAGTTGCTCCGAATCCAGGCCGACAAGAACAGCGACTCCTGGAGCGAAGTGCACGACGACATCTTCAGTCGCGAGTTCCTTCTCACCCGTCCTCTTCTCGAGGCCATCAGTGCGAGCGATCCGGTCGTACTGCTCATCGACGAAGTCGATCGTGTGGAGGTCGAAACCGAGGCGCTTCTCCTCGAAATCCTCTCCGAATACCAGGTCTCGATCCCCGAACTCGGAACCATCACGGCAGCCCAGATCCCACTGGTCTTCCTCACCTCCAACAACACGCGAGAGCTCTCCGAAGCTCTAAAGCGTCGGTGCCTGTATCTGCACGTCGACTACCCGAGCATGGAACGCGAGAAAGAGATCGTGCTCGCCAAAGTCGACGGGATCACCGAGCATCTGGCTGATCAGGTGGCGCGCATCGTCAGGAGTATTCGTCAGCTCGACTTGAAGAAGGCGCCGAGTGTCAGTGAGACCATCGACTGGGCTCGGACACTTCTCCTCTTGAATGCCGACACCGTCGACGCCGAGATGGCCAAGAGCACTCTCCACGTGCTGTTGAAGTACCAGACCGACATCGCGAAGGCGGCTAAGGAACTGTCGGTCGACCCGGCCTGACGGGACGGCTTCGAGGCATCGTGCTCGATCTACTTTCCGGATTCGTTCAGGAGCTCCGCAACGCAGGGCTGCCGGTGTCACTCACCGAGAACCTCGATGCCATGGAGGCAGTGCGGCACATTCCGATCGAAGACCGCGACGCGTTCAAGTACGCGCTGGGTGCCACCTTGGTGAAGAACAGCGCACACTGGAGATCTTTCGAGACGGTCTTCGAGGTCTACTTCTCATTGCGGGGTCCCGAGTACAAGTTGGTCGATGGCTCTCCCGACGAACTCGACGAGTTGTGGCGCGAGATGCAAGAACAGATGCAGCAAGCGGACGGCCGCGGTGCGTCAGGGGGCATGGAGTCACTCACGCCCGAAGAGATGGCACAGATGTTGATGCAGGCCCTCATGAAGGGCGATCAGGCCATGATGCGCGCGTTGGCCAGACAGGCCGTTCAGCGATTCGCCGGCATGGAACCCGGGCGACCGGTCGGCGGCACCTACTACTTGTATCGCACCCTGCGAAACCTCGATCTCGACGGCATGCTGCAAAAGCTCATGGACGCCAGTCGACAAGAAGTGGGCGGTGAACTCACTCCCCTCGAAGAGAGGCTCGAACGCGACGAATACGAGACTCGAATCGAGAACTTCAAGAAGGAGATCGAAGCCGAGATCCGTCGTCGATTGGTGGCCGACCGAGGCGCCGAGGCCATGGCCAAGACTCTGCGTAAGCCACTACCCGAGGACGTCGAGTTCATGCACGCCAGTCGCGACGAGATGGCGCTGCTGAAGAAGTCGCTCTATCCACTCACTCGCAAACTGGCGGCTCGCCTCGCTCGTAAACGTCGTCACGGTCGCAAGGGGCCGCTCGACTTCCGAAATACCGTGCGCCATTCCTTGTCGTACGGGGGAGTGCCGGCCGACCCGAAGTTCAAGTATCCACGTCCGGCCAAGCCCGAACTCATGGTGGTGGCCGACATCTCGGGAAGCGTCGCCGCCTTCGCTCGATTCACGTTGATGCTCGTCTACGCCATTCAGAACCAATTCTCCAAGGTGCGGTCGTTCGTGTTCATCGATGGCCTCGACGAAGTCACCGATTTCTTCCGCAACACCGAGGACATCACCGAAGCGATTCACCGAGTCAACACCGAGGCCGACGTGGTCTGGGTCGACGGCCACTCCGACTATGGCCACGCGTTCGAGGTGTTCTGGGACAAGTACGGCAAGGACGTCGGGCCGAAGACCACAGTTCTCCTGCTCGGCGATGCGCGCAACAATTATCACGCCTCCCAGTCATGGGTGGTCAAAGAGATCGAGCAGAAGGCCCGTCACGTGTATTGGCTCAATCCCGAGCCTCGCTCGTACTGGAACACCGGCGACTCGATCGTCGGTGAGTACGGAAACTTCACCGATGGGGTCTTCGAATGTCGCAACCTGCGTCAACTGGAAGCGTTCGTCGAAAAGTTGGCCTGACATGACGCGCTTCGTATTCGTTCGTCACGGCGAGTCGCAGGTGACGGTCGATCGAGTGGTCGGTGGCCCACGTTCGTGTCGCGGGCTCTCGGACCTCGGTCGTCAACAGGCGGCGAAACTACGAGATCGTTGGACGAGTCATCCCGAACTGTCGTTCGACGTCGTGTATTCGAGTGCCTATCCGCGTGCCCGCGAGACCGCCGAGATCGTTCTTCCGTCGCTCGGTGTGAGTCGCCTGGAGATCGAAGCCGAACTCGGCGAGCACGATCCAGGGCCCGACTGCGACGGACTGACGTATGTTCAATTCGAAGAGAAGTACGGCAACCCGGACTGGGAGGCCGATCCCTACGGCGTCACATTTCCGGGTGGTGAGACCATCGCCGAGTTCCAGTTGCGCATCGGGTCGGCCGTTCGACGTCTGTGCGAACGCCATCCGGAGTCGACGGTGGCGGTGTTCTGCCACGGTGGAGTGATCGACACCGTGTTGCGCCAGTCTCTACGCGCCTTTGGAACCGGCCTTTTCGAGATCCACACGAAGAACACCTCGGTCACCGAGTTGGAATTGGTGCGCGCTGGACGTTGGCGGTTGATCCGCTACAACGACGTTGCGCATCTCGCCGGCCTCCCATGACCAGTCAGCGTGCCATCGTCGTCGGAGCCGGTTCGGCCGGATCGGTGATGACCCGCCGACTTCTCGAAGCAGGTTTTGTGGTGACGCTCGTCGAGGCCGGGCCGGACGGGGTGGCGCCGCCAGGAGTGATCAGCCCGTCGTTCTTCGACGCTCTTGCCGAGCCCGGGCGCATCTGGCCCGATCTCATGGCAACACGGGTGGCCGGGCAGTCCGCTCGCCTCTACGCACGGGGTCGGGGAGTCGGGGGTTCGTCGGCGGTCAACGCCATGATCGGCTTGTGGGGCGAGGCCGACGATTACGACCGGTGGGAGCGCGACCACCACTGTGAGGGATGGTCGTGGAACGACGTTCGTCCCGTATTCATGAAGATGCCGGTGCCGTTACGAACTCCGCGTCCACACGAAGTGGGGCCGGTCGGACGCGCCATCGCCGACATCGGACGCGACAAGGGGTGGGTCGAGCACGTCGGACCAGGAGCGGTCGGACCACTCGGACGAGACGTGGGTGCCTGTCGCCTCACCCAAGACACCGAGGGACGTCGCGTGAGTGCCTACGGCGTCTACGTGTCACCAGTGAGAGACGACACGAGGTTCGAGTTGCGCACCGACGTGGAGGTCGATCGCATCGCTGTCGAGAAAGGACGAGCAACGGGTGTCGTGCTCGCCGACGGTACGACGATCGACGCCGATGTTGTGGTGATGGCCGCCGGTGCGATCGAGACGCCGCGGATTCTCCTTCGCTCGGTTCTCGAGAACGAGCGCATCGGACGCGGCGTGCAAGACCACGCCGCCGCCACATTCACCATCGTGCTCGACGGAGAGTGGAATACGAATCACCTCGCCGTGGGTGTCGTTGGCCGTTTCTCGTCGGGTCGTGCGCCAGCCGATCTTCAAGTTCTGCCCATCGATCATCTCGGCCCCGTTGCACCAGGACTAGCGGTGGTCAACGTCGCTCTCATGAACGTGTATTCGCGGGGGGTCGTCGACCTCGACCAGGTCTCGTTCGACATGCTGAGTGACGAGAGAGACCTCGAAGCTCTGGTCGAAGGAGTGAAGACGATCCGACCATGGTTCGAGCACCGCTCGATGACCTCCGTGACGTCGACAGTCCTGATCGACGATCACGGCACCCCGCTCCAAGATCTCGGCGATGACGACGAATCGTTACGTCAGTGGGTGAGGTCGGTGACCGGCGACTACGTACATGCCGCGGGTTCCTGCTCGATGGGTCGACAGGGGCAGTCGGTGGTCGATCGATGGGGACGCAGTTGGGACGTGGATGGCTTGTGGATCGCTGATGCGTCGATCATGCCGAGGCTCCCGCGGGCGAACACGCACCTACCGACCGTGATGGTGGCCGAACGGGTCGCTGAATTCCTGGTCGCAGCCACTTCGTAGGGCTTCTACCCGTCAGAGGTGTCGACGGTGGGGTCGTGCCACACCCCTGTGGTCCACTGCGACCATGAGTTCCTCATCGTCCATTCCCACGCCGTCGATCGTCATCGACTGCCAAACATGTGTGGCTCGCGAGAGCGATGCCTGCAACGACTGCATGGTGTCGTATTTGTGTCGAGACGAACCCTCGACGGCCGTCGTATTCGATCTGGCCGAGTGGCGGGCCGTGCGTGTTCTCTCCGAAGCCGGTCTCGTGCCTACGCTTCGGCATCGTGCGTCCACCGAAGCCTCCGCCTCCTGACGCCTCGACGTCCGAGTACGTCGAGGCCCTGCTCGACTTCGCACGTTCGCGTGGTCTCGACCGAGTGGGAGTCACCGACGCTGGCGTACTCAGCCGCTCCCGAGTCGCTCTCGTCGATCGACGTGAGCGAGGTCTCTCCGACACGATGGGCTTCACGTTTCGCGATCCGGAGCGATCCACCGATCCGACTCGCGCCGTCGACGGGGCGCAGGCCGTTCTGGTGGGTGCTCTCAGCTATGCCGACACGGTGACGAGTGACGTTCTCGATGACTCGGGGGTCATGGCCCGTGTGGCACGTTACGCCCGCCACGACTTCTACACGCCGTTGCGCCAAGCGCTGCAAGACGTGGCCCTGCGTCTGCGGGCGGACGGTTTTCGTGCCGTGGTGTTCGCCGACGAGAACGATCTGGTCGACCGCGAGGTCGCGTGGCGTGCGGGGCTCGGTTGGTGGGGCAAGAACGCCAATCTCTTGATGCCTGGAGCCGGGAGTTGGTTCGTCCTCGGTTCGGTGGTGACCACAGCCCCGCTACGTTCGTCCGCCGGTCCGGCCGCCGATGGCTGCGGTTCGTGTCGCCGATGTCTCGATGATTGTCCCACTGGCGCGATCGTCGACTCGGGAGTCATCGATGCTCGGCGCTGCCTGGCTTGGCTCGTCCAGAAGGTCGGAATTTTTCCGCGTGATCATCGGGTCGCACTCGGTGACCGCATATATGGCTGCGACGACTGTCAGGAGTCGTGTCCTCCGACGGTTCGTCTGTCCGGTCGAGTCCCGGCTCGGGCGCGCATCGAAGGTACCGGACCGTCGGTCGACCTGATCGACCTACTGGTGTCGTCCGATGACGTCCTTCTCGAGCGCTTCGGACGTTGGTACGTTCCCGAGCGCGATCCGCGATGGTTGCGGCGCAATGCCCTCGTGATCCTCGGCAATGTGGCTCCCGTCCCGGCCGATGAATCGGTGCGCTCCGTTCTTCACCACTACCTTTCTCATCATGATCCGATGTTGCGGGCCCATGCCGTGTGGTCGGCTCGCCGGCTCGGAGCCGACGATCTGCTCGACACAGTGCGCAACGATTCCGACCCTGAGGTGGTCGCCGAGTTGAGTCAGCCGGTCCCGTTGCGATGAAGCATCTCCTCGTCACCAACGATTTTCCGCCCAAGATCGGCGGAATTCAATCGCTGTTGTGGGAATGGTGGCGTCGTCTGCCCCCCGAGTCCTTCGCGGTCCTCACCAGTCCTCACGCCGGAGCCGAAGACTTCGACGCCGCGCAGCCGTTTCGGGTCGAGCGAACTCGAGAACCGGTGCTCTTGCCACATCCGTGGATGGTTCGACGGATCGAAAGTCTGGCCGCCGAGGTCGGAGCCGAACTGGTGGTGCTCGATCCCGCCGTTCCGCTCGGCATCGTCGGACCGTGGTTGTCGCTTCCGTACGACGTGGTCCTGCACGGAGCCGAGGTGACAGTGCCCGGACGCCTTCCGGTGTCACGTCAAGTTCTGGGTCGAGTCTTGAGGAAGGCGCGCCACGTGATCGCCGCTGGCGGCTACCCGGCCGCCGAAGCCGAGCGGGCGGCTGGTCGATCCCTCGACATCACCGTCGTGCCACCCGGAGTCGATCTTCAGCGTTTCGTTCCTCTCGAGTCGGACGAACGCTCACGAGCACGGCGAGACTTCGGCCTCGCCGAGGATGCCGAGGTCGTGGTCGGAGTCAGTCGACTCGTGCCCCGTAAAGGCTTCGACACCGCGATTCGCGCCGTCGCACGACTGGCGGCCAGTCGCCCAAATCTCGTCCTGTTGATTGCCGGAGCCGGCCGAGACCGTGAGCGGCTCGAGAAGTTGGCGGTGGCCGAATCGGCTCCCGTACGCTTCCTCGGTCGGGTGTCCAACGATGAACTTCCCCGTCTGTACGGCTGCGCCGATGTGTCGGTGATGATGTGTCGCAATCGTTGGGCCGGGCTCGAACAAGAGGGTTTCGGAATCGTGTTCGTCGAAGCGGCGGCTTGTGGCGTTCCGGCCGTTGCCGGGGCGAGCGGGGGAGCGGCCGAAGCCGTGGCCGACGGTCGAACAGGATTCGTCGTCGCCGATCCACGCGACGTGTCGAGCGTGGTGTCTCGTCTCGACGAAATCCTGGCTGATCCGGTTCGTCGACTCGCCATGGGCCGAGCGGCTCGGGAGAGGGTCGAGACCGAATTTTCCTACGACGTGCTCTCACGTCGACTCGGAGACGCACTCGGAGTGTGGTCGTGAACGATTTCCTCCCGGGACGATCGATTGTTCGGGCCAACATTGCCGGTACGGCGATGTTCACACTCTCGAGTGGCTTCGCGGCGATCGTTTTCGACGGCTGGGTCAAAGTCCAAGGGGTCGTGGTCGCACTCGGACTCTTCACCGCCGGCGTGATCGCGTTCTTGTGGGGATATTGGGCGGCCGTGCAGCGCAGTCGACGTGACGAACTGGCGGTGGCCGAGATCTACTTCCTGCTCGGCCCGGCCATTCCGCAACGGGTCAAGCGGATGATGAATTCGTGTCTCGTCGTTCAGACCTTGGTCGCGTTGGCAACGGCTTTGTCACGTCCGTCGACGCCGGCTGAAGGGGGTGCGACTGGCGGTTCGACGGCCGGTTCGACCTTGGCATTCGGGGTCCTGGTGCCGGTTCTCGGCCTCGGCCTGAACGGCTTGTGGGCCGCTCTTCACGGTCGTTTCCCGCCTCGTCGCATCTCGGTCGGCTAGAACGTAGGGATGGCCGACACCGCATCGCTCACCATTTCGATCGCGGCACCTCTCGAACGGTGTTGGGCGATCGCCACAGATTTCGAGAAATATCCCGACTGGGCAACTGACGTGAAGTCGGCAGTGGTTCGTGAACGTGACACCGACGGTCGGGCGACCGAAGTCGAATTCCGCACGTCGGCCCTCGGACGCAGCACTCATTACGTGTTGGCCTACGACTATTCGGCTGCCCCTCATCGACTCGCATGGAGGATGGTCTCCGGAGACATCATGCGGGCGGTCGACGGCGCATACATGTTCGCTCCCGATGCCTCCGGTGGAGTGGTGCTCACGTACAACTTGTCGATCGACTTGATCGTTCCACTCCCTGGGTTCGTGAAGAGACGGGCCGAGGTCCGCATTCTGAACACGGTGAAGGAGCTCAAGGTCCTCGCCGAGTCCTGAAGCGACCCACGGTGACTGGCCGATCTTCGCTTCGACTCGGCATCGATGTCGGCGGTACCAAGTGTTTGGCCCTGGTGGTCGACGACGACGGAGTCGTGCATGATCGCCGCCGAGTTCCCACTCCGTCTGGAGCGGCTGCCCTCGAGGAAGTACTCGTCGATCTCATCCGATCCTTCGACGTCGTGGTTGGCGATTGGCGGTCGATCGGACTGGGTGTTCCGGGACTCGTCACCCTCGACGGTGTGATCGTCTCGTCCCCGAATCTGCCTGGTGTCGAGAATTTCCCCGTCGCTCATCGGCTCGCCGAACGTCTCGAACGAACGATCCCTGTCGACAACGACGCGAACTGTGCGGCCCGCGCCGAGTGGCGAGTGGGAGCGGCGCGTGGAGTCGACGACGTGTTGGTGGTGACCATCGGAACCGGAATCGGTGGTGGGATGGTGGCAGGTGGTCGGCTCCTACGGGGTGCCCATGGTTTCGCCGGTGAGATCGGTCACGTGGTGGTCGACCATGGAGGTCGGACCTGTGCATGTGGTCGGCAAGGATGCTGGGAGCAGTACGCATCGGGGACGGCGCTGCGCCGTCTGGCGCGAGAAGCCCGTGAGCGCGATGCCGCCTGGCCGGATTCCGGCGACGACGCCGTCGACGTTCGTCGAGCGGCCGAAGACGGAGATGTGTCGGCGCTTCGAGTGATCGATGAGTTCGGCGACTGGATCGCTCTCGGAGTCGCCACGTTGGCGCATGTGGTCGATCCGCAGGTGGTGGTGATCGGTGGCGGTGTCGCCCATCGGGCCGAACTCGTCCGCTCAGCGGTCGAACGTCATCTCGGTGAACATCTCTATGCGTCCCACGTTCGGAATCCACCTCAGGTTCTCCTGGCCCGATTCGGCGAGGATGCCGGAGCGATCGGGGCAGCTTTTCTCGACCGAGAGGACATGCGCTGAATCAGCATCGCTGACGAAAGGACCCTGATTCGAGGGGTGTTGGCCAGTAGCGTCGACGGTCATGGAGTTTCGCCGGATCACCAATCTGCCGCCGTACGTTTTCACGATCATCAACAACTTGAAGATCGAGGCGCGTCGTAGTGGTGTCGACGTGGTCGACTTGGGATTCGGCAATCCCGACATCCCTTCCCCGTCGATCGCCGTCGAGAAGCTCGGGGAATCGGCGCGCATCGCCCGCAACCACCGGTATTCGATGTCGCGCGGACTTCCCAAACTGCGTGAGGCGATCGCCGATCTGTACAAGCGCAAGTGGAATGTCGACCTCGATGTCGAGACCGAGATCACCAACACGATCGGCTCGAAGGAGGGCTTCAGCCACCTGATGTGGGTGCTTCTCGATCGAGGTGACGCGGCGATCGTGCCCAGTCCCAGCTACCCGATCCACATCTACGGCCCGCTGTTTGCCGGAGCCGATCTTCGCCAGGTGCCGATGCGCAGCCTGTCCGACCCACGCGTCCAGACCGATTTCGAAGGCGACTTCTTCGACAACCTGACCACGGCCTACGAGGTCGGTTGGCCGAAGCCACGGGTACTCGTCATTTCCTTCCCACACAATCCGACCGGATCATGCGTCGATCTTCCGTTCATGCAGCGCGTCGTCGACTTCTGTCGGGAGCGCGACATGATCGTGGTTCACGACTTCGCCTACGCCGATGTCGGCTTCGGTGGTTATCAGCCGCCGTCCATCTTGCAGGCCGAAGGAGCCAAGGAGTGCGCTGTCGAGCTCTACTCGATGACGAAGTCGTTCTCGATGGCCGGCTGGAGAGTCGCTTTCTTGCTCGGCAACGCCGAGGTGGTTCAAGCGCTCGTGAAGTTGAAGAGCTACCTCGATTACGGAACCTTCCAGCCGATCCAGATCGCCGCGACAGTCACCATGAACGAGGCCGCCGATTATCCGGCCGAGGTCTGTTCGATCTACGAGAGTCGGCGTGACGCACTCATCGACGGCCTGGAGCGAATCGGATGGGACATTCCCAAGCCGCAAGGTTCGATGTTCGTCTGGGCGCCGATCCCCGAACCGTATGCCGACATGTCGTCGGTCGAGTTCTGCTCGCATCTGATTCGTGAGAGCGAAGTGGCCCTGTCACCTGGAGTCGGCTTCGGTCCTGGTGGTGAAGGTTTCGCTCGTTTCGCTCTCATCGAGAACGAAAAACGAATCGCTCAGGCCATCCGCAATTTGAAGAAGGGTCTGCCCAAGCTCGGGTGAATGCATCCGACGAGGCCACCCGGTGAGCATCGCCCCATGAGTATCGCGTCGTGACCACCTCGTCGTACGTCGCGCGACTTTGGCTGCCCGATCGCCCAGGAACCCTTGGCCAGGTGGCGGCGGCCATCGGACGAGCCGACGCCGACGTGATTGGGATCGAGATTCTGGAGCGAGGCGCGGGAATGGCGATCGACGAGGTGACGGTGCAGCTGGGCGCCGCCTCCACCATCGAAAGGATCGTGGAGGAACTGTCGTCGGTCGACGGAGTCGCCGTCGAAGATGTCCACCCGGTCGAGCATGGTCGCCCCGATCCTGGAGTGTTGGCCCTCGACGTGGTGTCAGCCGTCGTCTCGGCGGGAGTCGGACGACTGGACGTGTTGTGCCGAGGACTGCGGGATCTCCTGGAAGCCGAGTGGGCGGCGGTGATCGACGTGGACGCGGGGACGATCGTGTCGCACGACGGCAGGGTCCCCGATCCGGCCTGGCTCACGGCATTCGTCGCCGGAACGCTGCATCTGCCAGCGACGTCGGAGCGCACGCCTTCTGATGTGGTGTGGGCTCCGCTCGTCGGAACCGGTTCGGTCATCGCCTCCGAGCGAACCGGTCGAGCCTTTCGAGCCCGCGAACGCCAGCAGGTCGAACGCATTGGACGAGTGGTCGGAGTGCTTCAGTCCCCGTCGTGAGCCCAACGAAGCGAGCGTTCGACCGCACGCTTCCAGGTGTCGTACTGGGCATCGGCCAGGGCTCGCTCGATCGATTCGGATGGATGTGGTTCGACGACCACGTCGGTCGACCATCGCGCTTCGATGGAACCGAGATCGGGCCAGATTCCTTCGGCCAGTCCGGCGAGGAACGCTGCACCGAGCGACGTCGTCTCCTGATCGGTCGGGCGTCGCACCGAGATACCGAGTTGATCGGCCTGAAGGCGAAGAAGGAGATTCATCACCGAGGCGCCTCCGTCGACGCGCAACTCGGCGAGGGCGACTCCGCTCGCGGCAACCATCGCCTCGACGGCGTCGCGGGTTTGCAGAGCCATGGAATCCACCACGGCCCGGGCGAGATGGGCCCGCGTGGTGCCGCGAGTGATACCGAGGACCGTTCCGCGGGCGTAGGGGTCCCACCACGGACTACCGAGGCCGGTGAAAGCTGGGACGATCACCACACCTCCGGCATCGTCGACAGTTTCGGCGAGCGGACCTATGTCAGCCGAGGACGTGATGATTCCGAGGCCGTCGCGCAACCATTGCACTGCGGCTCCGGTCACGAAGATCGCACCTTCGAGCGCGTAGGTGGTCGACGTCGATCCGTCGGTACCGCGCAGAGTCCAAGCGACGGTCGTCAGTAGCCCGTCGACGGGCGTCGGGCAGGAGTCGCCCACGTTCATGAGAACGAAACTTCCGGTTCCATAGGTGTTCTTGGCCATTCCCGGTCGCAGACAGGCCTGGCCGAAGAGGGCACTCTGCTGGTCACCGGCGACTCCGGAAATCGGAATGCCACGGGGAATCTCGTCGCAGTCGGTCACACCCCATCGCTCGCTCGACGCCCGCACCTCGGGCAGCGTCTCGCGAGGTACACCGAGGAGTTCGCACATCTCGTCACTCCACGACATGGCCTTGATGTCGAAAAGCATCGTGCGACTGGCATTCGATGGATCGGTGGCGAAGACGCGACCGGTCGTCAACTTCCAGACGATCCAGGTGTCGATCGTGCCAAAGACGACGTCGGCCCGATCGCCGACCACGTTGTCGAGGAGCCAGCGCATCTTGGTCCCTGAGAAATACGGGTCGAGAACGAGACCTGTCGTGCGGCGAACCAGCGGGAGATGGCCGGCTTCGGCGAGACGAGTGCACTCGTCGGCGGTGCGGCGATCCTGCCAGACGATGGCTCGTCCGAACGGCTGCCCGTCGATGCGGTTCCAGGCCACCACAGTCTCGCGTTGATTCGTGATACCGATCGCTGCTGGGGCACCAAGCTCGTCGATGACATCGCGCATGGTGGCAACGAGCGCGGTCCAGATCTCCTCGGCATCGTGCTCGACACGGCCGGGCTCGGGGAAGTGTTGTGTGAATTCGCGGTACGAGGTGCGTCCGGGCCGTTCGTCGGCGAAGACGGCGCGACTTCGAACTCCGGTGGTCCCGGCGTCGATGGCAAGCACGTAGTCGTGGGGCACGTCAGCGCCGTTTCTTCTTGCGCGATCCAGCTGGTCGATGTTGTGAGGGTCCGGTGGACGTACGACTCGTTGGGGCCGGCCGTCCGCGGGTAGTCGAGCGATTCGTTCCGGTGCTCGACGAGCCTCCCGTCGATTCGGTCGATGGTCGTTGCGATTCACGACGAAGATCACGGAGCGTCTTGCGCTGGTAGCCGAACTTCGCCAGAACGCCACCGAAACCGAGGTAGAGCGGGTACGACGCGGCGAGTCCGAGCACCGAGGCGCCGGTGACGGTCTCGCGGAAGAACACGCCGAATGCGACGATCATCACGACGGCGTAGACGAGCCACTCTCGTGACAAACGCCCCCACGGAACCGGTCGATTCACATCCCAGGCCATGGGCCCATTCTTCACCTTTAGGCTGGAACCATGCGCATCGGGGTTCTGACCGGCGGAGGTGACTGCCCGGGGCTGAACGGTGCGATACGAGCGATCGTCCGGAAAGCCGAATCGGTGCACGACGACGAAATTCTGGGCTTCATCGATTCGTGGGACGGAGTGATGGAGCAGCGGTATCTGCGACTCGATGTCTCGTCGATGCGCGGTCTCCTTCCTCGTGGGGGCACAGTCCTCGGAACTCGGCGGGGCAGCCCTTACGACCACGACAACGGCCTCGATCGTGTTCGTGACTCGGTCGGATCACTCGAACTCGACGCGTTGGTGGTGATCGGTGGGAACGGTTCGTTGACGGTTGCATCGATGTTGCATCGCGATCTCGATCTCCCTGTGGTGGGGGTCCCCAAGACGATCGACAACGACATCGCAGGAACCGACGTCTCCTTCGGTTTCCACACTGCGGTGCAGATCGCAACCGATGCGATCGACCGGCTCCATACGACCGCCGAGAGTCACGACCGGGTGATGGTGGTGGAGGTCATGGGGCGCGAGGCCGGATGGATTGCGGCCTACGCCGGCATTGCCGGCGGGGCGACGGTGGTGTTGGTTCCCGAAGAGCCGTTCGACATCGGCGAAGTCTGCGAGATCGTTGAACGTCGTCATTACCGAGGGCGCTACGCCTCGATCGTGGTCGTTGCCGAGGGGGCCCGACCGATCGAGGGAACGATGGCCGAACTCGACTATGCCCGCGATCATCTCGGACGTCCTCGCTTGGGTGGCATCTCAGTGAGCGTGGCGTCCGAAATCGAGCGCCGGACCGGCTTCGAGGCACGGGTGGTGCAGATCGGACACGTGCAGCGTGGTGGGACTCCGACCGCCTACGACAGGATTCTTGCGACTCGATACGGGCTGGCGGCCGTCGACGCGGTCCACGATGGGGCGTGGGGTTGCATGGTGGCCCTTCGAGGAACCGAGGTGGTTCGCGTTCCCCTGACCGAGGTGATCGGACGAACGCGTACGGTCGATCTCACTCTGCTCCACGACGTGGCGCAGGTGTTCTACGGCTGACGGCGCGAGGAACTGTCAGCTCGAAGGAAGCACGTATCCCGGAAAGGCTGGCTGACTCGATGCAGCGCGTCCCGGGTAGTCGTACGCCGTGAGCGGATCTGCGGTCAGGCTTCCGTCACCTCGTGGCCAGTCTTGGGCGCGGCCGTCGACGGTGATGTCGATACGTTCCACACCACTCACCTCACCGAGCGAGAAGACGATCTGAGCGAGGGCCGACACCAGATCGTCGCCGGTGGAGTCGAGAATGTCGGCCGACACGTCGACTCGGATCATGTCGGTTGCGGTGTACCGAGCATCGAGAAGGGTGGTGCCAAGAGGAATGGCCGATCCGATCCCACTGCTTTGCTCTTCGTCGGTCGGTCCGCTCAGAAGTGCTTCGATCACGTTGCCCGGGTCGTTCGAGATCTGTCGGGCGACAGCCACCAGAAGCGGTCGACCGGTCTCATCGGTTCGTTCGAGGTAGATGCGACCGGTCCCCGAGCTGACGAGTTCGGTGGTCACCTCGACGAGTGGGCGTTGATCCTCGTCGGCGATGAGTCGGGGAGTGCCATCGGTGCCGAGTCCGCAACTGCTCGACAACACAACGATCGACCCGACGACGAGGTGACGTGGCAGTCGATTCCTCATCTCAGTAACGCTCCACCGGAAGCTCGATCACGAACGACGCACCTTCGGCGCCGTCGTGACGATTCTCGACCCACACGCGACCGCCGTGCAATTTCACGTGTTCGTCGACGAGCGCGAGGCCGAGACCAGCTCCCTCGGATCCGCTCCGCCGGCCGGCACTGGCACCTCGGGCGAATCGTTCGAAGACGAGTGACCGTTCCTCAGGTGGGACTCCGGGCCCGTGATCGTCGACGGTGATCCAGATCGTTCCGTTCGTCTGATCGGCATCGGGAACGAACACCGAGACGTCGAGGTCGGTGCCGGCGTGCAGTCGGCCGTTGTCGATGAGGTTGGCGATCACACGGGCCAGACGACGACGGTCGCCGCGTATGACGGCCGACTCGGCATCGGCCGAGACGCGAACTGGGGTACGTGGTGCGCTGCTCGCAGCAACCGCGTGGCGGACGAACTCGGCGACGGGAAGTTCTTCCACGTGGAGGCGAATGGCACCCGCGTCGAACCGGGAGATCTCGAGGAGGTCCTCGACGAGTCCCTGGAAACGCGCGACGTCGGCAACGAGGAGATCGAGCGCAGCTTGGGCTCGATCGGGCATTTCGTCGCGACGTGCCTTCATCACCTCGACACTCGCTGACAGGGTCATGAGGGGTGAGCGAAGCTCGTGACTGACGTCGGAGGCGAAGCGCGCGTCGCGTTCGACTCGCACTTGCAGAGTCGCCGCCATGTCGTTGAACGATCGCGTGAGGGCATCGAGATCGGGATCGTCGGTGGGTTCGAGGCGCGTCTCGAGTCGCCCGCCAGCAATTGCCTGGGCGGCCTGACTGGCGATGGCGAGAGGTCGAACGGCTCGGGAGGCCGAGACAGCACCGAGAACCATGCCGAGGAGAGTCGTGATGGCGGCGGCGAACACGAGTGCCAGTCCGACGCTCCGCAACGTGTTCTCGACGTCGTCGAACGAAACGAAGTCGAAGTAGGCCCCGTCGACGTCTGGTAGGGGGACGCCGACGGCGATGACGAGAGTGGACCCCACCTCGATGCGCATGATGGCGGGCCGTCCGTCGGTCAGCACGGTGTCGAGGAGACCGTCAGGAACCTGTGACGACGAGAAGCGGGCGTCGGTGGCGGTCCATGTGCCACGGAAGTAGAGGAGTGGTCGATCGGCGCCCAGACGATCGAGAACCGCTTGAACATTCGTCGGTGTCGAACGCAAGTCGCTCGTCAGTCGGGTGGCGGCGTCGTACGCCTGATTGACAGCGCTCGACTCGCGCTCGTCGACGAGATTCGTACGGGTGAAGCTGTACGTGGCCAGAGCGAGAAACACCGAGAGCGCAAGACTGCCGAGGCCGAACGTGGCAAGGATGCGGGTACGAAGACCTACTCCGAAGCGCCGGCGCGCCCGCGTTGTTTCCACCTCAGGCCTGGAGTCGATAGCCGAGGCCACGCACTGTCACGACATGACGTGGATTGGCCGAGTCGATCTCGACCTTGGTACGGAGCCGTCGGATGTGCACGTCGACGAGTCGTCCGTCTCCGAAGTATCCGTAGCCCCACACCTGATCGAGCAATTCCTCGCGGCTGAACACACGGCCGGGATTCTCGGCGAGTTCGCAGAGCAATCGGAACTCGGTCTTGGTGAGGTGGATCTCCTCGCCGGACCGCATCACCTTGCCTTCGTCGGGCACGATCTCGAGGTCTCCGAAGACGAGCCGCGGATGGGCCGGATTGGCCGGACGAGCGCGACGGAGAAGGGCTCGAATACGAGCCGAGAGTTCTTTCGGGGCGAAGGGCTTGGTGAGGTAGTCGTCGGCCCCTGCTTCGAGACCGGCGACGACGTCATGGGTGTCGGCACGCGCCGTCACCATGACGATCGGGACGTCGCTCGTCCGACGCAACGTGCGGCACAACTCGAAACCGTCGATGCCGGGGAGCATGATGTCGATGAGAACCACGTCGGCGGGTTGGCGCAAGAAAATGGGCACTGCTTCCTCGCCACTTGCTGCGACATCGACCAACCAGCCCTCGTCTTCGAGAGCGAGCTTGACCGCCGTACGGATTCGTTCGTCGTCCTCGACGGCGAGGATTCGTGTTTCCACGTCTCTATGTTGCCGGAAAACGGGGGAGATTCGCGTCTTGGGGGTTCAAGTCGAGTGCAACGGGCCGGTCAGCAATTCGGACATCGCCCCGTGGATTCCCGGTGTCGAGGCCAGGATCTGCCCGTCACTGGCCGGTCCGCCGGTGAAATCGGTGACGATGGCCCCGGCTTCTTCGGCCACGAGCGAGCCGGCGGCCACGTCCCATGGGCGGAGGTTTTCCTCGAAGTAGGCGTCGAGACGGCCGTCGGCGACGAAACAGAGATCTGGTGCGGCGGCGCCGAGTCGACGGACGTCGCGAACGTGCTCGATGAGAGATGCGACGCGTCGTCCTTGCCGAGCTCGTTCCTCGGCGAGGTACGAGAACCCGGTACCGATGAGGGCCTGGGATGCTTCCGTCGTCGGCGAGCAACGCAGTCGACGACCTCCGAGCCATGCCCCGGCACCGCGTGCGGCGACGAAGAGTTCCCTCGTGGCCGGCAAGTACACCGCCCCGGCGATCGAACGTCCGTCGACGGTTGCAGCGATCGAGACTGCGAAGCCGGCCAGGTTGTACAAGAAGTTGGTAGTTCCGTCGATGGGATCGACGACCCAGACGATTCCGCTGTCGGAGTCGCGGGTGCTGCCCTCTTCGGCCAACACTCCGTCGTGCGGACGGCGTTCGGAGAGTTCTCGGACGATGAGCGATTCGGAGCGCCCGTCCCACAAGGTGACCATGTCGGTCGGCGTCGATTTCGTCTCCACGGCGAACGGCCCGTGTCGTCGTCCGAGAAGGACGGTGTCCCCGGCACGACGCGCCACACCCGCGGCCACGTTCATGAGCGCAATGGCATCGGCCGACGACGTCACGTGCGCCCTCGTCGGGGACGACGTCGATCGTTGATGTCCTTCCACTCCCCGAGGGCGCGGAGAACCAGAACGGCGACGATCGCCGTCCCTCCAGCCGCTACGACGGCGCCCAAAAGAATCCCGAGTCCGCGCGGCCACTCGGCATTTCCGGAGTACTGGATGTCGACGAGGGCATAGCCGATCACGGCACCGGCCGCTCCACCCACCAGAATCGAGGCGAATGCGACGGCTCGGGCCAACGGAGAGGGCAGCGCGGAGAGAGGTCGTTCGTCGTTCACGGTTCGATCGTAGGCTCGCGGTGTGAACGAGCGGGATCCGATGGGGGTGACGAATGAAATCGTCGACGTGACCGATGTTCGTGTCGTGATCCCCACGTACGACGAGGCCGAGAACATCGGGATGCTCATCCAGCGGATCCACGAGGTGCTTCCGAACCTTGGGGTGCTCGTCGTCGACGATTCCAGTCCGGACGGCACCGCTGACGTGGCTCGTGGAGCCGGTGCCGAGGTGATCGAGCGCAACGGCAAGAACGGGCTCGGCGCCGCATACCGTGCCGGCTTCGCCCACGCGCTCGCCAGTGGGGCCGAGATCGTGGTGCAGATGGACGCCGACCTCTCTCACGACCCCCGTTATTTGATCGAGCTCCTGTCAGCGGTGCGTGCTGGCGCCGATGCGGCCATCGGCAGTCGGTACGTACCCGGGGGTGGATGTGTCGACTGGCCGCCGTTGCGTCGTTTCCTCAGTCGATGGGGTAACCGGTACGCAGCCGGGATGCTCGGACTCGCCGTCAACGACGCAACGAGCGGCTACCGGGCCTATTCGGCTTCGATTCTGCGGCGCGTCGACGTTCCGACCGTTCTGGCGGAGGGATACGGATTCCAAGTCGAGATGACACATCGGTTGGTCCGTTGCGGAGGTCGAGTCGTGGAAGTTCCGATCATCTTTCGCGATCGGGAACGTGGGGAATCGAAGCTCTCGTATCGAATCATCGGCGAGGCGTTCCGTCTGGTGACCTCACTCGCGTTCGACGATCTGCGGCGAGGGCGCCGTCGGCAACTCTGAGCCATGGCTGACACCGACGAGCGAGTTCGGACGATCCTGCACGTCGACATGGATGCGTTCTACGTCTCGGTCGAACTTCGACGCCATCCCGAGCTACGTGGTCGACCGGTGGTGGTCGGGGGATCAGGTTCGCGAGGCGTGGTCGCGGCGGCCAACTACGAGGCTCGGCGATTCGGAGTGTTCTCGGCCATGCCGTCCTCGCGGGCGCGTCGTCTGTGTCCGCAGGCCGTGTTCTTGCCGGGTGATCACGCGCTGTATGCCGAGGTGAGCGAGGAAGTCCACCGAATCTTCGAAGACGTGACTCCACTCGTCGAGCCGATCGCCCTCGACGAAGCATTTCTCGACGTCACCGGGGCACGTTCGTTGTTCGGCGACGGAGAGTCGATCGGGCATCTCATTCGTCGGAGAATTTCCGACGAACTCGATCTCCGGTGTTCGGTCGGAGTCGCCACGAGCAAGTTCGTCGCCAAGTTGGCGTCGAAAGGCGCCAAGCCACGCGTGACACCGCGCGGTGTAGAGGACGGGCCAGGAGTTCTGGTGGTCGAGCCAGGCCGTGAACGTGACTTCGTGTCGCCATTGCCGGTCGAGGCACTGTGGGGAGTCGGACCGGCCACCCTTGCCCGTCTCGAGAGACTCGGCGTTCGCAGCGTCTCCGATCTGGCGGCCCTTCCCGATGGTGTGCTGGAGCGATCCGTCGGACCGGCCCACGGTCGGCATCTGGCATCGCTGGCGCGCGCCGAAGACGATCGTGAAGTGGTTCCCCACCGAGCCGCCAAGTCGATCGGTAACGAAGAGACGTTCGCTCACGATCTCGTGACTGTCGATGAGATTCGTCGTGAGGTCGTGCGACTGTGCGACCACGTGGCGGCACGCCTGCGTCGTCATGGCCGCTCGGCGCGCACCGTCACACTCAAAATTCGCTTCTCGACCTTCGAGACGATCACTCGCTCGGTCACACCGACCCGTGCTGTCAACACGTCCCCGGGAATGATGTCGGTCCTCGATCCGATCGTCTCCGACATCGCTCGCGGTCTGTCGTCCTCGATTGGCGTCCGTCTGCTCGGCGTGTCGACGTCTCAATTGGTCGAGCCTTCGTCGCAATTGTCTCTCTTCGATGGGTTCGATACGACCGACGGGCCGTCAGTCGACATCGACGCGATCGAGAATCGATGGGAGCCGGCCAGTCGAGCGATCGATGCGATCCGTGAACGATTCGGAAAATCGGCGATCGGTCCCGCAGGGTCACTTGGTCGATCCGATCGTCACGAGGGCACGCCGTGGGGGCCCGAACGCCTTCCGGAGGACGGAGGCGACCAGGCCGGAGACGCAACCTCGGACGACCGGCCTCGATGAGTTACCGGGTGGGACACGAGTCCCGTGTCGCGAGAGCGTCGCGAGGTGAACGTGCTGGTCTCGCGTTGCCGAATCCCGTCCGATCTGGGACACTGTGGGGCGAGAGGAGGTCCCGATGGGTTTGTCCGACGACGAACAGCGCATCTTGCGCCAGATCGAAGAAGAGCTCGAGAGCGACACCAAGTTCGCCCAAGCTGTTTCGCCATCGGGGCTGTATTCGCATTCGGCACGTCTTGTCCGCTGGGCGGTCCTTGGGCTCGTGGTGTGCGTGGCTCTACTCGTTCTGGCCTTGCGGATCCATTTCTTGGTCTCGTTCGGTGTGTTCATCGGCATGTTGGTCCTTCTCGCCGTCATCGAGCGCAATGCGCGAGCGATCGGTCGAGCCGGTTTCCAGGACGTGGCTGGCGCGTTGCGCAAGGCCCGCGCCAGCGCATCGCGCCGCTTCGACTGACGTCGAGACCGGTGTGATCGATAACCGGGCGCAGGACAGCCCATGACCGTGTCCCACAGCGGCTACGTGGCGCTCGACATCGGCGGGACGAAGCTCGCAGCGGCCATGGTCACTGTCGACGGTTCTGTCGTGATCTCGGATCGAGTCCCGACGCCGACACGTGATCCGTGGTCGGCGGTCGCAGCGTTGGTCTCTCGTGTCATCGCCGCCACTCCCGACGTCGAACCGTTGGCACTCGGCGCCGGTTGCGGAGGTCCGATGGAGCGCGGAGGCGAGACTGTTTCGCCTCTACACATTCCGGCTTGGCGCGATTTTCCGCTGCGGTCCTCGTTGCGCGAATTGGTGGATCTGCCGGTTGCCGTCGACAACGATGCCAAGGCCCTGGCTCTCGGCGAGGGGTGGCTCGGCGCAGCGAAGGGTCTTGGTAACTACATGGCGGTCGTGATCGGTACCGGAGTGGGCGCAGGGTTGGTGGTTGGTGGTCACCTCATCGACGGCGGATCCGGGAACGCCGGACATCTCGGTCACGTGATCGTCGAGGAAGGTGGCCTCGTCTGTCGCTGCGGTGCTCACGGGTGTCTCGAGGCATACCTGTCGGGTTCGGCCATCGAGACACGAACGGGACAATCGGCACGTCAGTCGTCATCGGCAACCATTGTCGACGCCGGACGCCGTTTTGGTCGGGCTGTGGCCTCGGTCGCCGCCCTCACCAGTATCGAGCGGGTGGTGGTGGCCGGCAGCGTGGCCCTGGGATGGGGCGACGAATTCTTCATGTCGGCACGTGACGAATTCGGTGCCCGCAGCCGTCTTTCATTCACACAATCGATCGACATCGTGCCCGCTGGCCCACGAGCTGGACTGATCGGTGCCGCCGCACTGGCTCGTCGACTCGTCGGTGGCGACTAGTTTTCGTTCGTGGACCCTCGATATTCGTCAGAAGCTGAATCGTTCCGCAGTCGGGTCGTCGATTTTCTCACCCGTTCGCTACCAGCGGATTTTCCCGGTATCGGCGGGATGCCGGCCGACGAGGTACGTCCGTGGGTCATGGAGTGGCGAAAGGTTCTGCACGCCGAGCGCTACCTCGCACCGGGCTGGCCGGCCGAATACGGCGGTGGTGGTCTGTCGGCTCTCGAACAGGTGATCCTGGCCGAAGAGTTCGCCAAGGCCGGAGTACCGACCGGCGGGCCGAACGACGGTTTCGGAATCACCATGCTCGGTAACACGTTGCTCAGGTGGGGAACCGACGAGCAGAAGTCGCATTATTTGCCCCGCATTCTCGCCAATGACGACGTGTGGTGTCAGGGCTACAGCGAACCGAATGCCGGTAGCGATCTCGGCAGTCTCGGGCTGCGCGCCTCGCTCGACGGCGACCAGTGGATTCTGAACGGTCAAAAGATCTGGACGTCAGCGGGCCATCTCGCTGATCACATCTTCACTCTGGCCCGTACCGACCCGGACGCCCCGAAGCACAAGGGGATCTCCTTCCTGCTCGTCGACATGCGTCAACCGGGTGTCGAGGTGCGACCCATCAAGATGATCAGCGGAGAGAGCGAGTTCAACGAGGTCTTCTACACCGACGCGACGTGTCCGAAGGATTCGGTCGTCGGAGGTGTGAACAACGGATGGGCGGTCGCCATGACACTGCTCGGCTATGAGCGCGGTGAAGGTGCGGCCACGGTCCCGGTTCGCTTTCAGGCCGAACTCGATCGTCTGCTGATCCTGGCTCGAGAGCACGGGGTTGCCAGCGATCCGCGAGTCCGTCAGCGTCTGGCGTGGGCGCATTCCAAAGTGCAGATCATGCGGTACCTCGGGCTTCGCACCCTCACGTCTTTCCTGGCCGGTCATCATCCTGGGCCCGAGAGCGGAGCGTTCAAGAGATACTGGAGCGAGTACCACCAGATCGTGACCGAACTCGCCCTCGAGATCATGGGGGCATCGGCGATGGTGCTCGAAGGTCGATTGCCGTCGAACGCGTTCCAGCCCGACGATCGCTCGGCGCCGAACACGTCGGCCAGCTGGATCGGAAGCTTCTTGAATGCCCGCGCCGGAACCATCTACGCCGGATCGTCTCAGATCCAATCGAACATCATCGCTGAGATGGTTCTCGGATTGCCGAAGGAACCCCAGGCCGCCACGGTCAAGTCATGACCTTGCGGGAAACCTTCAGAATCGTTATCGCCGTCATCACTCGTCCGTCGTTGTGGAAGACGGCCCTCGTCGTCGGCCGTCGGCTCGTGCCACGACGGTGGTGGACGCATCGGCCGTTCTTGCCCGTGCCGCCTCGTGACTACGTGCGCTTCCGAAAAGAGTCCTACTACGGTGATCCGCTGGCGCCGTTCGAGGTCGACGATGTGCTGAAATATCTCGTGTGGGTACGCGAGTGGAAACCATGAGTCGATCCGGGCGGCGACGGAGGCCCTGACCGATGAGAAGCGCGCTCGTTCTCAATGCCACCTACGAGCCGCTCAGCGTCGTTCCCTGCCGGAGGGCGGCTTGTCTTGTGCTCACCGACAAGGCCGAAGTGGTGGAACACGACGGGACGCTTCTTCGTTCCGAATCGCTCGCCTTGCCCAACCCGCTCGTCATTCGCCTGCGCTACGTGGTGAAGGTTCCCTATCACCGGCGTACGGCATTGTCGCGTCGGGCGATCTTCGCGCGTGACGAACATCGGTGTCAGTACTGCGGGGGAGCAGCCGACTCGATCGATCACGTCATGCCGAGATCGCGTGGTGGCCTCCACGCCTGGGAGAACGTGGCGGCGGCCTGTCGACGGTGCAATCTCGACAAACGTGACCGGACGCCCGACGAAGCCGGGATGAGGCTGGCTCGCGTACCCCGCGCGCCGCGCGAGCTCACGTGGGTCACGATTTCGGTTGGCCGGGTTCCGGAGGTCTGGAAGCCCTATCTGGCGCGCGCGTCGTAGCTGTGGTCGAACATCTGGTCGTCACCGACGGTGACGCAGCCTCGTTTCACGGTCGAGCCCTGCCCGACGACGGCCGCGCCCACGTGTGGTGGTTCCGGCCGGTTCGCACCGCTGTGGTCCTCGGTTCGACTCAGGACGTCGGTCTGGTCGACCTCGGCGTCTGTGAGCGCCGTGATATCGACGTCGTCAAGCGGCGGAGCGGGGGAGGGATCGTGATCGTTGGTCCAGATCTCACGATGTGGGTCGACGTATTGGTGCCTCGAGGGCATGGCCTCTGGGACGACGACATCGGTCGAGCCACGTGGTGGCTCGGCGACATCTGGGCCGAGGCGTTGGCGGGGGCTGGTGTACGTACGCCGGTCGTGCATCGCCGGGGCATGGAATCCTCTGATCTGTCACGGGTCGTGTGTTTTGCCGGACGCGGACCGGGTGAAGTCTTCGTCGACGATTCGACGGCTGCATCAGCGAAGGCGGTCGGGATCAGCCAGCGTCGCACGCGTGACTGGGCGCGTTTCCAGTGCGCAGTGAGTCTGCGGTGGGATGCCGATCTGTATCGCGATGTGGTGATCCCGTCGACGATCGGAGACAGTTCGCTCGACCGACTCGGTACCGATCTCGACGTCGACGAAACGGTCTTCGGTCGCGACGCGGTGCGTCGTCTGTGCGAACGACTCGACGATTGACTCAGGAGTCCGTCGGCTGAGGAAGTAGTTCAGTGACCTTGCAGGCGTCGATGCTCTTGACCATCGAATAGGGATTGACCGCGCTCCCACCGAAGGGGTGGTACTCGAAGTGCAGGTGTGGAGTCGAGCTGTTGCCGGTCGACCCGACGTAGCCGATGATCTGACCGGCCACGACTTCGGATCCGAGTTCGATTCCGGTTGCGAATTCCGACAAATGTGCGTAGTGGAAATACGTGTCGTCGTCGGCTGTGAGACGAAGAGCATTGCCACCGAGCGAGCCTGGCTTGTCGAACCACTGACGGGTGATCATGCCGTCCACCACGGCGTAGACGGCCTTGCCAGTTGGCGAGATGACGTCGACGCCGACGTGACGGCGTCCTCCCGAACGAGGTGCGTGCCAGGTGTCGGTGAACCAGCACGGGCCCTGCACCGGAAAGACAGTTGCCGCAATCGGGCTTGTCGTCGACGTTTCGCTCGACGTGCCGTTCGACGAACTCGACGTCGAGTCGGATTCGTTCGACGTTTCGTTCGTCGAGGGAGTGGTTGTCTGGCCATCGGTGAGTGCGAAGTAGGTGACGAGGTCGAGACGGCCCGAGGCCGTGAGACCGAGGCGGGACTGATACGTGGTGATCGACGTTTCGGTGGCCGATCCAAAGACGCCGTCGGCTCCGCCGCGAACCGACACGCCAGCCGAGATCAACGAACGCTGAATCGCTGCGACAGCGTCACCTCGATCACCCCGTTGCGGAACAGTAGGTGCCGGAAGGATCCCGAGTAGTTGGGCGGTCATGTCGTCGACTTCGCCGGTGGCCGGACGCCGAACGTTGCGCTGATAGAACTTCACCGCATTCTCGGTGGCCGATCCGAAGATGCCATCGGCTCCGCCTCGAACGGTCACTCCGGCTGCGATCAATGCCCGTTGAACCACCGCGACCGATTCGCTGCGGTCGCCGCGACGGGGCAGATTCGCCGACCCGTTGGTGACTTCGGGTGCTTCGACTGCGGGGGCTTTGGTGACTGGGGCGTCAGTCGACGCAGCAGTGCTGGCAGTCCCTGTTGGCTGATCGTGCGACGCGATACCGAGCGCAATGGCTGTTCGAGCATCGACTCGTCCGGTCACCGACAAGCCCTTTTTCTCCTGGAAGAGAGCGATCGCCTCGGTGGTGACCGGCCCAAAAACGCCATCGGCACCTCCGCGAACCGAGATGCCGGCCGCGATGAGAGCTCGTTGGGTCGCTGCGACGTCGGTTCCGCGGTCGCCGCGAGCCGGAAAGACGGGGGATGGCCCGAGGTCGAGCAGATGGGCGGTCAACGTGTCGAGCACCCCGGTGGCCGGCAGCCCGACCGAGGTCTGGAAGGTTCGAAGGGCCGTCTCGGTCGCCGGTCCAAAGACCCCGTCGGCACCCCCGCGAACAGTGACGTCAGCTGAGATGAGTGCTCGCTGAAGTGACGCGACGTGGTCACCCCGGGCGCCCCGGGCCAAGGCCGATGAGACGGTCGTCGAGTTCGACGACCTGCCCGATGACGAGATGCCGGACGCCGACGAGGTCATGACGCTCGGGGGAGTCGACACCGCAAGGGCTGGCGTGGCCGTGGACACGGCCATGAACAGGGAGGACCCGAAAAGAAGAGCGCCGGTCACGGACATCACGACCGGGTATCGGCGGGCGGTCGGCCCACCTTGAGCAGAACCTGGATGGGGTCGGGTGGGGGCCAGGGGAGAAAAAGTGGCGCGAAGTGGGGAAAAGTGGTTGACAGAGGGGAGGAATGGGGACTAGTAATAGTCACCAACTCGGGCAGAGGGGCAGGCAGTGCAGGTATTCGTCGGAAAACACGAGCGACAGCTCGATCCCAAGGGTCGACTTGCGCTTCCGGCGACCTTTCGGAGCCGTCTCGAGCCCCGCTGCTACTTGCTGCTCGGACAGGACAAGTGCATCGCCGTGGTGACGGCCGAGGACTCGGCTCGACTGGCCGAGGAAATCACGGCGGCCGTGAAGAGTGGCGAGACCACCGAGCAGGAACGTCGAGCCTTGGCGGCGAGCATGGTGGAAGTCGTCATCGATGCTCAGGGTCGCGTCACGATCGACGAGTCCCTCCGCGCGTATGCCGGGCTCGCAGTCGGCAGCAAGGTCGTGGTGGCCGGCAATTTCGAGCGAGTCGAGATTTGGGAGCCGTCGCGCTTCGAGCGTCAACTGACACTCGGAACCGAGGCCATCGCCGGGGAGGAGTCGTGATCGACTTCGCTCACGAGCCGGTGATGGTGGACGAGATCGTCGCGGTCTTCTCGACCGTTCCGGCCGGAGTCGTCCTCGATGGCACCGTCGGTGGTGGAGGACATGCGGCGGCTCTTCTCGCCTCACGTCACGACCTGTCGATCCTCGGCCTCGATCGAGATCCGGCGGCTTTGGACGCCACCCGGAGTCGATTGGTCGACGTCGCCGACCGAGTGACGCTGCAGCATCGTCGTTTCGACGAGGTGGACGACGCGTTGGCCGAGGCTCACGTCGATGCTCTGGCGGGAGCGCTGTTCGATCTCGGCGTGTCGTCCCACCAGTTCGACGTCGCCGCCCGAGGTTTCTCCTACCGGCACGACGCCCCACTCGATATGCGGATGGACCCGACCGAAACTCGCACGGCAGCCGAGATCGTCAACGAGTGGTCAACTGAGGACTTGACGCGCCTTCTGCGCGACAACGCCGACGAGCGCTTCGCCCGTCGAATCGCCGAAGCGATCGTGTCCTCTCGGCCGGTGACGTCGACGCATCAACTCGCCGAGATCGTTGTGTCGGCCATTCCTGCTCCGGCCCGTCGACGCGGCGGTCATCCGGCCAAGCGCACCTTCCAGGCCTTGAGGATCGAAGTCAACCGGGAACTCGAAGTGTTACCGGTCGCCCTCGACCGGGCGGTCGGTCGATTGTTGCCAGGAGGGCGCGTCGCTGTTCTGTCCTACCACTCGGGTGAGGACCGCATCGTGAAGGCCCGTTTCCGTCATCACGAGACCGGGGGATGCGCTTGTCCGCCTGGACTGCCCTGCGGTTGCGGTGCGCGGGCCTCGGTTCGGAAAGTTCGTGTGTCGGCTCGACCGAGCGACGACGAGCAGTCACGTAATCCGAGAAGTGTTTCGGCTCGCCTACGCGTGGTGGAGGCCGTCTGATGGCGCGCGCTGCGACACGAGTCGCATCCCGTGCTCCGGTGAAGCCGGCATCTCGCCCGGCGCGTCGCGTGGCCACTCGAACTGCCGCCGATCGCCGATCGAGTGTGTCGAAGCGAGTTGTGCCAAAGGTCGTCCCAGCCGGTGGCCCGTCGACCAAGCGCTCGCCGTCGGCCATTGCGCGAGCGGTCGATCCGCAGAACGCGACCGTGGCTGGCCGTCGTGTCGTGAAATTGGCACTGGCCGTTCTCGTCGTGCTGGTAGGGATCATGATGGCGGTGGTCGTGGCACAGACTCGTATCGCCGAAAATCAGATGCAGCTCGATCGGATCGAGTCACGGATCGACGGCGAACGCGACCGATACAACCAGCTGCGCCTCGAACGTTCGCTCCTTCGCGAGCCGGCTCGTCTCGTGGTCGAGGCCCGGGCTCTCGGCATGCAACCGGGAGTTGGTGTCGATTTCACGACAGTCGATCCGATGACGGTGGCCGCGGTCCTCGTGGCCACCGGCGGAGTCGATCCCGAATTGTTGACCGACGGAGACGATCCGCTGCGGGAATACGGTGATTTCAAGGCGATCGTGGGTGGTGCTCCGTGACGACTCGTCGCCCATCCGGTTCCCGTTCTCGTGCCGCGGCTCGTTCGACATCGTCTCGTTCGAAGTCATCTCGTTCGACGACGTCCCGTTCCAAGTCTTCTCGCACGACGAGAGCTGTGCGTGCCGTCCAGACGGTGAGCCGCTGGAAGATCGGCCCGTCACGTCGACGGGCTCAATTCGCCGTGACGGTGGCTGCGGTGGTGTTCGTCGTCTTCGTGTACCAGATCGTGTCGGTGTCACTACTCGACGGGGCCGACTATCGCGCTGACGGACTCGCGCAGCGACAGTCGTACGTGACGGTCGCCGCCGACCGGGGAACGATCTTCGATCGAGACGGAAACGAGATGTCGATCACGGTGCCGGCCGTCTCGATCTACGCCAATCCAAAAGCGGTGGGTGACCCGATCGCCACCGCCCACGTTCTCGCGCAGATGCTCGGAATCGACGCAGTCGGTGAAGCCGACCTCGCCGACAAGATGTCGGACCGATCCAAGACGTTCGTGTACGTGCAGCGCTTCGTGGACGACGACGTGGCCGAGGCGATCCTGTCACTCGGTCTGGCCGGAGTGAACGGTGTGACCGAGCCGATGCGAGTGCAGGTTTCGGGGGGACTGGCGCGAAATGTCGTAGGACGGACCGATCCCTTCGGCGTGGGGTCGACCGGGCTCGAACTTCAGTACGAGAAGGTTTTGCGCGGAATCGACGGTCTGATGCTCCGCGAAACCAACAATTCGGGACGCACGATCCCGGGCGCGAGTCGCACGGTGGAGCAGGCACGACCGGGTACCGACCTCGTTCTGACGATCGATCGTTCGATGCAGTATCAGGTCGAGCAGGCCCTGTTGCGTCGAGTCGAGGAACTGTTGGCCAAGGGTGGCAATGCCATCGTGCTCGACACTCGCTCGGGCGAAATTCTCGCCATCGCGAGCGTGGGTCGCAACGGCGAAGGCGTCGCCGAAGTGACGTCGGGGAACATGGCGGCGGTCGAGTCTCATGAACCCGGCTCGGTCGCCAAGATCTTCAGCGTCGCCTCGGCGATCGACCAGGGGGCGGTCACTCCCTCGAGCATGTTCCTCGTTCCGGGGTCGTACGTCTTCGACCCCGGAACCGAATTCGAGCAGACGATCAAAGACGCCTACCCGCACGAGACCGAACCGATGAGCGTCCAGCAGATCCTCGTCAAGTCTTCGAATATCGGAACGATGATGGCGGCCGAAACGATCGGTGTGGAACGCCTCCATGAATACCTCACGTCCTTCGGCTTCGGCTCGGCGACTGGACTCCAGTACCCCGGGGAGAGCTCGGGAACTCTCCGGTCGGTCGATCGTCTTCGTGGTTCCGAGAAGGCGACCATCACCTATGGCTACGGTTTCGCGGCCACTTCGTTGCAGCTCGTGTCGGCTGTGAACGCTGTGGCGAATGGCGGTGTCTACGTCCCCCCGCGTCTCGTGCGCTCCACGATCGACGAGAACGGCAAG
>Ga0222714_10000757_pt1 | contig 36901 bp, 40 predicted proteins | sample C33_3DmetaG_FD_165048 | JGI IMG/M metagenome (GOLD analysis project Ga0222714, IMG submission 165048) | Estuarine water microbial communities from San Francisco Bay, California, United States - C33_3D | ecosystem: Environmental > Aquatic > Marine > Unclassified | place: USA: California...
TGAGAGCCGTTCCATCGATGTGCTCATGGCCCGCTCATTACGCACCAGGGCATTCGATGCCAGTACTGATGCGGTGTTGGTATTGATCGAAGTCATTCTTAATTACCCTCTTTGGGCAAAGCCGCCCCTAATCAAACAATTTAGATTCAGGCCGGCTTAGCAAAATTGGCCTACATTGGTTCAGTCGGAGTGAGCTCGCCGTACTTTATAGGCGGAGAGAATAAACTTGTAGCAGAAACCAGACGTGACACTCGAGGGCGATTGCCTTCCACAAGGAAACAAGCTAATTGCATTTGCCAATTTGCGGGGTGAGAATGGGCTCTGGAACTCTTTATCCATTGATACTGACGACATGATGAAATATTGCACTTTGCTGTTTGCCGTGTATTGCGGCTGCAGCACAGCCACTGCACAAACTGATAGCGCCTTCGATGCCGGACTGGCGGCCCGCGATCGCGGCCACTACGCCACCGCCATTCGTGCCTGGCAGCCACTGGCTGAAGAGGGCATGGCCGAGGCGCAAAACAATCTGGGGCATATGTATGAAGAGGGCCTCGGAGTAACGCAGAATTACCAACAGGCCATGGCCTGGTACCGGCGGGCCGCTGAGCAGAAATTGCCCCAGGCGCAGCATAATGTCGGCTTGTTGTACCACTTTGGTTACGGGGTGCGACCCAATGCCAATGAAGCCGTGCGCTGGTTCCGCATGGCAGCAGAGCAAAATCTGGCAGAGAGCGAGTACATGCTGGGGCTGGCCTACTATCAGGGTGAGGGCCTGCCGCTGGATTATGGCCAGGCACGCCAGTGGTTCAGCAAGAGCGCGACCAAGGGCTATCCAGAGGGTACGCTCATGTTGGCGCTGTTACTGCTTTCTGGAGAGGGCGCCGTCGACAACCAGCCCGATCCCTATCACGCCTACCTTTGGGCACGGATTGCAATGCAGCTCGGTCAGGAGCAAGGTGATGATATACGGGCCATGGCTACCCTGGAGCTGGACGAGTCACAAGTTATAGACGCTGAGGCTCAGGTCGGTAACTGCTTGGCGCAAGCCCTGAGCGACTGCCCACGCTAATTGTTGACCACGATCTCGATGCGCCGGTTCTGCGCGCGCCCCAGCAGGCTGTCATTGCTGGCCACGGGACGTGTGTCAGCAAAGCCAAGTACATTTACCTTACCGGGAATGATGAAGTCATTTTCGAGTAGGTAGTCCGCAACGGCTGACGCGCGCGCTGCGGACAAATCCCAGTTGCTGCGAAACCGCGGGCTGAAGGCCAGCGGCACGTCGTCGGTATGGCCCTCGACCGAGACCAATCCAACCTCTCCTGACAGGGATGCGCCGACTTCGTTTAGCACGGCAATGATGCCCCCTTGCAGCTCAGCCTGCCCGCTCTCGAAGGACCCCTGCTCCGCCAGCCGGATAATCACGCGTTCGCCGTCACGCTCTACCTGCGCGAGGCCCTGATTGATGGCATCTCGCAAGCTGGCACGGATCTGTTCGTAACGGCTCTGGGCTAACGCTTCCTCGGCATTACCCTGAGTGGCATTGCCGCCCTGTAGCGCGTCTGTACTGAAGAGCAAGTCACTGTCGATCAATTGAATCTCGGCCGTGGAGCGCGTTTGCGCCTGCGCCACCGCCGCATAAATCTCGAGTCGATCCTGATCGATCTGACCAGGCTCAGCACCGACGGCCGCAGCCTGTGACTGACCCTGTGGCATCGGCTCGAGAACTTCGACCTGCACTTGATTGTCGGCAATCGCCACTCGCACCTTGCCCTCGGCGATCTGCTGCGCGAGCTGCTCTTGCAGTGACTCCACTACCCGCAGCGAATCCGCATCCCCATCCCCAACCTGCGAACGCAGTTCCTCTTCCTCGGGCTGGGGCTCATCGGTTCGCTGCTCCTCCACCGTTCGCAGCGGGGTGGGGTCGGTTCGAGCGGCCATGTATTGCGAAACGACCAGGTTGGTCGCCTTTGGCGGCTCGATATCAGGAATCAGCCGCTGGGTCCCAAATTTCACTCGCATCGAACCACTGACTTCCTTGTACTTCGGCACATTGACATGCGCAAAGGACAGTAACAGCACGAAGAAAGCCATCAGAAGTGTTGCCATATCGGCAAAGGTTGCCATCCACGCAGGCGCCCCACTTTTGCAAGGCGGGCATTCTTCCGCAGGCGCCTCTTCAGCGGGTTCGGCTTCAACCGGCTGCAGGTCCTCACTTACTTGTTCAGCTTCCGCCGCTTCGGTTGCGTCTGACTCAGCCATCGCGCCCCTCCACGATTATCTCGATACGCCGATTGCGCGCCCGACCAGTAGCCGACGTGTTCGGCTCCAACGGCAAGGTATCCGCAAATCCGCTGACCTTCATCCGGGTATTACTGATGCCCAAGTTGGTGGCAAAAAAATCCGCGACCGCGGCGGACCGCGCTGCCGACAGATCCCAGTTGGAATTGAAACGTTGACTGAACGCGATCGGGATATTGTCTGTATGGCCCTCGATCCGCATATTGCGGGCATCTGCTGCCAGCGGCTCCCCGACCCGCCGCAAAATCGGCAAAAACGCGGGATCCAGATCCGCGCTGCCAGACGCGAACGAGCCCTGATTGGCCAAGCGGATTATAACGTCTTCGCCGTCTCGCTCTACATCAACCAGACCTTGATCGATTTCAGACCGCAGATTGCTGCGAATCTCATTGTACAGATCTCGTTCGGCCGTGCTGCCCTGACTGGCGACACCGCGGTTAGGTGAGGTCTGGTTGCGCCCTTCCGCGCTGTCTCCGGAGTTCAGGTAAAAATTCACCTCGCGCGCTACCTCTGCCTGCACCTGAACTAATTTTGCCGCAATGTCGATGACCCGCTGTTGCATGGCTCCCGCCGCTTGTTGGCCTTGTCCGGAACCACCGATGCCGCCGCCAGATTGGTTAGCGGTGAGTTCGACTACGATCTCCTGATCGCGCAGACTGACCTGGACTTCGCCACGTTCAATTTCCTCGGCCAACGCGGCCCGTACCCGGTTTAATTCGGTTTGTTCAGGGTATTTCTGCTCGAACTCCTTGGTGCGACGAATAAGGTTTTCCTTGTACGGGTCAAGGGGGGTTTGCCTGACATCGGGTATTACGGTTCGTTCTGCAAGTGCCGGAGTAAAGTTTTCAACGATCAAGTTGCGGGCAGCAGGCAATGTAATGGTGGGAACGATACGCCGTACACCGAATGCGTTTTGCAAGGAGCCATTGACCTGCTCAAATTTAGGTAGCTCCACATCGGAGAAGGACAGTAGCAGCACAAAGAAGGCCATCAGCAGCGTCGCCATGTCGGCAAAAGTGGCCATCCAGGCAGGGGCGCCACCTTTACAGGGCGGACAATCTGCAGCAGCACCATCATCGCCACCACCTCCGCCGGCGGAGGCCGCTCGCTCTTCCGCAGCGGTATCGTTGGCTGCAACCTCCTGCTCGGGGTCGGTCAATGCGTCTGCTTCGGACTCGGCTATGTCTTGCTCTGCGGCCATGACACTAACTCACTGTTATCAGGCGGCAGCTTCTAACTTGGCGCGAATCTTGGGAGCGACAAAGGCTCCTAAGAAATCAGTGAGTACACGCGGATTGCCACCCGATTGGATAAAAAGTACGCCCTCGATGATGAGCTCGCAATTTGCGGCTTCTGCCTCCGACTGTGCGCGTAACTTCATCTGACTGGGCAAGCAGATGACGTTCGCCAGGATGGCACCATAGAGCGTGGTCAGAAGCGCGACAGCCATCGCCGGTCCAATCGCTTTGGGGTCTGACATGTTGCCAAGCATTTGCACCAGACCGATCAAGGTGCCAATCATGCCCATGGCCGGAGCAATCTCGCCCATGGATGAGAAGATGTCCGCGCCATTCTTGTGCCGCAATTTCATTGATGCAATATCCTGGGTAAGGGATTTTTTGATCATGTCGGCGTCTGAACCATCAACCAGCATGCTGATGCCTTTTGCCAGAAAAGGATTAGGGATATCCTGCCCTTCGAGAGCAATCATGCCGTCCTTGCGGGCGATAGTTGCCAGCTCCACCAGCTTCGCAATCAGGTCCTCGGGCTTGTCGAGTTTGTTCTTGAAGGTTTTGCCCAACACGCCCACCGCGCCCAGAAATTCCTTGAGTGAGGACCTGCTTAAAACCACGGCGATTGAACCGGCTACTACAATCAGCAGCGACGGTACATCAACAAACGCTGCCGGCTGCGATATTGATGCTGCAATCAAGCCGAAAGCACCCAGCAACCCTAAAATTGTAGCGATATCCATCTCTCTCTCCCCACACTTTGTAAAGGTTATTCAATAATTAACTTCTGGAAACTTAACAATTACCTAGCGTACACTTAAATCTTATCTACTTTTATTTATTCTGTGTCTCGGCTTGTAGCTCATAAGCGCCATGTTTTGCCCGAAAAACACCTACATTAAAGCAATCGCCGTGGTGCTTATTTGCACCACCATAAGCGGCTGCGACCGCCTGCAAGTCCCTGACTCTTGCTTGGACTTCTTTGGCTCCGGAGAGCGCCCCGGCTTCGAGCTCCTACCCAACGGGATGGTGCGCCACAACGACACTCGAACTACCTGGTATCGCTGTCCCGCGGGGACCGCTTATCAAGCCAGCCGCTGTCAGGGCAGCCCTCTCTACACTAGCTGGGAACAAGCCTCCGAATATGCCGTGGAATTCTCCCAACAAACCGCCCTTCCATGGCGGCTTCCTACCAATAGCGAAATGGAAAACCTAACTGAAAAACAATGTAATGCGCCCACTCTCAACCCGCAGGTGTTTGGCGCGCTTGACATTGAGAACTACTGGACCTCCACCCGCACGCTTCACAATGACATGTTCCGCTGTGTGTACTACACCCAAAATGGCAGCCTCAACTGTCGCGAGCTTCGAACTCTCGAGCATCCTTTCTTACTCGTCCTTGACGACTAGCATTCTATATCAAGATTCTTGCCCCGGTAAGAAGCACCAGAGGCGGGCTGCTTTTTCTCCACCGGTCGCTTGTCCTGAAAAGCAAGACAATGACGACCATCGGCGATAAAGACTTCTACGCTAGGCAGTTCACGGCTATAAAATCCCATCGCGTTGCAGCGATAAGGAAAGTCTTGATCCCAGGTCACCGCAAAATAAACACATTGCTTGCAGTCAGGTCCGCCAGATTTTCCTGCATCACTTGCGCCAGTATTCATTCCAAGCCTTCCACACGATCAATAGCACAAATAACAGACCCGATATCCAACCTGCCAGCTGCGTCAACATGACACCTCTGAGTGGGGTCAACTCGGCTCCACTCAGATAGAGGATAATAATGGGCACTAACGCCAGTGCGAAATAGCGAATAGTGCGGCACGTCACACAGTCTTTCTTTTGGCCAGCCATTACAATGCTCTATACCCTTCAGTCACCTGTGCTCTGCATCATCTTAAACTGTCCCTCCAAATAGCTGCGCATATCTTTCGACTGCTGAACAAAACTTTCCATGGCGCTGAATTGTTCCAAGTAGCGGGTATAGCTTTTCTGCAGGCGTTCTTCTAATTTCTCCAGCTCCGCGGCAAAATCTTCCTTACGAGAATCGGCTGACTTGCTCCGCACGCTGATCAAACCTTCCTTGCCAATAAGCTGGTCCAAATCAACGGTTAGTTGCAACATCAGGCCTCGATTGGCCTCCGGCGCATATTTGGTCTGACCATTTTGATCCGCCGTCAGCATTGTGACAATGTCTTCATAATCGTTGGCGATAGCCGCGTCCAACACCGATTCACGCAGTTCCAGTTTTCCACCTACCCCGAAGCTGACGCCGAGATCGCGTAAGCTGCCATATCCCCCGGAGGCAGTTGCTGACTCTTTATCAACAACTCGGGCCAACGCGGTTTTGAGTGAACTGATCAGAGAACGATCGCTAACCAAGGCGCCCGCCAATGCATTCTCATCCTCCCCCTCCCCCTTGTTACCGAGTAGATCCAACTGATCGACGGTTTCATTGTAGGTCGCCACAAATTCAGTAATGGCATTCTTAACGACAGAGTAATCAGTTTTACGCTCTAACAGGTAAGACTGGCCCACTGTCGCATTGCTAATATCGACCTTTACGCCTTCGATAACATCGGCAAAGTCATTTTCAGCGCGGTAAACAGTCAAGCCATTCACCTGCACGACGGCGTCGAGTGCCGTTTGTTCTGTGCTGACAGTTACTGCCCCCGCATTCGCATCCAAGGCCGATACAGCAAATGCATTGGTCAGTCCACTTTCACCCTGCAAGGTCAGAACCCAGGAGTCAGCTCCGGCGTCTGTACGCCGATTCATGAGAGCCGCCCTGATCCCCAAGTCAGCGGCATTTATCGCAGTCACTAATGCTTCGGCATCCTGGCCTTGAACTATGTTGAAATCATTGCCAGCGATACTAACACTCGAGAGTGCTGATATATCCTCTATATCACTTAGGGCCAGCGAGCTCACCTGGCTGCGAGCTAGCTGCCCAACAGTAAGACTATAGGACTTATCCGGTAATAATGTCCCGACGTCTGTTACCGTGACAGCGCTTGATGACGAGGACACAACAGATTGAGCGAGTATGTCCCTATCTTTGATAAGCTGAAACAGTGACTTCATGCCGCCAACAGCCGCACTGGCCGCCGCGTATCCCGAAATACTTTTTTCGACTGCAGTTTTTTTGTTAGTTACTCGTTCTATGCGTGACTGAGCCTCGGCCTCCGCCAAATTTTTGGCCAGTTCCTGCACATTAATGCCTGAACCCATCTGCATGGATTGGACAATTCCGGAAGCGCCAGTTTTTGTCGACTCGATGGCCATTTGCTACTCAGTGACTAAATGATTGATGTAACTATTTAATGTAGTTGAACAGGGTCAATTGGCTCACTTTTGCCATACTGCTCTGCGCAGCCTCAAGTGCCAGCATTTGCGCAGACAACTCCGTTACTGCTTTGCTGTAATCGAGTTCACGCTCACGGGCATATAACTGCGTCAACGCCAATCTGCGCTCATCCGTGATATCCAATTTCGTTTCAATCACCTTACGTCGGACACCGATATCAACAATGTAGTTATCTACGCCTGTTGCGGCCGAATCTATCTCCGACAATCCACGCTGGATTTCCTCATTATTTTCAGCAAGAATGCCAGATGCCAAATCATCCAAAACGTCGAATATTCTTACTTTTTCAAAGGCGCCCCCGTTGCCTTCGCGCAGGATTACGGGATACAAATCGTCTTCTGTAGCATTTAACTGCATACTTTGCCCGGCGTCGACAGCGATACTGACACGGCGCTGATCCCCCTGATAGAGTATTTTACCTTCATCATTTGCAACAAATGGCGGCGATCCATTCTGCATTCCCGCAAAAATATAGGCGCCACCAACATCAACACTATTAGACAGCTTCAAAATTTCATCACGATACGCACTTATTTCAACCGAGAAGGCTTCGCGGCTTTTAGAATCATAGGTAGAGCTAGCTGCCCTTAGGGTTATCTCCTTCACTCGACTCAGCAAATCTCGAATTGAAATAATGATGGACTCCTGCTCTGAAAGTCGGCCGTCCAGCACCTTCAGGTTTTCCAGAAAATCATCGTTGCGTTTTATCAATGATTTGATATCGAGCGATTTCGTGGCTGCTTTTGGTCCGTCACTGGGTGTCGCAAGGTTATCACCTTTTGCTATGCGCACTTGGGTCTTGGCTATACTATCCTGTTGGTCGGAGATGAATTGCCCCATACTGCGGAAATATTGATTTGTTGAAATTTTCATGATGGCAAGATTCTTTATCGAGCATTAATAATTGTTTCAAATAAGGTATTTGCAGTTTGTATCAACTGCGCTGCTGCCTGGAATGCTTGTTGAAAGCGCATCAAATCGGCGGCTTCTTCGTCCAAGTTTACGCCTGCTATAGCTGAGCGCTTTTTGGTGTTCTCTTCGAACAAAATGTCAGCCGCAATTTCATTCATCTTAGCTAGCTCAGAAGCAGCCCCAACTTTGTCAACCTCGTTCAAGTAAAAAGTCCGAACGGTTTGACCATACAGAAGTTGTTTATTCTCAATAGAGGATATCTTTCTCAGATTCGAGTTATCGCCTTGTGCATCTAAATTCGGTATGAGCAAAAACTCATCGCCGTTTTCTGGGGTTCGGTCAAAATTCACATTTACTCCTAGATAACGCACCCCAGCATCGAGTGAAAATTCAGCTTCCTGAATAACACAATTAGTTTCGATATCGGTCATGCGGCACAACATCGTGCCCTCATCGTCGATAAACTGCATCTTAACAGCCGGCTCCAGAGCACGCTCAGGTGTAGGCAGATAGTTGCGGGCTTTTAAGCTGGCAGAAAATGTTTGATCGGTAGTGTCTACATAGACATGCAATGATTGTTCGCTTGAATTGGATCCGTACAATGTAGTTCGTAGGCCGATATTGGCAAAATCGATTGAGCTGCCATTATTCCCGAGCTCGAACTTAAAAGCTGCATCCGCTAGGTATTCGACATTACCTGTGTATTTTCCAGAACTAATGCCCAAGACATTTTCCGCACCATCATTGCTGGCGATACTAATCGATCTTCCTGCCTGTTGCTGGATGTTGGTCAATTGCAAGTTGCCGGCGGGGTCTTGGCTGGCAATCACTCCCGTAGTATTTTGTTTGCTGTTAATCTTGTTAATAAGCTCTGCAAGATCAATTGCTGGCATTATAACTTCATTGTTTATTTTCAGGCTTGCTTTGAAATCAAGCCTGTTAACGTCGACTCGGATTACATTTTTGGCTCTCGCACTTACGCCCGTATTATGACTGTTTATCCAGGCGGCTATTTCGGCTGGCTTATTATCACTATCCGCATCAATTACTAATTCATTCAGTGCTATACCATTAACCTTGATTGCTCCTGTTGAAATGCGTACTTCCTCGTCTTGATCGAATATGGATTCACTGATAAGCGATGTGTCCGCGCGAGCCCCAATAAATAAATTAAGTCCGGGAAACCCTTTCCCAGCCACATCGACATACCGGTTCGCACCATACAGCCTGCTATTTTGGAGGGTCGTAATCCAGTCTTCATCTACATCGGTACTGCCCGCCAAATGCAGAAAATTACTATTGAGTACCTGCAAATTGATCGGCTGTTTCAGTGATCCCAGATAGCTAATCTCAAACTCTCCGAAACCACCTGGCACAGAAATAACCGGTTTATTGGCGTCGACGACAAAGGTACGATCAAGATTGCGATTTGGCTGCAGAGCAAGCGAGTAACCTAATTGCGGTTTTACAGGCGGTGCGGGCGGCGCATAGTCTATTTGCACCTGAATTTTCTGCGCGTTATCAATATCTTGATCTATTCGCAACCGCGCCGCAGTTGCAATATGGGTGCTATCTTTCAAAGCAACTGTGACGTTTTCCGAAATCTGTGATTTACCTTTTAATAAAAACGAAGAGCCGACTGTGTAGGCGTCTAAAAGTCTTATCTTAATTCCCTCATGGTCGATATAGCGACCGACTTCATCAATTTTCTCGGCCAGTAAGGCTTCGTTCAGACTGCCCACCTGACGAAGAGACCAAACTCCATCAGCGACCAGACTCATTTCAAAGCGAACTGGCAATACCCCGTCGCTTGTTTCAACATCAAATGCCTCCAGCTCGTCGCCATTACGACCAAAAACAGCGAGATCCGGCTTTATACGGAAGAAATCATTACCCATCTGATTCCGTAAATCGAGGCCTTGAGCATGCTGAAGATTTACTTCCGAAACGAATTTTAGTGCAAAGTCATTCAGGCTTTGAGCGAGAGGCTCAATCACTTCGTTGTTCAGCTGAATAAGGCCAGCGGTACTGCCATCCTGCGGAATTCCTATGAATACAGGCTCTGAATATGCATCAAGCACAAACCCCTTGATAGAATTAGTCAATTCATCACTTTGTACTGAAATTAACTTGACTTTTTCTGCATCGACAAGGGTTGCTTTACTAGCGGGACCAGATAGTCGAACACTGACAGCGCCATTTGGTTGCTCACTCACATCAATGTTGACATAGGCCGCGATCTCCCTAAGTAACTGATCGCGCTGATCCAGGAGGGTTGGCGATTGTTGTTTTAGCGTAGAGTTTCTATTAATAAAATTGTTTACTTGCAGCAATGATTGCGCTGCCTTGTTAATAGCATCTACCTGTACCTCAAGCTCACCATAGCTTTCATTACGGATGCCCTCTAAGTCACCAGATATGCTTTTTATCCGAGCCGCAAGTGATTCCCCGGATGCCAGTACTTCATTGCGTAGTCCGATATTTTTTGGTTCAAGCTCAAGTTTATTTAGCGCCGAGAAGAAATTATCAACGGCATTAAGAAGATTGCCGTCATCTGAAGCCATAATATTAATAATTCGACTCGTGTAGTCGATTAGTGGCGATTGGGTGTTTAACGCACTGCTGCTATCCCGCAAAGAACCTTCAACAAAGGCGTTGTAGCTACGATGAATATAGTCAACGTTCGCACCAGTACCGATATTTAGCACACCGACTCGTGCCGGAACCCCCGAAGATAGCATTGTCTGCTGACGCGAGAAGGTCTCGTTGTTAATATTAGCGATGTTATTACTAACGGTGCTTAAGGCTATTCGATAAACCTGTGCCGCATTAGCGCCCATTGAAAGTATATCAGCCATAAATTAAGCCTAATCCTTACCTGATTGTTCGCCATCAGTAAATTGCTGTTCACCAAGCTGCTGTCTAATCCAGTTTGAAATTCCAAGGGACTGACGGGTGGCCATAAAATGCGCAACTTCTTCATTGAACATGGACTGATACTGATCCATTGTATCGGATTCAGAAAGTTCGCTTTTTAGCGGCTCACTCGCTTTTTGCATTTCTTCAAGCAAGAGCTTGAAGAAAGCACTTTCGAATTCAATCCCTACGCGCTCTACCAGATAGTCTGTTTTTTCGCCTGATACAGCTTCTGCTCGTAACGAGGAGATGCCTGAGAAGTCATAGTAGCTATTTATTGGTGCGAATGAAGCCATTTAGATCACCACCAGTTCCGCTTTCAAACTTCCAGATCGCTTCAGTGCTTCCAGGATAGCTATTAATGCTGAGGGCGTGGCTCCAATTTGATTTACGGCATCGACAATATCTTGCAACTCGACGCCAGTATCGAAAACGACCATATTGTTGTTTTGCTCTGAAACATCGATAGCCGCATTCGTGACTCCTACCGTTTGTCCGTCACCAAATGCATTCGGTTGAGATACATCGTTATAAGCCTGTACACGCACACTCAATGTGCCGTGTGAAACCGCGGCAGCGGATACGCGTACAGACCTATTAATGACAGCTGTGCCTGTGCGGGAATTAATTACGACACGAGCCACTGGCTCGCTGGGATTTACCTCGATGTCTTGTATATCACTTATAAATCCTACACGTTGACTTCTGTCTTGTGGCAAGAGTACGGCAACAGATGCGCCATCAAGCGCTGAAGCGATGCCGGCGCCATAAAGTTCATTTATCGCATTAGTTATGATGTTTGCTGTACCGAAATCCTGATCGCGAAGGTTAAACACCACATTCTCAGCATCATCAAAAGGAGTCGGTATCAAGCGCTCAATAATCGCTCCATTAGGAATTCGTCCTGATGTAGGCACTCCAATTTCTACACTCGAACCTGCAGCATCTACAGATACGCCTGTAACTGTCAGCGGACCTTGGGCGACTGCATATATTTGGCCGTCAATACCCATCAATTCAGTAAGAATCAAATTGCCTCCACGCAAGCTCTCTGCGGTGCCTACTGTAGATACATTGACGTCAATGCGCTGACCAGGTTTTGCAAAGGGAGGTATTTCTGCTGTCACAAGTACAGCCGCCAGGTTGTCTGTCTGCAGTGGTTGTCTGGCCTGTTGCAAAACTAGCCCAACAAGATCCTCACCGAGATCAAATTCTGACACTGGACCATCAACAGATACGCCCAGCCCGGACAGCAAGCTTTTTAGGCTTTGTCCGGTGACGAGCAAATCTTTGCCATCTCCGGTACCAGAAAGACCAGCGACTAATCCATAACCAACGAGTTGATTGGAACGGACACCAGCCATGTCAACTAGATCTTTTATTCTTTCAGCATTTGCTGTAATCGGCGTCTGAGCGAGGATCACACTCAATAGACAAAGTAAATATCTTCTCATCGTTTTCACCAGGATAAAGGGCGCAATTTAGAAAGGCCACATGCCAAATAACACGCGCATACCCCACGCTGGCTTAACGGCGCGGGCAAGCTCGCCACTGCCACTGTAGGATATCTGTGCGTTCGCAATACGCCGGGAATTTACAGTGTTATTGGGTTGTATATCTTCAGGTCTGACAACACCTTTGACGCGGATTACTTCGCTGCCTTCACTTAAAGTGAGACGCTTCTCGCCAATTATGATCAGATTGCCGTTGTTCATAACATCCACCACAACAGCAGATATCGAGCCGGTGAGACTGGCAGATTGACTCGCTATGCCAGAGCCATCACTCGATAACGAGGAACCCGCGGTATCTAATCCGTTGTAAAAATCGCCGGCAGGAAACAAAGCGCTGGCTTGAGAAGCACCCAATACATCATTGCTCGAGCTCCGCTCAGTATTAATATTCGCGTTCCGCTTTGCCTGGGCACTCTCATTAAGGACAACGGTGATAACGTCACCTACCTTGATCTCTCCAGCCATGTACATCCTTCGGGTAGGATACAAGGCATTCCCGTTGTCAAAAATGGAACCCGTGTAGACTACCGGGTCCGTATTTACCTCTGGGTAGTACAAAGTAAAGTCAGTAGACTCTTGCTTGGCACTATTAACTGAGGAACAACTCATGAAAGTTGCAACGATTATTCCCAAATACAATGACCGCATAGACTATTCCATTACAAGTTGTTATTCAGGAATCTAAGCATTCCGTCTGCTGCTGCGATAGCTTTGGAGTTAATCTCATAAGCTCTCTGCGTCTCGATCATGTTAACCATCTCTTCTACGACATTAACATTTGATGCCTCGAGACTCCCCTGCATGAGGATACCGGCTCCTTGCTCTCCGGGAACTGCAACGATAGGCTGCCCGCTAGCATCGCTTTGCTGATATAGATTACGCCCAACGGCGATCAAGCCAGCACTATTTGAGAATCGACTGAGTTGAATCTGACCAACCTGTACCGAGCCTCCGCCTCCTGCAAGCTCTACTGATACTGTGCCATCTCTGCCTATGCTTATGCTCGCGGCGTCTTGCGGAATGGCGATCGCAGGAATGAGTGGTTGCCCAGAACCAGTCACTAGATTGCCTTCCACAGACAATTTAAATGCGCCATCGCGTGTGTACGCCTGGGTACCATCGGCCTGCTGAACAGCAAAAAATCCATCTCCCGCCACTGCAAGGTCAAGTGAATTCTCAGTAGAAATCATATTTCCCTGTCGGTGAATTTTTTCTGTGGCCATAATCCTGGTACCAGTACCCAGCATTAGTCCGGTAGGATTCTGTGAATTGATATCACTTAGCGCTCCTGCCTGAACAATGCGCTGGTAAAGCAGATCCTCAAACTGCGCGCGATCTTTCTTAAAACCTGTCGTATTGACGTTAGCGAGATTGTTTGCTATCACAGCCATCCGTGTCGACTGCGCCGTCAGGCCCGTCTTTGCTACCCACATTGAAGCATCCATAGATTACTCCTTACTAATTTGCCGAAATCAAACTGGCACCATCACGATCCAGTTCTTCAGTTGCTTTAATTATTTTCATTTGGGTTTCGAACGATCGATACATATCCATGAGGGTAACCATCACTTCTACCGGATTGACGTTACTGCCTTCAATGGTCTCTGACTGCACTTCTGGAGTGACGGGTCCGGTCGGAAAATCTCCCTCTGCCGAATCGACGCCAACCGGAGTGTATAGCCCGTCTACTCGTCGTTGAAGTTGTTGAGTGCTTGCATCTCTTAACATAAGTTGACCTATTTCCTGCGGGATTGGGATATCCTGCGCAGGATCTGTCGCCATAACGCGACCTGCGCGATCTATCGTTAACCGGAAGCCGGCAGGCACTGTAATCGGACCGCCATCACCCATGACGATATTGTGATTGCCCGTCTCTAGCACTCCTGATGAGTTGACTTGTAAATCGCCTCGACGCGTAAAAGCCAGCGTACCGTCACTTGCCTGAACTCCCATCACTGTGGCTCCAAGCATCGCTATATCAAGCGCGTTACCGGTCTGAATCATGGAACCCGCCCGCAAATCTATGGATTCAACACTTGAAGGCACCACGGCCTGAGCACGAATTGGAAACCCAGCTCCCTCAAAAAAAACAGTTTGTGGCGATACGCTACCGCCACGCTTGTAACCAAATGTAGCTGCGTTTGCCAAATCGTTTACTAACTGAACCCTGAGAAATTCCTGGTTAGTAGCTGCACCCAATGATGTATAGACCAATCTATCCATAACTTACTCAATCTAGCCGCGAATATTAATAATAGTTTGGGTCATCGAGCTTGATGTCTCGATTGCCTTGGCATTAGCTTGGAAGTTTCGTTGAGCAGTAATCAAATCAACAAGCTCTGCGGTGAGATCAACGTTGGAGCGCTCCCGCGCGCCAGCACGCAGTGTCCCGAAGCCTGCAGACCCAGCTTCGCCATAGGAAGCGACGCCCGATTTCGAGGTTTCCATGAAGTTCGAGTCACCAATTTGGCGCAAGCCTTGAGCAGTTTTGAAGTTAGCAATAATAATCTTACCCAGCGACTTTTGAGTTCCGTTAGAGTAGCTTGCGACCACCAATCCATCATCGCCGATATTCACGCCCACCAGATTTCCTTCTGGGGCTCCGTTCTGAGATTGTGAAAGAACCGCAAAGGGTGAGTTAAATTGCGTGCTAGTCGAATAATCAAGGGAAACTGAAGTACCGGTAATCGCTTCACTGTTCATTTTAATCCCACTCAGTGGCGAAATAATTGTTCCCGAAGTATCGAATGTCAGTTCTCCCTTATCCAAGAAGATCGGCGTCCAGTAGGGAATATCGTTGTCATCGAAGCCGCCTTTTTCGGTTGTCTCTACCCAAGTACCATCGCTGCTCTGATAAACATAGGTTGGACTATTATTTTGGCTGTCTTGTTGCAATGTGATATAGCTTGAAGTGCGACCAAATGCGGCATCAATATTATCCAAACCCCAGTCCTGACTTCCCGCTATCTGAATAAAGGAATCACTTGTGGTCGTAGCGCCAGTGATAACCAAAGATTCCGTTGCTTCGTTGAAGCTAACGTCCACACCAGAGACTTGCCGACCCAACTCATCGGCCATTAGGTTTATCTTTTCTTCCAGGTGCTTGGTAAAAGTACCGATAGAATATTGGCCAGTAGTCAACTGAATCCGCGAAGAGACGCCATCAACGATGACCGTTAAATTTCTGTTAGAGGAGTTAACTGAGAAAGGCTTGCGCGGGTCAACACCCATCGTGTTGCCCTTGATTACCGCTGGCATTGACTGTTGGCCTCGCACTGTCGGCAAATTGTTAATCGCTGATAGTTGAGCAGAAACTTGATTTGACTCTTCACCTTCCAGAATTCCGAACAGCGATTTGGCAATTTCTGATCCCGCAGTCAAATTGCCATTTTCATCCTTGAGTAAAACGAGTTTTATACTCGAAGCATCACCAGTAGTTCCGCTTTTAATTGAAAATGTGCTATCGGCGTACGTAACAGAAATACCGTATCTATTATCTCGCAATGGCGTAATAATTTTCCCGTTGGGAACTATGTTGCGAATTAGTGTTACATCTTCTGCCGTATCTAATGGGGGAATCAGCAATCCAAAATTAGCTAGCGTTTCGACTGATCCATCAGCTGCAATAACAGGGTTTGTAACTAATCCAACACCGAAAAGCGGGTTTGTATCGTCTGCCTCATCGGCTGCATCCACATCTAAATTGGCAATATACAAAGGAGAAACATTATCCGGTGTTGTTTGTACAAATTTGAAACCAAGATTTGCGGCATCATACTGCATTTCAATATCACTAAAATCTGCAATAGTGAGCGCTGGGTCAGCGTTTTTTACTGAACCTTGTTCATCATATGCCTTGAAAGTGGCAGGAAACCCTTCTATTTCGCCAGCAAATAGCTTCTTGAGCATGTAGTTGAGATTATCTGTGGTTATATAGCCACTTTCGTCAATTACGCTAATCTCTCCATCTTGCGTTTCTAGCTTCTGAGCGGCTGCGAGCAGATCTAAACCTACTGATATATAAGAACCATCATCTAATTGGCGGGTTACTTGAAACGAGCCGTTATTCGCGTCGAGCTTGAAAGACTTATTATCGCCAAATCGGTTGTTGAGCACTTTTTCCAATTCAAATGCGATCTCAGTACCTGACATGGGCTCGGTGTATCCGGCTAAATGTTCAAGACCGACATCAATAGTGCCGGATCCGTCAATGCTAATCTTGAACATACTACTCAGATCAGAGCGTGACAAAGTCTCGAAATCTACTCCGCTTTGTCCGTTAGTCAGATTAAGATCATTGTAATAGGGGTTGCCTTCAGTTATCCGGAGTTCTAATGTGGCCGGAGTCGATTCAATTGGCTTAGAAAGTTTGTCATAGCTATATTTTTTATAAACTGTACCTGTAGTAATCAGGTATTTCTCACTTTCGGTGCTAGTCTTCTGAAGTTCCTTTAATTCAGAGAGTGTTTTGATTTCACCATATTTGTTTACAAAATAGGAATCGCCACCTGAATCAGTTGCCTGGATCAGATCAGGCTGTACCAGCTGATCGTCAATGTAAACATAGGTTTGCCATTTGTTATAAGGTTTGTCTGCCGTCGCATTTTCGGTTTTAACATAGTATATGGTTGCCAGATTTGCTGAACCTGATGCTCCGTATACCGTAAATGATGTGGTCTTGTGATAAGTATCTGGTTTTTGAGGATTAAAAGCTTGAGTAATTGGCGCTGCATCTGACGGCAAATTCAATCCTAACTCGACTTCAGTTGTTGCCTTGAACTCAGAAATTGTTGATCTTGGGATAGTTAAGGCACTTAATGGCACACCAAAATCTGCTTTGTTTGTTGAGTCAACTGGCAAAGACATAAGCGCTTGTCCAGCAGAGTTTACCATTTGATTCTGCTCATTGAGCATGAAGCCGCCATTGCGTGTGTACACCTTAGTCCCGTCAGGTGCTTCCAGCGCAAAAAATCCATCGCCGGTAATCGCCAAATCCAGTGAATTCGAAGAAAATTCGACGTTACCTTGACTAAATTCCTGTCGCATCTCTTTAAGAGAGACACCATTACCCACTACAGACGATGATTTCTGTAATGGAGAGGTCGCAAAAATATCTCCGAATTCAGCACCGGATTTCTTAAAACCTGAAGTGCCAGCGTTAGCAATGTTATTTGACGTGACTGCCAGTTCAGTAGTGGCAGCGATAAGTCCAGTAAGCGAAGTATAAAAGGACATTTATTTGATCCCCGGTCAGATTTGTAATGAAGTTATTTCTTGCGCACTCAGAATTCTCCCGGATTCGGTTTCAACTGAGTACTCCTGAATTTCTGAATCCCAATGAACAGCACTGATTTTCTCCAACGCGTTCACTTTTAAATATCTAGACATGCCTCCTAGTAGTGCGCTCACAACTAGCTTGTAGGGACCGTAAGGCAGCGCATCGCCATTATTGTCTTCTCCTGCCCAGTCGATCTGTACTTCACCCGGAGTTTGCCGTCCGAAATTGCGGGTATATACCTCGTTTCCCTCAACGTCGTAGGCACGAATAATAAGCTCTTCCGCCGGAGTATCGAGCGTGACCGAGGCCTTGCCCATTTCTCCTCCGCCGGCAGTGACTATTCCATAGTTATTTTCAACCAAGCGACCTAGTAAGTTACTCCCGGCTACGAATTTTCCGCTGTTAATACTAAGAGCTACTTGATCCATGCTCGCTTGCATTGCTTTCATCGACTCCAACGCTGAGAACTGTGCAAGTTGTGAGACAAACGCTTCATTGTCCATCGGTTCCAATGGGTTTTGGTTGGTAAGCTGCGTCGTAAACAATTTAAGAAATGCGTCTCGACCGAGCTCGGACTCTGTACTGTATCTAGCAGCCATCTGCTGTTCTTCGTATTGCTGCGCCGTCAATATCGACGCAGGTAAGCTCACATCTGTTGGCATATTTCTTAAACCTTTGTGATTTCCAGAGTTCGCATCATTAACTCTTTTGTAGTTGCGATAATTTGCACGTTATTTTGGTAGTTTCGAGACGCATCTAACATTTCGATCATCTCTTCAACGGTATTAACGTTGGAGCCCCATACATAGCCATTTTCATCAGCGAAAGGATTACCAGGATCATATATTTGCTTAGCAGATACTCCACTCGTCACAATTTCATCTACCTTGACGCCACCTTCGAGCCCGGCATAGTCGCCCATGATGTCTTCGACGATAGAGGAAAACACAGGCTTCTTGGACTTGTAGGCAGCTTCTTCAGAACTAGCCACGACACTGGAATTGGCAAGATTTGTAGCTGTCGTATTTAATCGCACCAATTGTGCGTTAAGTGCTGTACCAGCTATGTCCATGATTTTTTCGAGCGCCATCTCTAGTCTCCCCTAAGTGCTTTGCGTAAGCCCGAAATTCTGCTCTCAATGAACTGCAAGGAAGCTTGGTACTGTGCTGATGCCTTGGCATAGGCTGCCTGCTCAACGCTCATTTCCACAGTATTGTTGTCAAGACTTGGGGACAGTGGTACCCGATAAACCAGGGCGTCATTCGAGTGGCCTGACAAAGTGGCAGCATCCTGTATGTGCGACTGATTGGTGAGAGTCAAATCAGTTCCGATCACACCAACTTTCGCCATTGCTTTGGCGAAGTCGACATCTTTAGCCTTGAAATTCGGAGTACTGGCGTTTGCGATATTTTCCGCAATAGTCTGCAAGCGCTGGTTTCGCACTGTCAGCGCCGCAGTATTCACGCCAAGATAACTGTCCAGAACTCTCATGCTTCTCTCCGCATGTGGTTTTACACTGCGAATTATTAAGCAGAAGTTATGCCAGTTTTTTGAAACGATGAAGAAATAGGTAATAAATACTATTTAATTCAGTGTCTTATACAATAATATTTGATGTCACTGAGCCTCGTACAACGGCTCGACGTGTGGGGAGCGGCAAACAGGCGGCAAGATATTGCCGCTTTGCTCACGAACGTAGATGTTGGCTTGAATGCTATTCGCGCGAGAATTTGATTTCCTGGTCTTGCGCTGAGTCTGTGGCCTGATTTTCACTTTGGGCGCGAATAACCTCCATATAATTTTCGCGCTCCAGAGTAATTAATGCCTCTATAGAGGATTCAAATGTTCTTAACCGATCAAGCTGCTCGGCAAGACTATTCAGTTGGCCTTGCATTCTTTCGACAGATTTCACATTGGCGGAAAGTTTATCTGCTATTCCACCACTATTGTCTCTCAATGAATTTATAGTGCCACCGAGAATGTTGACTTGCTCGGAAATCAGCACTTTATTGCTGGCAAACTCTTCCAACAAGCTTACTGATAAATCTTGCTTAAGTACCTGAAAATCCTGTTGCGTTTGCTCCTGCCCTGTGGCTATTGATAGTAGCGAGTCATTCAGTGCGCGAATCGACCCATTGATTTCTTCGAAGGTCACCAAACCACTATTCACTTCCGCTATGCGCCGGCTCAATCCTAGACTCAGAGCGTTCATATTGGTCACTTGTTTCCCAAAGCTGATACTCATTAGCAATGTAGTAGCCACACACACCAAAATGACTGCCACTGCTGATCCCAGGGCTATGAAAACCTGCTTTTCTTTTCTCTTTACCAGTTCTTTATAGCCGGAGAGGGTCTTTTCAAAATTACCGGAGGCAGCATTTAATCTTCCATTGAGGGCCTTTACACCCTCAAGAAGATGAATCATGTTTTCTGACATTTTGAGTAAACTCGATGTCAGAATTTGCAGCTTGGACACTGATTCTGGATCAATCTGAGGTGATACTAAAGCCGCTTCAACAGCAGCATCTCCCTCGCCTTCAGATGATGCAGCTATTAGGTCATCATCAGACTCGGATTGCTGCTGAACAGCATCTAAAGTAATGTTTGGCTGCTCCAACCCTTCGTCGACCACCTCGCTAGCGAGCGTCTCCTCTAGCACCGGCTCTTGTCTGTCTTTTTCGTCCATAACTCTTTTTCCAGAAGCGTTTTCTTTGATAAGGGTTGTTTTAAGAGGTCTTTACATCAAGTTCATCAAGTAATGTGTCGATACGTAGGGTGAGAGATTCGACTCGGCGTTCCAGCTCAAGTAAGGCCGAAATTCGATTGTCCATTACAGAGGCCTCATTGCCAGAGCCCTCGCTTTGCTGATTCTTCGTAGTCTTTTTTACAGCGCTGTTGTATGGGCGTTCTTGATGTATTATCCCTGATGTTGGTGTTATTCCCGTTTGCTTGGAGAGGTGAGTAGGCATGAAATTGGCTTGTTCTGCCACATTCCCGGGAGGTTGCTTTTCCGAGAATGACCTGGTGAGGCTGCCCCGTTTTAAGCCTTGCGCGTTATGCACTATTAAATTCTCATTGTCCACGAAGCCTTTACCTCAACACTTTGCAACACTATAGTGATGGTCGGATTTACTTCATTTTTTTTTAGCTCCATGACAACTTTTCGTACTCTTTATTTTTTCTCGCTGGCCATTTGGCTCGCTTTTGCCTCTGTTTTTGTGGAGGCTCAAGGCGTTGCACAAGCGACACTTTTTCTTCAAAACGCCAAGGATTGGCTTGAGTTGCAAGGTAATTTGCCGTCAGGCCAACCAGAAATCATGCCTCCTGACGATCGCATACAGATACCAAATTGCGCAGTTCCGTTTGTATTCGGCTTTGCGTTCAACAACCCGGCGATAGTCTCTGTCAGCTGCCCTGATAAGGAATGGCAGATCTACTTGGAAGTACGTTATCTGCAGGTTAGTCGCGAATCTGTCTTTGTCTCTAATTTATCAGCGGGACATAAATTGGAGGAAGGCGATGTAGATTCTAAGGATCCGCGCCAGACCTGGCGAGGAAAATTCCTAAAAGTTGCGGTTCGCGCCGGTCAGGAAGTGAATAATGCGCTGCTAGAGGAGGGCATCAAAGTTTTTCGAACTACTCAAGCCCTCAAGGAAAATCAGGAGCTTCAAAATATTCACTACCAGTCGGTTACTGTCGCGCCTAGTGCAAATAGTACCGCAATTACCGATGAGTCGGAGTTAGTTCGCGCAAAATTGAGCGGTAACCTGCCTGCACAATCGATATTAACGCGCAGAGTTATCAAACCTTTTAACCCCATAGTCATCGTCTCCACGCCTATAGCTCGCGGCGCCATTGTAAATGCTGAAAATACTCGAGTCGGCGATTTTTGGGGCAGGCCACCAAGCGATAGTATATCGGACATGAATGCGATACCGCGCGCCGTCGCTACAACTCAGCTGATGCCGGGCCAACCACTCAGGCTCTCGCAAATACGGTCTTTGCCCACAATCAGAAAAGGCGATAACGTAGAGGTGCGTATTTCACGAAATTTGGTTACCATAACCTCCACCATGGTAGCGGAAGACTCTGGAGAACTTGGAGAAAAGATAACCCTGCGCAACTCCGATTCGGGGCGAGTCGTGGAGGCAATTGTCACAGGCGTTGGAAGAGCGACCATCCCCTGACTTATCTTATTGATTTATAAGTAAATATATTTATTAAATTTTTTTAAGCTCACTCCGACTTAAAAGGTAACGAGTGAAACCAAGTCCATTATTATGCCTACTATTAATTCAAATATACCCAAGTCAAACGTGCCAACCGCAGTTGAGCGTAGCGGCAACCGCCCACAGGTTGAAAAGCAGGATAAACCGTCTTCTCCTGCGACCACTACTCTTAAAGCGGCCGGACAGAATGATGAGTTGCATCTTTCAGAACAGGTAGAAGCGGCCATTAGCACGGCCGACTTTGATCAGCGCAAAGTTGAAGAATTGCGATTGGCTATTGCGCGCGGCTCTTATCCTATGGATACCATGCATGTTACTGAGTCCTTTATGGACTTAGAGAAATTACTTTAGCAGTGTCAATAGATGTCCGTTAGTGTTGAGTCAATAAGTGAAGAGCTTAAACAACTAGCCCAAGATTTGGCTCAACTCAAATCTCTTCTGGAACTAGAGTTCAGTGCGATCAAAGACCAAAATATCGATGAGTTCGAAATTTTACACGACAAAAAAGACGTAATAATTTATCGGATTAGCCAAGTCAACCTCAAGGCTGCGATCGGATTTCTTGAAAAAAACTCAGCCCAGGACTCTATTACCGATGTGTGGTCAGAAATCGAAACCTTGCGGAATGAATGTCAGAAATTGCAAAAGCAAAACGAAGTGCTGATTAATAAAAAGATCACGATAATCAGCAGCACACTAGACGCATTGAAATATCCCGATCAGAAAGACCGCTCCCGCTTTTATGGCCCTAAAGGCACCCTAGTCGATAATCCCTAATCAGGTAGATAAAAGCCCCTAGTTTTTATAGCCTTCAGGGGTTTTTCCTAAAGACCAATAGGCCCAGGAAAGAACGACAGCTACGGATACAAAAAGCTCTTCCGGAATTGAGTCTTCCACATCAAGTTGCATTAAAGCAGAGACTAAAGCACTGTTCTCGCTTTGAGGTATACCCAATCGAGCCGCAGCATCCATAATCAATTGCGCCTCGGCGTTTTCTCCTTTTGCTACAACTCTTGGCGGCAGATGCGAGTCATATAGCAAAGCTACTGCTCGAGGGTTAGGTTTGTTTGTATGTTTTTTCACAATGATAATTGCCAATTTTGTTCATGCAAATTGGCATAGTTACCTTTAGCAGATGGTTTCACAGATTCAAATACAGCGCAGGAAGTAAGAGCTATACTGTGCTCTTTAAGACGTTCGATTAATTCCGGTATTCTCGACCTCATCTGGTTAGCAATTTCTTTTTTAGGTATCCATGCGGAAACCGATAGGTTCCTCTGTTCGATCAATACGCAATTGATTTGAATTTGATCAGCAGAATCTGTACTTATGATAAAGTCAGCAGTGAAAGCTTCTCCTTTTTTTGATTGTTTCGATTTTCTTGAGATAAGTACATCTACTGGATATTTTTCATCAAAAACGAACGCAAATCGATAATATATCTCTCCATTAGCGCGCGCCTGAAGCATTTCCATTTGTCCAGACTGCAAGCGTTGAAGTATGCTCGTCAATAAATCAAAGTCAACTTGCTCTAGCTCTAGATTCTCGGACCCTCGCATTAACAACTGCTTGACGATCTCTTGCAAGTTGGGAAATTCTTTTCTTGAAACGCCAGGAAAGAGTCCACCAAAACGTAAAGCATTAAATATTGCTTGCGCGTTTACATTACCGTCTAGGAAAACAATTCGAGAAAGCAAAGCTCTCACATTGGAATCGACGACTTTATTCAGATTTAATGCCCGCAAAATTTGAGATAAATCTAATTTAGAAATGTCAGACTGCCACGGTTTTTCTATCGCATTCTGTATGTTACTGAGTACCTTTGCCGATGTTAGCTCTGCGGCACCTCCGTTTGCATGAGTCGCTGGCTGAATTACTGCCGTCTTAACATTGTGAATGTGACCATGATACGGTTGCAAATAAACTCCATACGCGCTAAATCTTACCTGAAACCAAAAAGAACCTGTGTGATATCCACCAGTAGTATTTATTGATCTTGTTTCTGCAGCAGTGGCATTAAACAGCTTCACTTGATTATCGACTGGAGAATACAGCGCCCGAATTATCTGTCCTTCCTTAAGTCCAAGTTCATAAGCGTCAGCGGGCGTTATCTTTAATTGTAAATTTGCAAGACGCTCCGATGCGCTTTCAACAACTGATAGTAATAGCGGCGCTGAGAGTTGCAAATTGTACTCCGTGGCTTAGGGATATCGAACCCATGATCTGGTATCTACTGGATACCTATCTCTAACTGTAGAGTAATCGACAAAGAGCATGCTCTGAATATCCTCAGCCATTGGAATCTTGAGTGTCGCACCGGACAATAGCCAATTGGGATTAGCGTTTCTGAATGCTGATGGATTTAATGAAACGAAGGCTTGACGAAGAACATCTTTACGAATTGCGCTTCGACCATAAGCCAATTGAATTATGGCATCAAGGGTGTCTCCGGGACGAACCTGGTAAGTCCCCTCTTGTATCTCGTTACTTTTACTTTGCATGAGGAAAACGCTTATATCATTATTATCAAATAGTTGGAGCAAAGCCTTTTCAATTTCAGCTTCTGCTGCATAGGCAGGGCTGATCGAAATTACTAAGACGAAAATCACCCGCATGCATATTTTGAAGGTTCTCATATGATTTCCCTAAAAAGGTAATGCAACAATATTTATTGGAAGATTAACAGCGCTTCGCGTTACTAAGCTAAGCTCTGCGGAATCTTCACTAATAGACACAATTTCTGCTATCGCTAGACTGGAAAGCAAATCGCTATTTAACACTTGGTTAGCACGCATGATCCGATCATTCATAATCAAAAACTTATCGCCTAGTTCTACGCCATTTTTAGATCCAACGTTCATAGCAAATTCTTGCTCCCTCTGCGTATGCCTGACCTTAAGAAGCTTGTAATAACATGATGAGAGTTGCATAACCTCTGACCACTCATCTGTTATTTTGGCGATTTGATTAACAACTTGATTATCAATATTTACATTTGCCAGTTTGTCACCGCTATGTTTTATAATGAAATTGTATTCATTAACAGAGCTGAGGTTCGGATAGCTTAAATTGACAAATTCTATTTTGATTGTAAAAGAATAACTATTTCCCGAGGGTTTCGGTATTTTCTCTTGTATCGGATTCATCTCTGAGAAGCGGATTGCCAAATTGCCCGTGGCTTGCTGCAAATTTTCCACACTCATCGCTAACCAACTCTTACCTATTTCGGATTCGTTTTCCCGTAAGCTAATATTTATTTGATAGTCGACGTTGTGATTAGCTGTTCGACCAAGATACGCGCGTTCGTAGGTCGTTTGAGCATTACGCGAATGATCTGTTGATGTTATCCATGGCAATTCAGATTTTTTCAAAAATATGTCTTCAATAGCATCAGAAATCCTGGAAAGGTGTTTAGTATTCTGACTTATCAAAAGCGACGCATTTGTCGTTATTTCTTCCTGCGCGTGCGCACAGCCATTCTCAATAAATCCACGAATATTAGCGGGTAATCCAGACAGATCTGCCGCCATTTGTGTGCGATAATCTTGCGGCAGATATTCAAGTACTCTTACTCCTGCGACATCAGCTTCACTGGAATAAAATGCCGACTCAATGAGTTTTCCGGAACTGTCTACATATCCAGAACTAATGACACTGACCCCGGATTCTATACTCTCGGATAGAAGAATCTGCTTGATTTGTTCAAGCAGAATTTCCGGGTCTTGTTGCGCGCTGCAGAGAGTCATTAGTTGCAATGAGAAGAGTAATGCGAAAAGTGTTCTGAATTGAGTCGGAGCATTTATCATGGCGATCTACCGGTTACAAATTTTGTGAAACATAACGCATGTAAAGAATGCGTAAGTCCCTGATTACAGATTTATCGAGCGATAAAGTTACGGCATACGTATCGTTTGCAAGTGGATCTATACGCTCTAATTGCGCGCCGTATATCACTCCTTGCACTTTTGAACTCAGAAAATCATTGCCGATTACCAGATCTCCGATCGTCGTCTGAGAATCCACTAATTGGCCGTAGACATGCTCAGCTAGTGCTCTGTAAGCATCCAACTTTGAAGCTCTGATTGCTAACAGCCTTCGTTGCGCAGGATCTTCACTAGGCTGCAAGGCTATAACGGCATAGCCTGTTACCGTGACTTTTTCCGCTCCCTGTACCGCACTCAAGACCGAGCCAGGAGAGCTATCCAGACTCGTGCAGGATACCAGCACCGTCACCAGGCCACTTATAATCAGCAATTTCTTCATAATATCCCTCGTCTGCCGTGATCGCCCACTGCGACCTATATAGTGTCCAGTCGGGTCGAGTACAAATAACTTTAAAATCGCGCCAGGTGCGCTGGCACAAATATTGCTTAATATACCTTGGCTGTGCAGCATGCCTGCGCTTTATTACCTATGTTATTGTATTTATTGAATTTATGAGCTCTATAGCCTTGTCATATTTTGGACATTTTGCGCGTTCGGCACGTCTGGATAGCCTCGCAATACCCGGGTTGATTCTGCTAATCATCGCAATGCTAGTCATTCCGATGCCAGCTTTTGTACTCGACGTGCTTTTCACTTTAAACATCGTGCTCGGTCTGGTGATCATTATGATCTCTATTAACGTCTCCAAGCCGCTCGAGTTTTCGTCTTTCCCTTCGTTGCTCCTACTCGCGACCATGTTACGCCTGAGCCTCAATGTGGCGTCAACTAGGATAGTTCTTGTCAATGGTCACCAAGGTAGCGATGCCGCGGGTAAGGTCATTCAGTCTTTTGGAGACTTTGTTATTGCTGGCAATTATGTCGTGGGATTCATAATTTTTGCGATATTAATGATCATCAATTTTATCGTTGTAACCAAAGGAGCTGGCAGGGTCTCTGAGGTAATCGCGCGCTTCACTCTCGATGCGATGCCAGGTAAGCAAATGGCTATCGATGCTGATCTCAACATGGGCATCATAGATCAAGAAACTGCCAGTAAGAGAAGAGAAACGATTTCGCAGGAATCTGACTTTTTTGGTTCTATGGACGGAGCTTCAAAATTTGTCCGAGGCGACGCGATTGCCGGAATTATTATTCTAGTAATCAATATAATAGGTGGTTTGCTTGTCGGGATGTTACAGCATGATCTCCCTATAGCGGATGCCAGCAAAATATATGTTCTTCTGACTATCGGTGACGGCCTGGTCGCACAAATACCTGCATTACTTTTGTCGCTCTCTACTGCAGTTATAGTCACTCGTGTTACGACGAATGAAAGCATGGCAACTCAAACTACCATGCAGCTAGCAGATCCAACAGCATTTTGGATTGCTTCCGGAATTTTATTTTTGCTCGGCATCGTACCGGGAATGCCTCACTTCATTTTTTTATTGTTCAGTACACTTTCTGCCACCATTGCATATTTCATCTTACAGCGGAAGAGAGCAGATACTCCCATTGAGTCTATCGCTCAAGACAAAACTGCGCCAGAAAATGAAGACCAATTAAGTTGGGATGACATTGAACAGTCTGACCTTGTTAGCTTAGAGGTAGGTTATGGATTAATACCCCTGCTGGGAAACGAGTCCGGTAGTTCATTACTTACTAGAATCCGCGGGGTACGAAAAAAACTATCAGCGGAACTCGGTTTCTTACTTCAGCCTATAAGGGTAAGAGACAACCTCGACTTAGCTCCTGATTCCTACAGCATATTACTTCGCGGCATCGTACGTGGAAGAGGAGAAATCAAGATAGGTTATGAGCTGGCTATTAATCCGGGAAACATAACTACGCCGCCGCAAGGAATCAAAACTAAAGAGCCCACCTATGGTTTGGAAGCCTACTGGATTTTGCCGACACACAGAGAACACGCGAAAATGCTCGGGTATACGGTTGTCGATTACGCTACTGCGATTGCCACTCATTTAATCACAGTCCTTAAAGACAATGCCGCGGAAATGCTTGGTCATGAAGAGACACAAAAACTTTTAGATAAAATCTCAGAAAAATCACCTAATTTGGTGAAGGATCTCGTACCTGAAAAAATTAATATCTCACAAATGACAAACATACTAAGAAACTTGGTCGCTGAGTCGATTCCTCTGCGTGATATGCGGACAGTCCTTGAAGCGCTTGTGGTCGAGAGCACTAAGAGCAAAGATGTGGAAGAATTGACAAATTTAGTAAGACCTTGGCTTGGAAGAACACTGATGAAAAATTTGACTGAGCCTGGCGAAGCACTAAATGTTATTACACTAGAGCCTGAGCTTGAAAATGTTTTAAATAATACATTGCTGCAAAGTCGTAAGGCCGGGGAACTGGTAATTGACCCAAAAATGGTCGAATCCATGTTCAGTGAAATTGCTAAAAAGAAAAATGAATGTGAGAACGAGGGAGTAACACCTGTCTTGGTAGTGTCGCCAGGAATCAGACAATGGCTTGCGAAAACTTTAAGACAAAGAGTGTCTGGTTTACAGGTTTTAGCTTATACCGAGATTCCAGAAGATCAGGATATTGTTGTAAAAAACAAAATATCGATTACAAAAAATTAATTTGAGAGAGTAAAGCACATGATTATAAAACGCTATGAAGCAATTAACACCAAAAAAGCCTTGGCTGATATCATGAAGGAATATGGAGAACAAGCATTCGTCCTTTCCAATTCTAGGATTGACAATAAAAATGTAGTTTTTTACTCTGTCAACAATAATGCGAAAAAGGAACCTGTCAAGGTTAGAAACAGCAAAAATGCGAGTTTGGTCTTCCCATCAAAGCAGTCTGAAAAGGTCGATGTAGCAGAGTTTTTTAAACTCAACAATTCACCGCAAAATCAACTAAGTCTCGATGAGAAACAGCTTTTTAACCATAGTCGTCATGAAGGTCTAGAACTGGCTACTTCCCCAAGTTTGTCCGACCAGGTTATGTCGATAGACCAATTATCACAAAAAGTTGACGAGTTATTTAGTCTCGTGAATGGCGTAGAGAAAAGGCAAAGAGAGCTAATCAGCAAACAAAGTGATGTAATCAGCAGGCTACTAGAGCTCAATTTTCCAACAACAGTTGCCGACAAATCTCAAGGCATTACCGACAAAAAAATTCTGAAAGTTAATATTATGAAAAAATCTGCTGAAACGACAGGTAACCTGCGCAGAGCTTGAGGCTTTATTTTGCAATGAGTCCGGAAAATATAAGTGAGACAAAGAGTGTATGCATTGCCAGCGGTAAGGGCGGCGTTGGGAAGTCTACTATTGCAGTAAATCTTGCCGTCGAACTAGCAAAGAAATACAAAGTCCTGCTTTTCGATGCTGACATGGGCCTGGCTAACGTTCATGCGGCTTTGAATATAAAATTAGCGGAGAAAAAATGGGAAGCTATTTTTTTGAATGGTGATTTGCTAAGGGACATGCCCGTCAAAACTGAATACAATTTTGATCTGATTTCCGGAGCCAACGGGAGTAGCTTTTTGGCGTCTTTAGATACGTCAGAAACCATGAAACTTATCCGCAACTTTGATGTTTTTACTGGCTTATACGAATACATCATAATTGACTCTGCGGCAGGTGTTTCTCCCAGCGTGCTTACATTTTTAGCTGCTAGTAATTTGCGTATTGTCGTCGGAAACAATGAATCTGGCTCAATTCTAGATGCTTACGGATTAATTAAAAGCATGCATCGAAATTCCGATTTTGGGGATATCTATTTTTTGGGTAATCGAGTTTCTTTGCAAGATGGTCAGAGACTATTCGATCAGATGAATTCAGCTATTTACCACTTCTTAAATATCCAAATAGATCATATAGGTTCATTAATCGATGATCCTTTCATTAGCACTTGCTGGAATCGTTCAGTTCCCATACTCTCTTCTTCTCCGCACTGTAAGGCCTCATTACAACTTGTTGAAATCGCGCAAAAGATTTCGGGATTGGCTGTCAGTGAAGCCAGGATAAATCGGTTTAAGTTCTTAAGAACAGCTAATGAGTGACAAATTAAAAGAATACAAGGCGTCAATACAGGACCAAGCCGATTCCCAAAGCCTGGCGCAGTATTTGACTTTAGTGAGAAGAACCGCCGTGTATCTTAAGCCTAGATTGTCGCCAATCATGGATATAGATGACATGGTGCAAATAGGTATGATGGGCTTGATGGAAGCCAAGTCCAGTTTCGACGACAGCTTTGGTATCTCATTCGAAGCCTATGCCAAAATCAAAATTAGAGGTAGCATAATTGATGAGGTTAGAAGCCTGTCAAGCATTACTAGGCTTGCGCTTGATAACAAAAGAAAACATGAGGCTGCTGCTCGGTCACTGGCCGCAGATCTCGGTAGATTACCCACAAATAGAGAGGTAGCTGTAGCACTGGAAATCAGCCTTGAAGAATACGAACATCAGAGAAGTCATGCGAATTCCTTTGATTTTCAAGAACTTGATCCCATGCTAGAAAATGATGGGTTTGATTTAGGCGATCAGTCACCCGATGCTCTTCAGATCTTGGTAAACGAGGAGAATAAAGCACTCTTGAACGAAGCCATAAAAGGTCTTGACGAGCGCAAACGTATAATCTTGTCTCTGTACTATGTAAATGAGATGAATCTTAAAGAAATCGCCGCCATAATCGGCGTCAATGAGTCGCGTATCAGCCAACTACTTAAAGCTACTGTCACAGAGCTAAGGATACTGGTAGCCAAGAAGTGAGCAAACATGAAATTTCCATTTAGCAAGAAACTCTCCGTAGAAGACCTTCAAGCTCAGGCAGAGAAAGATTTTATGGACGCTCTTGAAAAATCGCAAGATAAATCCAGAGTGGCAAAACAATTCTGCATGCGAATTGCACTGCAATCGAGAACAAATATCGATAAGCTTTTCGTTGAGGCTGCAAAAAAGACAGAGAGATACGACGAACTCGCCATGGCTGCCATCGCAGCCGGCTCTGAGTTACCCGCACAACCTGAAGCATCTTGTTTTCAAATTGTTAAGGGGTCTGGCGGATCTTACTACTCCTACATCCCAGAAAGATTTGCAAAGCAAATCTTTGCCATAGGCGCGTCATATCAGACCACAAGAATCAGTCGCAGTGACGCAATAGAGCAGGCTCAACGTGTAGCAAACACGCTGTTTGATGAACTGGGTGTCTCTCAATCGTTTGAGGTTTTGCAATTCCTGCGAGAAGAAGAACTGGACAGCGGCAGCTCAGGTTCATCAGATCAAGAGAATGATTAGTGCTGATAATTGCATCCATTGTATTGCCATTAACGATACTCTTGGTAGTAATGGTTATTTTTTTGATCGACAAAGTACGTCGAATCGAAGAAATCGCGAATAACTTGATAAACAGTATTTCTAGTGGCACAGGCGGAAATTCAGAAAAAAATCTTGACCCCTCATTCATGGGACTGTCAGGCAAACCACTCTGGGATGCTTTGGTTGGGACAAATTTGCCAGCAGAAATAAATCCTGATGAGCTTGATAACGTGAGACAAAGATTTGCAACCTTACTGGAAAGACACGCCAGACTTACATTCAAAAGTGGCTATGGTGACGCGGAGCAAGGCAAGCCTCGCAAGGTACCAAAAAACGAGCAGAACTACCCTACTCTTCGTGGCGAAGTGAATATTTGGGCCCCTTCGCAGCAAATAGCGTCCCTGTATAATTCTGGATTCGATTTGAAAAATGCCAGTGATGCGGACGCAGAACGCATCCAAGCAAAAGTACAAGAAATACTGTATGGCTTATTCGGCTCCGTTTCTTTGGCTCCTCCCGATTCTTTGATTGATGAGATTTTTGGTACCTCTAATTGAAATATTGTCAAGATAGCTGTATGGCAATATATCTTTTGCTGATACGTTAAATTAAGTCCATAAAAGAAAGAAATAGAACAATTAACAATGTAAAGCTTGAAACTTTTTTTATGGCGAAATCCTATCAGAAACGCACTTTTGAACTACTCGATACAGGCAAAGGCGATGACAAACTGAGTAAGATTGTCGATTTATTGCTCGTTTTGTTGATTTTAGTGTCTGTCGCATGCGTTGTTTTTGAGTCAGTGCCCAATCTTCGCATTTTATATTCCGGCTTTTTCCAGCGAGCCGAATCTTTTTTCGTCGCTATCTTTTCAATCGAGTACCTTGCAAGAATCTGGTCGGCCCCTTTTCAAGACTCCAAACTTACTGCTACAAAAAATCGCCTTAAGTACATATTCAGCTTTTATGGATTGATAGATTTTCTCAGCATTTTCCCCTATTTTCTTTCAATTGTAATAGGCCCAACCCTAGACTTACGGGTTTTAAGACTAGTGCGAATATTAAGGATTTTAAAAATAAGTCACTATAACAGCGCCCTTCAAGATTTATGGGAAGCAATTTACGACGAGCGAAAGTCTTTTATTTCCGCGCTATACATATTCACAGTAGCTTTATTGATTTGCGCCTCCCTTGCTTACTATGCAGAAAGCCAGGCGCAGCCGGAAGATTTTTCCTCTATCCCTCAGGCTATTTGGTGGGCAATAATTTCGTTAACCACGGTCGGATATGGCGATGTTTCTCCAATTACAATAACGGGAAAAATTGTGGGAGGAATTACTTCTCTCATGGGCGTTTGTACAGTAGCTTTATTGACAGGCATTGTTGCTAATTCATTTGCAGCCCAACAATCGCGTAAGAAAGCTGTGTTTGAATCAGCAGTATACAAAGCATTAAGTGATGGCATAATTTCCACTACAGAAAAAGCAGAGCTCGATAGGCTTCGTGATCAATTTAACTTGACGGAGCAACACGCTAATGCGATTTTTAATCGAATAATGGAAGAGAAATTCTAGGTAATTTCTATAGCCCTAGCATCACGTTGAACTCTTAGAACAAGCTTGAAAAGCTCGCCCTCTGTCATTGCTCCTAATAATATATTTTGGTTATTCACGACTGGGATACTTTCGCCGACAAAATTTGATGCTTTATTCATTGCTACTGCTAATGAATCCTCATCGGTAATACTAAGCGGGTACTGATTCATAAATAGGTAGATACTTTCTGAAGCCGCCTCCTTGGCAGAGTACATAGTTACCTTGCCTAGTAGGTGACCAACATCATCACACACATAAGCCTCGGTAAGCCGCTTGGTTTCCATTAATGCAATTGCCTCGAGCCCAGTTGTATCTCGCTTTAGTATTAACGGTTTTAGACTCACGAAATTCTTTATGCACGTCTCTGCCAGTAATATCGCGTCTCGACCACTAAGAATATCTATCCCGCGATTCAGTAACTGCCGATCAAAAAATGAACCATTATTCATCCTATGACACAGTAGGCTGCAAACTATGACTGCTAGCATTGAAATTACGGAGTATTCATATGAACGGGTCAATTCCATGACGATTATAATGCAAGAAATTGGTGCTCCTACGATCGCCGCACTCACTGCGGCCATGCCAGCAATACTTAGAGCGTCTGATAGTTGAGGCAGACCGGCCATTATTAGTAATTGGCCGAATATCGCACCTGCGGTTACTCCTAGAAACAGTGATGGTGAAAAAATGCCGCCAAAAAGACCCAAACCTAAACAAAGCGCAGTCGCAATAAATTTACTTAAGAGCAGTAAAAACAGCATTTGTAACGAATACTCTCCTGAAAAAATATTATTTATGGCAAAACCACCGATGCCAAGCACTTCGGGCAGAAAAAAGCCTATAGCTCCAACAAAAAGCGCTGCATACAATTGAGAGGGAACAGGAGTCTTATTGAGTTTTTCGCTTATTTTTTGCAACGCCCTTATTGTGCTCATGAAAGACATTGCTATGACGGCGAGAGCTGGAGCGAATATAACAAGATAAGGCACAACGCTTTGAATTTCAGGAGCTGCCTCATCAACAACGAAAATGGCTTGTGCACCCGGAAATAACAAGTGATCAAAAGTATTCGCACTTACAGAGGCTATAAAAATAGGCGCAATCGCTCGCAATGAAAAATGCCGAAGAATTGCTTCGTGAGCAAATATGACGCCCGCTAGCGGCGCGTTGAATCCTGCAGAAATAGCAGCTGCTACACCGCATCCCAACCAGACATCTTGACCAAGACCTGAGTTCAGTAGTCGTTTAAACGAAGCTCCCACGGTAGCGCCAAAGTGTACCAATGGACCATATTGTCCAACCGACGCGCCACCGCTGGCACAAATAAACGCCACAGCAGTGGATGCGTAACCTAACTTTAGGTCCAATTCTTTTGTAGGGTTATGTGCCGCGTAGATGCTATCTGCAGGACCAGCCCATGCTTTTATTTTCATCACTTTTTTTAACCAAATGGTTGCTAGAGCAGCCAAGACTAACGTCAGAAATGGGGCTAGAGAGTGGGTACCGGAACCAATCTGAATATCAAAATAGGACAGGCCATTGCGAAAAGTGCGGCCGTATTCGACTCCTATAACAAATAGATTCGATACAATCGTCATGATTAATCCTATTGTCAGACCGATTACCCCGAATACAGTAAGCTCACGTGACAATTTAGAAAGCATAGTAATTTCTCTTGGTGAGTAGTATGTACGAGCAGAAGCGCGAATAGTAACCATCGAACAGTGCACCTACTCATCTACCCCAATAACTCAAAGGATCGTGAATACACTGTCCTATATATGTCTCGGACTCAGCTAACTCTAGCCTAGGCGATTAGTCGCAAACCTAGTTGGCTGGAGTCGTTAATAAAGCTGAACTTAAACATGCGCTAGTCTAAGCTCATTTTAAGTCATACTAAATGTCTAATTTGCGGCGATTATACCGCCTCGATCAAGTCGAGTTCGATAGCGCAAGGGAAGGGGGGGGTAATTGTGGTTGGCTTAACCCTTATTGACGGAGTTAAGGAACGATTGAGGTTTGATTGTGTGAAAATAAGTGCTCATCTGTCGGAAACTCTTCAAGAGTTTCAAGGTAGGTATCGATAACAACCTTACGTGTAGATATCTGATTAGACCAATAACTGCCCATTTCTTCGCTTTCATAATTCATCATTCATCTTCTCAGTGAGCGTAGTTGATGGACAGATATGCATGCTTTCCATTGCCAAAGCTTGTTTTTGTCGGAGTCTGGATCGGTTTGATCACGTTTCACTGAGCTAGAAGCAATCCTATCTTTTTAAAATAAAATGCGTAATGGGAAGACCTCCTCTCATGAAAAATAAAGCAGAATACAAGCTTGAATCCATGGAACACACCTTAAGAGTTGCCACTTATTTCACGGTTCTTTTGATAAAATTGCTCCGTTTTAAAATGAGCGCACCTAAGACTGAATAGCAGGGCTGGGCGCCTGCCAATCGATAAATTAACCCCTGTCAGATTGATTAGGCTGAAGCCATTCTGCACCCTTCAGAATTGCAATTCGTTACTGACTGTTCGGCATTCCCCTTCGGTATCATCACATTTAGTGCGAGGCCCTGCGCCGGAGTGACCCCGCTAGAAGGGTTATTTCGACTCATTACTAAGTGTTGTCTAACGACTTCTGACTACTGATTCTTGCATCGGTAGCACATGAGTTTCAAATCAGCTTCCGAGTTGAGTCTTTGGCTAAAATCCAAGTTTACGGAGTTCTTGTTAGCCGGCTGTTGGGAATATGATAGAGCGGGTTACGTTTGAATTGCGACGCCTCGCGGCAATTAATTTTGCAAGACAAAAAGGCTCCGTGAGAGCCTTTTTGTTGCATTCGCCTAGCACGCGAATCTGGGTCTGCTTACCAGGATTTGCTGATGCTGAAGACCAGCGCTTCACTCTCGGTAGCAGAACCGGAAGAGCTCGCCTGGTCAGACAGTTCGTCGCTGCTGAAGATGGCAGCAATGCCGAAGTCGATATCGGAGATGGTGGTGCCCCAACCGATTTCCAGGTAGTCGCCTTCAAACTCATCACCGAAAGTGCCGTAAGTGCCGTACAGGCCGTTCTCGCCAGCGACAGTCAGTTCCAGGAAGTCATAGTCAGCGGAAGCACCGAAGCCATCCCATTCACCGACGGAGTAGCCGAGGCTGAACATGCCGTAACCCAGACCGAAGTTGATTTCTTCGTAGGTGTCATCGAATTCGCCGGTGTAGTAGTAGCCCGTGAAACCGATGCTGGCAGTGAAGCCAGATTCTGTCTCAATGCCGTATCCGAAGTAGCCGTCGACCTCCAGGCCATCACCTACGTCTGCTGTCCAGGCACCGACGTAGAAGCCGCTGTCTTCAAAATCAACACCAGCGCTGCCAGAAGAAGTCTTCTGCAGAATGCCACGGTAGTAGTACTCTGAGGTGTAGCCGATGTTATAGGAAACTTCTGCAGAGGCAGATGCCGCGAACAGACCGCTTGAAGCCAGAACCAGGCCTGCAGCGATGTGGGTTAATTTATTCATGTATTCCTCCAAAGATAGGTTTTGACATCGCTCACTAGGCGATTACGAAAGTAAAAACACTTCCTGCTCACCAACCAGCAAAGATTAAGCCAACATCGTGAATGGCTCGTATTTAGTGGCTTTCAGAGGAGTTTGCGGTAATGATAACGCCTGCAACGCATCATTATGGTGCGTTATCGAGGCACAATTTTCGCCTCGCACCAAAAAGCAGCATCGCACACCACGAGGGAGAATGTCCGCAATCTTCGGGGGATTCGACTTTTGCGGCGATTGAGCCTACTCTCGGGTTTCCACACGCTGAATTGAGAGTATTGAGATGAGTTCTGTCCGCAGTAAATCGAAACTGATCCTGGAGCGTGTCAAAGACCAACATACCTCGCACTGGGATCTGGATCTGCTGAGTTGGGACGAACTGGAGGCTGCCCTTGGCGACCCGGATTCCGCGATGACTGCTCCTGCGGCAGATTCGACCTCAGTCCCGGGGGAGGTTGACCGGGATTCCCACAGCTAGGAAGCCTGTTCCCCGCCCAGGGCTTCGCGTCGCTGCGTCAGATTATGCCGATTCACAACCATGCGATCATGCAGTCTCTGCACGATTGCACTGCCCTGTTTCTCAAACAGAAACGGCAGGAACGCGTGCACAAGGCAGCAAAACGCCCCGGCGAACAAGGCCACGGTGAAACTGAGCGCACGCTGCATGTGCTGCAAGTAGGTTTCATTGACGCTTTGTAAGTGGGACTTGCCCGGGGTCATGGCGTTGGCTCTCCAAGCACTGCAAGGTAATGGTCAGTACGATAGCAAAATCCGCAGGCATTTTT